>JGI2924J29684_1077110_pt1 | contig 13688 bp, 15 predicted proteins | sample BenlonsequencITS_FD_29684 | JGI IMG/M metagenome (IMG submission 29684)
GGGTTTTGACTGGCCCGATTATCGGGGGGCGCTGGATAAAGTTGATGAGGAACTGGTCGAGTGGAAGGAAGCACTGGCAAGTGGACAACGGGATAGGATTGAACTGGAGACCGGTGATATGCTATTTGCCGTAGTCAATACAGCCAGATTAACGGGCATTGACCCCGAGGTGGCTCTAACGGCCACAATTAATAAATTTATATGTAGATTTAAGTGGATGGAAAAAGAAGCCGCCGTTCAGGGATTGAATCTTGCCGACATGACTCTGGCCGAGATGGATGAGTTGTGGGAAAAAGCCAAGAATAAAGAAATATGAAGGAAAAAAATGTAGTAAAAATTAACTCCAAAGAAGGAACCTAAGGATAAATAGCGAATACGAATAGCTTAGTGACTAATTTCGTTTTTATCAGTTTAATTTCTTGAGGGGGGTATATATGAATAAGGCAGAGCTGATTGCCAGTGTAGCCGAGAAGTCCGAATTAACCAAAAAAGATGCTGAAAAGGCTGTGGGTGCGGTGCTGGCAAGTATTGAGGAAGCATTGGCCAGTGGCGATAAAGTTCAACTGGTTGGCTTCGGTACTTTTGAAATCAGGGAAAGGGCCGCCCGCAAGGGACGCAACCCGCAAACAGGCGAGGAAATTAATATCGCTGCTGCCCGTGTTCCGGTATTCAAAGCCGGGAAAGCTTTGCGCGAAACTGTTTCATAAACACTAAAATATGATTTAGAACTGAGTTGTTTTATATTGAGATTGGATAAGTTTTTAAAGGTTTCCCGGATAATTAAGAGGCGCACGTTAGCCAAAGAGGCCTGTGACCGGCAGCAGGTAAAAGTCAATGGCCGGGTGGCTAAAGCGGGAGCGGATGTGCAGCCGGAAGATGTAGTTGAAATTTCATTCGGGCAGCGACGTTTAAAAATTAAGATCATTACTGTGCGGGAAACTGTACCCGCTAAGCAGGCTGCTGATTTATATGTGATCTTAGAAGATTTGCATATGGGTAATGACTAATTACCAATCAAAATAAAGGTCCTAAGGGGCCTTTTTTTTATTTTTGTTAGATTTGGCAAACTGGAACTGGATCTGGGGTAAACTGGCTTTTCGGGCTTTGGTGCCAGGTGTTGAAAGGTTGAAAATCTTTGATTTTCAACCTTTCAACACCTGGCACCAATCAAATGGCACCAATCAAATGCCTGTTTTTTATTCTAAGGTAGTGAAAAATGTATTATCAATGAGCATTGAGGTGTTATTTATATTATAAACCCCGTTACCAGCCAAAATGGTGTTTGCATAGCTATGGTAGTATTTACAATAAATGTAAATCAAATTGAGGGGTGTTCAAATGTTTTGGATGGATCTGATACAGGTTAAGTTGAAAAGTTTTAGGGGAGTAATGCCCCGTCGCGGGGTTATCTGGTATAAACTAAGGCAGTCGGGTTGGCTGCTTTGCCGGGATGGTAATTTGCGGGCTATTTGGGGTGGGCTATGGGAACCGGTATTGTCGATAGCAGGTCATGCAGGATTGCGAGAGCTGTCTTTTGCCGGTGGGGTAAGGCCGAATGGCGCGGCCAGGTTGACAGGGGTGCTGCATTACTTTACCAGGGGGCCCAATAAGCAATCATAAAAGGCGCATATTTTAATATCATCCCGCAAAAGATAAGAAAAAATTTCGGGAGGGATGGTATTTGCGCGCAATTAAAATAGCACTGGTTGCTCTTGTTTCAGCCGGGTTGATATGGGGTTGCACTAATCAACCACAGCGAAAGCCGGTGGAACCAGTTCCGGGAGCTCCCAATCAGGAACCCACCATTAGCCTTTACATCAATGAGCAAGGCATAAAAAAGAATATTAAATTGGAAGAATATCTGGCCGGGGTGGTGGCAGCCGAGATGGAGCCTACTTGGCCGGAAAAAGCCCTGGCTGCCCAGGCGATACTGGCCCGCACCTTCACCATGGAAAATATTAAGGCGGGGCGAGTTAAGGAACTGCATGGAACGGACGCGTCTACCGACATCGAGGAGTTTCAGGCTTATGATCCCTCACGAATAAATGATAAAGTGCGCCAGGCTGTAGCTTCTACAAGGGGACAGGTAATTACCTATCGCGGCGATTATGTAAAGGGTTGGTTCTCGGCATGTGATGGAGGCATTTCCGCCACGGCACAAGAGGGGCTGGCCTATACTAAGGAGCCCACACCATATATCAAGTCCGGAGCGCGGGATGGCTGCCTGGAAATTACAGTGCCCGAGAATCAATACTGGCGTGTGGAATTACCTTTGCAACAAGTGCGGGCAGCGGTGCAGAAAATTAACGGAACAGATCCGGGAAACATAACTACCGTGGACATTGTGGAAAGGGGGCCTTCGGGAAGAGCGACCAGGATACAAGTTGGATCTGCTACGGTGGGAGCCCCGGATTTGAGACTGGCCTTAGGCAGCGATAAAGTTCGATCAACGTTGATTTCCAGTGCCCGGGTGCAGGGCAATAATTTAGTGCTGGAAGGCAAGGGGTACGGGCACGGTGTGGGACTGTGCCAGTGGGGAGCGAATAAATTGGCCTCGGAAGGTAAAACTCCCCAGGAAATCATTAAATTTTATTACCGTGATGTTGACATCCAAAAGCTTTGGGATTAAAGGAGTGATCCAATGGATCGCTTCTTTTTTTGCATAATTATGGATTAACGGCATAGATATAAAACAAGGGTTTACCGTGCCTACGGAGGTGAAAAACAATATGGATATTAAATCGGATTTTATAAACCGGATTGTCCTAACCGATCGTAAAAATTTAGTATTGGATGGTGTGGAGCAGGTAGGGAATTTCAATGAAAAAGAAATCAGCCTGGTCACCAATATGGGTTTTCTCACCTTGCGTGGTGAAGGGCTGCATATTACCCAGTTAAATTTAGAAAATGGAAATTTGGTGGTGCAAGGGCGCATTTGCGCCTTAGAATATATAGAAAATAAAACCGCCGGGGGGTTCCGGGGCAAGGGCATGCTAAACAGGATATTCAAGTAAAAGGACCCGTGTTGACAGTCCGGGCATGGAGGTAATTATCTTGGCGGAGCCGGTAACCAGTCAGTTCATGGTTTTTTTATACACCATTTTGACCGGGGCACTGGCGGGATTTTTATATGATGTTTATGCCGGTATCGGTCATGTTATAAGATTGAATAAATTGGGCACATTGCTGGGTGATTTTTTATACTGGTTTGGCGCAACTATATTGGTTTATGCTTTATTATTGCGGTATAATCAAGGCGAAGTGCGTCTTTTTGTGCTTATGGGTTTGGGTATAGGTGCGGTGTTCTATTTCCGCTTAAGCAGGCACCGGATGAGGAAGTTGGTAATAAAAACCATAGAATGGTTGATTAAATTAATTAATTGGTTGGTAATAATTCTACTGTTTCCCATTCGCATATTATATATTATTTTAACTTTTCCCTTTAAAGTTTTCAGTTTAGCGTTTGGTAAAATACGTTGCATAGCCATTAATATCCTGAAGCGCCTGGTACCTGCGCCCATCAAGTCTTTATATCACCGGTGGGGAAAATGGTATTCCAGGGTTATTAATAAACTAAAGCGGCATAAGTAAGGCAGCGGAAAGAATTTCACCGGTTAATATGTCATGACTTATATCATATCATTTTGACGACTTCATTTATCTGTTATATGTATTAATTGAAAAAAGTTTAATAAAGTTAAAGCCTGACCCTCAATTGAGGGTCTTTTTAAATAGCTCGATTACCCGAAAGCGATATTTAATGTTGGGTTCTCTACTTTTTGAGGTTTTATTTTCAGGCATCTTTTCGATATTTTCTTCTTGTGCAGCGGACGCAGTTGGTAATATTACGGGCGGGGCCGCCTGCTGTAGATTTACAAAGCACAGTGGAGGGTAAAGCACACACCACCAGTTGGCACCCTCCCCAGAGCCTATAATTACCCTCACCGCTTCGTATCGTCCCGGGGGTAAAGTTAAAGACGCTATTTGTTTATTTTCCTGGACAGTGTATTTTTTTGCCGGGAAATAATAATCTCCCCTTACCACCCGCACCGGGTAATCAAACCCCCGGCGCTGTATTTCCTCCTCGGCTATACTCCGAATGGTTTCTATATTGGCGTCGGCAATTTGCCTGGCTTCATTGATGTCGGTGGCCTGGCTGAAAGCAGGTGTCATTTCACAGACGATACGGTCTTTTACCTGGTATTTAAGTGTTTGATCGTAAAAGGTATTGCTGTTGGCTATAATGTGCAGCCTGATCAAGTTTGCCGGTTTGGCGCGGTTTTGCTCATAAATATAATAGCCCCCGGCGCTTGCTAATAGTAAAAAGATGATTATAGGAATGCTGATTTTTTTATGCACGCGATCACCTGCTTTGTTAATTGATTAATAATATTGTTTCCAAATTTTTATAGTATAAACGCTTATTAATTAAGAAAAAAATGTTAACAATATATATAGATAAAGGAGGAGGAATAAATAAATGATTGGTACCACAACATTAGCGGATTACTTGGTTAAAGCAGGTGACCGGTTGCCCGAAGAGGCGGACCGGGTGCTTGAGGCTCTGGTTAACGAAGGTAACATGAATAAAGAAGATTTATCATTGCTTTCCCGCGTTAAAAGAGCTGTACTTGATCATGTAATTATGCAGTTATATGCCCTGGGGTTGGTGGATGTATCTACGGAAGGTAAAAGTAAAATTTGCAGTCTTACCAAATTAGGTGAGGAATATGTCAGCTTGCTGGCGGAAAGAAAAGTCGGTTAAACATACCGGCTTTTTTTATGCACTCCGCTGGTGCCGGGTGTTGAAAGGTTGAAAATCTTTGATTTTCAACCTTTCAACACCCGGCACCTATCAAGGCGACAAAAGCTTTGAGGGGCGGAGCCTATACGGAAATAAGTGAGCAGCACAGAAGCCTAGCTAACGTAGAAATCGAAGTGGATTCGTGCGGACTTTTCGAACAGACTCTTAAAAAAAATTCCGGTAGGCAGGAAATTACAGCCGGGTATAGAATGTTTTGTTTGTTGACGAGGAGGGCGAAAATCATGTCCATAAGTGATGCTTCCCGGAGGGAGCCGAACCAGGATACTAAACGCCGCAGAAATTTCAACTTCTCCCGCAGTAAATTGCCGGTGATTATTATTGTTTTGTTGATGCTATACATATCCTTTTCCCTGGGGTCACGCTTTGACCAACTATATGCCATGCAACGCAATCTTGAAGATATGCAGACAGAAATTAAAGATTTACGGGATAAAAATGCTGGATTATATGAACAACTGGAAAGGCTGCAGTCTGATGATTATATTGAACAGGTGGCCAGGGAAAAGTTGGGTTTGGTAAAGCCTGGAGAGGCCAGAATAGTAACTGTCCCGCCCGGATCGGAAGAAGCTCAGCAAACGCCGCCGGATTCTGAAATAAAGGATTAATTGATGCTTGACATGCCTTGTGGCTTTGATATAATTAATCAAGCCATTCGGTAATGGGAGGATATATTTGCGGTTATGCCAGTGCAAGCAGGAAAAATTGTTGAAGGGAAAGTAACCGGTATTACAAATTTTGGCGCCTTTGTTGAGTTGCCGGATGGGGAAGTCGGTTTGGTACATATTTCGGAAATAGCCGAAGAATATGTCAAGGACATCAACGATTTCCTGAAAATAAATGACCTGGTTAAAGTTAAGGTTATTTCCGTAGACCCCAAGGGCAAAATAGGGTTATCCATAAAGCAAACGGTGGAGACAGCCAGACGCCGACCGGCACCTCGTAAAAAGTTTGAGGTTTCATTTGAAGAAAAGTTAAACCGTTTTCTAAAGGACAGCGAGGAAAGACAGCAGGGCCTGCGTCGCAATGCAGATGCCAAGCGTGGTGGTCGCGGTAATCGGAGATCATAGTCGGGTAATATAGGTAATATCATCATATTTTTAAAAAAGCATTTCCTGATGGAGGTGCTTTTTTTATCGCACCCTCAATATAATGCAGATAGTGTAAATTGCATCGGTAGGTGGTTATTGATGAAGATTGCGGCAATCGATGTGGGCACAAACTCCACCCGGTTAATGGTGGCAGAAGTATCATCGGAGGGTGAAGTGCGTCCTGTGATAACGGATTTAAAAACCACCCGTCTCGGGCAGGGTATCCAGGGCGGGCGGCTGGTGCAGGCTGCGATGGATAGGACTCTGGTCGTAATTACAAAGTTCATGCGGCAGGCCGAGCGGGCCAGGGTTGAAAAAATCGTACTGGCGGCCACCAGTGCAGTACGGGATGCCGTTAATCGGGAGGACTTTTCTTCTGCGGTGCGTTCCGCCACCGGGCGGGAGTTGTGGGTGTTATCCGGTCCCATGGAGGCCCGGCTGAGCTACCTTGGAGTGACGAATGCTTTGGGTGATGTGCGGGATGCCCTGGTAATTGACATTGGGGGCGGCAGCACGGAATTTATCTGGCGCTGTGCCGGTGAAACCAGGTTTATCAGTGTAAACGCCGGTGCCGTACGGATGACCGAGGGCGGTTATGGTAGCGGGCAAATCCAAAACGCTATTGGTGACACGCTGCACTTTATCGGGTTGGACAGCCCGGGCGAGGTGATCGGGGTGGGTGGAACGGTAACTACCCTGGCAGCTATGGCCCAGGGTATGCTCCGGTACGACCCTGAAAAAATACATGGCTATCGCTTGACTGCTGCTGCTGTTGATAATTTGTACCGGTTACTATGTAGCCTTCCCATTAATAAGAGAAAGCAATTGCCGGGTTTGCAGCCTCAGCGGGCCGACATTATTCCTGCCGGCGCTCGTATATTGAGTACTATTTTGCATGGCTTGGCCCTGGAGAGTGTGTTGGTGAGTGAGGCCGATATACTCAACGGATTAATACTAGAGGCTTATATTGAAACGCAAAAAATGTCACAATAAAAATGGAATAAAATAACAAAATGTTACTTTTGTATCCACTTATTTGTAATATAATGGATTTAACATTATGGCGCAAAGGGGTGGATTTGTTGTTTGAAAAGGCCGAAATATACTCGCGTCAGCGAAGTAAAGAGGGGCAATACAAATATGATGATTATACCGCCGGGTGCTGCAAGAGCCGCCGGCTGCATTTTTTTACCGGGTTACGGTTAAGGGATGGGGTGGGGCTGGTTGCCTTGCTCGCGGCTGGTTTTTTACTGGGCCGGGCTTTTTTATTGGGTGAACTGTTGCCCTTTGGTGTAGCGTTGGTGGCGGCCGGTTTTGTTTATCATCGTGAATCTGCTCTGGCGGCGCTTATCGGAGCAGCGCTGGGGTTATGCACTGTGGTTTCGGGTTGGGAACTGGCTGCTCGTATGGTTGCGCTGGTGGCGGTGGGTGTCGCTGCCTTAGCCGTGCCGTTGCACTCCGCGCTGCTTCGCATCTGGCTGGGCGGGGCGGTTTTGGCTGTGCTGGTGGTCACAGGTACGGGATATGTGGCGGTTACAGGGCCTAATACATACGATTATGTCAGGGTGCTTTTTGAAGCTATATTTGGTGCCTTGCTGGCAGTTGCTTATGGAGCGGCCTTTGGGGGATTGCGGCGGTACGCCACGGGTCAACAGGTTAACGGGGAGCAGGTCTTTTGTTTTATTGTTTTATTGCTCAGTATAGTGGCAGCCGCCGGGCAGGTGCGGTGGGGCATGCTTACCCCGGGTGGTATATTGGCTGCTTTTATTGTACTTGTAGCAGGATATATCGGTGGTGCCGGCCTGGGGGCCGCTGCCGGTGCCGTTATAGGGGTGGTGCCAGGTCTTGTATTTACTGTTTCGCCGGCGGCACTGGGGGCATTTGCATTTGCGGGTTTTTTAGGTGGTTTGTGCCGGGGTATGAAGCGGATAGGGGTTGTATCCGGTTTTTTATTGGGAGGCACACTACTTACCGTTTATTTGGGTAGTGGTCGAGATATAGCCGGTTTAATGGTGGAAACAGCGCTGGCCGGGCTGGTCTTTTTAATATTGCCTAAAACAGTGTTTACAGCTATACAAAAAAATATGCCGGTGGCTGGCCCCTGGCTGGCCACAGCCCAGTTGGCAGAAGGTGAACAGAACAGCATTAAAGGACGGTTAAAGCGATGGCAGACGGTATTTGAAGAAGTTTCCCGCACCTATGATCAGGTGAGCGGTGCACTGGATCCCCAGGGGAAAGACACTGGATGGCAGTCCTCGATTAAGGAAATTAAAAACATGGTCTGTAATGATTGTGTATTGATTAAAGTATGCTGGGAAAGGGAATTTCAGCGTACCCTTAAGCATGTTGAAAGTTGTTTTGCTGTTGCCCAAGGCAATGGGCGGGTAACAGTGGAGGATTTGGATAAGTCACTGAGTCAGCGTTGTGCAAGACCCCGGGAATTGATCATGGGTATTAACTGCTGCTATCAATTGTGGCGCATGCAGCAATTCTTGGGGCAGAGACTGTGGGAGAGCCGGGAACTGGTATCTGTGCAACTGCGCGGTATGCGCGGGGTAATTGAAAATTTAGCCCGGGAGTTGGAGGCGGGAAGCGACACGTGGTGGCGACGTGCGGAATATTTTAAACAAAGTTTAAAACAGTCTGGTATACCAGTTGCATCCCTGGTGTTGTATCCTTCTGTGCGGGGGTACGAGGTGGAGGTGGCTATGCCGGCTTGCACCGGTAAAAGAAAATGTATTTATGATGTGGCCCCTTTGTTAAGTCAATTGACAGGGGAAAATCTGGTTACCTCCCATACGGATTGTGTTATTTGGGAAGACAAGGACTTCTGCACTTTCAGGTTGTATCCGGATTTAAACTATCAATTGGGGCTTGGCCTTGCTCGGTGTCCCGGTAAAGGGAATGATATATCAGGCGATAGCTGTACAGTAATGCATCTTAGCGATGGGAGGCTGTCTATTTTAATTAGCGATGGCATGGGCTCCGGAGTGACGGCGAGATCGGAAAGTGAAACAACGTTATCGTTATTGCAAAAGTTGTTAAAAGTGGGTTATAGCAGGGACCTGGCTATTCGTATGGTCAACTCGGTTATGATGCGTCACTGTCCCGATGAGGATAACTTCGCTACAGTGGATATGTGTGTAGCAGACCTGTATGGCGGAAAGTTGGAAATGGTAAAAATCGGTGCGCCACCCAGCTTTTTAGTGCGCCAGAACCATGTCCAGGTTATCCAGGCCAGCTCATTGCCGGTGGGTATTGTAGATGATATAAATATTTTTTCTCAACACAGTGAAATGGATAATGGTAATATGCTGGTTATGGTGACAGACGGAGTTACAGACGCTTATCCAGGGAACGCGGAAAATGAAGAGTGGATAACCTCCGTACTCAGGGAAATCGTTGATTTGCCGCCCCAAGAAGTGGCCGAGCTGATTCTGCGCCTGGCTATAAGCGGTGCCGGCGAGGGACGGCAGGTGGCGGATGATATGACCGTGTTGGTGGCTCGGTTAAAAAATTCGTGTATTGATAATTAAAAACAGCAGGGTGTGTGAGCTAATTTAGATCGCACGGATCACTGTGACTTACTACCTCTGTCAGCGTGCAATGGAGGGTACGACCCGGCACGCTTTTACTATTGCATATGCAATAGTAAAAGAACCTTATCATACTTGTTAAAGTAGATATTGTTTGAGAAAAAAATAATATAAGAAGGAAATTATTTTATCTGTGTGGAAGTTTAAAAAAATAGGAATAATGTGGGTGAAATAATGCCTTTAATTAAGCCGATTGCTGAACATATCCGTAAATATAAAATGGTTTCCGCGGGTGAAACTGTGGTGGTAGGCGTATCAGGGGGACCGGATTCCATGGCCCTGCTGCATATCCTGTACAGGTTGCAGGAAACCTTGGAAATTAAGCTGGTGGTGGCTCATTTAAATCACCAGTTTCGTGGTAGCGAGGCAGAGGCCGATGCCCATTTTGTTTTAAATGCGGCCCGCCGCCTACAATTGACAGCTTTTGTGGAAGCCCGGGATGTACCGGCATACAGCCGGGGGCGTGGTATTTCTCCCCAGGTGGCGGCCCGGGAAGTTCGTTATAACTTTTTAGACGAAGTGGCCGTGAAAACGGGAGCGTCCAAGGTGGCACTGGGGCATCATGCGGACGACCAAGCTGAAACCATATTGCTGCATATTTTAAGGGGTACCGGTGCGGGCGGTCTTAAAGGCATGCTGCCCGTGCGGGATGATTTTTATATTCGCCCATTACTGGCTGTCAGGCGCCGTGATATTGAAGATTACTGTCAACGGCACGACCTGGCTACCAGGCAGGATTCCAGCAACACAAAGCCCAAGTATTTGCGTAACCGGGTTAGGTTGGAGCTGCTGCCGATTTTAGAAAAAAGATATAACCCTAATCTGGTAGAGTCTTTAAACCGGCTGGCAGAAATATGCCGGGATGAAGACGATTACCTGGAGCATCAGGCCGGGGAGGTTTTTTTTCGTGCCAGGCTCTCAACCGGCGGCAATACCATATGCCTTGATGCGGGGAAATTGTCGGCCGTTCCACAGGCATTGCTGCGCAGGGTAGTGCGCCTGGCCTGGAGCGAAATTTGCGGTGATCAGGATGATTTAAACTACCGGCATATTGAACAAGTTTTGGCAATAATAAATGGTGGAGGTGGTTATAGGCAAATTAATTTGCCAAGGGGAATTACGTTTAAAAAGTATTATGAGGTGCTGGAGTTCACCCTGGACCGGGAAATTAAAGAGGTTCCCTTTTACCAGTATTTTTTAAAGGTGCCGGGTATTACTTTTATTCCCGAGGTGGGTTTGTCTATAGGCGCTGAGATATTACCTGTTGGCGAGGCCATGGAGCCTTTCGTTTTTGGCTCCGGGCAAGTTATTTTGGATTACGACCGTTTAGCTGCTCCCTTAATAGTGCGCCGCCGGTTATCCGGTGATCGTTTCGGCCCATTGGGTTTGGATGGCACCGTGAAACTGAAAAAATTTTTTATTGATCACAAGATTCCCCGTCACCAGAGGGATTGCATTCCCCTGGTGGTATCCGGAAATGATATAGTATGGGTGGTTGGCATGCGCCCGGGTGAAAAATGGAAGGTAACCAATAATACGGTAAATTGTTTGCGATTATATATTATCGATTACGAATAATGGTTTTGTGACAAGCTAATGAGTAATAGTGATTAGTTATAATTATATTGATAAAAAATTTATTGTTTGCTAAAATTAACTTTATTGGCTGAATACCACTGTCACTGAGAGGAGTGGCTTGTTTGAACAAGGTGATCAAAAACCTTAGCATATACCTTCTGATTGTATTGGTTACCATAGCTTTGATTAGATGGAATACCCAGGATAATGCAGCCATTGAGGAAATGCGGTTTGATGAATTTTATGCCGCCCTGGGTGAAGGTAAGATAACACAGGTGACTATCCAGCCGGATGATTTTACCGCGCTGATCACCGGTAAAGAGGTGGGCGGTAAGCAGTTTCAAGTAAGAGGTACTGTGCCGGGTGCCGAAAAGGTGGAAGCCATCCTGCAGGATAAGGGGGTTCAATACAATGTAATAGAACCGCCCAGACCCAGCTGGTGGACCGGCTTGTTAACCACACTGTTACCTATTTTAATCTTTGTTTTATTGTTTTTCTTCCTTATGCAGCAGACCCAGGGCGGAGGCAACCGGGTCATGTCCTTCGGTAAAAGCCGGGCTAAGTTGCATACCGATGATAAAAAAAAGGTAACCTTTGCAGATGTGGCGGGTGCTGATGAGGTTAAGGAAGAGTTGGAAGAGGTTGTGGAATTCCTAAAAAATCCCAAAAAGTTTAATGAACTGGGAGCTCGCATTCCCAAGGGAGTATTGTTGTTCGGACCGCCCGGTACCGGTAAAACTTTGCTGGCACGTGCTGTGGCCGGTGAGGCGGGAACACCCTTTTTTAGTATCAGCGGTTCAGACTTTGTAGAAATGTTTGTGGGTGTGGGTGCTTCCAGAGTTAGGGATTTATTTGAGCAGGCCAAGAAAAATGCACCCTGTATAGTATTTATAGATGAAATTGATGCTGTGGGCCGCCAGCGTGGCGCAGGCCTGGGCGGTGGACATGATGAACGTGAACAGACCCTGAACCAGCTATTGGTGGAAATGGACGGCTTTGATGCCAATGAGGGTATTATAATCATTGCTGCTACCAACAGGCCTGATATATTAGACCCGGCACTGCTCAGGCCGGGGCGCTTTGACCGCGAGGTGGTGGTGGGCGTACCGGATATCAACGGCAGGAAAGAAATACTGCTGGTGCACGCCAGGGGTAAGCCCCTGGCCCCCGGTGTAGATATTGAAATCATAGCCCGTCGTACCCCCGGCTTTACAGGTGCTGACCTGGCTAATTTGATAAATGAAGCTGCCCTGTTGGCAGCCCGCCGCAATAAAAAGGATATCGGTCAAAGTGAGCTGGAAGATTCAATTGAGCGAGTCATTGCCGGCCCGGAGAAAAAATCACGGGTTATCAGTGAAAATGAGAAAAAATTGGTCTCCTATCACGAAGCTGGTCACGCGGTGGTTGGCTACCTGTTGCCCCATACCGATCCGGTGCACAAGGTTTCCATCATACCCCGGGGGAGGGCCGGCGGGTATACGCTGCTTTTGCCCAAGGAAGACCGGTATTACATGACCAGGTCACAGCTGTTGGATCAAGTGACCATGTTGCTGGGTGGCCGGGTGGCCGAGGATTTGGTATTACGGGAAATCAGTACCGGCGCTCAGAACGATTTGGAGCGTTCCACCGAGCTGGTGCGCAAAATGGTTATGGAATATGGCATGAGCGATGCATTGGGTCCCATGACCTTTGGTAATAAACAGGAAGCTGTGTTCTTAGGCCGGGATATTGCCCGGGATCGCAACTATGGCGAAGAGGTGGCCGCGTCCATTGACCGGGAAGTGCGGGGTACAATTGAGAGAAACTATATACGAGCCAAGGATATGCTTAGTAAGCATATTGAAATACTGCATAAGATTGCCAGGGAACTGATGGAAAAAGAAACTTTGGAAGCCGAAGAATTTGCAAGTATTATGAAGGAATCCGGTATTGAGGCCAATAAAGCTTAGGGAGGTTTATAGTTTTGGAGCGGACTTATGTTATGGTTAAACCAGATGGTGTGCAGAGAAATTTAATAGGGGAAATTATATTCCGCTTTGAAAAAAAAGGGCTCAAGATTGTAGGCCTGAAAATGATGCAGATATCCCGTGAACTGGCTGAGCGCCATTACGGGGAACACCGGGGCAAGCCGTTTTTTGAGCCCCTGGTGGAATATATCACTTCTGGTCCTGTAGTGGCCATGGCCCTCGAAGGTAAAGATGCCGTGAGCACGGCGCGGGAAATGATGGGGGCTACCAACCCGCTAAAGGCTGCCCAAGGAACTATACGCGGTACTTTTGGCATGGATATTGGACGCAATGTGGTGCATGGTTCAGATTCAACCGAAAGTGCGGCCAGGGAATTAGGGCTGTTCTTTGCACCAGGTGAACTTGTTGAATATAAAAGAGAATTGGATAGCTGGATTTATGAATAACAAGAAGCGGTCTTCCAGGCCGCTTCTTGTTCTTTTAAAACATTAAAATTTAATGAAAAAAAATATGCAAAATTCTTTTTTGCAGGAAATATACTCAACAATGTAGAATAAATTCCTTTTAAAAGTTGGGGTGATACTTATGTCCTTAACTAAACAAATTACTCTTGGATTAACCGGATCGGCGCAGG
>JGI2924J29684_1077109_pt1 | contig 13686 bp, 12 predicted proteins | sample BenlonsequencITS_FD_29684 | JGI IMG/M metagenome (IMG submission 29684)
AAAAAAAAGATTCGTACAATTTTCTTTCAGTTTTTTCCAGAATTTAAAACATTTAATTTTTCTTTTCATCAGAAAGAAGCATATAGCTCGATAATAAATTCGCTTGCAAAAATGTATGCCCCATATTATATTGTGAATTCACAGATTGATGAATATACTTATATAGCAAAGAATTCTAGTATTATAAATACGCATATTGGAAAATTTTGTTCTATTGGTCCTAATTTTTGTTGTGGTTGGGGAATACATCCTTTAAATGGAATTTCTACATCCCCTGTCTTTTATTCGACTAAAAAACAAGTTGGAGTTTCATTTTCTTTGAAGGATAAGATAGAAGAACATAAAAATATAATAATAGGTAATGATGTTTTTATTGGTATAAATGTTACAGTTTTAGATGGAGTGAAAATTAATGATGGTGCAGTTATTGGTGCAGGTGCTGTGGTTGTTGATGATGTTGACCCTTATTCAATTGTTGCCGGTGTTCCTGCTAAACATATTAAATATAGGTTCGACTTGAATCTTGTGAAAGAGTTACATAAGATAAAATGGTGGGATTTTGAAGAGAGTAAACTAAAAGATGTTGAAAAGTATTTTTTTGCTATAGAGTCTTTTATTCTAAAATATAAGGAAAATAAGTAACATTTGAATGTGCTAACCCTTTCTATAAGGATCATTGAAAAGCAGCAAGAATTTATATAAGTGTTGTTATTAATATCTCGAATAAATGCGCAAAACAAGTGCTGTGCGGGGTTCTTTTGTGTTGTAAACAGGTAGATCTGGTTGTTTTTGACAATCCCGTGGGGGTACTCAATGAGAGTGTGAACTTCTATTCCCTCTTTATCGAATTGGGAAAGTTGAACGGGAGAAAATGTTTGACAGGCAATCCCTGTATATTCTCATGTGTTGAAGGTATATGAACATGCCACTGTTTTCAATCATTACAGTTTGTTATAACGCCAAAACAACAATCTCCAATACAATTAATTCTGTTCTCAATCAATCGTTTACTGATTTTGAATATATTATTGTTGATGGTGGTTCTACGGATGGTACTCTTGATATTGTAAATCCATATGCCGAACAAAGGAAACTTGGGTTAATCTCGGAGTCAGATGATGGTATCTATGATGCAATGAATAAAGGTATACAACTGGCTAATGGGAAATATTTGAATTTCTTGAATGCCGATGATACATTATGTGATGAATCTGTTCTTATGTCTGTGGCCGATCAAATTCATAATATGCCCAATAAACAAATATATTATGGAAATTTGCTCTATCGTAACAGAGATGGGAATATAGATCAGTATTTTAGGCCCAACCAGGATATCAGAAACTTTCTTCGTGATAATTGTATAACACAGCAGGCTCTTTTTTATGATAAAGAAGTTTTTAGCGTTGTTGGAAAATTTAATTCCCGTATAAGAATTGTAGGCGACTATGAATGGTTGCTTCGTGCAGTATTCCGAAAAAAAATAACTTCTTACTATATGAACGTTAATATAAGTAATTTTACAATTGGTGGCGTTTCGACTGGCAGAATGTATAAGAGGATTCATAATAAAGAAAGAGAAAAGCTTTATTTAGTTTATTTTCCAGTTAAATATATTCGAAGAAAAATAAGTAATCTCAGAAGATGGGGAAAGAAGCTACTTTGTTTACAATAGGAATGTGTCCGGGACCGAAAGACTCCCTATGGGATCGGGAAGCTAATCCACACTTACATCGGCTTTCAGAAGAATTCTTAAACCACCAAGCCGTGGTAAAAACAATTACACAAAAAGATTTGGAATCCCCCTTTCGAAGTAAAGTGCTCAGAGATATTGATATCCTCTACTTTCATTGGGCGCCAAGTGTGTATGACACTTGGCGATATAAACATGTTGGAATCAGTAGTTCGTTGCATTGCCGGCTAAGGAAAATAGCAAAAGTTAGAGGTACTTATAAAATTTTCTTGCACTTCTATATGCAAATGGCTAACTCTATAGTCCGATCGCGAATTACAAAAACTGCATATGGCGAGATAGATGCTTGGTGCCGGGATCTTCGAGATCTTTCTGTCCCAATTGTTTGGCATCAGCATGATTTACTATCTCACAATGTTAAAGATACAGATTCTTTTTTGTCGGATATCGATGAGTATCTTCATCGCTCTCTATATTCTTTGGCTAGCGGTATTATCGTTCATGAAGAATCTTGTGTAAAGTCTATTTTCGATTTCTATGGTTCCCCAAAGCCATATGCAGTCGGCTATATGGGGCATTTTAATAGCAATGAGGCAGTTGACAAGCAGGTAGCACGATCCAGACTGCACATAGGTCAGGAAAAAATAGTATTATTGTACAGTGGAACATCCAGACGTAATCGTAATCCAAGAGTGGTAATACAAGCATTTAACGCATTAAAGAAAAATCACACTAACTTGGAGCTCCTTATTGCCAGCCGAGGTTGCATAAAATATATAAAATCAGAGAAGACGAAGGATATTCGCATTGTAGAACGCTATCTTGCTCCTGCGGAGATGCGGGATTACTTTTGTGCTGCTGATTATCTGGTCAGCGATGCAGAACAATATCTTACATCTGCCGTAATACGAAGTTGTATGCAGTACGGCTTGCCAGTTATAGGTAATACGTTCGGCACCACCGCTGATCTGGCCAAAGATGCGATAATTCCCATTGACGGAAGTGTAGAGGAGGCTATACAACAAGCCTTATGCATAGATGAAAAACAATATGTGTTGATGAGAGAGGCGGCCTTCAGGAATGATGAATATCGGACGTGGGAACGTGGTGTATCGAATATACTTGTATTGTTTAATGAATTGATCCATGAAAAAGAGGTTACATAAGATGGTGGATAAGAAGCATTATGTTGAGGAGTTAAAGAATAAATTTCTAAGTAAAGAAGCTTGTATTGGTATATTGGGACTTGGCTACGTCGGCCTTCCCTTGGGGTTGACCTTTGCTGAAAAGGGTTTTTCCGTTCTTGGTTTTGACATTGATCAAGAAAAGATACATCTGATTTCTGCCGGTACATCTTACATTAAACACATCGGATCTGAGCGGGTGAACAATGCTGTTAAGGCCGGTCGTCTTTCTGCTACATCTGATTTTTCTCGTACGACTGAACCTGATGCTCTCATTCTCTGTGTCCCTACTCCTTTGGATAAGTACCGTGAACCTGATTTGTCATTTGTTATCAACACCTTTGAAGCCATGCTGCCCTATGTCCGGAAAGGACAGCTTATCAGCCTTGAAAGTACAACGTACCCTGGTACCACCGAAGAGGAACTCCGATCTCGTCTTGAGGAAGACAGAGGATTTCAGGTAGGAAACGATTTGTTCCTTGTATATTCTCCGGAGAGGGAAGACCCCGGTAACAAGAAATTTAATACCGCGACCATACCGAAGGTCGTTGGCGGAACAACACCATCATGTTTGGAAGTGGGAAAAGCACTGTATGGGGCCGTCATTGAGAAGGTGGTCCCTGTCTCTTCCACAAAAGCTGCCGAATTAACCAAACTTTTGGAGAATATTTATCGGGCTGTTAATATCGGCCTTGTGAATGAAATGAAAATAATAGCGGATCGTATGGGCATTGATATTTGGGAGGTTATTGAGGCGGCAGCTTCAAAACCTTTTGGCTTTACTCCGTTTTACCCTGGACCCGGGCTTGGTGGACACTGCATTCCTATCGATCCTTTTTATTTAACCTGGAAAGCAAGAGCGTACGAGGTAAACACTCGTTTTATTGAGCTTGCAGGTGAAGTAAATGCCGCCATGCCTGAGTGGGTTATAAATAAAACCATGGAAGCCTTAAACGAACAGGGTAAGGCGATGAAAGGATCAAGAATCTTGGTATTAGGGCTTGCTTATAAGAAGAACATTGATGATATAAGGGAATCCCCCTCTGTCCGGTTGTTGGAACTTTTACGGGACAAGGGGGCGGATTACGGCTATATTGATCACTTCTATCCTAAGTTTCCAAGGATGCGAGAGCACCATTTTGATTTGGAAGCTACCCCCTTTACAATGGAATACATTCGGGCGGCTGATTGCATCATTATTGCAACAGATCATGACGACTTTGATTATGATTTGCTTCAGCGAGAGGCAAAGTTGATTGTTGATACCCGTGGGCGGTATAGGAAAAATTTCTCGAATGTAGTAAAAAGTTAAGCCATGGTTATTTTGATGAATAAGCCGGGGCAACTTGCAAACCGGCTTTTTTTGTTTGCTCATTTTATTTCATCCGCTATGGAGCATAAGTTTACAGTCCTTTGTCCTTCGTTGGATGAATATGCTCTCTATTTCAAAAATTTTGCTGGTTCTCTCTGCCCCCGTTTTCCGTGCACATTTGTAAGAAGGTATAGCCAACAAAAAGCACATCAAAGGAATTTCTGTTATGTGCTATTAAATAAATTGGGAAGAATGGTTTTGAAGAACAAATCCCGCTATGGAATGTTGAGAACTGGACTTATTGCGACACATAGTGAAATATTTGATATTTCCCAAAAAGACATTGTTCGGCAGCTAAAAAAGCCGTTCTGTTTCATTCGTAACTACTTTTATCATGATGTGAAAGGACTGAAGAAATATCGAAATGAAATTGCTCCATTATTCGTTCTTTCCGATGAGTATGCAGAGAAAATCAAAAGCTTTAGTAAAGGCATGAGAAAGGATGTAGAGATTGTTATTGGCGTCCACATTCGCCGTGGTGACTACAAAACATGGCGTGGAGGTCAATATTACTTTGAAGATGATGTGTATACTCGGTTTATTGCCCAGGCAAAAAACCTATTCAGTGGGAAAAGGGTTCGCTTCCTGATCTGCTCGAATGAGTCGGTTGATGTGTCTGTTGGGGGCGATGCTGATTGCATTATGGGCCCTGGTTCAGAAATAGAAGATCTCTATGCATTGGCTGAATGTGATTATCTTATAGGTCCTCCAAGTTCATACTCTCGATGGGCATCGTTTTTATCATATAGCCCTCTTTTTGCGATTGAAGATCCTGATCATGTTCTTTGTTTGGAAGATTTTAAGGATGTCTTTGAAAGTCCTTGGATGACACATTCTACAGTGCAGCCGACCAAAGCAGGCTGATTGTGTTTTTTTCTGTTGTTATTCCTGTTTATAATAAACGTCCGCATATTCATCGTGCAATAGCATCCGTACTCAATCAGACCTATACAGATTTTGAGCTGTTGATAATTGATGATGCTTCGACAGATGGTAGTAAGGCAGAAATTGAAAACTTCTCTGATAGTCGTATCAGGAAGTTTTCAAGGGCAGAGCCCGGTCCCGGCGGTTATGCAGCACGAAATCTTGGTATTCGTGAGGCACGCAGTGAGTGGATTGCTTTTTTGGATGCGGATGACCAGTGGAATCCAGAATTTCTTGAAACGATTGCTGATCTTATACAATTCTTTCCAAGAGTTCATTGCTGCTGTGCTCATTATGATTCGATGGAAGTCAATGGAAAAAAATATGAATGGCCTTATGGAAAGAAGTATAAGAAGAATGGGAAACATGTTATTGGTTTCTTGACCTATATGAAGGAAACTTGTGCAAGGCGATCACCTCTATGGACATCTGTGGTTGTCGTACGAAAGGAATTATTTCGGCGTGTTGGTATGTTTCCTGAGGGGCGGTGTCGACGTGGTGGTGATTCTGATCTTTGGCTTCGTATTGTTCGTAATACCGATGTTGCCTGGTCTCCCTATATTGGGGCAACCTATTACAGGAATTCGGTAAATATGGTTACACATACTGTTAAAAAATGCATGGAACATTGCATCGATTCAACGATTGGTGATTTCCTATTATCGTCATGGAATAGTAAGAACTATGTAGAATATTACTGGCTTTTACGTCTAAAAAATCATTATAAACGCGGCGCTGTGAAAGATAAAATTCGTGGTGGAGAACTCAGCCTAAACGACCTTTCCGCCCTTTCGTTTTTTGGGAACCCCTTTCGTTATTGTTTTTACTTTCTTGTTGTCATGTTCCCCGGCTGTATTATTCGAGGAATGATTCGTATTTTTCGTCGTATAAAAAGAGCGTTTAGCAAACATGAAAAATAAGACACCACAGTATATCCTTCGTTTGGATGATGCAAATCCCTGTATGGATCGAAGCAAATGGGGAAAAGTTGAAACAATTGTTAATGCTTGTGGCATTAAACCTTTGGTTGCGGTGGTTCCCGACAATCGAGATCCCAAGCTTGCAAAAGAGGCGGAGGACCCTTTCTTTTGGCCGCGTGTCAAGGGATGGAAGGATAGAGGATGGGATATTGCGCTTCATGGATACCAGCATGTATTGCACCAGTCTTTCGGAGGCCTTGTGCCTATCAACCGTCGTTCGGAGTTTGTCGGTAAGGATCTATCAGAACAGAAGCTAATGATCGGTACCGGATATTCGATTCTGGCTGAAAAGGGTGTAATTCCAACCGTGTGGGTCGCCCCGGCCCATGGCTTTGATCGTGATACGCTACGGGCGTTAAAGGCTGAAACGCCAATAAGAGTGATCAGCGATGGACTTGCTTTGCAGCCGTTTATGTATTTAGGCTTTAGCTGGATTCCACAGCAACTATGGGGACCTGTTGAACGAAATTGTGGGGTTTGGACGATCTGCCTTCATCCGAACAATATGAATGGTGATGAGTTCGATCGTCTGGAAGATTTTTGTAAACAGCATGCTGAGCAGTTTATTTCAGTCTCAGATATAGTACCTGCTTCTCAACGGAAGAGATTGATCGATATATTATTTACTTGGAAATTTTTTTTACGTCGAAATGTAAAGGCTTGTCTACGGAGGTTGAAGTGATACAAACGATACGAAAGAAAGTTGGTATGACCTTTACCCGAAAATGGTTTGCTCGTTCTTGGTCGTATCGTGACGCCTTCGGATTTACTTCCTTACGACAATATCTTGGAAATGCGGTTCCGCCTTCTCTCCTTTTTTCCTGTGATCGGCGTTTCACTTTACTTATTGACCTAACGCTGGATACAGAGATTATTCTTAAAGCCATGCATAAAAATATGCGATATCAGCTTCGGAGAGCCGAAAAGGATGATTTTTCCTGGCGAGAGACAAAGGATACAAAGGCTTTTCAACGGTTTTATAATAATTTTGCCCAAGAAAAGGGCCTTCCGACTCTTCGTGATAACGTGTTGACGGCAGAGAAAACTCATCTCAATATATATGAAGTGGTTTTACATGATGATGTTGTTGTGACCCATGCCTACCTTATCGATCTCGAAGAAAAACGTGCTAGATTTTTATATGGAGCTTCCGTTCGATTGAATGAAAAGTTCGATCAAAACCTTATTGGGCGTGCAAACAGGCTTGGGCATTGGAAAGAGATGCAACACTTTAAAGAAATGGGGCTCCAGGTATTTGATTTCGGCGGTTACGCAAAAGATACAAATGATCCCGAAAAAAAGGGAATCAGCAATTTTAAATCTGCATTCGGTGGAGTAGTCGTTCAGGAAAATTCTTATAATTCACGGCTTTATCGACTCTACAGGAAAATAGGTAAATGAAAAGCGATATTTGTGTACTCTATTTGGGTGATGACATAACGCTACTTCATAGCCTATATCCGATATTGAGATCTAAACGATACCGTAGTAGATTTTATTTTACGGAAGATCTTGATTACATTCTGAATAAATCAACACAACCAACATTGCTTCTTATCCGTTATTTTAAACGAAGAGATATTGCTCAGAATACAGAGATTTGGAAACGCTTGCGAGATCGTTTTAAACGCATAATCTATTTTGATGATACGGCCAGTGCCGATGAAGTGAATCCTATTGCTTTTGATTACGTTGATCTCTATTACAAAAAGCAACTTCGTAGCAATATAGAAGACTATGCAGTCCCGGTTTACGGAAAAAGGATATATGCTGATTATTATCATCACCAGTATAAAGTTTCCGACAGCGTGGAATCTATTCGGCCTGCATTAGACGATGGCCAGCGGAGAAAACTTCGCCTTTCTTGGAACCTTGGTGTTGGTTGCTTTCCCAAAATGCGATTACGAAATGCCATTATACGCCGTTGGCATCCTATATTCGGTCTGCATGGAATACGGCAGATGTATAATGATCCGCGTCGATACAGACCGACAAAAAAAACTATCAACGCGGTAAGTGCACGCCTTGGGATGAATTTTGATCGCGAGTCTGTTGCCCAGCATCGTAAGATTTATCAATCTGTTTACTCCGGCAGCCCTTTGTTCCTCCAGGGAAGAATTTCTCTTAAAGCGTATAACCGTGAACTTCGGCACGTGCGTGCCGTATTTAGCCCCTTTGGCTGGGGCGAAATCTGTTTTAGAGATTTTGAGGCTATCTTGAACCGATCAATTTTGATTAAGCCTAACATGGATCATGTGACTACTTGGCCAAATGTATATATAGCAAATAAAACGTATATCCCAGTGGACTGGGAGGGGCATGATTTATATGCCACTGCAGAAAGAGTCATCAATCGGCCCCATGATTATGTGCAAATAAGCAGTTATGCTGCTGAAGCATATTTAGATGCATTTGACCATCTTGATTCTCGTTTAGGAGAAATCCTGAAAGAAATTGAGGGGGTGAGATGAGAATTCTTGCTATTATTCCCTCTTTTGCCGGAGGAGGAGCTGAAAGAACCTTCATACATATAATTGAGTATTTAAAAAAAAACGGACATGAAGTCGTTGTAATTACCCTCACATCAAAAAAAAACGATGCCTATACGCTTACACCTGAAATTAATAGATTTGATTTGGGATTTGAAAAACGAAAATGGTATAAGTTTAATATCTATATTGACATAATTCATCAAATACGGACCATTTCGACTGAGTATAAACCGGAATGTATTCTTTCGTTCTTATTAAAAGCAAATATTCTTTCAATTTTGGCATTAAAAAGGATTCCGATTGTTATATCTGAACGAAGCATTGTAAATCGTAGTGATAACTCTTTTCTTGCAAGAGGATTGAGGAGGTTGCTTTATTCCAAGGCTACTGCAATTGTAGTCATGACAAAGGCCGCTGTGGATGATATGGCTCATATCCTACCAAGAAAGAAAATACATGTTATAGCAAATTCTGTTATGGTTTCTCGCCCTCTAAAAGAATGTGAAGATACGCGAGCAACCATAAAAACGATGTATCAGGATCCTGACCATATCAAAGGTATAATTGTTTCTGCTGGGCGACTGCACCCGGTAAAAGGCTTTGATCTCCTCATCAAATCTTTTGCACAAATTGCAGAAAAATGTACCGGTTGGAATCTGCTTATTTTAGGTGATGGCGAACAGCGAGAAAAACTCTTAAAACTGATTGAAAAAGAGGGATTAACACATAGAATTGCTATGCCTGGACGGAAAAAAAACATTTATGATTATTTTCGTGCCTGTGATTTGTATGTGCTTTCTTCACGGTCTGAAGCATTCGGAAATGTATTAATTGAAGCAATGGCATGTGGGCTGCCCGTTGTAAGTTTCGACTGCCCATACGGGCCTGGGGAGATCATTGAACATGAGATAAATGGTATCTTGGTTCCTGAATTAGATACAGAAAAGCTTGCCGTTTCGTTGGAACGTATTATCAAAGATCATAAGAAAAGGGAAAGGCTTGCTTTTGCAGGAAAAAAATCTGTTGGCCGGTTTGATGAGCATAAGATAGATGCACAATGGGAAAATTTGCTTATTGAGTGTGGAGCAAAAAAGAATAATGCAAAAATCAGTTATTAAATCGAATCGCTTAGCGTATTACTCTTTAGCCATTCTTCCCCTACTTATGCTTTTCTGCTGGGTGATAAGGGGTTCGACATTGCCGGGCGTACATTATGAGCCGGTTTTTCCTTTCCTTTGGATGATAGGAACCGGAATGGCAAATCTTTCTCCTGTTGCATACACCATTGCTTTCATAGTAGCAATTCTGGCTGGGTACGTTTGTATCGTTATTGTTTCTTTCTCTGTAAACAGAGATATTGCTTCTCCTGAGGCTATTATCATTGGGATATGGGTGGGCGGTATCTTTTTCTTTGGAGGGTCTTGCTTCTTTTCAGTTCCTGATATGCTTACGATGGTAACAGCCTCGATTCTGCTCTATCTGTTGCTTCGTTCATCGAATACAGAACGTAATATGTCCTATTTATTTCTGTCGGGAATGATCATCGGGATGGCTACAGGAATAAAAATCGTAAATCTTGCTTTCGTACTTGCTCTCTGCATTCCGCCTTTTTTCTTTCGCTCCAAGCCTTTGGGGCGACGATTGCTTCAAAGCCTCATAATGCTTTTGGGGCTGTTTGTTTTTTTTGCGGCAGCCGTCGGGACCTTGGCACTCTTAGAACGTTTGCCTGATTTTCTTTCCGGTCTGGCAAACTGGTATGGTGAGTTAGGGGATAAAAAAGCGGTTTTTGGATGGTATATGACACGAAAACGTTTCATAGTGGATTGGGGCCGTTCCCTTTATATGGGGCTTGCCTTCTGTTTAGGGATAACAGGCGTTGGTTTCCTTGCCGATCGGCTACCCCGTCGTGTGTTTATACCTTTTTTCATTTTCTTGTTGGCTGCCCTAGGCTTGGCTATGAATGAGTTTCATATTATCTATGCAGACACGTTGCTCGGCTTTGCTTTGGTTCTGTTCTGTTTTACCTTGATAGCGGAAACGCGTCACCATCCGGAGTACCGTAGGCTCCTCGCCGTACTCGGTGTTTTTTTCCTGCTTGTGCTTTCCATATGGTCTACTCGTGATAATAAATACGCCTTATCGGGAATGATGCTTTTTTTCCCATCGATGATTTCGATTATAGAAAATAGAGCCCCCATGCGTTTTACCTCAGATACATACGCGGGAGACCTATCCGGGCATGTTACCTGTATTTTGAGTGAACAGTGGTTTAAAAGCGTGTATGGCTATGTTTTGATATTCTTCCTTGTTGGCCATATGATGCTGTTTGTAAAAGGCGGAACAATATGTCACTGAACCGTTTGCAAAATGCAGGGGGGCTTTTGGCTCTCGCTGCCGTTATCACAGTTCCTTTGGCTTTAATGTTCCAGGGCCTTGATTTTACCGATACCGGTTGGCTGCTTGCTAACTATCGAAATATTTTTTCTGCACCCGATTCTGTTTCATACTGGTTTCATCTCTGGTTGACAAATATTCTCGGTGGTCTTTGCATGAAGGTATTTTCGGGCCTTGGTCTTTACGGAATGAAGCTTGGAGCGGTGCTTCTTTTTTGGGCTTCGGCCGCCATTGTTTATTATACTTTACGTGATTATTTGACTCCGAACATGCTTTACCTCGGGTTGTTTCTCGGTCTTTGTTATGCGTTTGCCGGAAAAATCACCATTGTCCATTATAATAATACCTCGGCGTTCTTTCTTATTGTTTCCGGCGTGGCGCTTGTAAAATCGATAACATCCGGAGGCTTTGCACGGGCTTTAACTAGCGGAATGGCCGTAATTCTTGCTACCTTCGCACGTTTATCAGGAATACTTGGCATTGGCATGCTTATGTGCATTCCTTATGCGATTTTTTCCCTTGGTCTTGATCAACGTAAGGGGGTACGGATTTTTTTAGGCTATTGTATCGGTGTTCTTGCCATGCTGCTTATCATTGTTGGTATCATGTATTTGATGGGTCATTTGGAATTATATCACGAGTCTTTGTCCCTTCTTTTTCTGAAGTCTTCAGTCCATGATTCCTATGGTCCATTTCGAATGTTTACAAGGTTTATACGTCAAAATCTGCAAGCATTATTAGTTGGTATCGGCATTATTTCGGTTGCTGGACTCTTTTCTGCTGTGCTGGCTACTATTGATGATAGCAAGCATGTGATAATAAAATATTTTTTCTTCGCTTTGATTATTACTACCTCCTTTTTCGTTGATAGCAGGCTTTCGGTGCGGACTGGTATTTGGGGCCTTTCTGGGGTGTGCTATCTTATTTGTGGGATTCCAATATTTTTCCCGAAGCGTTTTGGTTCGGAAAGAACACTTTTGGCTATGGTTTCTATCTGTTTACTTCTTGCTCTTTCTGTAGGTTCCGACACTGGCCTCAAGGTTTCTAGTTATGGTTTTACCTTATCCATTCCTGTTGTGCTTGCAATTTTATCCACTTCCGACAGTGTTTTTTTTCAGACCGAAAGTCGTGGTAGATCGGTATGTGCCGTTGTTCCTGTAATCCTCATAGCAATAGTTTTACCACTTGGGGGGATCGATTTATACAATGGTATTTATCGTGACTCACATAACCGTCGATTGCTTACTACAGGGATGACAGATTCCTCTTTGAGAGGGGTTTATACCACGAAAACACGCGCTCATCTTATAGATGAAGCCGTTGCACAATTACATAATTATGTGGCACCTGGTGATGAATTGATAACTTTAGAGAGTATCGGAATCTTTCATTATATATTAAGAACGCGCCCCTATTTACATAACCCTTGGCCCGTTCTTTATGAACCGGACTATTTTCGCCAATTATTGCAAAAAATTGAAGCGACAACTACGAGCTACCCGCCAATGATTCGTGCTTTGCATGATACCCGTAAAGGTTGGCCGAACAATGGGCCATTATCTTCAAAAAGGGAGGCCGTTGGCGTTCGTAATCTTATGAATGATTTTATTCAAAGGAACCGCTACGAGGCTGTCTGGAATAATGATATGTTTGAGATATTACTTCCGGCATCAACTCAATCCAAGCATCCTCGATTTTAGAATCGTCTGGAGAATTGTAATAGTAATCTATAGACTTTTTGTGTTACTTTTACACTATGAAACAGCAACACATTAACATTGGGTATTCCGTTGTCTTTTTTTCTCTGATTCTCTTTCTTGCAATGGGAACTCCCCTTTTCGCGGTCCCTTTCTCTTTACTATCCGATCATCCTGATGGCGATTATCCTCTGCATGATACGATTCGTTGGGAAGAAGGAGAGATACCTATCCTGACATTGCTTCCTGATGTGCCTGGTGCCGATGCCCTGCGAGAGCGTTTTTTCGACTACCGGCCGGAGGTTACGGTTCAGAAACTGTATCGTATAAAGCTCCCTGCCCAATTGGATCTTTCGGATAGGGAACTTTTTACCGCAGTGGTGAACGTTCTTGGCACTCCGGAAACACAAGTAGGTTATACCTACCACAGTTCCAGGCGGGATGAGGATGTCGTTTTGTTTGAGGAGACATATATTTCGGATAAGAAGGGGAAAAGGAAGGATTCTTTTTCCTACACGCCTGAGGATGTACCTCAGTCAATTTCATACTACCAATATGTTGACGAGGCGAATTTTTCCGGAACCGTTTTGAAGGAAGAAATTGAGGTTGGTGACGACTTTCTTAGTTTTCGTTCGACAAATATTGAACGGATGTGGTACGCCATTGTCCCTGTTCTGAAAGCCGGAGGAACTCGAAGCGAAATGTTGATGTTCACTGCCGATGGATATCTGTATGTGTACAGTGCAAGTCAAGTCGAAGAAGAACCGGGAGCGAGAAAGCTTGGTGTTCCCATTCATTTGCCGAGTATGTTCGGAAAGCGGATGGATGTGATGGCAACATGGGTGGAAGACCAATTGATGAAGAGGCTGAAGTGAAGAAGATACTTGTAACGGGAGCGGCGGGGTTTATCGGTCATGCAACCGTCTGTACATTGCTTGATGCAGGATGGACGG
>JGI2924J29684_1077107_pt1 | contig 13675 bp, 8 predicted proteins | sample BenlonsequencITS_FD_29684 | JGI IMG/M metagenome (IMG submission 29684)
CCCCCTTCGTTGCCGGGAACAACGCGTGCCGCGTTCCCAGCCGGGAAGCGACCAGAATCACCTGCTTGCCCAGCTTCTTCCTGAGGTTCAGGACCACAGGCGCGACCAGATTAGCCGTCGCCGTCTCGAGCCGGTCCTTGATGGTCACGATCGCCCAGACGGACAGGTCACCGGGATCCTCCGCCTCGAGCCGGCCGGCGTCCGCATCCGGCAACTGGAATTCGTAATCGGGGAAAAACACGAACGGATTCACGACGATAAAGCTCAGCTCGCCGCGGTCGACGCATTGCAGACAAGCAATGCCGTCCAATCCTTCCAGGCCGACCAGGGCGAACCGCTTGTCCTGCTCGAAACCCGGAATGCCGTCCGGAAACGTATAAATGTCTTCCCCCCCGATCTCGAGCTCGCCGAACCGGGTCGTCTCCATTTTCATCCCCGCAATCCTCCATTCCCTTGATAAAGAAAAAGCTACAAGCGAAACCGGGGCTCGCTTATAGCCTTATTCTAACTGGATTTCCGCGGATTACGCCATCAATTCGATCACGGGCGGCGGAATGATCGTCACCTTCGGATACTGCGTCATGTAGATCCGGACGTAGCCACGGTGATAACGGATGTCCGGACGATGGATCTGCGCATCGATCCCCACCCCGCCCGGATCGACCTGGATATCCGGATTGTTCGGAATGTATTCAATCTTCGTATTGTCCGGCCTGGCCTCGCCGAACAGCTGCAGATCCGGCGCCCCCTCGACGAACTCGTCCAGCGCGATATCCGGAATCGGATTCTGCTTGATTCTCAGATCGCCGATCCGGTTGCCATCCATGACAATCTTCTCGAGATTCCGGCGGGCAACCTCTTTGTATTGGGCGTATATACGCAGCCAGAAAGCTTCCAGCTTGCCGCCGTTGAGCGCATTATGCGTCAATGTCTGATCGATGATCAGTTCACCCGGCCGATTGCGCGCCGCAATGACCGGCCGCTTCGTCTCGACCTGAACCTCCGGCTGCCGCTGCCTGATCTCGAACCTTCCCGGTTCCGAATCAACGCCGATCAAGCCGCGCTGCGTATGAATGGAAATCTGCGGTACCATGACTCCGGCCGCCTCAGTTCAGGAAATCGACCAATGACGGCGTAATAATCTTGGCGCCGACGGACAAGGAAGCCTGGTAAATATTCTCGTTGATTTTCGCATCGATGATCAGCTTTTCGAAATCAACGTCTTCCGTCTTCGATTGGAGGTCCGTCAGATTGATTTCCAGATCTTTCAGCCGGTTCTGCATCAGCTCGACGCGGTTGACGCGCGCCCCGATCTCCGACTGTTGATTCAAGATCTTGTCCATCCGCGATTCAATATTCGCGATCTGCGCCGAAACTCCGCCGTGATTGCCACTCTGCAATGCGGTAATGATCTGATCGAACACGGCAAAAATGTTGTCCGCTTCCCCGGGTCTGCCGAACACGTCATTGCCGCTCAGATTAATCTGCAATTTGACGCCGACGCCAACCATATAGTAGATGGCGCCGGAATCCGTCTCAATCGTGCTCGGATCAAACGGCGTGACCGTCGGATCGTAGGGGATGACGTCCGTTTTCTCGCCGTTGAATACATATTTGCCGTTCAACGTGCTGTTTGCGATATCGACGATCTGTTCCTTGAGCTGGATGACTTCGTCGGCAATATTGTTCAGCGCGACATCCGGATTCGTCCCGTTCGATCCCTGAACGGCCAGTTCCTTGAGCCGCTTCAACACATCCTGCGCCTGCTGCAGCACCGTATCGTTGAAATCGAGCCACGAGAGCGCCATATCGACATTTTTCTGATACTGCTCGTTGACCGACAACTCGCTACGGTAGCGGAGCGCGTACGTAATGCCTACGGGATCGTCCGAGGCGCGGTTGATCTTGCGCCCGGTCGTCATCTGCTCCTGCAGTTTCGACATCTCCGTCAGCGTGCGGTTCAGGTTCCGGGTAAGCTGCATATGCATCATCCCCGGCGTTATGCGCAATGGCATTGCTTACTCCTCCTTACCCGTCAGCGGCCGACAATACCGGTGCCGTTAATCAATTTGTTCAGCATCTCGTCGAAGGATGTCATCAGCCGCGCAGCCGCATTGTAAGCATGCTGGAAGCGGATCAGGTCGGACATTTCTTCGTCGAGCGATACGCCGCTTACCGATTGCCGGTTGGCATCCACCTGATCCAGCTGCATCTGCGAATTTTGCAGATTGCGCTGCGCCCGGTTCGAGATGACGCCTATTTCGCCGACAATCGCATTGTAATAGTCTCCGATTTTCGCATTGGTCACGCCGTTGCCGCTCGCCGTCTCGTCGAATCTGAAGCTGACTTCTTTCAGTTCGCTCATCAGGAGCGCGAGCGTATTGTTCCCGCGGACGACGGTACCGCTCGTATCCAGCCTCATGGACGTCGCAATCTTGTTGATGTCGGCCACGATTGCGGGATTCAGTTGCAGATTGCCGGCCGTAATATTCCCCGATCCGTCGGACGCCGTGAAGAAAGGAAGACCGACGGCCGGAGGCGTTCCGCCTTCAAGCGTGTACCCCAGCTGATGCAAACCGTTGATGCCGTTCACGGTAATGACGGTATCGCTGGCAAGCGGCGTCGTGCTTCCCGGGAGCACGGAACCTTTCGGAATGACGACCTGGATCCGTCCGTTCGCCAGCGTGTTCGCCAGCGAATTGAGCTGACGGCGGTATTCCGCCACATAGGTGTCGCGCGAGACGATCATGCCGTGGACTTCGCCGCTGTTCAGATCCCCGCTCTGGACGGCTGCAACAAGCGCATCCGCCGTAACCGTCGTATAGGTGCTGCCGTCGACGACGACAATGCCGCCGATCGAAATCGTGTACCCCGCCTCCGACTCGACGACGGAGACGTTCGCGATCCGGGACAGATTGTCGACGAGCAGATCGCGCTGGTCGCGCAGGTCGTTCGCCTTGTCGCCAAGACCTTCAATCCGGCGGATCTCCGTATTGAGCGAGGCGATCGTCTCGATGATCGTGTTGATCTCCGTCGCCTTGACGCCGATGCTCGTCGTCAAGTCCGCCGTCAGATCGTTCAGCCTGCGGCTGATCGAATTGAATGCGTCGACCAGCGCCAATGCGCTCTCGCGGACAATCTTGCGTCCCGTGACATTCTCGGGGTCCTTGCTCAGATCGGACCAGGCGTTCCAGAATTGTTCCAGCACGGTCCGGATGCCGGAATCGCTCGGCTCATTGATAATGGCTTCCAGCTTGTCCAGCGTATCCGCCTGAATCGAGTAGGTGCCGACCAGCTTGTTCTGATTGCGGTACTGGTCGTCGAGGAACGCCATCCGGATTCGGCGGATATCCGTGAACTCGACGCCCGTGCCGAGCTGTCCCGGCACCACCGAACGGCTCATGCCGTAGGCTTCGATCGGCCGCGCGGCCGTCATGCTGACGACCTGGCGAGAATAGCCCTTGGTATTCGCGTTCGCGATGTTGTGTCCTACCGTATTGATGGCCGTCTGCTGCGTAAACAGACTGCGTTTGGATGTCTCCAGCGTATGAAAAGTCGATCTCAACGTCGCCGCCTCCTTGGCCTAGGCCCGCGTATCAAAAATGCCGTTCCTGCCGCCGCTGGCGTTCGTCTTCTGCGGATGTTGATACACGATATCCTCGGCAGGATCGTCAACCGCAAGTCCGATGGAATAGTCGATGAACGCCAGCGCTTGCCGGATCAGTTGTTGGTTCAATTCGTTCACGCGGCGCAATTCACCCAGCAGTTTCGACAGCTCGCGCTGCTGCTCGATGAGCTTCTGCTTCTGTTCCGGCTGATTCACCGACTGGATGACTTCGCGCAGCGTATTCAAGCGGGATATATAACCGAGCGATACGAAATGGCGGTGCGTCTCGAGGATGCGCTGTTGCTCGAGTTGTTCGGCCCTGGCGATCAGCTTGCGTTCCTTCTGCAGGATGACGTTAAGCTGGTCGACGTCCCCTTTGACCAGCACGGGCGTCTTCTGATTGGCCGTATCGAGCAGCTGTCTGTACAGTTCCGCTTGTTCGTCCAATATCCGGACAATGTCCTGGACCGCCATCCGGCTCACCGTCTTTCTTCATTATTTCAAGTACGGCCACAGCTTCTCGGCGATCTTGCCGGCATCGACATGATACGTGCCCGTCGATACGGATTGCTTCAGTTCGTCGATCCGTTGGGCGCGATCGGCCCCCATGATCCGGCTGTCCGACAGAAGCTGCTGCGCTTCCGCCGAGATCCGGACTTCATCCCTTCGGTTCACCGTGCCCTTGCTGCCGGCGCGCGTCTCCTGCTGCTTCTGGTATGTCCGGACGGCACTCAGGCGTCCGATCTCGTTGATTTTCATGGCTGCCACCTCTTTCCCTGCGACAATACGCGAACAACCGATAATCCCTTATGAGGGTATTATCGGTTGCCTTCATCACAAAATTTATAGGAGGGTCAACGATCTTTCCGCTCGGTCTGGTTGATCTGATACGTGCCCGGCCGATCGGACTGCAGGTCGGCTTTCAGCCGCTCGTCGATCGCCTGCTGCGCCTTGATCTCATTTGCCAGCTTCCGTACGCAGTTCGGGCACATGTTGCCTTCCCGGATCGGCGCTCCGCACGATTCGCAGCCGTAATACATGTTCGGAAAGGCGCTGATGGAGATCCGCCCCTCGCGGATAAACCGGGTAATCTGGCGCACGGATACCCCGGTTGCCTCCGACAGCTGCTGGATGTTGATGTGGCGATGCTCCTTCAGATACTCGACACATTGTTGATATTCTTCTTCTATCTCTTTTATGCAGTTCGGGCAAATGTCGCGATATCCCTTGGCATACAGCTTGCCGCAGCGCGGACAGTAATCGAGGTTCATTGGCCTCCAGTCCCCCATGCACACAGATTACTCTGTTGCTATTGTACCGAAATTGGAAGAATAATGCGAGATTTTGTGAAAAATAGGGACTTAAGGCGTACTTCTCGAGGGTGCATCGGGAGCTGGCTGCGTTGTGGTATCGATAACGTTCCCGAATTCGGTAAGCCGGATGCTTGTTCACGATCGCGCCCATGTCAGCACATAGACTTGAACGGGATATGGAACGGCGGCGCGGACCGCTTCGGCGCATGCTTCCGCCGTGGAACCGGTCGTGTAAATATCATCCACAAGCAGCACCCGGACCGGCTCTGAGGTCCGGACTCCGAAGGAAGCGCGCAGTTCCGCAAGCCGCCTGATCCCCGCATCATCCGGCCCGAACACGGCGCGCATCGCGCGAAGCCGTTCGGACCGGCCGCGCTGACTCTGCTTGCCGCTGTCGCGGATGCGCCGGAGCAGCGGCAGAAGCGGCGCGTTCGCACGCATGGCGGCGGCCCGGGCCAGCCGCTCCGATTGATTGAATCCCCGCTCCTCCGCCCGCTCCCGGCTGACCGGCACATAGGTGACGGCATGCCAGACTTGCCTGGCGGTCCGACGTTCTCCACGCATCCGGTCCGGCCATCCGGCAATCTTCTTCAAGCCGGCGCAACGCGTTCCGGAGACCATCCTCCCTGCTTCGTCCCCTGCTGCGGCGGATACTTCCGCGGTCAAACGTTCGAAAGCCGGCAGCATCATCTCGGCCAGCACCTCGCCGTAACGTTCATCTCCGCGGAATTTGTACAGCGCGAGCCATTCCTTCATGTCGTCGTTGTAACGCACTGCGCTGCGGTTCATCTCGAAGGCGCGGACCGGCTGCCGAATGCAATCGGGACAAAAAACGGGCCGCCCGCAGCGCGGGCAGGCGGGCCGGCGGATCCAGGGAATGCGCGCCAGGCAGCCGTCGCACAGCCAATCCCCGATGCGCAGCCCGTCCGCCGATCGCGGCGGCAGGCCGCGCCGACGCCCGCCGCATACGAGGCAATGCGCATCCGGCGGTCCCAGCAGATCGACCGATTGCGAAAACAGACTTCGCAGGATCGCGGTCCATTTCATCAATGCATCATGCCTCCCGCTCGCGCTTCTTGCTTCCCGACGGCGGCAAGCGTTTCCTTCCGGATATACCCGCGGGCGGCGGCGAGCGCGTTCATCTCCCGGATCTGGCGAATGGCGGCGCGCTGGGCACGGGTCGCATGCGGCGCGCAAAAATAAACCCGCCCATGCGGGTCATCCTTCGACCGGCCGGCCCTCCCGGCCATCTGCTCAAGCGATGCCTCGTCAAACAGCGGCGCATCGGCGTCCAGCACGAACACATCGCTGCGCGGGATCGTCACCCCGCGCTCGAGGATCGTCGTCGTCACGAGCACGCGCAGCTCGCGGCGGCGGAACCGCATCACCGTCTCCGTCCGCTGTTCATCCTGCGAGGACGTATAGCCGATCACCGCATCCGGCGGACAAATCGTGCCGAGCAGCGTTGCCGCGGGCCCCGTGTCGGAGATGCGCGGAACGAAAACGAACACCTGCGCCCCCCTGGACAATGATGCCGCAATGGCCTTTCTCAGCTTGTCCGGCACCGACCTGCGGCGGATCATCTCGCGGACGGGCGGCACGCGGATCTCGACCGGCACCGGCAGCGGAAAGCCGTGAAACCGGACCGGAATGCGCGCATGCGGCAGACGCCCTCTCGCGGCCGCGCGCCGGAGCTGCGCCGGAGGCGTCGCCGAGAGCAGCACGCGGTGACCGCCGGGCATCACGCACTTTGCTGCCGCATATTGCAGCATGGGATTGTTGTGATAGGGGAAAGCATCCAGCTCGTCGATCACGACCAACTCAAAGCCTGCCGAAAACCGGATCGCCTGGTGCGTCGTCGCCAGCGTAATATCGGCGTTCGTCCATTTCTCCCGGCTGGCGCCGTGCAATGCAACGACGGCATGCTCCGGAAAAGCTTTCCGGATGCGCGGTTCCAGCTCGAGGACGACATCCCGCCGCGGCGTCGCGACCATCGCTTTCCCGCCGCGCGCGAGCACGGAGTCGATGAGCGTGAACATCATCTCGGTTTTCCCTGCTCCGGTTACCGCCCAGAGAAGGAACGGCGGACGTTCCATGCCGGAGGTGTGAACGGGATTGGCGGTTCGCTTCCGGGTGAGCGTTCCGGCGATGCCGAATCGGGAGGCCATGCGCGCAGCCTTATGCTTAGGCTGTCCGGAGATGCTGCGGTGTGCGTCACCGTCCGCGGATTCCAGCCAGCGAAGGGCTGCCGCCGCCGCGTCGGATTGGGCCGGGCTGAGCCCCCAGCGTTCAAGCCGCGCCGGAATGGGCGGCAGCTCGTCCGCCGTGCGCATGCGGACGGATGTGCCGCCTTCGGGAATGCCGCTGATGAGCAGCGTGCATTCCCTGCATCGGCCCAGCAGCAGGCACGCTTCGCAGTAGGCGCAGACGCGGCCGCACGCCGCACAGGGCGTGCGGCGCATGTGCGCCTCGCCGCTGCCGCAGCGGAGGCAGCGGCGCTTGCGCCGTCGCCCGCGGACACCGTCGCAGCGGGCGATGGCGCTGCCGAGGCGCAGCCGGCCCAGCAGGGCCGCGAGCTGGAGCGCCGCGTCGGCGAACGCGGCGCTCCAGCGGGCGGGCGCGGGCCCGGCCGCGCCGAGCAGGGCGTGCGCTTCGCTGCGCAGAAGCGCACGCCCCTCAAGCGCGGCGGCGGCTTCCCGTGCAGCCGCCGCCAATGCCCGGGCCTCCCGTTCCCCTGAGGCCCGTCCAAACCGCACAGCGGCAATGCGGCGCACATCCCCCGCCGGTTGCTCCCGGCCGAAGCTCCGGTTCAAGCCCGCAAGCCCGGGCCAGCCGCTGCGCGGCTCCGCCTCGCGCACACAGGCGCGCAGCAGCCGGGCGGCTCCCGCTTCGCCCTGCACGCGCCCCGCCCGCCGGGCGAACAGCTCCGCCGCGGCGAAGGCGCTGCCGAGCGGCAGCGGCTCGTCCAGCAGCAGGACGACATCCGCCCGTCCGCCGGGACGTCTAGCCGCCCCTTCACCGTCGCAGCCCGCCTCTGCTTCCGCCGCCCTGCGAAAATCATCATCCAGCCGATAAGCCAGATCGACTTCCCGGGATATCGTCACGCAGGCCGACCAGCGGCCTCCTTCAGCAAAAGCATAGAGATATCCTTTCATCCCCGCTTCTCTCCCGTCTGGCCGCATCCGGTGCCGCCGTCGCCTACTGCACCCGATGCACCGACACGGCTTTGTAGATGTTGCCGATGATCCGGACCGGCACCGACGTCTCTTTTTTCACGCCGTTGCGGTACACGACCTGAAAGACAATCGTATGTTCGCCTTCCCGGATCTCTCCATCAAACGACATCCAGCTTTCGTCGTGCAGTTCACCTTCATACCGCAGACCGCCTGCATTAGTAAGCACCACTCTTTTGCGGATCGAATCCCCCGTCTTCGACACGGCCCGCAGTTCCGCCGTCACCTCGTTCGCCGGCGCCGCCGAAATCACTGCCGCAACGCGCATGACCTCGCCCGAATAGAAATCTTTCGGATCGTGCTCGACCTCATGCCCTGCTGCCGCGTGTTTTTCCCGCCACTCTGGCGTATGATGCACTTCTCCCTCAATGATGAGCGGCAGCACCGTGATGGGTTTCGTCACGCTGTCCGATGCCCCTTTCGGGTCACGGACCGTGAGGGTGACGTTGTAAACGCCGGTGCGATTTTCCGTATCCGCGCCAGGAATGGCGAACGCTTGGGTCGAACCGCTCCGAGTATATCCGTTCGGCCCGCTGACCGACCATTGATACGTCAGCGGATCCCCATCGGGATCAGTCGAGCGGTCGATCAACGTGATCGTATCCCCTTCATACGTCGGTTTCGGCGACCAATCGAAATCCGCCACGGGCGGCCGGTTCGTCTCGATGTAGAAATACTTCGGCCCGCTCCAATCGCTCCAATCGTAACCGTCATGCACCCGCACCCGGACGTACATCGTCACTCGCTCCGGCAGGTCGGCAGTCGGCACCCAATTTTTAGCGGAACCGGATCTTACACCGGTGTCGCGTTCAAGCGTGCCGTTCGTGCGATAAATCTGCACCTGGTATTGCGTCTGCGCGTCACCGTCGGCATCCGAGTACGTCCATACGAACGTCGGCCGCAGCACATCAAACTTCGTCGGATTGGCCGGGGCCGCGCTGGCGGGCGTCGTCACGTTCGCCTGCGGCTTCCGGTTCAGAATCGTCACCGTCTGGATCGCCTGGTCGGTCTGGCCGAGCGAATCCCACACCACTTGCCGAATCCGGAACGTGCCGACCGTATTGAACGTCTTCGTCCAGCTCGTCCGGGATGCGCTCGCAAGCAACTCCGATCCGCCGCTTACATTGGAGATGTAGTATTCATGCGGCAGCTTCGTCCGGTCGCCGTCTTCCTTGTCCCAGGCCGTCGAATCGATCGTCACGGCCACGCCGCGATAAGTCGTCGCAGGATTCACCGTAAATCCGGCATGCGGCGGTTCGTTCGGAGCTGGAAGCTCATGGACCGTAATTACTTGCTCGTAGTAATCGCTCCATGCGCCGTACTCGTCTTTTACCGCCATGCCGACCGTATAAGTCCCGGCTTCTCTCGGCACCACCAGCTTTTCCATATGGACGGCTCCGCTCGGCGTAATGTAGTAATACTTCCGTTCAAAAATGCCTCGCGTCGTCTGATAATTCTTCCCGTCCTCGGGCGGAGAAAACTCGCTTGCGCTCGCCCATCTGTCCGGGTCGTAACTGGTGTCGTCAAACCTGACGGTTTTGTCACTGTTCAAGGACAGCGTAAAGCGTGCGACAGGCCGCCGGTGAACAATGATGCGCTTGCCGAACACATTGGAAGGCTCGCGGTACTCATCGAACACCTTGCTCGGGTAACGGTAGTCCGGATGCGGATCGTCTTTCGCCGACAGCCGCACTTCGTAGAGGCCGACTTTATCGAAATAGATCTGCCCCTCCGAAAACGTCTTGTTATGCAGAGCGGAAAGCCCCTGGTTGCGGATGAACATCGGCGTGTGGACATAGGTCCATTGATACGAGCCGGCCGGCGGGTCGCCTTCCGGATCGTTGAACCTGATGTTTTTGTACTGGATCTCGGCCCTGGCGGAACCTTCCTCCCAAATGGCGTATTCCGCGTCCCAAATGATTTCATCCGGAACGATTTCCTTTACCGAGACCGGTCCGAAACGGACATACGACTTGTCGCTGAACGGACCAAATTTGCCGGATGTGAACGTGCCGTCCGTCACTTTGAAATAAGGCGCTCCGTTGACAAACAGCTCCAGCTTGTCGCCGGCAAACTTGACCTTGAACAGCACCTTCACCCCATCCTGGAAGGGGTAATTTTGCTGCGCCAGCACCGTCCGGCTCCCGTTCACATACTTGGACAAATAGATGGTGGATCCATTCGTCTCGACCGCGTAACGATTGGCCGCATTCGCTGCCCTGAACGACATGCCGACCAATTCCCGATCGACATCCGCATCATCCAGGGACAACGTAAAGGTGATCTCATGATCCTTGACGTTGTTGGATGAGAGCAATTGACCAAGGGTAAGTCCCGGACCTTGGCGCTCACCCCCAACCGGAACCCCGACGTTCAACCACGGGTAAAAATAATAGCTGTAGGGACTAGCAGTTCTTATCATCATGGACAGCAAGATGCCATCCCCGACATATTGCGAGTTCATGATACGCTCCGCAGCGGTAGCCATGTAGCCGTCGTAATCAATCAGGCCTCCCGCGGTAAATGAAAACTGCGATTGTCCGTCCCAGGTATAGCCATTATACCGATTTTGGTTCCATGTGAACTTGATCCCATACGGTGTATAGGAGTACGGCGTCGTTTTCGTTGATCGCATCTGTTTCTGACCAATAGCGTCGATATCGAAGTTGGTGCCGTCAAAATCAAAAACCAGATTGGGATCAAGCGTGCGCACAGCGCCGGTATCCATATTTACCGCCTGAAGGACTTTCGTACCGTTCCATTCGTTCGTGTATTTATACGTCCGGACGATAATTTCTTTCTGGGCCGAATTGACAACCATGTCCGGAATATCAACAGCGGTATCGGAAATATTGGGTTTAAAATCCGTTCCTTCAAGCTTGGTCCGCCATACGAGATTGAAGTCGGGGTCAAACTTCACCAGATACACAGAACCGTAGTTTCTCGACTCCATGGAGCCGTTCATACAGTTGTGTTCTTCATACATATAGGTGTTTTCATTAAGATCCTCAAACGCAAGTTCATAGTTATAAGCTCCCGAGCACGTCAGGTACGGTTGCGGAGGATTGATTTGGATCGGCGGTATTTCTTTCGTGCTTTTAAGATTCAAATGTCTGTCATAGGTGTGGGCTGAGAGCTTTTTAAAGTCGGAATACCAAATGACCAAATTCCCGTTTCGGGAAAATCCATTGTTCAGGGTGTTATAAAAATAATCGATTCTTTTCTCCAGCCCGTTTGCAATCATCTCACCCGTTTTTAAATCATAGGAGATGATCGTTTGCCCGTTTTTCGTATAAATTTCTCCATCACTTTTTAAGCAGGAACAACTCCATTTGGCGATTTGATATACGGTATCCTCCGTTACAAAATACTTGTCTGGCGTAATGGCAACGGGTGCATAGCTGACACCAGGCTTTCGTTCGTTTTCTTTCACAAATTCAGGAACATCTTTCCAATCCCGAACCTCCGCATAATACTTGATGCTTGGTGCGTTCAAGATGTAGTCATAGTAAGAGCCATCGGGCAGGTCGTGTCTTAAGCCCACAATCGATCCATTTTTCACTTCGAAATTGTATTCATATCGGCCAATTTTACTTTTGTTGAGCGCAAAGAAACGGCCATTATGACTGAAATAGACGTGTGTAGGCGTCGAAACGAAATTCGGTTTATTGGAACTGATGCCGAAAGCTATCGGGGTCCATTCCCCTGTACTGGGATTTGGAACAAGCAATGGCTGACTGAGGGTTTTATTCGGGTCGGCTGCACCGATCGGCCGATAAAGGTTATAGCCATTCTTCCCGTACCCGGCATCAGCGAATGGCGGAAAGAACGCTATAATGCCTGTTGGGTAGTACAGTCCGTTGCCGTATAACCGCTCATTCTTTTTACCGGTTTTTCCGAATAATTCCGTATCACTGAAGCTCCAGCGCATCCGCTTTCCGTCCAGCGCGCTGGTACTGTTGACGCCCGTCAATGTCCAGTTGAACATTTCAGCCGGCGTATAGACGCGCCTGAGCGACAGATCCGGCTGCGGGTTCTTCCCTTCCAACTCAAAGGAGACTTCCGGCGGAAGGTTCCGAACGTCCATCATCGTGACTTCAACCGGATCGGACAGCGTATCGTCGCATTTGCCGTAGTCCTCGCAAACTTTGACGTAGAACTGGTATTTCCCGACCCGGTTCGGCTTGAAGGCAGCACGGGTCCTATCCCCCGTCATATTCGTCCACGGATCATCATCGAAGCCGTTGTTCTCGTCATCGTAGCGCATTTTGTACTGTACGGATGCGATTTTGTCTCCGTCCGGGCTGAACGATTTGTTGTACACGTAGTATGTCTGGCCGCGAATGCCGCGGGGTTCGACTTCGAGCTTGGCGACCGGCGGCTCGTCCGGCAGGACGGTGAGCTCATGCACCGCCGGCTCAAGCGACCGCAGGCCGATGCTGTCGGTGACATAGAGCGTGATGATCTCCTTGCCCGGTTTCGTGTACACATCTTTCAAGTTCGTCCACTCGTCCTTCGAGTGGTCGATCTTACGGCCGACAGGGCTGTAGCTTTTGGCGCTGCTGAACGGCTGCGGCAGCGGCCGGCCTTCCTTCACTTCCTTCGGCCCTTCGATAACAGCAACCGGGTTCGGCGGAATGACCCGGATGTACGTCGTCCTGGTGGTCACCGCTCCGAAAGCATCCCGCATCGTCGCCTTGACCTGGTGATAGCCAATGCCGTTCATGACAATGTTGTGGTATCCGTCGCCGTATTCGGGATAATTTTGCGGGATGGTTTTGGCCCAGCTTGAGCTTTCGGAAAAGTCGAAGCCCAGAAATTCCAGCGGGTCCCCGTCCGGATCATACGGCGTCGGAACGCTCGGGTCGTTGATGTAAATCAGATGCATGACCGTGCCTTCGACAACTTCATGAACCGGCTGGGTCGGGTTAAACGGATAGACGAAACCAATCTCAAATTGGGGAGGCTGGTTGCCGCTCGGCCCGTTCACGACCAGCGTATGGGTGGCCGGCTGCGCCGTTCCGCAATCCTTCGTCCGGATCTCCAGTGTAATGATATGGGTTCCGATTCCAATAACCCGCGGATACGTGCTGTAAGAATACGAATGGCTTTCGCTTTGGCTGTTCGCCCAGGATGTGTAATAGGTATCGCCATTCCGCTCGATCTTGTACCGGTGGCTGTCATAGGTGCAGCCCCTGAACACAAAATTTTTCGGCTTAAGTTCGAACGATTCACGGAATTCAATAACTGGCGGCAGCACGTCAAAATCGCCGGTGAAGTTCTTGTTGGGATCCACCGCCTTGAACGATTTGGATACCTGGTTGTTGTTCTCGTTGCTCTCCGCAATCGCGTTGGCGCTGTCCACCACAAGCAGGAACGTCTTCTGCTCTGCGGACGTGAACGTGTAGGTGAAGTTTATGGAATACTCTCCCGGCTCGCTTGCCGGCTGGCTTGCTAACTTTAATTCCCCCCCATCGACCATGATTTTCACGTTATAGGGTTTTCCCGTCGTTTTATTATCC
>JGI2924J29684_1077106_pt1 | contig 13668 bp, 14 predicted proteins | sample BenlonsequencITS_FD_29684 | JGI IMG/M metagenome (IMG submission 29684)
CAGGCTGGCGGTCGCCACCGCTTCGATCGACCGCCCGAGCAGCAGGTCCGCGTCGACCGCCTGCCGGTAGATGATCGCAGCGGTCTCGCGACACGGTTCCGGGAGGCCAAGCGCCGACGCCATGCGCTCGAGTTCGCCCAGGGCCTGTTTGAGGTTTCGCTCCTGGGAGTTCGTCGAAGTGAACCGTTCGTTCCAGGTTCGAAGCCGGTTGAGTTTGGAGCGTTTGCGTGCCGAAAGTTCGTTTCCGTACGCGTCTCGGTCTTCCCAGCCGATCGTCGTGCTGAGCCCTTTGTCGTGTCGACGCTGTGTGATTGGAGCGCCGACTCGTCCTCGACTGTTCCCGTCTTCGTCGAAGGAGCGCCACTCCGGGCCGTAATCGATTTCGTCGCCGCCGGACACTAATCCGCAGTCCGAACACACGCGTTCACCCCGGTCGTCGTCCGGGCGAATCCGGCCGTTACACTCCGGACAGGTCCCTCGTTCCGACCGCGTGACCTCGCGTTCTCTCTCTCGTGACCTGCTTTCGATCGCGTCGACGGTCGTTTGGGACATACGTAATCGATCACTGGGGGACCCAGCCCCCCACATCGTGTGTCGCTCTCACCTCAAGGTTAAGTTAGAAGCCCTATGTATAGAGGGCGGTTTCTCGACTGCTGGGAATCGACTCACACTTAAAGAGATAGCTACGTCCGAAGCTGGTTGCACATCGACCCCGCCGCTTTCGTGCGATCCAGTGTGGACCGCGGTGTCGCTGTGTCCTCCCGTATCAGACGGTGTCAGAGTTCGACTTGTGGGGCCACGACGTGATCGTCTCGTAGTCGCCGGGGACGACGGGACCGTCCAGTAGTGGGTCGTCGGTTCGCCCCATCCACTCGTGCAGTTCTCGAGCGAGCCTTTCCCTGATACCCTGGTATTTCGGCTCGAAGACGACGTTGTCGTCCTCCTGTGGACTCTCCTCGAGGTCGTACAGTTCCTCGTAGGGTCGTGGGGGGACCGCGTCGGTCTCTCTGACCATCCGTCCAGCCTCGCTCGCGAAGACGTCGGTGGTGAGATACACTTTCGGCAGGTGCCAGAAGTTACGTACGTACTTGTAGCGCTTCGTTCGGATGGTCCTGACTGGGTTGTACATGTCGTGCCAGGTCATCTCCGCGAAGATGCGCTCTCGCGGTTCGTAGTCGTCACCCGTCAACAGCGGGAGGAAACTCCGGCCGTCGAGTCCAGCGGGCGTCTCGAGGTCGTCGTCTTCGTCGCCGATTAGATCGAGGATCGTCGGTAACACGTCGACGTTGCTGAGCAGTTCGTCGTACCGGCTGCCGTCGTCTGCGACGTCCGGACATCGCAGGAGCAGTGCCGCCTCGATGCCGGGATCGTAGCAGCTTCCTTTCGCTCGCGGGAACGCGATCCCGTGTTCGGTCGTGAACACGACCAGTGTCTCTTCGTCGAGGCCCGTCTCCGCGAGCGTATCGAGGATCGATCCGACCGCGTCGTCGACGGCACGAACCATGCCGTGCATCTCCGCCAGGTCCTGCCGAATCCCGCGTCGATCCGGGAGAAACGTCAGCGGCCGGACAGCGTCCGGGTCGTCCGTCTCGTAGTGGTCGCTGTCGAAGCCAAAGCGGCCGTTCTCCTCCTCGACGCGGTGCAGTTCGAAGAAGCCGATCGACGCGAAAAACGGCGATTCGAACGCTTCGCGCTCGAGGAAGCCGGAGACGACCTCGGCGACGTTTCTCGCCCGGTTCGCCTGGTGGACTGCCGGCGAGACGCCGGGATAGAGGTTGCCCTCGGAGTGGACGTAGTCGTACTCGAGTCGGTCGGTGTCCTGTGTGATGTGTTGAAGACCGAAGAGGTGCGTCTCGTAGCCCGCATCGTCCAGGTAGTGGGGGAGGATGCGTTCGCCCTCGTGGAGTTCCCAGTCGCCGTGGGCAAGCCCCATTAGGCCGTTGACGTGAGGGAACCGGCCGGTCATGAAACTGCCGCGGCTGGGAGAACACTGGGGGGCGGTCACGAAGTGGTTCTCGAGGAGGGCTCCCGACTCTGCGAGTTCGTCGAGTCGGGGCGTCTCGATGGCGGCTCCGTAACAGCCCAGATACCGTCCCAGATCGTGACACGTTATCAGGACGACGTTCGGGTTCGACGGTGCCATGCCATCGCTCTACTACGACCCCGTGAATAATGGTGGCGGCTGTATCGAGTCGCTACTCGGTGAGAACCATCACTGGAACCATGATCGCGACGCCCAGACTGATTCCGAATATCAGCTCCCGTCGCCCCCTGCCAGGGAGCTCCGATCCGTGATCGAGCGCCTCCGGAAAGATGTCGTGGAAGACGAGATAGATCATCGCGCCGGCGGCGAAGCCGAACCCGAACGGGAGGAACTCCCGGGCGATAGTGACGAAGACGTAGGCGATGGCCGCACCGACCGGCTGGGGAATACTCGAGAAGACGGCCCAGCCGAAAATCTTCCAGTTAGCGACTCCGTACGTGTGAAGCGGGATCGCGACTGCGAGGCCTTCGGGAACGTTCTGGATCGAGATTGCGATCGTGATGAAGATTGCGAGTGCTGGAACTGCCAGTCCCGCGATCACCAGGTCTCCCTCGACGCCGAGGTCGGCGAACGCGACGCCGAGCGCGACGCCCTCGGGAAAGCTGTGGACAGTGAGGACGCCGACGATCAACACCAGTTTCCGAACGTCAGCTTCGGGAATCTGACGTGGCTGGAACTCGTGGCCCGCGATGAGTCGGTCGGCGAGAATTACCAGCCCGACGCCGACGACGACCCCGAGCCCGACCTGCGTAATCGATCCCTCGCCGAGTCCCTCTACGACGAATCCAAACACCGACGCGAACAGCATGATTCCGCCCGCCAGCCCCCAGAGAACGACGGTTGCTCTATCACTGACGTCGTCGACGAAGAAAAACGGGAGGGTGCCCAGACCACAGACTATCGCAGTAAAGACGCCGGCGGCGACGACCAGTCCGAGCCCCTCCACGGCCATACTGACTTTCGGAAACAGATCGTCTTACTCCTGTTGCTCCGAGAGCCGGCGCGTGCCTTTTTGTAGACGCTTCGTGAACGAACGAGCATGCAGGTACTCGTGCCGATCGACGACTCGGAGCCGGCGAGAAAAGCGGTCGCCCACGCGGCAACTGCTTACCCCGACGCCGATCTCAGGCTGGTGCACATCATCAATCCCAGCACGTCGATGTACGGCGACGGTGCCGTCTACGCGTACGACTCACTGATCGACGCCCGCCGCGAAGCCGCCGCCCGGCTGTTCGAAGAGACACGAAAGGTCGCAGCCGAACACGGCCACGACGACGTAGCGACCGAAACGATCGTCGGCCGACCGGCCCGCGAGATCGTCTCGGTCGCAACGGAGGAAAACGTCGACCTCGTCGTCATCGGCAGCCACGGCCGATCCGGGGCTTCCCGCGTCTTGCTCGGCAGCGTCGCCGAAACCGTCGTCCGACAAGCCCCGGTCCCCGTCACCGTCGTCAGATAGTCGCGTTGGTCCAGGATACTCTTTTGGGACTCGATGAGGTACGAGTGGTCGATGTCGCGTACGCTACTCGTCCCCGTCGACGGATCGCCACTCTCCAGACAAGCCCTCGAGTTCGCACTCGAGGAGTACGACGACGTTTCGATCGTCGCGCTCCACGTGATCGATCCGTCCGAGCCAGGGTACAGCTCGATGACGGAAATCGACGTTCGGACGGAGCCGCCACACGGCTCCGAAGAGTGGTACGAGCGCGCAGGCAAAGAGGAAGCACAAATATTCGAGGACGCTCGAGAGGTGACGTCGGAGTACGACGCCGCCCTCGAGACCGAAAGCGTCGTCGGCGACCCGGCACGCGAAATCGTCGACTACGCGGAGGAGCACGACATCGATCAAATCGTCCTGGGCGGCCACGGGCGCACTGGAGCGACACGGTTGTTGCTGGGTAGTGTCGCGGAGACTGTCGTCTACCGGGCACCGGTTACCGTCACGGTCGTGCGGAACGAAAGCAGTCGGACGTGACTGTCTGCTGGAGCGACTCGCTCACCGCACGACGATGACGGGAACGTTCGCACGCCGAACCACGAGTTCGGCAGTGCTACCGAGGCGAAACTCCGAACTCGGTCCGGCACTCCGTCCACGTCCGCCGAGCACGATCTGGTCTATCTCCGAGTCTTCGACGTAGCCGAGGATCGTCTGCGGCGGGGAACCGACAGCGGTGTCAGTCTCGATCGTCACGTCCTCGTCGACGACGGCCTCGCGGGCCTCCTCGAAGAGTTCAGCCGCGTCAGCCCGCTGTTCCTCGAGCCACGATTCCGTCAGTGGGGGCAACTCACTTTCGTCGGCCGTCACCGCGAACGGATCGATCGCGTGAAAGAGGACGATCCGTGCGTCGGGAAACGTCTCGAGGGCGTACTCGAGTGCTGCCTGTGCGTGTGACGAGTCGTCGTGGGCGACGAGAATCGATCGTGCCATGTCCCTGACGTTGGACTGGAACGATACTAAACCCTCACCCCGGACACCAGTCGAGTGGGGACAGCGGACGGTCGTCGTCGGCTTCGGTCTCCGGGACGACGAGTACGGGGACTGGTGCTCGTTCGACCACTCGGTCTGCAGTGCTCCCGAACAGTGTCTCGCCGACGCTACTGTGCTCGGTACGGCCGAGGACGATCAGGTCGATGTCTCGCTCGTCGGCGTAGGAGGTGACGATGCGGGCCGGCCGTCCGCGACGAACGGCACCGTGTATCTCGGCGTCGTGATCGTCGGAGACGGCGGCGATTTCGTCGACGAGGAGCATCCTGGCTCTGTCGATCTCGACGACGTCGGTCACGCCGAACTGGATCGGAGTCGTCGTCGTGTCGACGACCGTGAGAACGTCGACCTCGACTGATTCGTCGCTCTCGTCGGCGAGTTGCAGTGCCTGCTCGAGGGCGTGGCCTGCGGCGGCGCTGCCGTCGACCGGGACGAGAATCGAGTTCACGACGATTACCGGACGACGACGACTGGAATCGGCGACCGGCGAACGACGCTTTCGGCCACGCTGCCAAGCAGTACCCGGGAGACGCCCTCACGACCATGGCTTCCCATTACGATCGTGTCGTACTCTTCGTCTTCGGCGTAGTCGAGGATCGCTCGGTCCGGCTTGCCGGTTACGACCTCCGTGTCGACGTCGTGGCCGTGTTCTGTCCCGGTTTCTCTCGCTTCGTCGAGCGTCTCCTGTCCCTGTTCTCGGGCTCTTCCGGCTTCCGCGGCTTCCATCTCGTCGTCCTCGAAGGCGGTCCAGTATCCTTCCGGTGCCGGAACGACGTAGAGAGTCGTGACGGCCGGATCGTCGAACTTCTCGACCGTGTACTCGAGTGCCTTCTTCGATGGGGCAGAACCGTCGTACGGAACGAGTATTCGCTCGGTCATGCGAGTCGGTACGTCGGCCAGCCGTATAATAGATCCTCTACAGGTGGACCGTGCCGATGTCTCTGGACGTTCAGGGATGTGGCTTTCCGGGACGATCTCGGGATGGCAACCTCCCTCGACGAGTCCTCGTACTATGCCGTGTCGTGGAACGGCGAGACGCCTCGGCGTCTCGAACCACTCGAGTCCAGTGCGCTCAGTCGGGGTCGACAGACGGTACAGGCCGAGGCGATTTACCATTCCATGCCGCCGTTGATCCCGATGACTTGACCGGTCATGTAGTCGGCGTACTCGCCCGCAAGAAACCGGACCATGCCGACGATGTCTTTCGTCTCGGCGAACCGATTCAGCGGGATGTCGTCTCTGATCTGCTCTTGGACTCGTTCGGGGACCTTCTCGAGCATGTCCGTCCGGGTAAAGCCGGGTGCAACACAGTTTGCTGTCGAGTCGTGTCTGGCCAGTTCCAGCGCGATCGTCCGAGTGAACGCGATTAGCCCGCCTTTCGAGGTGGCGTAGTTGGCCTGCCCGTAGTTTCCCTGCTGGCCGACGACACTCGAGATGTTGATGAGTCGTCCCTGGTCGGCGTCCTTGATGTCGTCGTAGAACGCCTTCGTACAGTTGAACGTGCCATCGAGGTTGACGGCCATCACGTTCGACCACTCCTCGGCAGTCATGTTCTCGAACTTCCGGTCGATGGTGATTCCGGCGTTGTTCACGAGAACGTCGATCGGACCGAGTTCGTCGTGGACCTCCGCGGCCATCCGCCGAACTGCCTCGGGGTCGGAGACATCTGCACCGACGGCGATGGCCGTCCCGTCGTGTTGCCTGATCCGTTCGGTTACCTCGCGTGCCTGCCCGTCGGAACTCCGATAATTGACCACGACGGCCGCGCCACAACGCGCGAACTCGAGTGCGATGTCCCGTCCGATTCCGCGCGAGGACCCGGTGACGAGACACGTTCGGTCGGAGAGTGGCCGCCGATCCAGGGGTTCCAGCTGTTGCACTGTTTCTGACATACGTCCGTCACTCCAACGTCACTATTGTTAACAATACCCCCTGATTGGACGTAACTGTCCGCGATTCCGACCGATTACGTGTCGGACCGCCAGAAGCCGTTCCAACCGCTGTCGTCCAGACGGTTTCGTCCGCGAATAACGCCAGGGACGGGGCGACGGGAACTCTCTCTTTCGGTCGTGCAGTATTCCAGGGCCGAGCACAGGCCGGGGCCGAAACCAGTCGCTGGAGGATGCAAAGTTAAGGGGACCATCGTGGTAGGAAGCGGCGCATGACCGTTCAGATCGCTGGCGTGGCCAGCACCCAGTTCGGCGAGCATCCCGACTCGTCGGCCCGCGAGCTGTTTACTGACGCCGCACTCGAGGCGCTCGAGGACGCGTCGCTGCCGCCCGGCGACGTCGAGGAACTGTACGCAGGGAACTTCATCGGCGACCTCGTCGACGATCAGGCCCACGTCGGTGCGATGCTCGCCGACTACGTCGGCGCGCGGCGGGCCGCGTCGATGCGAACGGAAAGCGCCTGCGCCTCCGCGAGTTCGGCCGCCCGATGCGGCGTGCAGGCGATCGCGGCCGGCGACGCGGACGTGGCGCTCGTGGGTGGGGTCGAACTGATGCACGCCAGCGGTATTCAGGAGGTCACCGACGCGCTCGCAAACGCTGCGGACAACGAGTACGAGAACGCGGCCGGGCTCACGTTTCCCGGGATCTACGCGCTGATGGCGCAGGTCTACATGAACGAGTTCGACGTCGGCAACGAAGAACTGGCCGCGGTAGCGGTCAAAAACTACGAGAACGGCACGACGAACCCGATCGCCCAGCGCCAGGAGGAGACCGACGTCGAGAGTGTCCTCGAGTCGCCGCCGGTCGCGGCTCCGTTGCACCTCCAGGACTGCTGTCCGGTCACGGACGGCGCGAGCGCGGCCGTCCTGGTCAGCGAGACGTACGCCGAGGACCGCGGCCTCGAGACCGAGGTGTCGGTCGCCGGCACCGGGCAAGCCAGCGATTCGCTGGCTCTGCAGGACCGACCCGACCTCGCGCGGACGCGGGCTGCCGAACGGGCCGCCGAGGACGCCTACGACCGCGCCGGCGTCTCGCCCGAGGACGTCGACGTCGTCGAACTCCACGACTGTTTCACGATCGCCGAGATACTCGCAGTCGAGTCGCTGGGCTTCTTCGAGCGGGGCGAGGGGGCTCGCGGAGCCGTCGACGGTGAGACGGCCGTCGGCGGCCGGATTCCCGTCAACACCTCCGGCGGACTGCTCGCGAAGGGCCATCCGGTGGGAGCGACTGGCGTCGCTCAGATCGTCGAAATCACGAAACAACTCGAGGGTCGCCACCCGAACCAGGTTGCCGATCCGAGGACCGGTCTCACCCACACCGTCGGCGGCAGCGGTGCGAGTTGCGTCGTCACCGTCCTCGAGGGAGGTGCGTGACGATGCAGCCCTGGTTCGTCGACTTCGCGGAGGGGATCGACGACGGCGAGCCGATCTACCTCGCCTGCGAGGAGTGTGGCGAGGTTGCTCTCCCCCCACGGATCGTCTGTCCCGAGTGTGGGACGCAAACGTTCGAGGAGCGACGGCTCTCGGAGACGGCGACGGTCTCGGCGACGACGACGATCTTCAGTTCGATCCCCGAGTACGCCGACGAGACACCGTACACGGTCGTCGTGGCGACGTTCGACGAGGGCGTTCGACTCACGGGACAGCTTCGGGGAGCGAACGGCGACGAGATCGACCGCGGCGAGACTGTCGAAGTCGGCGCTGAAGAACGCGAAGACAGGTGGCTCGTCTCGTTCTCACCGACCGACTGACGGATTCCGTATCGATTCGATCGGCGAACGACCACCGCTAGCGATCGATACACGTGTCACAGCAAAAATACGACGAGCGAACCGAGCCCGAGCGCGACAGCAACTGGCACGCACAGCTACCCGAGGACGTCTACGAAGAACTCGACACCTCCGAGCAGGGACTCGACTCGGAAGAAGCGCGCGAACGACTCGAGCGTCACGGACCAAACGAAGTCGAGACCGAGGAAGGTGCCTCGCCGCTTCGGATCTTCCTCGAGCAGTACACGTCGGTGCTGATCTGGGTACTGATCGTCGCGGCGGGCGTCATGGCTGCGATCGGCGAGACGCTCGATGCCGCCGTCATCGCCGGCATCGTGGTCTTCATCACGCTGTTTGGCTTCGCCCAGGACTACCGTGCAGAACAGAGCATTCAAGCGCTGAAGGAGCTCTCGACGACGTACGCGATGGTCAGCCGGGACGGCGAGAAGACCGAGGTCGACGCCACGCGGGTGGTCCCCGGCGATGTCGTCTTCGTCGAGTCCGGCGACGCCGTCCCCGCCGACGCGCGAGTAATTGAGTCGGCGAACCTCCGGGTCGACGAGGCGGCACTCACCGGCGAGAGCGTTAGCGTCTCCAAAGCTCCTGAAACGATCGAAGACGACGCCTCGATCGCCGAGCGGACGAACGTCCTCCACAAGGACACTGTCGTCGAGCGAGGCTCGGGGACGGCGGTCGTCGTCGAGACGGGATCGGAGACGGAAATCGGCCGGATCGCGACGGCACTCGAGGAAGCCGAAGAGCGCGACACGCCGTTCCAGGCGGAACTCGATCGACTCGGCAAGATCATCGCCGCGGCCGTCATCGGCGTCGTGACGGTGATCGGAATCACGGAACTGGTGATCGGCGATACGGAGCCGGTGCAGGTGTTCATGACGGCCGTCGCCGTCGCGGTCTCTGCGGTTCCCGAGGGACTCCCGGCCGTCGTCACGCTCTCGCTCGCGCTCGGTGCCCGGCGGATGGTCGAACAGAACGCGCTCGTGCGCCGGTTGCCGATCGTCGAGGCGCTCGGTTCCGTCGACGTGATCTGTACCGACAAGACGGGAACGCTGACCGAGGAGGAGATGACGGTCACCCGAATCGCGGCCAACCGGGAAACGTACGACGTGGCCGGCACCGGCTACGACACCGACGGCGAGTTCCGCCGGGGCGACGAGACGGTCGACCCCGGCCGGATCGACGAACTGCTCCGGTGTGGCATGCTCTGTAACGACGTCGAACTGGGTAGACGTGAGGATCGCGGGGAGGCGGTCGAGGGCGACGAGGGGGACGGCTTCGAAGACGACGAACGGGTGTACCTCGGCGACCCGACCGAGATTTCCCTCTTCGTTGCCGCCCGAAAAGCCGGCTTCGACCACGAGGACCTCAGGGAACGGTACCCGCGGATCGACGAGGTCGAGTTCACCTCCGATCGCAAGCGGATGACGACGCTCCACGAGACGCCCGGTGGCGACCGCGTCGCGTACACGAAGGGGGCACCGGAGGTCGTCCTCGAGCGGTGTACCCGCGAGTACGTCGACGGCGAAATCGTCGAGTTGACCGACGAACGACGTGCCGAGATCGAAGCGCGCAACGAGGCCTTCGCCGAGGACGCCCTGCGGGTGATGGCCTTTGCCGTCCGTCCCGACGCTCCCGCCGAAGTCTCCGAAGACGACGAGCAGGACCTCGTCTATCTCGGGCTCCAGGGAATGCTCGATCCACCCCGATCCGAGGTAACCGGTGCGCTCGAGGGCTGTCTCGACGCCGGCATCGACGTCGTCATGATCACCGGCGACAACGCGACCACCGCGCGAGCGGTCGGCACAGAGATCGGTCTCGAGTCGGCACGGGTAGTCAAGGGGCCGGAACTCGAGGAGATGAGCGACGAGGAACTGGCTGCGGTGGTCGAAGACGTCGACGTCTTCGCTCGGACGTCACCCGACCACAAGACGCGGATTCTCAAGACGCTACAGAGGAAAGGACACACGGTTGCGATGACGGGCGACGGCGTCAACGACGCACCGGCGGTCAAGAACGCCGACGTCGGCGTCGCGATGGGGGTTCGCGGGACCGACGTCACCGAACAGGCCTCTGACATCGTCTTGCTCGACGACAACTTCGCGACGATCCGCGACGCCGTCCGTCAGGGGCGGCGGATCTTCGACAACGTGAGGAAGTTCGTCAACTACTTTCTCTCGGCCAACGGCGCACACGTCCTTCTGCTGTTTACCGGGATCATGTCCGGTGCAGGGCTGGTGATGACGCCGATCATGTTCCTGTGGATCAACGTCGTTACCGACGGCATTCCAGCGTTGACGCTGGGCGTCGATCCCGAAGCCGACGATGTCATGGAACGGCCACCGCGGCCGCCGGACGAAGGCGTGATAACCGAACGGATCGTCTCGTCGATCGGCGGCATCGCCGTGTTGATCACGGCTACGCTGTTGCCGCTGTTTTACTACTACAACCAGGTCGTTGGCGATCTGGTGCTCGCCCAGACGATGGTGTTCACCGCGTTCGTGTTCATGGCGATCGCCCGTATCGGCGCGATCCGATCGCGCTACGGCCTCGGACTGTTCTCGAACAACCGGTGGCTGGTGGTCGCGATCGCGATCACCCTCACCCTCCAGTTGCTGGTGTTGTACACGCCACTGAGCATCCTCTTTGGCGTCACCGCACTCGAGTTCGGTCACTGGCTCCAGATCGCCGTCGTCGTCGCAGCGTTCTCGATCCTGATGGCCGTCTTCGTTGCAGTACAGAACCGCTACTTCGACCGATACTGACGAGACACGAGATGAGTGCGAACTCGAGGGTCGGCGCGGTCACAGATCGGGCGGATAGTCGCCGCTCTCGCGATACTCGGAGACGACCGCCGCAAACGCCACCACGTGGAGAACGACCACCACGACGATCATCGCGAGATAGAGCAGGTGGAGCGGATCGTCCGATGGAAAGCCCATCTCCTCGTACGGGCGGAGGTACGCCCGGTCGTAGCCGTGGACAGCCACGAGCCAGAAGATGACGTACGTGCCGTGGCTCTGGTGCCACTTCCAGGCTTTCGGGCCGAGATAGTCGTAGGCCCTGTCGTTGGAGGTAAACGCCAGCACGACTGCGATGAGGACGGCGATCATGGCACCGAACGCCCACGGACTCATGTCGACGAGATAGCCGACGACATCCCAGTCGCGTGCCGCAAAGACGAACAGGACGTGGATAACGGACCAGATAGCGAACCAGATACCCAGTTCCGACCGCCAGTTCACGGGGACGTTCCCGGAAAACCGTCGTCTGATCGACGGCCGGATGCGTACCAGCGGGCCGATGACCATCACGACAAACAGGACGAAGAAGGGAACGGCACCGACGACTCGCTGCCCGCCGTATCCGACGACCCACAGCAGGACCGCCACGGCGATACTCCCGATCGCTACGACCAGATGATGGGTGAGTTCGTTGTTGGTGTCTGCCGTCATGGTATCGACGTGTCACGCGACTGTGACTATACGGACATCGATCGCTCGGATAAAGCTGTTCCCAGGACGGAGACTCTAGACGACGCGGTCTCGCAGTTCGTCGCGGTGTTTCGCGCCGTAGACCAACTCGATCGAGTCGCTCGCTGGCGTGGCCACACAGGTCAGCCGGAACCCCTTCTCCGTTATCTCTTCTTCCGAGAGGCTCCGCTGGACGTCCATCTCGAGTTCTCCCGCGAGAAGCACCGCGGCACAGTTCACGCAGCCGCCTGCTCGACAGTGAAACGGCCAGTCGTGCCCTGCAGCTTCGGCCGCGTCGAGGACGTACTCGTCACGCCCCACCTCGAACGTGCCGTAAGCGCCGGCGTCGAGATCCGCGTTCGCGGCCTGCTCGAGGAGGTCGTCGTCCTCGAGCGACCAGTCCCGGTCGTCGACGACCTGGTAGTCGAGGTACTCGACGGTCGCGGTCTCGGCCCGTGGTGCGCTGATAGCGATCACTGGGACGCCAGCGAAGCGGACGACGCGATCTGTCGTACTCCCGAGGAGATACCGTCGTAGCCCCGTCTCGCCGTGTGTCCCCATCACGATGCAGTCGGTGTCGTGCATCGCGGCCGTCGCGAGAATGCGCTGGTCGACCCGACCGCTCGGGGCCGAGACGTCGACGGCGTCCAGATTTGACTCGCGGGCACGCTCGAAGGCGTCGTCGACGGGCTCGAGGCCGACACCGTCGGTGTCGTCGATGTCGACCGTCTCTAGACCGTCGACCGTCCCCTCGTCGCTCACGTGGACGACGTGGAGCCGCGCACCCGTTTCGGTCGCGAGATCGATGGCGTGCTCGAGTGCCGTCTCCGCACTGTGGCTTCCATCGATGGGGGCCAGGACGCGCTCGAACTTGGCCTCGGCGCTCGTCTCTTCGTGGACGGTCGCGACCGGGACGGACGACTCCCGAAGCGTTTGCTCTGCGACGCTGCCCAGCAGGAATCGGCCAAGCCCGCTTCGGCCGGTCGTCCCCATCGCGATCAGGTCTGCGTCGCGCTCGTCGGCCGACGTAAGGACCGCTTCGTGGACGTCGCCGTCCGCCTCGCGGAGTTCGGTCGTCGTCTCGAGGCCGCGATCGTTCGCTCGCTTGATCAGTTCGTCGACAGCCCGTTTCCCGTCGCCTTCCTCGTCACCGCCAACGACGCCCTGCTCGAGGATCGAAACGACGTGTAGTGTCGCATCGAACCGTTCCGCGAGTTGGATCGCGTACGTTCCAGCGTTTTCCGCCACCGGACTCCCGTCGGCCGGCACGAGAATCGTGTCGTACATCGCAGGCCCCCTACCACGGTTGCGAACAAGTAGCCATTCCACGTCTCCGTCGAACGAGTGAGGCTCGTGTGAGCCGATGTCATCGTATGGCGGACCCGAACGTCACCTGCCAGTGCCAGTTGTACGGTCACGACTGGCACCACCTCTGGAACCACGACATCGTCGTCACCGAAGACATCGAGCCGATCTACGCTCTGGTGTGTTGCTGTGCCGACGACGACTCCTCGATCGTGAGGGGACAGCTGACAGTCCGACGCCGAGAACGGCCCGTCGATCCACGTGCAAGCTATCGAGTTCGCCACGAAGACGAGTCGTCACGTCGGTAGCGGCTGGTCGCCGGGTAGCCACCACTGGCCCGTCACCCGCCCGAGGACTGTCTCGGCGACTCCCTCGAGGAATCAGCGTTCCGCTCCCGGGCGACAGTGACTCCCCATCACGAGCCGGTCGCCGTCGTTCTCTTTCCGCGCACTCGAGGGCGTCTCGAGGACGTTGTCACGGTCGATAGAGCGCGAACGTGTCCGAACCAGGGCGTGTGAGCGGATTCAATCCATCGACAGGTAAACAGCACTAGTACCGTCCCAACCGTCGACTGACGGGTCGAATCGAGCGACACCGCCAGATTCGACCCATCAGTTCAGGCTTGGCCC
>JGI2924J29684_1077104_pt1 | contig 13664 bp, 10 predicted proteins | sample BenlonsequencITS_FD_29684 | JGI IMG/M metagenome (IMG submission 29684)
ATAATTACCAGCACGGGGGCTAATGCAATAGATATTTGTTTTGATGTATTTTTTGATCAATATGGTGAAAAAGTTTTTAAGGATCAGTTATATAAAAAAATAATTCAAACCTATCCAGACATAAAAATAAACCTTACCCATGTTTCCTTTGAACAGGATAAGGCTCTACAATTAGCAGATGTTATAACAGGTTCCATCCGACGATATATAATTCGGGAGGATACGAAAAGTCTAAGTGTTTTTATGCAAAAAAAGCAATATGGGTTTAAAAATGATTAAAAAAATAAGATAACGGCATCACGCACACCCTTTCATGTTCCACGTTCCCCCTTAATTGGTAAATTCAGGTTGCTTTGTTGGGCCATGAAAGCTATCTGGTCCATTTGACATACCCCTATCAAAGGCATTTTTACAAAAGACATTGTGCAAAGTATGTGGTATGGCTCTATTCAATTTGGAAAAAACAATACCAAGAACAATTAAAACAGGAGATTGAGAAGGTAACAACAGTAGATAGAATTAACTGCTTGCGCGAAAGAAATATGCAGAACAAGAGGCAGCTGCCAATTCAAATAAACCTTTTGGGTGGTAGATAATTTCTTCATTAAATATTGAACAGCATTAAAACCTTCTTGGGGGATAATCGCAGGATGAGTATTTTTAACAATTATTTGTTCATCTGGAGCTATTTCGTTCCTGATTTTATAATCTTCTGAGTTTCCTAAATGCTTAGTGCACTCAGAACGATGGTGAACCAGATTACCAGTATATACAGGATTAGAGAGGAGGATATTATTGATTGCTAGAATTAAAGGCTGTTCTTTACTTACCATTCTTAGTCAATTACATTATAATTATGGTTATACTTAAAAATAGCTAATACAAGGAGATAGATAGAACTATGGCCATAAAGAAGAGTGAATTATACAGTTCCCTTTGGTCAAGCTGTGATGAACTAAGAGGTGGCATGGATGCCGGCCAATACAAAGACTATGTGCTGGTAATGCTCTTTATCAAATATATCAGCGACAAATATGCCGACAAGCCCTTTTCCCCCATTACCGTACCCAGGGGTGCAAGTTTTAAAGATATGGTGGAACTAAAAGGTAAGTCCACCATTGGTGACGATATCAACAAAAAAATAATCGAACCCATTGCCAACGCCAATAAACTGTCGGGCATGCCAGACTTTAATGATGTAACAAAACTTGGCAGCGGCAAGGAAATGGTTGATCGACTGACCAACTTAGTTGCAATATTTGAGCGCAAAGAACTTGATTTTAGTAAAAACCGTGCCGATGGTGATGATATTCTGGGCGATGCCTATGAATATTTAATGCGCCACTTTGCCACCGAAAGCGGCAAGAGCAAAGGACAGTTCTATACCCCGGCGGAGGTCAGCAGGGTTATTGCCAAAATTATTGGCATAAACAGTTCAAATAGCACTGCATCCACCACTGCGTACGACCCAACCTGTGGTTCCGGTTCATTACTTTTAAAAGTAGCTGATGAAGCAGAAAAAAATATTTCACTTTATGGCCAAGAAAAGGACTCCACCACGGCGGTCTTGGCCCGCATGAATATGATTCTACACGATAATCCTTCGGCCGAAATCGAGCAGGGAAACACCCTAACCACTCCTCGATTTTTAAATAAAAATGATGATCTTAAACAATTTGACTACGTGGTTGCCAATCCGCCCTTCAGTGATAAGCGTTGGGGTAATGGATTAGTTACTAACAATGATGTATATGGAAGATTTGAAGGCTTTGGTATACCACCGGCCAAAAATGGTGACTATGCCTACCTGCTGCACATAATTCGCTCGCTAAAAAGCGGTAAAGGGAAAGGGGCCTGCATTTTGCCCCACGGTGTATTATTCAGGGGTAATGCCGAGGCCGAGATAAGAAAGAACATCATTAAAAGAGGATATATCAAAGGAATCATCGGACTGCCCGCCAACCTTTTTTATGGCACCGGTATTCCCGCCTGTATAATTGTACTTGATAAGGAGAACGCTTCCGGCCGTAAAGGTATTTTTATGATTGATGCCAGCAGGGGTTTTATGAAAGATGGCAATAAAAACCGCCTGCGCAGCATGGATATACATAAGATTGTGGATGTGTTTAATAAACAACTGGAGATAGAAAAGTATTCCCGGATGGTACCTTTCAAAGAGATTGAAGAGAACGAATACAACCTGAATATCCCCCGCTACATCGACAGCCAGGAGGCTGAAGATATTCAGGATATCGAAGCACATCTGTTGGGCGGTATACCCAATGCCGATATTGATGCGCTAAATGACTACTGGGAAGTTTACCCTAAACTCAGAAAGACACTGTTCAAAAAAGGCCCCCGGGAAAAGTGCTCCTCCTTAAAAGTAAAACAGGATGCAGTTAAGCAAACGATATTTGAACACCCGGAATTTATGGCCTATACGGCAAAGATGAACGAGCTGTTTTCCCGGTGGAAAAACAAAAGCACCCAAACCCTTAAGGAAATGCGGCCCGGGCTAAAACCCAAAGAAATTATATTTGAGTTCTCTGGGAACTTGCTGGCCCAATATGCGGACCAAACCCTTGTGTCAAAATATGATGTCTACCAGCATTTAATGGATTACTGGGCCGAAGTGATGCAGGATGATTGCTACCTAATCTCCGCCGGTGGCTGGAAAGCAGAAACCTACCGCATACTGGTAAAAAACAAGCAGAATAAAACAGTGGACAAGGGTTGGGACTGCGACCTGATACCCAAGGAACTGGTGATCAACCGCTACTTTTATAATGAAAAAGAAGCGGTTGAAGCGCTGGAAGCGGAAAAAGAAACCATTGCCGGGCAGCTTGCAGAATTGGAAGAAGAGCACAGCGGTGAGGAAGGCTGCTTTGCCGAACTGGAAAAGGTAAACAAAAGTAATGTACAGGCCCGCTTGAAAGAGATCAAGGGGGATAAAGATGCCAAGGAAGAAATCAAGGTATTAAAAACCTACCTCGACTTAGTCAGCAAACAGGCGGATGTTAATAAGAAGATTAAAGAGGCTAAAGCCGAACTGGATGAAAAGCTATATGCCAAATACCCAACCCTTACTGAGAAGGAAATCAAAACCCTGGTGGTGGATGATAAATGGATGGCTGCCATTGAAAAGAACATCAAAACGGAACTCGATAGAATCAGCCAGCGGTTGGCTCAGCGGATAAAGGAACTGGCGGAACGGTATGAAACACCGCTGCCGGTTATGAATGATGAAGTAAAAGAGTTGGAACAGAAAGTCACCGCTCACCTCGAAAGGATGGGGTTTGCATGGAAGTAAAAAAGGGGTACAAGCAGACCGAGGTGGGGGTGATACCGGAGGATTGGGAAGTTAGAAGTCTATCGGACATTTGTGTTAAGCTTAACGTAGGGTTTGTAGGTGTATGTGAGCCTTATTTCACTAATGAAGGAAGTGGTGTATTACTTGTAAGAACTGGTAACTTACAAGAAAATGGACTTGTACTATCCGGTTCAAAGTACGTAACAAGAGAGTAATAAAAAATCGCAAGTATTTGCTGGGGATATTTTGATTGCGCGCCATGGTAGTTCTGGTAATGCTGTTATGGTACCCAATTCTATTAATGAAGCCAATACCTTGAATATTGTTATAATCAGAACTGATATTAAGAGAGTAAATAGTATATTTGCAGTATATATTATTAATTCTTACACAGTTAAAAACCAAGTACTGACGGTTACAGCGGGTTCGACACAAGGAGTAATAAACACTGGAGAAATTGCTAAACTTAAAATCCCCCTTCCTCCAACCACTTCTGAACAAACAGCCATTGCCGATGCCTTAAGTGATGCTGATGCGCTAATACAGTCTTTGGAAAAACTCATCGCTAAAAAACGGGCCATTAAGCAGGGTGCCATGCAGGAATTACTCAAACCCAAAAAGGATTGGGTGAAGAAGAAGTTTGGAGAGGTAGCAGATAACAATAAAAAATGGAGTTTTACAGGTGGGCCTTTTGGTTCCAATTTAAAGTCTTCAGACTATACAGAGGATGGTATTAGGATAATTCAGTTACAAAATATAGGTGACGGTCGTTTTATCAATGACTATGCAATATTTACTTCGGAAAATAAGGCTGATGAGCTTATCAGCTGCAATATATACCCAGGTGATATTATTCTTTCAAAAATGGGCGATCCCGTTGCTAGAGCCTGTATAGTTCCAGATTTTCATCACCGTTATTTAATGTGTTCGGATGGTATCCGGCTATCAGTGGATAAAAAAGTTAATCATCCATATTTTATTTACACATATATAAATTCACCAATATTTAGAATGTTAGCCGAAAATGCAAGTACTGGGTCAACTAGAAAAAGAATTGGACTAAACGAGCTTAGAAATCTTGAGTTAGTTATACCGCCAATTGCCGAACAAACCCGCATCGCCACCATCCTTTCCGACATGGATGCGGAAATAGCTGCCCTTGAAGCCAAGCTTGTCAAATACAAACAAATCAAACAGGGCATGATGCAAAACCTCTTAACCGGGAGGATTAGACTGGTATGGGTAATGTAGGACAAGTGGAACGAAAAACTCAAAACCGGGTTGTCAAACTCTTTATCGACCAACTGAAATACACCTACCTTGGCAACTGGGAAGAGCGCCAGGACAACAGCAATATTGAGGAAGGGTTATTAACCAAATATCTCAAGAAAAAAGGCTACAATAAAACCCTCATTACCAAGGCGCTGCATCAACTGCGGGTAACTGCCAACAACCACAACGAAAGCCTTTACATCAACAATAAAGAATTATATAAACTACTGCGCTATGGTGTGCAGGTAAAGGCTGAAGTGGGCAAAAATTATGAGACGGTGCATCTCATTGACTGGCAGCACCCGTCAAAGAATCACTTTGCCATTGCCGAAGAGGTAACGGTCCACGGGCAGAAGGACAAACGCCCGGACATTGTACTTTATGTCAACGGCATTGCCATCGGTGTCATTGAGCTAAAACGCAGCACGGTATCCATTGGAGATGGCATCCGCCAGAGTATCGTTAATCAAAAGAAAGAGTTTATCGGGCAGTTTTTTTCCACCATCCAGTTTATCTTTGCCGGCAATGACAGTGAAGGTTTGCGTTACGGCACCGTTGGCACACCGGAAAAGTTTTTTCTCCGGTGGAAAGAGGATATAAAAGACAATAGTCTTTTGCAGCTGGATAAATATTTAATCAAGATGTGCAATAAAAAGCGCATTACTGAGCTTATGCATGATTTTGTACTCTTTGACGGAGGCATTAAAAAACTACCCAGGGTGCACCAATACTTTGGCATTAAGGCTGTCCAAAAACATATCCGCAAGCGTGAAGGTGGTATTATCTGGCATACCCAGGGGAGCGGCAAGAGCATTGTTATGGTGCTTTTGGCCAAGTGGATATTGGAAAACAACCCCAATGCCCGGGTTGCGGTAATCACCGACCGGGACGAACTGGATAAACAGATTGAACGGGTGTTTAATGACGCCGGGGAACCAATAAAACGAACATCTAGCGGTAGGGATTTGATGGCCCAACTTTCCCGGGCCACTCCCCGGTTGCTCTGTTCCCTGGTGCATAAATTCGGCAAAAAAGATGTAGGTAACTTTGAAGAATTTATCAAGGAATTGGCAAGCCAACCCTCCCAAGCAGTGGGTGAGCTGTTTGTTTTTGTGGACGAGTACCACCGCACCCAGAGCGGGAAATTACACCGGACAATGAAGGCCATGCTGCCCAATGCGGTATTTATTGGCTTTACCGGCACACCGTTATTGAAGAAAGACAAACAAACCAGCCTAGAGGTATTTGGGAAATATATCCATACATATAAGTTTAATGAAGCCGTTGAGGATAAAGTGGTGCTGGATTTGGTTTACGAGGCCCGTGATATTGACCAGCGGATAACTTCACCCAAACGTATTGACGATTGGTTTAACAGCAAAACAAAAGGGTTGAACGACTTCCAAAAGGCAGAACTCCGCAAAAAATGGGGTACCATGCAAAAGGTTTTAAGTTCAAAATCCCGCATGGATAAAGTGGTCAATGACATAATTTTCGATTTTAATGTAAAACCGCAGCTTAAATCGGAAAGGGGTAATGCTATTCTGGTGGCATCCAGTATTTATGAGGCCTGCCGCTATTATGAGCTATTTCAGAGCACCCACTTAAAGGGCAAGTGTGCGGTGGTTACTTCATATAATCCAAACACCCGGGACATTACCACCGAGGATACCGGTGCCAACACTGAAACCGCCAAGGAGTACATCTATAACACTTATGTTGAGCTACTAAAGGACGTATCCGCCAAGCCAGGTAAGTCAAAAACAGAAACCTATGAAGACCGGGTAAAAGAGAAGTTCGTAAAAGAACCGGCCAAAATGCGTCTTTTAATAGTGGTGGATAAATTGTTAACCGGTTTTGATGCCCCCAGCTGTACTTATCTTTACATCGATAAATCAATGCAGGACCACGGTTTGTTTCAGGCCATCTGCCGGGTAAACAGGTTGGATGCAGAGGACAAACAGTTTGGCTACATTGTGGACTACAAAGACCTTTTTAAGAAGGTTGAAAATGCAGTGGCTGTTTATACTTCGGAACTGGACTGCGATAATTTTGAAAAAACCGAATGCGATGTTTTACTGCAAGATAGAATTAAAAAAGGCCGCCAGCGTCTTGATGAAGCCATTGAACAGCTTGAACTGCTCTGTGAACCGGTGGAACCGCCCAAAGGAACCTTGGAACACATCCGTTACTTCTGCGGTAATACCGAGGTTCCCGAGGAATTAAAGGCTAAGGAAGTACAGAGGACAGCGTTGTACAAAGGGACGGTCGCCTTTATCCGGGCCTATGCCAACATTGCCGATGGCCTGGAGGCAGCGGGTTACACAGAATCGGAAATTAAGTATACTAAAGAGCGGTTGGATCATTACTTAAAACTGCGGGAAGAGATACGCAGGGCCAGCGGCGAAACCCTCGACCTGAAAACCTATGAAGCAGATATGCGTCATTTAATCGACAATTACATACAGGCCGACGATCCGCAAAACATATCCGTCTTTGGTGATATGTCATTAATTGAACTGATAGTAAATACAGGCATTGCAGCGGCTATCGGTAGCTTACCAAAGGGCATTAAAAACAATAAAGAAGCGGTAGCCGAGACCATAGAAAATAACATCAGAAGCAAGATTATTAAGGAGCATTTGATTGACCCGGCATTTTATGAAGAGATGTCGGTGCTGCTAAATACAATTATCAAAGAGCGCAAAGAAAAAGCCATCAGTTACAAAGAATATCTAAAGAAGATTGCCGAACTGGCGAAAAAAGTACAGCAGGGTAAAGGCGAGAGCACACCGGAAGTGCTAAATACTCCGGCCAAAAGGGTGCTTTATAATAACTTGGGTGAAGATACCAATTTAGCCATGAAAGTTCACGAAACTGTACTGGAGTACCGTCCCGACGGGTGGCGAGGGAACGACGCCAAAGAAATGATTATTAAATACAGGCTTTTCGAAGTATTACAGGATGCGGACGAGGTTGAAAGAATATTTCCTATTATAAAGGAGCAGGGTGAATATTGATATGGTACAACTGCAGCTTGGTGATATCATCATAGATGTTGAGCAAAAAAATATTAAGAATATCCACCTCAGTGTGTACCCGCCGGATGGTAGAGTTCGGATTTCTGCACCCAAAAGAATGGACTTGGACATCATCCGGGTCTATGTCCTTTCAAAATTAAAGTGGATTAAAAAACAACAGGCTAAATTTATAAACCAGGATAGAGAAGCACCCAGGGAATTTATCAGTAGAGAGAGTCACTACTTCAGAGGAAAGCGTTATCTGCTTAAAGTGGTGGAACATAAGGCACCGCCTAAAATTGAGTTGCAGCATAGTACAATTGTAATGTATATCCGACCGGGAACACCCACCGAAAAGCGTCAAAGGATATTAGATGAATGGTATCGTGCTCAATTAAAAATTGCTGTACCCCAACTCATTGAAAAATGGGAAAAGAAAATGAACGTAAAGGTAAATGAATTCGGTATCAAGAAAATGAAAACCAGATGGGGTACCTGTAATCCTAATGCTAAACGAATCTGGCTAAACTTAGAACTAGCTAAAAAGCCTCCAGAGTATTTGGAATATATTGTGGTTCATGAAATGGTTCATCTGTTGGAGAGAAAGCACAATGACATTTTTACAGCTTATATGGATAAATTCATGCCCAAATGGCGCTATTATAAAGATGGTTTAAATCGATTGCCGGTAAAACATGAAAAATGGAATTATTGAGTGTTGGATAGGCAAATAAGGACATCAAGGTACTAACTATGAATTCTCCGAAGGAGTATCATCTAAAACCCCGAAGTTAAGCAATGGTGATTACGAGGTTCATAAGGAAAGTTGCACATATTTGCCAGATATAAATAATTTCTATTGGTGTTTCGTGCGAATGGTTGTTAGCTGTTCGATTTTTATGGTAGTATTAACCATTTGCACGTAGTTTCTTACGATCTCTTTGCCATCTCCTGTCCGGTGAATCAAGTGCACCGTGATTTATATGAATAACTTTTGACGGTTCATATACACATTCAGTTTTTCTTGGGTGCGGAACCTCCCCACCCCATGACAGTTATTTCGGACCGGATGGCGGCGGTGGTGGTGGAACCCCTCCCCGCTTGGGGCACGACCGTCCCGCACTTGATCGAGGTGAACGGCAAACTCCGCCGTGAGGTAAAAATATGTCGTTTACCCTTTACAACTTAATTTATAAAAACAAAAACTTTTAGTCTTTAAACGGTAATAATATCAGCTTTGCCGTTAACAGGTGTCCATTAATTACGCAAGGAGTATTTTACCCAAATAGAGGATTTTGTCAGTTTACGATGAATTATTAAGGGAGTCAACTTGTGCCAGCATCTTTATAGGTGTTGGCTTTAATTTTTTGTGAAGGAATCTTCTGATGATACAGATAGATATTGTAAACCAGTTTGAAAGGTTACTTAATGTCTATAACTGGAAGTTAGGATGAGGAAACTAAAGTAGCAATTAAAAAATATCTTTTGAATATTTAGGTGAGATAAATTATGGCAAATGAAGAACATATCAATAAATTAAAAAGTGGGGTCAAAGAATGGAATAAATGGAGAACCGAAAACCCTAAATATATCCAAGTTTAAGGAATATAGATTTTGCTGGTGAGTTTCCAAATAAACATGAAATTAATAATATACCAAATTATGAGGGGGCCAACTTTTCAAATATGGATTTGCATGGAGCATCCTTGAGAAATGAATTAATTAGGGTTTACTGAACGGAACAAAACCCCAATAGAATCAAAGAATTAGGAACATATTTGTCGAGATAAGATACATGGAAAAACGCGGTAAAATATGCAAAAACCGTGCACTGGAGGACAATAATCAACTTGATAATCCATAAAGGAAGTATCTAATTACTAGAGAATTTAGCCTTTGAAAGGAGGCGAATCTTTGTCAACTAAGTGTTTTCTTACAAAGAAACAATGTAATATACATACATCTGTCTTACCAAATGAGTATACGGTCTTTCTAGGTTACCAGTTTAATTCTGAATATTATAGGCAGACGGATTTATTAGCATGTGTTCAATTAGCAATAAACTTAGCAAACACCGACTTGAAAAGGGTCGGAAAAAAAGTTTCATTTAAACGAGTTGGCAGTGAGGAAGGTATACATATTTCTTGTGAAATTTGTGAGAATATTAGAAATTCAAATATATGTATATTCGAGATATCAGATAGAAATCCTAATGTTCTATTTGAACTAGGATTATCTGCGGGAAAAGAAATTATTTTATTAAAACATAGACGAAGCCCAGAGGTTCCCTCAGATATTTCAGGTATTAAATATACTTACTATGAAGATGAAGATAGTCTTGAAGCATTACAAATTATAATGGCAAAAATAATTCATGATTCGGTAAGTAAATTTGCACCTTCGTCTTTAGTCATAGGAGGGATATAATGAGTAACGACTATGAATCATTATTCATTGAAGCAATAAAATCATATAATGATGACCGTGCCTTTTTACACTCAATGCAAGAATTTTACCGTAATAAATATCCCGGTACTTGTGCTGGTGAAGGTACACATCAATGGTTATTCGACAATACAATTAATTTACTAAATGAGGCATTAAAGCTTAATCCGGGTAGTTGGCAAGTGTATCTTTTACTTTCAAAAGCTTTGAAAGATAAAAGTTATCTTGGTGAAGGTTGTTGGGATGATAAGTTATTATCCCAATCTGCTGAATATTATCAAAGGTATCTTGAACTTACTACAAGCGAAATTGCCGTTAGTATAGATTCATCTTCAGATTCGAACATGGTATTTTCGTCATTAGAAAGATATTTTCAGAAGTTGATAAATGAAACAGCAAATAAAACTGCTGAACAAAAAATTAACTCTTTATACTTACTCTCAAATTACTTAAATTTCTCGGAAGAAAAATACAAAGGCATAGTCGAGAATTTCTTGGTTAAAACATTGAAAGATGAAAATGATAAGGTCAGAGAACATTCTGCTAAATTAATAGTAGATCACTGTAAATTATCTAATGAAATAGAGGAAAAATTAATTGAATTACTTTACTTTAAAGATAACCCTAAAACTAAAACTAATGTTGTTTGGATTTTAGGGAAACTTAGTTCTAAACAATCTTTGGAGCATATCCATAAAATTTGTGAAAAAACTACTGATATTGAGTTTCTTCAAATTGCGGCAACTGCGCTAGGACGTATCGGAAATCATAGATCTGTTGAACTCCTAATTTCACTAGCAAATAAAGGTAATAATATGCTGACTAAACGTTCACTCTGGTCTTTAGGTCAACTTAAAGCAAGTAAAGCTCTTGAAACCATTCTTAAATATACAAGACATGAAAGTCATAGGATATTCGGTGAAGCTTTTAATGCACTGTTCAAAATTGGTACCTCTAACTTACTAGAAGTTCCACCTAATGTAGTAAATTCAATTAGCTATATTGATAATAATATTATTAAACTAATAAAATCTAAACCATGTCTAGGGGCAACCCGTTTCTCAATTAGCTGGGTATTACTTCCTAATAAGGATATAGCAATCACATTCTCAGATGGCCATATCCTAGGATATGCTCTATTTACAATAACAAACGACGTAAAATTACCAGTGAAGCTAATTGTAGAACAAGTATAAAGGAGTAACCCGGGGCGAGTTCCCCGAGCGCAAGTTCAATTACAGTTTTACATTATTCATATATCCATTAGGCTAATAATGCGAAAATACTCAGAATTTATTCAAGTCATGAGTATTTATATAATCCTACATTGCAATAAATCCAGATTAGTCAGGGAATACATAGAACGCGAGGTCATGATGGCAACCATTTATGAAAGATATCTGAAAATGAATATTGACGTCTCCCGCATTGGCTTGGAGCGTGGCGAGAGCAAAAGCAACTACTTCTGCACACCCAAGGGTGCGAAAGTGATTGGCTGGGCCGGTGTGGATGGTATCCACTATTGCTTCGTACGTGGCTTTGGCGAGATGGTGTTTGCCGTCAGCCCGATGAACACACCGGGAAACTATGTGCATCCGGTGGCAAGAGATTTTATGGACTTCCTGCGGCTTCTGCTGGCTTGCGGTGATGCTGCGGCACTGGAGCAGGTGTACTGTTGGGACCAAGCGCAGTTTGACGCCTTCCTGCAGGCCAATCCTCTTACCGCTGAACAGCAGACCGTGCTGGATACCATTCGGGAGGAGCTGTTGCTCGCGCCTATGGAGCAGCCCTTTGCTTATATCAAAGAGCTGCAGGCCGAGTTTGATTACAGTCGCATCAAATATACGGAAGATTACTATGAGTGGGTTCCTGTCGAGCCGAAGATACCCGAATGGAAGGTTTACTTTGACGGCAATTTTTGGGGGCATCATGGCCGTGAAAGAGCCGGCAAGGAAATTTCTCTCGATAAGCGGTTTGTCTGGAACGATGAAGTCTGGTATATTCCGGCGATTTACATCTGCGGTAAAGGCTTGGTCGTGGACTTTTGCGTACAGGTTCCAACTGAGCACATTCGTTCCTTTATGGACAAGTGGAATCTCTCTATTGAGAAAGATGGAGCCGACTTTACCGATGAACAGCAGATGCAGTTTGATGCAGAAAATCCGCTGGCCATTAATATAAATGCTGAGGTTATGTTGAATGGAACTGTCCTTTCAGTCTCTCATGGCTGCGGCGTGTCATGGAATCCCTGCTTCCCAGAGGGCAACGGCCTTGAGGCCAAGAGCGCGACCCAGCATTATGGCCTTGATCCTGCCTATGGCTGGGCAATCTGGCGTGCTGCTTTTCCTTGGACGAAGAAACGCAAACCGCCGCTCACGATGCTCAGCGTAACACTGATGCAGGAGCCTGTCGCTATGTCGGGACCGCATTTCCATGTATCAGCGCCTGGTGAGTGCATCGCGTTTACACACCCGACCACCGGCGCACGGCATACGCTAACCTTGCAGGAATATGAGCGGCAGGAAATGTCCCGTGAGCATTTTGTCAGCCAAAATCAAGAGTTCCCGACGCACTATACTGTGATGCGCTATACGCTCTCGCCGGATCTGCCCGATAGTGCATTCACTGTCACTGATTGCGTTCGTTCCGACCAACCCCGCCAGAAGCGCACTTATCCCTATGAGCCGCAGGCATCTGGCAGCGTTTACATCGGCATCATTGGCGGTGCAGATGGTCCGACTGCCATCATTTCTGGCGGCAGCGGCCAAGGCCGGCTCCATGTAGCCTGCTCCGCACTGCACTTCGAGCCGGTGGACGAAGTGGAGTGGCGCCTGGTGTTTTATGAAAAAAGACGCCAAGATGTCACGGTGGAGCTGATATAAACCTGATTACTAAGAGTTTATGAGCATAATGTGCAAATCGGCCAATTAAACATTATCCATATCACGCACAGTTGAGTAAGAAACCTTAGATAATAAAAACAGTGTCATGGGTATTATTGATACCTTCGAAGCAGCACATGATTACCAAGTTGTCAACAACCCCGCATCCTGATATATACGGAAGTATAAGGAGGAAATCCCGGGAATATTAGATGATAGATGTAATAGGGGGGGGGATTTTATGGCGGATACTTCAAATTTAATTAAAGTAACAAAGTATATTCTTAAGGTATTGGAAGGTGAATTTAAAACAAGTTTTAGCAATAAAAAGATAAGAGTGGGTTCGCAAGGTGTAGAAAAGAAATTTTCTGGAGTATCTGATGATTCAAAAATAATTGTTCATATCTGCCATCATAGTGGCAGAACTAAAAGTGGAAACATACCAGTTGGAAAACTAAATGGATTGTATTCTAAGTGCTATATAATGGAGAAGGCAAATGCTGATAGAAAGTATATATACTTTACAAATAGAGAGTTTTACGAGATATTTAGAAGAAATAGTATTGGAATTGTTGATGGAATCGAACTGCGGTACTTTGATAATTTACCCATTGAATATCAAGAGGTATTAAATCAAGTTATTGAAGATGCAAGTGATGAAATGTTTGTAGGATAGGATACCTAATGAGATTGGCAAAGTTTTTAATCGGTTTTATCGAGGGGCAGCACAGAAGG
>JGI2924J29684_1077103_pt1 | contig 13660 bp, 18 predicted proteins | sample BenlonsequencITS_FD_29684 | JGI IMG/M metagenome (IMG submission 29684)
ACCGCTAACGCGGTGTCCTTGCTCTCTTCGATTCTACAGCGACAGCTGAGCAGTATCAACAATCTCCTACAGAAGAGCGTTCCAAGAAACATCCAAACAAAGCCTACGGCTTCATGAGTTAGCCACGCCACGGCCGGCGTCAAGGCGACTAAAACCAACGTTACTCTTGTGAAAGTTCGGTTGGCTGAAAGAATGCGGGCAGTACAACCCCGGTTCCGTTGCGGTGAAGTGATGGACCCAGTCAGTTCGTCAGCGGGCCGTTGAAACCCCGCTCTCGCTCCATCACCGTCTCCCAGGTCAGCTCGCACTCGCAAGAGACCTGTTCGAAGACCGACGAGTCCTGTCGCAGGTCGAAGTCCTTGATCGCTTTCTGGACGAGGTCGTCACACTCCGTACAGTTGTGCGGCCCGCGGTCGGAGCCGTGGCCGACGGGGTCGGAGACGACGATGGCGTCGACGCTCGCGGTCTCCTCTAAGACGTGTGCGACCGACCAGAGCCACGGCGGTCGGTAGCCGTCGTTGAAGTAGAGTTCGTCGACCATGGTGTAGCGCTGGACGTTACACGGGTTCACCGAGACGGTGTGACAGCCATCGACGTCGGCACAGCGCTCGATCGAGGAGATCATGTCCTCGACGGCCTCGGACTCGGTGAGGAAGGGTGGCTTCATCAGCAAGTAGGCTTTGACGCCAGTTTCGGCGTTGTCGGCCGCTGCGTCTGCTGCTGCAGCCTCGGTACAGGCGTCTTCGAAGTCTGCGAAGTCGAAGTACTTGTTCACACAGTCGTGACGGACTCGGTCGGTCGCAGTCTCGAGGCCGACTGCAACGTCGGTGTCGACGCCGTACTGGGTGAAGTCCGTGATCTTCTCGCGGTCGACGAAGTCCGGGAGCGACTCGACGACCATCCGGTCGCGATCGGCGAAGGTCTCGGCGATCGCTCGCCGGGTCTCGGCACCGACCTCGCGCTCGTCGAAGAACGAACCGGACGTGTAGATCTTGATGAGGGCTGCAGGTTCGTCGGCGTTTTCGTCCTCGTGATCGAGACAGACCTGTATCTGGTCCATCAGGGCCTCGTGGGAGACGGAGCCGCCGTCGACGCTTTCCGCGACGTAGCCACACATCGTACAGCCGCCGGCACGAGCCCAGCGACAGCCGCCAGTGTTCAGGATGATCGTCAGGCTCTTTTTGACACCGTCGGGCGTGTTGTCCTCGTCGAGCCAGACGCGAGTTGGTTCGTGGGGATCGTAGCTGGCTTCCTTGCGCGATCGAATCCCGCGCATCACCTGATTGTGGGCGTCCATGCCTCTGCCCTGCTCGTAGACGTCGGGCGTGGGGTGACTCATGGAGGAAAAAAGCGGGCCAGGCCCTAAAGCGCCTTCGTTGGCGGGGCGTTACCAGCCGTCCTTGTTCTTTCGCTTGAGCGTCCGTCTGATCTCGTCGACCCGATCCGGCAGACAGCGAGCGACGTCGTTCATCGTCACTACACCGACGAGGTCGATGCCTTCGAAGACGGGCAGTCGCTTGACTTCGTGTTCCGTCATTGCTTCGGCCGCCTCGTCGACGCCGTTCGTCGGTGAGACTTTCACGACATCTTCGCTGGTCATCGCATCCTGGACCCGTAGCTCCTCGAGTGACAATCCGGTTTGATGTTGGGTCCGAAGGATGTCCGACCGAGTTACGATACCGACCATACCGGGATCGACGACGACGATGCTACCGATCTGCTCTTCGAGCATCGTCCCGACGGCCTCGCGCAGCGTCGCAGACGGGCCGATTGTTACCGCCGGCGTGGACATGATCTGTTTGACTAACATAGTGACGGGGGCGGTTGTACGGCCACCCCAGCCGCGTTCTAGTTCACGCTTTGACGTGTACACGAATTATCATACTGTACAAATAAATCTCCCGGCCGTTGCTGTGTCGCTCGAGTGGCGGCCCGGTAGCGGCTTTCGGAAGCGGACGAGACGCTCTCGGCGGTTACTGTCGGTCAGTGCCGGCGCAGTTGCGGCCCGTAGCTGTCGTTGCACTCCGTCAGATCACGGACACGTGTCTGCTGGGCCACGAACGTCACTGTCTCACGGGTTGCCGTCACTCCTTCAGGCGAACCTCTCGGACCTCGGCTGCCTCACAGACTGGGCAGACGAACTGGTACTGGACGCGACCCCCCGTCGTCTCTACGTGCCATTCGCTGTTGGAAGCGAGATACCCACACTGTCGGCACTCGAGGTCTGGCTCCTCGAACTTTTCCCGAAGCCGGGCGAACGGTGAACTGTGTGGTGCCATGCGTTACCATACAACGTAAAGAGTAATAACGTTCGGGGTGGCGTCGCACGGACCACCATGGTTCTTTGTCGCGGCCTTCCTATGGAGGCACATGAGTGATATCGATGCGGAGTCCGTAGAGGAGGGCGTTTCTCCTTCGAGGGCTGCGCTCGAGCACCTCGTCGATCCCGTCGTCGCCGTTGCCGACGGCCAAATTACGTACGCAAACGAGGCGGCACGCCAGACACTCGGCGTTCCGGACGTGCCGGTCGAGCCAGGGACCGTGCTAGATGAGTGGTCGGTCCTCCAGTCGGCGATCGACCAGACGACCGTCGGGACGGCTCGGGGAATCGAACTCGAGAGGACTCCTTACGATGCGCGCGTCCACCGCGACGACGACGGCACGACTATCGTTTTCCGGTCGAATATCGGGCTCGAGCCAACAGACGACCGGGTTGTCAAAGAGCGGGCGATCAACGAGGCACCCGTCGGGATCACGATCTCCGACCCCGACCGCGAGGACAACCCGCTTGTCTACATCAACGACGCCTACAGGGAGATCACCGGCTACAGCTACGACGACGTCGTCGGCCGCAACTGTCGGCTCCTCCAGGGTCCCGACTCCGACGAGGAGACGATCGCCGAGATGGCGGCTGCGGTCGACGAGGACTACCCGGTCACTGTCGAGATCAAGAACTACCGGAAAGACGGCACCGAGTTCTGGAACGAGGTGACGATCGCACCCGTCCGCAACGACGAGGGCGAGGTCACCAACTACGTCGGCTTCCAGAACGATATCACCGCGCGCAAGGAGGCCGAACTTGCCCTCGAGCGCCGAACCGAGGAACTCGAGTACATCCTCGATCGCGTCGAGGGACTCGTCCAAGATGTCACCGCCGCGGTCGCCGGCTCGACCGATCGTTCGGAACTCGAGACGGCAGTCTGTGATCGGATCGCTTCGGAAGACGCCTACGAGGGGGCGTGGATCGGCGAACGGAACCCGGCGACAGGAATGATCGAGATCAAGACGAGTGCGGGTGTCTCGCCCGACCCGATCTCGACCGACGCCGGCCATCCAGCCGCGGTGACGCTCCCGAACGAGGCTGTCGCCGTCGACACCGCCGGCGGGACGACGTTGGCCGCGTTCCCACTCTTCTACAACGACATCGAGTACGGCGTGTTGACCGTTCACGTCGATGGCGACCGCGAGGTCGACGACCGAGAGTCGATCGTTCTCTCTGCACTGGCTCGTGCCGTCGCAAGCGGCGTCAACGCGCGCGAAACCAGCCGTGTCCTCGAGACCGACGCCGTCGTCGCCGTCGACCTCGAGATCGAAGACGAGGCCGTCGCTCCCGCCGCGCTTGCGGCCGACACGGACTGTCGGTTCGAGTACCGCCGATCCGTTCACCGTTCGGGATCGGGGTCGGAGACATCGTCGCTGTTTACCGTGATTGGCGACGTCGACGAACTCACCGACGCGGCCGCGGCCAGAGACGACGTCGACTGCCGGGTAGTCGTCGACCGCGACGAGAGGTGTCTTGCAGAGCTTGCCGGCGAGGCCGACCCCGTCGCCTGGCTCTCGGAGCGTGGTGTCCGAACGAAAGCGATCGAAGCCGAAGACGGACGCGCCGTCCTGACCCTCGAGATTCCGCGGTCGGCGAACGTCCGTTCGATCGTTGAGGCCGCCGAAGACCGGTACGACCGGACCGACGTTCGTTCGTTCCAACAACGGGATCGGGACGGTCGAAGCCGACAAGAGTTCGCCGCCGTTCTCGAGAGTGATCTCACCGACCGCCAGTTCGCCGCACTACAGCGGGCCTATCTCGGCGGCTACTTCGAGTGGCCGCGACCGACGACCGGCGAGGAACTCGCCCAGTCGATGGACGTCTCGCGGCCGACGTTCCACGAGCACCTGCGATCGGCCGAGGCGAAACTCTGTCGTGCCTTTTTCGAAGACGGGTGATCGCTCTCGAGAACCAGATCTTACTCGCTGTTCGTGAACTGTAGTCCGCCGTTAGCCGCGCGAACCGTCCTCGGCGTTTATGACTCCGGTCGTGATAGCTGACGTATGCTCGAGTTCGCGTCTCCGTTACAGACCGGTGACGGCTTCTTGTACTGGGCGGTCGTGTTCTTCGTTCTGGCAGTTATCGCGGCAGCTGTCGGCGCACGCGGCGTCGCTGGTATCTCGATGGAAATCGCTCGAATCTTCGTGTTGGTCTTTATCGTTCTGGCGATCGTTGCGTTGTTACTGTGACGTCGTGCAGGGCGGGAGCAGTTACGAATCGACAATACTTGCCACCCGACGAATACTGGACGGTTACGTGCCATAGTGGCCACGTCCATCGGTCAGTGACAATCGGCTGGCGTAACTGGAACCAGTTATAGAACGTTGGCAATATCTAACACGCTGGAGAACGAAGATAAAGACGAGACGTTACTATGACAGAACTCGGCGGTTTCCAGGACAATGTCGCTCGCATCGACCTCTCAGAGGGGGTAATCGATTACGAGTCGATCGACGAGGACGACGCGAAAAAATACATCGGTGCACGGGGGCTCGGGGTAAAGTACGTGTTCGAACAGGGGCCAGACGTGGACCCGCTTGGACCGGACAACCTGCTCGCGTTCATGAACGGCCCGCTGTCCGGGACTCAGGTAACTATGAGCGGCCGGATCGCGGTCTGTACGAAGTCACCACTTACGGGCACCGTCACCGACAGCCACCACGGTGGCTGGTCGGGTGCACGATTGAAGTGGGCCGGCTTCGACGGTCTGCTGTTCGAAGGTGAAGCCGACGACCCCGTCTACGCCGTCGTCGAGGACGGCGACATCGAACTTCGGGACGCCTCCGACCTCTGGGGGAAAGGCGTCCACGAGACGCGAGAGCGACTCGAGGAAGAAGTCGACGGCTCTTACGGCAAGAATTTGAGCTTCATGGGGATCGGTCCCGGCGGCGAGAACGAGGTTCGCTACGCCTGTATCATCAACGAAGACGACCGTGCCTCGGGCCGTGGCGGAACGGGCTGTGTGATGGGCTCGAAGAACCTCAAGGCGATTGTCGTCAAATCGAGTACGAAAATGCCCCAGCCGGCCGATCCCGAGACGTTCAAGGAGGGCCACCAGCAGGCGATGCAGGCGATCCAGGAATCCGACGTCACTGCACCAAACGAGGGCGGACTCTCGCAGTTCGGGACGAACGTTCTGATGAACCTCACCGAGGAGATGTCCGGTCTCCCGACCCGTAACGGAAAGTACACCTCGACGGAGGACGCCCGCGAGGATGGGTTCGCCGACGACGAGTTCGATTCCGAGCGGATCAGTGGCGAGAACGTCCGGGAGAACATCCTCGTCGACGAGCCGACATGTCACTCCTGTCCGGTTGCCTGTAAGAAGGAAGTCGAAGTCCAGGCGATGCACAAAGGCGAGGAGATGAACGTTCGAACGGAGTCCTACGAGTTCGAATCGGCGTACGCGCTCGGGCCGAACTCCGGTCACACCGAACGCGACGACATCGCGGTAATGCTCGACCGCTGTAACGACATGGGCCTCGATACCATCGACACGGGCAACATGATGGCGATGGCCATGGAGATGACCGAGGAGGGCAAACTCGAGGACGGGCTCGACTGGGGCGATACCGAAACGATGATCGAGATGATCGAGAGGATCGCCCACCGCGACGGCGAGCTTGCCGACCTGCTGGCAGAGGGCGCTCGCCGCGTCGCCGACGAGGTCGGAGCCCACGACAACTCCCTTGCGGTCAAGGGCCAGACGATCGCCGCCTACGACCCACGCTGCATGAAAGGGATGGGAATCGGCTACGCGACTTCGAACCGCGGTGCCTGTCACCTCCGTGGCTACACCCCTGCTGCTGAAATTCTCGGCATCCCCGAGAAAGTCGATCCATACGCGTGGGAAGGCAAAGGCGAACTGACTGCGGAGTTCCAGGATCTCCACGCCATCAGCGATTCCTTCGACATCTGCAAGTTCAATGCCTTTGCAGAAGGCATCGAGGAGTACGTCATGCAATACAACGGCATGACGGGTCTCGACGTCACCGAAGAGGAACTGATGGAAGCCGGCGAACGCGTCTACAACCTCGAGCGATACTACAACAACCTCGTCGGCTTCGACGGCGACGACGACTCGCTCCCCGAGCGGTTCCTCGAGGATGGCGTCCCCGGGCAAGGTGCAAGTGACGGCGAGTACTGCGAACTCGAGGAGATGAAAGCCGAGTACTACGACTACCGCGGCTGGGTCGACGGCGTCGTCCCGGACGAGAAACTCGAGGCACTCGAAATCGAAATCGGTCCCGGGACGGGCGTCAGTAGCGACGGCGCTGCGGCGGCTCCCGGCGACGACTGACACGAGGCGAGCGGGACGCTGTCCCGACTGATACGGATTCCTGTACCGATTTACCGGCGCAACCGCCGCCCGGGTCGCGGTTGTGCCGTAACTGACTTACAGTAAACCGTATGAAACCGGGGCACGGTTCGACCGATCGCGTCGCTGCCTATCGAGGCTGGGGCAACCGTGGTCCGGGCCAGTCTGATCGGCCGGCACGCTTCCCACACGTCCGCTCGCACGCTCGCGTTCGCCCTCGTCGAACTACGTCGACGCTCGTTTCTCGAGACGACGGCTCGAGAGGTCGGGTCACGGCACATTTCGACGAGCATAAATCGTTGTCGTCCGTATTCCGCGGCGTATGATGGCCACGACCCACGTTTTCGTGGGACTCGTCCTCGCTGCGGCCGTCACAGCCACGACGCCGGAGTATGCCGTTCCCGCTGCTATCGCGGCGATTGTCGGCGGTCTCTTTCCCGACCTCGACGTCTGTGCACGTCATCGCAAGACGTTGCACTTTCCGGTCTACTACTGGGTGCTCGCCCTCCCGGTGTCGTTGGTCGCTTTTTTCGTGCCGACGACGGCGACCGTCGCAGTCGCCGTCTTTCTCCTGTCGGCCGCCGCTCACGCGCTATCCGATCACGTCGGCGGTGGTCTCGCGGCCCGACCCTGGGAAGGTAGTTCGCGGCGCGCGGTGTACAGCCACTATCACGGCCGCTGGCTCGAGCCGCGACGCTGGGTCGCCTACGATGGCTCACCGGGCGATCTCGCCCTCGCCGGCATCCTGGCGGTCCCAGCACTGTTCGTCTTCGAGGGATCGATCCACTCGCTCGTCGTTACGATGCTCGTCGTGTCGATCGGCTACGCAGTTTTTCGTCGATACTTCGCCGGTGTCGGCGAGCGAGTTCTCGAAGATTCACGCTCCAGGCGGCCCGACGAGTGACCGTGCGGGTACAGAACGACTCCAGAAACGAGGGCCCCACCTTCCACCGGGCCGTACTCGAGACATCCGCTACGACGTTACCCGAGCAGTGCCGGTAGGCGTGTCGGGCGATCAGTCGCCAGCGATCGAGGGCATCGAGCCGACGGTCGATTCCGTGTCGGCTCTGGTTATCTCGAGTTCGACGCCGCCGTCGGCGACGGTGACGACGATGTCGTCGATCACCGTGCAGTACTCCGTGGCGTGTTTGCCGGACGTGTTGATGCGGACTTTCTCCTCGACAAGCCCGGCCTCGGTCAGTTTCTCGACTTTCCGGTAGGCAGTCGAACTCGGGATGTCACACTGGTCGGAGAGTTCCGTCGCGGTCAGAGCTTCCTCACTCGTCGCCTCGAGAATAGTCCGACAGGCGTCGTCTTCGAGCGCGGCGAGCACGCTCGGAAGGTCGGCGGTTTCGTCTTCGGTCGGCCATCCTTGCGTCGTTAGGTTCGTAGCGGACATCGTTCACTCTCTACTAGCAACCGTCCCCCCTCCAAATGAGTCCCAATAAATACAGGGCTCTTTATATCGGGTTGTGGATTATGTGGTTATTACCGGTCGTACTCGCCGATTAGTGTGTGCCTGTCACGATAGATGCTGACACGACCCCTGATTCGACGGCTCCGTGGACCGAGGGTTTACCAGGGAGGCACCCCCATCGGTAGCGTACGATGACTTCGGGTATCCGCGCCGAAATCAAGATCGACGATCCTCCCTCTTGTGTCGTCGCGGACGCGGCTGCCGACGCCAGTGGAACCGTTCTTTCGGTCTCGAAAAGCGTCGATCCCGGCGCACCAGACCGCGTTACTGAGGAGTTCCTTCTAGAACCCGACGATCCCAGTGCCGAGCCGAGCGTCGACGACATCGAGCTGACGGAAATTTTCTCCTACGGCTCGAGTTCCAGCTACCGGTTCGGTCGCGAGCTCGGTCGGGGCTGTCCCTGCGAAATCGTCGAAGAATTCGACTGTCCGGTCGTCGACGTCCGTGCGACAGAGGAGTCGCTTTTCATTACTTTCCACACACCCGACATGCAGACGCTCCAGGCGATCATCAGCGAACTGCAACGCCAGTGTGAGACGATCGACGTCCAGCGACTCCTCCAGTCCCAGCAAGATCACTCCGAACAGAACCTCGTCTTCGTCGACCGGAGCACGCTGACCGCACGGCAACTCGAGGTGCTCGAGACAGCCCACCGGATGGGCTACTTCGAGCACCCAAAGAGAGCGAATGCAGGCGAAGTCGCCGACGAACTCGATATTACGAGCACTACGTTCACCGAACACCTCGCGGCTGCACAGACGAAACTCTTGAACGTGATCCTCGACCACGGAGGCGACTAACTCGTGGTCCAAGAACTCTTTGGGTGCTACCGGACTCCGGAACTGAACGCGAGTCCTATATATAGTGGGTGCATAGCTAAAAGCGTAGCTAACATACACTTTCACCGAGCTACCACGAGGCCGCGAACACTGACATGAGCAGATACGAATTCACCTGCCCGGAGTGTAGGCAAGAAATCGAAGTCAACGAGTCGATGCGGGAAGCTACCCTCACCCACGGCTGCCCCGTCTGTGGTGCTGCAGTCACGCCAACGGACTTCGCCGGGGAGCAACACACTGGTTAGCGGCGCTCGAAAACACTCACTTCGACTCGATCCCCGTTTCGGGCGACTTTCTACTCTCCTCGGTCGACGACGATCCGGCGTCCGCCGAGTGTCTCCGGCTCGAGACGGTAGAGTTCGATGTCGAGTTCGTCTCTCCCCTGTGCCCAGATCTCGAACAACGGCCGTCTCGCTTCACCGTACTGGGCAATTTGATCGGGCGTCAGCTCTGCAGGTGGGATCTTCTCGAGCGTTCCTTTTCCGATTACGCTCCGATACGTCGATCCGGTGTCGTCGTAGACGACGAGGCGAGTCTCGGGTGTCGAGTGGAGAAACGATCGTTTTTCGCTGTTTGGTGTCGAAACGAGTCGTACGTAGAAGCGCTGGTTTTCGTCGTCGTAGCCGTACGAGATCGGAATAGAATAGGGTTCGTCGTCGCGTGCAAGAGAGAGAACGCCAGTCTCGTGACGACTCAGAAAGTCGTCGACCTCCGCGCGAGTCATTTCGGTTTCTTGATCGATAGGCATCGTCTCAGTGCTTGCCCCAAAGAGCAACGCGATCTTTATAGTTCTGGCCCTCTCGAACGAGTTCTGTCGACGACGTCGGTGGGGAACCGACGGTTCTTCGCTGGGCCACTGTCGTCGACTCGTCGTCACCGCTGTCACCCGCCGACCACGACCCCAACGCCCGAAGGCCCCGTTCCAACCCCGTCTCAGCCGTCCCCCCGATCCGATCCTCCGCCGACGCCGATAAGCACCGGTTCACGAATCTCGAGTGCCGTCTCGAACTCCGCCTCGCGGCCGGTACGACGACCGATCCGGAGGAACTGTTCTTCGTGTGCTCGCCTGACTGCGGAGCGCTCGCGGCTGTCGAACCCTGCCCGTCCACCGATCGCTTCCCAGTGGCCCCACTCGACCAGAAACGCCTCGAGCGCCGTCGGCCCGTGGCTCTCGCTGCGGACGGCGACCTGTTCGTACTCGCGGCGATACCGCTCGAGTTCTCCCCACAAGAGATCCTGCGCCCGCTCGACGAGCGCTGGTAACCGATTCGATGGGACGCTCGCTTTCGCCGCAGTAAGCAGGAGCACCTGCCCCTCGATCGGCTGGGCAGCCATCCTATCCACCCGCCCGCATCGCTTTCTGGGCGAAATCGTCGACGAGTTCCTCGAGTTCCGTCTCGTCGCCCTCGAAGACGACAGTGATCTCCGTCAGCGTCAGCGACGGACCGATCTCGACGGTATCGCTCGAGAGCGTCGCCAACCACGCCCCGTCCTCGTCTTCGACGGTGTCGTCGTCGATCTGCTTGCCGCCCAGATTCGTCAGGTACCGGACCGCGAGCCGTTCGGAGATCCCGCGAAAGGATCGCTCGATCCGAATCGTCATACCGATCGTTCGTCCGCCGAGAGTAAATTCGTTCCCACCGGAGCGGCTGACTGAGACGGTTTGCTGTGAGTCAGTTCCAGCGCGACCGCGCGCTCCTGCGGTCACGCCGGGATATCAGGACAGCAATCCGTCTCACACCATCCCGACGCTGGCCAGCAGCGCCCGGAACGCAACGACCCCGACAACTCCCGCACAGAGAGCCAACAGGATACTCGCCGTCCGCCACATGACCACGAGGACGACGGCTGCTGCTGCCCACTCTGCGGGTCCGCCAGCCACGAGCTCCGGACCTAGTACTGCGATTACGATCGCACCGGGCAACACGGAGAGTCCGGCCTCGAGTCGGTCGGTCACCTCGATTCGTCGGACGACCCAGATACCACCGACTTTCGCGGCGACCGTGACGGCGGCCATCGCCAGGATGATCCCGACGACGGCAGGGTCGAGTCGCAGGAGTTCGACGTCACCGATCATACCGAATCACCTCGACACCCGCAGCGACGAGTCCACCAAGCAGGATGTACCACCGTCCCGGAAGGTACTGAGCCGCCAGGAGAGACGTGCCGAACGCGACGAGCCAGGGAACGAGCGACGGCCGCCCCTCCCAGAGCTCCGCCGCGAGCGCGACGAAGACGGCGACGAGTATGAAGTCGGTTCCGTACCGCGTTGGATCTCCGACGACCCCGCCCGCGACGGCACCGACGAGCGTCGCACCGACCCAGAAGACCCAGATCGCGATGCCCCCGCCGAGCAGGAACGCGCCTCGACCGCTCCCACTCCTGAGATCGCGCATCGTCAGCGCCCAGTTCTCGTCGGCCATAAAAAAGAGGCTGCCGTAGACCTTCCTCGAGGAGAGTTGCTTGAACCACGGCTGCAACGCTGCCCCCATCAGCGAGTACCGGAGATTGATCGCGAAGACAGTTGCGACGATCGTCGCGGCCGGGATCGGGTCCGCCCAGAGTTCGATCGCGACGATCTGTGACGCACCCGCCAGCACGACGCCGCTCATCAGCGTCGCCTCGGCGACGCTCAACCCAGCCTGATTCGCGAGGACACCGAACGCAATCCCGTAGCCGCCGACGCCGAGTGCAACCGGGAGACAAGTGAGAAAGCCCACTCGGACGCCATCCCACCCGAACGTGATGGCGTCTTCGTCCTTCGATGACTGCTCGTCCCGTTGCTTTCTCTCGATATCGGTGCCCATCGGTATCAGTTCAATCTCGGAGTTTCGAACCGTAAATCACTCTCGAAATGGGCGCCAGCTTTGGCTTCAACTTTAACTTCTACTTTGACTTTGGCTCCAAAATTCAACTCCGACTTCGACCGAGTGGCACCACCACGATCGTCTCGATCAGCGACTGCCGCCCGCAACCGGCGGGAACACCGAAAGCACGTCTCCGTCCTCGAGCGTCGTGTCCGCTCCCGACATATGAGTAACGTCACGTCCGTTCTTCAGGACACTCAACTGTGCTCGAATCGTTCCGTCTTCGAGAAGTTCCCCCTCGAGTCCGCCGTACTCGGCCTCGAGGCCGGCGAGAACGTCGCCGACAACCGTCTCGTCGTCGACTTCGCGGCTCCGCTCTTTCTGTCCGACGGCGTCCCGGAAAGTTGCGAAGAATCGCAGGTCGATCTCCATAGGTCGTCCTCGTCGCGTATCGATATAAGACGGACGGTTACAGCATACTCCCGCCGATGCCCTCACACCGCCGCCGCCGTCGGCGAAGCCGTGTACGACACCGGTTCGACGCCAGCGTCCTCGAGCGCCTCGTCGATCTCGGCGGCACCGGCTTCGACGGCTCGCCGTTCGCCGTCGGCTTCGACGGTCACCGTGGCCGTAAACGACACAGAGATCGTGTACGGGTCGAACGGCGCGGTCGGCGGCTCGTACACCTCGGCGTCGACCACCGTCCAGTCGGTGATCGAACCGTCGGCAGCGAGTTCCTCGAGAGTCGTTTCTAGTTCCGTCTGTGCCTCGTCTTTTGCAGTCGTGTCGCTTCCCTCGTGTAACGTTACGAGCGTGGTTCCGTCCCGCGAGACGGCAAACTCCATCTCCATACCAGTGGCTGTCGCCGAGCGGATTTGAACCCTTGGGCGCGAATCACGTGAACCGACACGGTCTCGTCGACTGGACGCGATACACCGTCACGTCAAGCGGTGAGGTGTCGTCGACCAGACCGACACGCGAGTGTCGGCTGTCGGCTTATCACCGTCGAGCGTCGAGTAGTTTCCGTAGCGAATTATGGGCAGAAATACCCAACGAACGCGACGCCGGCTACTCGGCGTCGCCGGAGCAACCGCGTCGGCGATACTCGTCGCCGGCTGTGCCGACGAACCGGAAGACGAAGAGAACGGCGTCCAACCCGAAGGTGAAGAAGACGAAGATCCCGCTGGTGGCGAGGAGGAGCCCAGTATAGAAGCGGACGACGCAGACTGATATCACCACAAGTGCATCCCCGCGTCTTCAGGCACGGGTCAAGCGGTAAGCTTGGTCCGACGGCCACAACCGGTGACTAGTGGCGGGCCAAGCCTGAACTGATGAGTCGAATCTGGCGATGTGGCCCGATTCGACCCGTCAGTCAACGGTTGGGACGGTACTAGACTGGATTGCTATCGCAATAGCTGTTATATGGTCCGTCATACCATGGATCGCGACGACCACCGTGAAATTCTGTCCCAAACCACGACAGATGGCGAACCATCGGTGGTTCGCACGGCGATGACCTGCTCTTCGACAGGGCCAGTTCGACCGGGCCACAGCACTACAGCGAGAAACGAGAGCTCCTCCCAGTATCAAGCGAACGAGAAACTCTCGCGGAACCGTCGGAAGACAAGTCTTCCGAGATGCCGCCGATTTCCCTCGAGTGCGGGTTAGTACCTCGAACGCTACACTCGTCGGTCTCCGATGGCCGGATTCCACGTCCCCCAGGACGTGGCAACCGTCAATTCAGCGTCCGTTCACCGACTGCAATCCTTCCCCACCTCCACCCACTCGAGAGGCCACTCTCGTCAGTAGCCAGCACTATCCGTCTTTAGCTAAGCGAAGAACCACGTGACAGCAGCGGCTTATCGAGACATCTTTTCGAGAGGAATGAGGAGGCAA
>JGI2924J29684_1077102_pt1 | contig 13646 bp, 8 predicted proteins | sample BenlonsequencITS_FD_29684 | JGI IMG/M metagenome (IMG submission 29684)
GACTATTTTATGCGCCCTTATGTTTTGCTGCCGCCTATGGTCCCGCTTGGTTAGTGGCAAGTATGTGGCAAATTACCATTGTTGCGGGCTCTTTGCTTGCCCCCCTCTTTTATGAAGTTGTTTCCACAGATAGTGGACCTCAAAAGATACGAGCAAAAGTTCCCATAAAAGGGCTATGGATATCTTTAATCATACTTGTTGGCGTCACTGTTATACAATTTCAGCAAATTCAGCATCTATCAGTCAAGGAAATCTTATTGGGAGTTTTGCCCGTAATTGTAGCTGCCTTTGCTTATCCCTTAGGAAATAGAAAAATGATGGAAGCTTGCGGAAGTGACTTGGATACCTATCAAAGAGTTCTTGGTATGACTTTGGCAAGCCTTCCGTTTTGGATAATAATGTCCGTTTTTGGATATTTGAATGTTGGCCTTCCCAGCTATCAACAAATTAATCAAGCTTTGATTGTAGCTCTATCCTCCGGAGTTATAGCTACAATTCTCTTTTTTACGGCCACAGATCTCAGTAAAGGAGACCTTCATAAACTAGCTGCCGTTGAGGCAACACAGTCCGGTGAAATAATTTTTTCCCTTTTAGGAGAGGTATTTATTTTAAGGGGAAACTATCCCGGTATCGTATCATTATTCGGCATTGGGCTTGTGATTCTTGGAATGACGCTTCACAGTTTTAGGTCGGGAGTGCCTAGAAAAACCCGTTCAGTGTCCTCATAAATTACTTGTTACAAGAAAGAGTATCAGTTTGCAGGAATTATGCCATAATTTAAGCAGATACTTTAAGGGGAATCATAAAATGAATGTACAAATCTTTGGAGTTAAAAAATGTTTTGACACCAAAAAGGCTGAGCGCTATTTTAAAGAGAGAAAAATCAGGTATCAATTCATCGATTTAACCCAATTTAGTTTAAGCAAAGGAGAATTACAAAGTGTTAAGTCTGCGCTTGGTCTAAATAATCTAATAAATTGTGACGCTAAAGAGTATAAATCTCTAAATATGGATAGAATTATATCTCCGCAAGGCAGAGAGGATCTACTGTTAAAAAATCCGAGTCTGTATAAAACCCCCATCGTGCGAAATGGGAAATTTGCGACGGTTGGGTACAAACCGGAGATATGGACAACCTGGGAATAGGTCGAGTGAAGTCTTGCTTTAAGAGGTGAGATAGAGTGGAGATATGTCAAGATGATCGAATGAGATTGCAGCAAATCGAGAAACTATTGCTCGAGATGATGACTCCCTTGAATGAACGAAGTGGGAGTAAAGTCTTTTTTTATCGAATTATAGGTTGCGACAAGCAAAATGAACTTTTAACTCATGCCAGTAGTTTGGAAAAGAAAATTAGATCTCTGGATGATTACATGATTTGGGATACAGTCATTCCCTTGAGTAATGACCAGAAGCTTATTGAAAAGATTAAAAAAGTTTTGGATCCTGTCTCCCTTAAAGATTACAATAATGGGGCCCTTCTTAATGTCCTGGAAGGAAAAAGCTTTTTCTCGATTGTGCCGGATGCTATGGGGCTTCAAAGGATAAGAGAAGCATTTGCTATTGTTCTTAATTTATATATGCTTAATGATCAACCCAAGAACATTAATATTGCCATAAATTTTGTTACTAAAATGCTTCTTTGGTTCTCGGATTTTGGCAAACTATGCTCTGGAAAAAGCCTGTTTAACCCGAAGATCTTTTACTGGGGAAGTCCAAAGACCCATGAGGTATATTTTCTCATCGTGATGTTCTTACTCGGCTGCGATGTCTTAGTGATCAATACGGCCCATGATGACAGGTTTGAAAAAGTCGATCAAGAAAATCATTTCTGTCAGGAGCTAAGGCTGTCTGAAGAACTACCTGTTACCCCCTTTTTAACGAGAAAGACAAGCACGGAACCTGTTAAAAAAGATAGCACAGCTGTCCAACTTAAAACTACGGGAGTTAAGAAATCTTTAAATATCATCTCTAAAATTGCAGCCGAACCGTCTATTGTTGTAAAATTGAAATCATCAGATAACCCTTTTGCAGATGTCCTTATTCCTTTATCGAAGCGCAGCGGATATAGTTCAGGACAGTTCCCAATTTTACCCGCCTTATTTGTGCGTTATATCGGAGTATCTGTCTCAAGTGATGATTGGGAGGCGGAATATTATAATAACCTTTATAACTTAGATCGAACACTGCAATATTCAGGTCACTATCTAAGATTTGAAGACGGAGTTCCCGCCCCAACTCCGGCGGAAAGTTCATTAATCCCGGAGGAGTTTGCCCATATTACCTTTGAGAATAGAGAGGATCTTTTAGAAACTATTCTTAAGGCTCATATCTTGCCGCAGATTAATGTTCCGGTCTTCAATAACACGATTAAACAATCATTTGTTGATACTGTGACCTTATTCTCGGAAAGACAGCCGCATCTCACGCCTTCGATTCTCTTAAACTTTTCTTTGAAGCTGGTTGTCTGGATTAATCGCTATATACCAAGGCTTTTAGCGAAAGGAAACTCCACGTTATATAACGGGGAGGGAGATATATTTAATGACTCTTGCTTTAAAATTCTTTTTTACGGCTCTATTAAACTCCATGAAGTTTATTTGTTGATTTTTTTCCATAGGGTAGGAAGTGATGTACTCTTTGTTCACCCTGAGTTAGAGGGCGATACTGCCTTTGCAAGTATCGATGATAAATGTACATTGACTCAACTGATAAAGAATTCAACGGGTATGTCCGTATCACCTTTTCCTCTTGGCGAACGATTAATACGTAAAAGTACGATTGCTTATAATGCTTCCAGAGAAATTGAAGAAGTAATCTATAGCGAAGATGTTGGTTTGTACAAACCTTGGCAATTCGAACATTACCTGACACAACCGATTACGCTAAAGACGACTTATGATGAACTGAAGATCCTTTGGTCAGAACCTGCCAAAATTAGGGCAGAATTCAAAGTCCAAAATAAAAAAGTCTATGTGCCCAATCTGTTTGCCAAGATTAATGGTGTTACTGAAGATTTGACCTCCTTTTGGCAAGATATAAAAAGCTTTTCGCTGGCTCCGAATACCTTAATGATCAAAGTCTTACCATTCAGCAAAGTTAATTATACAAGACAAGAGCTCTACCAAGCTGATTATTTATTTAATGAAGAGGGTTATGTTGATGAAGAAAAGGTTATAAAGAGTCAACATTATAAATTTGGGTATTTGAGAACTTCTTTGCAGCAGTTTATTATTGCCAAAATTAATGAACTGTTATTTTCAAATATGCTTTTATTGCAAATTGATGAGCGTATGAAGTTAAAGATTTTGATGACAATCTTAACAATGGATGATTCTCTGATAAAACTTATAGAAACGTTTGATTTTCCTCAAGAAATTCCTAAAATTATAGTTTATGATCGTAATAAGGAAAGTTTTTCGGAATTTGATGCTATCACCTTAGCTTTTTTAAATCTCGTGGGATTAGATATTCTCATCTTAACTCCTACAAAGTATAATACCCTTGAACAATTGATTAAACCGAACCTTTTCGATGTGTTTCAGTTGCCGGTAGTGAAATACGACCTTAATCTTCCCGAACTTCAATACATCGCTTCTTCAGGTCATAAACAGAGTTTCTTATCAAGATTTTTCAATAATGACAAGTCATGAGTCAAAGATCAAAGGTGTGAATATCATGAAATTGCCATGATACTTACTATATTGACGGAAATGATAACTGATTCTCAAAACATGCTAAATTAATGAGCTAGGAAAGGGGTTTGAATACGATGGAAATACAAGGCTTCACAACCACATTGACTGAAGACAAAAGTTTAGTCCCGGCACCTATTCCTGAGTTTAATGTTGAACAAACAAAAAATGAAATCATGACTAAAGTAAAGGAAAGCCCGGAAGTACGCAGTATTGTTCGCCAGATAAACATTGAGGATGTAAGTTCAATTATGACCTTTGGCAAGAATACATCTGAAGAAGTTTCAAGATTTGCAGATGCTATCTTACATTCCATGCAGACAACTAAGGTTGAGGATTCGGGAGAGCTCTTGCTTCAATTAAATAAAATCATGGACAAGTTTGATATTAAGGACTTCGAAGAAAAGTCACCGGGATTTTTGTCAAAAGTGTTTTCTAAAGCTAAAAATTCCGTCGAAGCTTTGTTCCATAAATATAACTCCATGGGAGATGAGGTGGATAAAGTCTTTGTAACGTTAAAACAATACGAAGCAGAGATCAATACTGCCAATAAACATTTAGAGGACATGTTTATTAGAAATACAGAGTATTATGAACAGTTAGGGCAATATATTTATGCCGGACAAGTAGTTTTGGAAGAGCTGAAAAATAATATCATTCCTGCTGCGCAAGCAACAGCCAATCAAACAGGTAACCAGCTTGACCAAATTAAAGTCAATAATTTATTGCAAGTTCAAGAGATTATAGAGCAGAGGATTTATGATTTGCAATTGGCTGAAAATGTTGCCGTACAAAGTATGCCAACCATTAAATCTATAGAGTATGGTAATTACAATCTCATCCGTAAGATAAACTCGGCGTTTGTTATTACGATGCCGATATTTAAACAATGTTTAGTTCAGGCAATTATGTTAAAGCGACAATCTGTTCAAGCTAAAGCTATGAGTGCCCTGGATGAAAAGACCAATGAACTCCTGCTCCGCAATGCGGAAAATACGGCTTTGCAATCTAAAATGGTGGCAAAACTGGCTTCGGGGAGTGCCGTTAGTATAGAGACCTTAGAAAAATCCTGGCAAACCATTGTTCGAGGAATTGAAGAAACGAAAGCTATCCAAGATGAAATGCGTCAAAAGCGTATCGATGGAACAAAACGCTTAGAAGTACTAAAACAAGAATTTATTAATCGGGGGATAATCCGCTAACTTATAGTTAGGAGTCATGCCTTTGGTACAGACGGATTGCTTATTATACATTTTGCCCCAAGGTTTAGATTTAGCTGAACGACTTCTCTTGAAAAGAAAGACGTAAGTAAATATCTTCTAATCAGTATGGAAAAAACGGGCCTAGCGGCCTGTTTTTTTTCATATTGTCAGATCTCTATTCCCCTAAGAGGTACCACAAATCAGAGAAGGATAGGAATGGTAATCTCGGGGGTTATACATTTTGCAACATCTCCTTCACGATCGAATTATGTCCGAAAATCGAAGTCCTATTATAATATTTAGAATAATCAATTAAAATATTGTAAGTTAGATAAAAGCAAGCTATACTAAGATCATAATTCATTTGTATACAATTAATTAATATACAAACAAAATAGGGGGGTGTTGTTTATGACAGAATTGGTCTCCGATAATTCAAGCGGTCCTTCCAAATACGTCTGTTATAGGCTTAGTCGAGTCATGAGAAAGATTTATCGTTTTTATGAAAGCAATCTTTCTCCTTTCGGAATAACCCCGTCACAGTTTTATGTCTTGATCGTTGTTTGGGAGAATGACGGACTTAAGTTTAAGGATTTAGCCAAACGTCTGGAAATGGATGGTTCGACTCTGACTTCCATCTTGGATCGCATGGAAAGGCAAGACCTTGTGGAAAGGAGGGACGATCCTGAAGACAGGCGCTCGCTCTTAGTTTTTTTAAAAGAAAAGGCTCGTGAGAACATTTTAGAAATTACCAATCTGGCAGAAAAAATGGATCAACAGATAAAAGGGCGGTTTTCCAACGAGGACTATGCTATTTTCGAAAATGTCCTGGAAAGGCTTTTTCAGGACTAAAGTAAAAGGAGGTTATTTGAGATGTCCCTCTTGTTTTCTCCTGCCCGAATCGGAACTCTTCAATTATCTAATCGTCTAGTCATGACTCCAATGCATTTGGGGTACAGCCCCGATGGTGAAGTGACTGAACGGCTGATCGAGTATTATCGGAGTCGTGCCCGTGGTGGCGTTGGGCTTATCATTGTCGGCGGCTGTGGTATTGATAAGATCGGGAACGCCTTTGGGATGACTCAACTTGATGACGATCGTTACATACCTGGATTGCGCCAGTTAGTCGATGCTGTCCATGAAGAAGGGGCAAAAATTGTGCCTCAGCTTTACCAAGCAGGACGATATGCTCATTCCGCGCATACCGGTCAGCCTTCCGTTGCTCCTTCTCCGATACCATCCCGGTTAACCGGCCAGGTTCCTCAAGAACTTTCCCAGGAGAAAATATCCGAGATCATTGCCTCTTATGTCAGCGCGGCTAAACGCGCACAGAAAGCAGGTTTTGACGGGGTTGAAATATTGGCCAGTGCCGGTTACCTGATATCACAGTTTCTTTCTCCTCTAACCAATCAGCGCACAGATCGCTATGGCGGGGACCTTCAGGCTCGGATGACCTTCGGTTTAGAAGTCGTTGATGCTGTACGCAGTGCTGTTGGTCCGGATTATCCTATCATTGTTCGGGTCGCAGGGAATGACTTTATGCCTGGCAGTCATACCAATACCGAGTCCAGGGCCTTTTGTCAGGCCTTGGAAAAGGCTGGAGTAAATGCCCTCAATGTCACTGGCGGCTGGCATGAAACACCGGTGCCTCAACTCACCATGAATGTTCCTCCCGGAGCCTTTGCATACTTAGCTTCCGGAATTAAGCACGCTGTCTCGATTCCTGTCATCGCTTGCAACCGCATTAATACTCCGGAACTTGCTGAGAGGATCCTGCAAGAGGGAAAAGCGGATTTCATTGGCATGGCCCGTCAGCTTATGGCTGATCCGGATCTTCCCAAGAAAGCCATGCAGGGCAGGACCGAAACAATCCGTCCCTGCATCGGCTGCAATCAGGGCTGCCTTGATAATGTGTTCCGTTTAAAACCTGTTGCCTGTTTAGTTAATGCTGAAGCCGGACGTGAAGCAGAGTTAGGGGGATTGATTCCGACTTCAAGCCCCCAAAAATTACTTGTGATCGGAGCCGGGGCTGCCGGATTAGAATATGCCCGAGTCTCAAGTTTACGCGGACATCATGTCACAGTCTGGGAAGAAACCCGTGAACCGGGAGGACAATTGAGCTTGGCAGCTGCCCCACCGGGACGTAAAGATTTCCTTTATCTTGGCAAATATTTAGAAACAGTCTGCCTGCAGCAGGGTGTAAGAATTACTTATGATGTAAAGGCAACTCCGGAAAAGATCATGGAAGAAATCAATAAAGGAACCTTCGACAAAGTCATTATTGCCACGGGGTCTTGTCCAATAAGTCCCTCGATACCGAATCGCGGAAATATGAAGATTCTTCAGGCATGGGATGTCTTGGCGGGTGTCGAGACTTCCGGACAAAACATTATTATCGTTGGCGGCGGAGCAGTTGGCGTGGAAACGGCTCTATATTTAGCGGAAGCAAGAACTCTGGACAGTGAGACGCTGCGTTTTCTGATGCTGCAGCATGCGGAGTCTGATAAAGAACTCTATCACTTGCTGACTCAAAGTAACAGGAAAATAACTATATTAGAGATGGCTAAGGGAATCGGCAGAGATATCGGCCCAAGTACTCGCTGGTCAATGTTAGCCGATTTAAAACGTTATGGTGTTAAAGCTCTGGATCAAACAAAGGTTTTAGAGATAACTGCCGATGGAGTTATCGCAGAAAGTGCAGGAATACAAAATTTAATTCCGGCAGATACCGTAATTTTTGCTGTAGGTTCACGATCGCAAAATGAGCTTTATCTCGCTTTGAAAGGAAAGATCGAAAACTTGAAGCTGATCGGTGATGCGGTAAATCCACGTAAAGCTTTAGATGCTATTCATAACGCCTATGAGGAAGCTAGAACTGAGTGAACCCGTTGAGCGGATAGATTGGAGGAGGCGATAGCATGGGACATATCGTGAGTGCCAAAGAAGAAGTCTATCAAGCTTTGGCCGAACGGTTGAGCAGGACACCGGAAGGTGCACCGATCAACGAAGCATTAATGGCTATACTTCATAAAATGTACACGGAGACTGAAGCTTTCGTTGGCAGTCAATTTCCGGCTCTGCCAATGACTCTGGATAAACTATCGGAAATCACTAAGCTTGAAGAGCAAGAGTTAAAAGTGATTTTGGAGGACATGTCTAACAAAGGTCTTGTGTTGGACATCCCCCGTAAGAATACCTTTTATTATATGTTGTCCCCCATGTTAGTAGGATTCTTTGAATATACGTTTATGAGGACAGGAGACCATCTTACCTTAAAAGAGTTAGCAGAGTTATTTGAAACCTATTTCCATGAGGATGGGGTTATGCGGGAAATAGCCGGGGTGGATACCAAGGTGATGAGAACCTTGGTTTATGAAAAACTGATTCCTCTAGCTGTGGAAACTGAAGTGTTAAATTACGAAAAAGCTTCAGAAATTATTAAACAAGCCGGCGGCGGAGCGATTTCAATGTGTGCTTGCCGACATGAGGCGACTCATTTGGGGAAAGCCTGCGATGCACCGCTTGAAGTTTGTATGTCCCTTGGCGGAGCGGCGGAATGGATTGTGCGTAAGGGCTTAGGTAAACCGGCAAGTGTTGAAGATTTATTGGAAGTCCTTAAAAAAACTGAGGAATTAGGATTGGTTCATCTCTGCGACAATGTTATGAATAAGCCTACTTACATTTGCAGCTGCTGTGGCTGCTGCTGCAAAGTTCTCCGCGGGATTAATGAACAAGAAATTTTTGCCGCCCATCCAAGCAATTTCAAACCCGAAATTAACAGTGAAGAATGCTTGGGATGCGGCCTATGTTCAGACAAATGTCAAATTAAGGCGATCACCATGTCTGATCAAGGAAATGCTATTGTACCTACTGTAAATTACGAGATCTGCATTGGCTGCGGAGTTTGCTCTTCGGCGTGTCCGAGCGACGCCCTAACCATGACCCGTCGAGACGTTCAACTAATTCCGCCTGAAAATGGTCGAGAGAAATTAAAACGAATGGCTAATGAAAAGGGACGATAAGGTGTTAAAATTGTTTAATGTGTAATCTGTAATTTTAAAAAAAACTATAGAAACTATAGATAAATTTACCATTTCTGAGTAAAGTTGTGCTAAAATACACACTTTACTCAGTTTTTTTTAGCAAAGTTCTGGACAAGGTAGAGAAGCAAGTGTTATTGTACATAATGACAAAAATAGCGTAAAATCACTTCGGAGGTGAACTGTTTGTCAGCAAAGCAGTATAATGCAGAATCGATACAGGTATTAGAAGGCCTGGAGGCCGTACGCCGCCGTCCGGGTATGTATATAGGTTCTACGGGAAACAAAGGCCTTCACCACCTTGCCTATGAAATCATTGACAATGCTATTGATGAAGCCGGAGCAGGTTTTTGCGATCGAATTTCGGTGACCCTTAATGGAAATGGCTCAATTTCTATTGAGGACAATGGACGGGGAATTCCTGTGGACATTCATCCGGGGAAAAATATCACCGCTGTTCGGCTGGCTTTTGAAACACTGCACGCCGGAGGCAAATTTGGCGGAGATACCTATAAGACGTCAGGTGGGCTGCACGGGGTTGGAGCCAGTGTTGTCAATGCCTTATCGGAGTTTTTAAGTGTAGAAATTAAAAGAGACGGAAAGCTTTATCGGGTTGAATATGCTCGGGGCGGTGAATTAATTTCTGACTTAAAAGTTATTGGTAAAAAGGTCAAAGGTACGGGAACAAAGGTCAATTTCAAACCAGATCCTTTAATTTTCAAGGAGACAACGGTCTTCAAATATAGCACCTTAAGAAGCCGGCTTATGGAGCTGTCTTTTCTTAACAAGGGCTTAACGATTATCCTTACGGATAACCGGGGAGAGGTAAAGTCTGAGATCTTTTTAGAGCAGCAGGGGATCATTGGCTTTGTTGAACATCTTATCAAGGAGGCCGGAGTATCTCCGGTCCATAAAAAAGCGATCTATTACATGGGCGAGAAAGACGATGTTATCGTCGAATTTGCACTTCAATATAACGATGGTGAGGATGAATCCCTGCACTCATATGTAAATAATATTCCTACAGATGAAGGTGGAACTCATGAATCCGGCTTTCGTACTGCTTTAACGAAGGCGTTTAATAATTACGGGCGTAAAAATAATCTCTTTAAAAAAGATGAAAGTCTCATCGGGGATGATCTTCGTGACGGTTTGACTTGTATTTTATCTCTGAAAATCAAAGAGCCTCAATTCGAAGGGCAAACGAAAACAAAGCTCTCTAATTTGGAGATAGAAGGTGTTGTCCAGTCCCTAACCAACGAAGGAATAAGTCAGTTCTTAGAACAAAACCCATCCTTGGCCAAACAAGTGATTAACCGCACCTTAACGACTTGTTTAGCCCGCTTGGCAGCTAAAAAAGCCAAAGAATTAAAAAAGAAGGCTCGTGATGCAGAGGTTAAAGCATTAAGCGGAAAACTCGCTGCCTGCAGCGGCAAAGATAAAAGTCGCAATGAACTATTTTTAGTAGAAGGAGACAGTGCAGGGGGTTCCGCCAAAATGGGACGGGACCGGCGGTTTCAAGCGATACTTCCATTACGCGGCAAAGTCATTAATACTTATCGGGCAAAGCTGGATAAGATCCTCGAAAACGAGGAAATCCGAAGCATTATTACAGCGGTAGGTTCGGGCATCGGCAAGGAATTTGATTTGGATAAAGGCAATTATGCTCGTGTCTGTATCATGACGGATGCTGATATTGACGGAGCTCACATTCGATGTTTATTGTTAACGTTTTTTTACCGTTACATGAAGCCCCTTATCTTAGATGGTCGAGTTTTTATTGCCCAATCGCCTCTCTTTAAAGTGGAAAAAGAACGAGGAAAGATTATCCGTTATGCTTTTGATGAAGAAGAATTAAAAAAGGAACTAAAGGAATTGGGAAAAACAGCAAAGGTCTCACGTTACAAGGGACTTGGTGAAATGAATCCCGAACAACTCTGGGAAACAACGTTAAATCCGGCCAATCGACGTATGATTCAAGTTACCATCGATGATACATTAGAAGCGGAGCGAAAACTGAGAATCTTAATGAGCGAACAGGTTGAGCCGCGGCGGGATTTCCTGATGGAAAATATTATTTTTACCGATGACGATTTGTAAACGAGAAAGGAGGAACCAACCAATTGAGTATGAATGAAGAGACAATAAGTCAACGCCCATTGGAAGAAGTCCTGCCTGAATCGTTCTTAGGCTATTCCAAACATGTCATTTTACAGAGAGCAGTTCCGGACGTTCGTGATGGGTTAAAACCCGTACATCGCCGAATTCTCTACTCTATGGACGAAATCGGGATGTCTCCCGATAAGCCTTACAGTAAATCTGCCCGACTGGTCGGAGATTGCATGGGGAAATATCATCCCCATGGTGATTCATCGATTTATGAATCAGCTGTTCGTATGGCGCAGCCCTGGGCAATTCGCTATCCTTTGGTGGATGGCCAAGGAAATTTTGGCTCTATCGATGGCGATAATGCAGCAGCCATGCGTTACACCGAAATGAGAATGACCCCCTTAGCGCAATTGATGACTCAAGATCTTGATAAAAACACAGTGCTTTTCAAGGCAAATTATGATCAGCGCCTGAAAGAACCTGTCGTTCTTCCCAGCCCCTTCCCTAATTTATTAATCAATGGGGGATCTGGAATTGCCGTTGGCATGATGTCAAATATTCCTCCCCATAATTTAAAGGAAGTCGTAGCAGGTTTAATCCAGCAGATTGACCATCCGGACACCACCGTGGAAGAGCTTCTGGAAAAAGTGAAAGGTCCTGATTTTCCCACAGGCGGCTTGATCATAGGAACTGATGGAATTATCAGCGCTTATAAAACCGGTCGTGGAAAAGTGACCATGCGTGGTAAGGCAGTAATAGAACAAGGTAAAAGTGGCAAAAATTTGATCGCCATTACTGAAATACCTTTTCAAGTTAATAAATCGACCTTAGCATCTAAAATTGAGGCCCATGCTGATTCCGGAAAAATCTCTGGAATTAGCGAGGTTCGTGATGAATCGGATCGCGAAGGGATTCGCTTGGTAGTGGAATGCCGCAAAGAAGCGGATCCTCTGGAAGTTTTACGCAATCTATATAAATACACTCAGATGGAGGAGACCTTCGGTATCATTAATCTTGTCATTACCCCAGATGGGACACCGAAAGTTTTAGGATTAAAAGAAATTAATGCGGCTTTCATTGAACACCGGAAAATAGTTGTAACGAAGCGAACTAAGTTTGAATTGGAAAAAGCAAAACATCGAATCCACATACTTGAAGGTTTAATGATTGCCATCAATCATCTTGATGAGGTTATTGAAATCATACGTTCCAGTAAAACTCCGGCTCTGGCTAAAGCTGCGCTGATGACGCGATTTGAGCTTTCAGAAATTCAGTCTCAGGCTATTCTGGATCTGAAACTTCAGACCCTGACAAACTTTGAACTGGATGGGATACGTCAGGATTATGACGATACCTTACGGTTAATTTCAGAATTAGAAGGTATCCTAGCAGATGTTTCTAAGGTCTTTCAAATTATTAAACATGAACTTAAAGACATCGCCGATAAGTATGGGGATGAACGACGAACTCGTATTATGCCGGAAGAAATGAGAAATACGTTTGATCTCAGTTCCTTTGAGGAGGTTGAACATCCCTTTGAAGTCATACTTACTAAGCAGGGATATATCAAGCGAATTCCCCTGCCAAGCAAGAATATAAAAACAATGCCCGCTCTATCGTTTAAAGATGGTGACGTTGTCTCCTTAAAAGTTTCGGCAACAGATCAAGAGACACTATACTTTTTCACGCAAACAGGTAATTTTTACTGCATAAAAGCCAAGACTGTACCTGAAGCAGGCCCTAAAGAGAAAGGCAGCCCGCTGAGTAATTTACTCCAACTTCAAGCAGAGGAAACCATTGCAGCAATATTATCTGTGAAAGAGGGGACAGATCAGAGTTATTTTATCTTTATAACTCAAGAGGGACAAGTCATGCGAAGTCCTGTTAAAGATTTTGTTCACGCCCGCAATGCCGAAGGCATGGGACTCAAAGAAAATGATGTCCTAACCAGGGTGTTTATAGGAACAGATGCTGGAGAACTATTTATTGCCACCTATTATGGACAGGCCATTCGCTTCCCGTTAACGGATATTAACCCTATGGGGCGCAAAGCGCGGGGTATGAAGGGGATTACTCTGAATGAAGGTGATCGGGTCGTCGATGCACTATTATTAATGCCTGAAAATCCTTTGGGTGACCTTGTGACGCTCACAGAACGAGGATATATTAAACGAACGTCCTTTGAAGAGTTTAAACCTCAGTCTCGAGCAGGCAAAGGCATCGCCATCACCAAAGTGAGTGCTGAGAAAATTGGATATTTAACAGACATCACCCGGGCTAATGAGGAGGATTCTTTAGAAATTCTTCAAGTAGAGGGTGACGTTACGAAAATCGAAATAAAAAGCCTTAAAGTAGAATCTCGTGCAAAATCCGGGTCACAATGGATACCCGTTTTACACAACAATTTTGCTTTAGGAATGTTTTAGGATATTTTCACTATCAGACCTCTAGGATACCGGGCGACTTACTGCTCCCTGCAGAAATAAACCTTCTGAGGGACAAGTAAACTTTTGTTATTTGATTTCCACGAGCGTAAATGCAATTAGCTACCGCTGCTCTTAAATAGGGATTACTGAATAACCTCGAAACCTGCATGGGAG
>JGI2924J29684_1077101_pt1 | contig 13642 bp, 5 predicted proteins | sample BenlonsequencITS_FD_29684 | JGI IMG/M metagenome (IMG submission 29684)
CGCTCAATAGCCACATGGCGCCCGCGCCTTGTAGTAAACGGCGACGGCTGATTGCTGAATTGGCTCCCGACATGCTTCTCCCAAGCAAAAACTAAATAGAGATCATACAAAGTGCATCCAAATCGACCAAAAACTTTAACGAATGACGCATAATCTGTCATCTATAAAAGGGTAAACATTCTTTTTATATTCACGGCATTACTTAGAAACGCGATCGGACCGCATAAAATTTACGCTTGCACACAAGACAAAAACAGAATAAAAATACACTAATTTCGAATAATAATTCATTAGTGGGGCATGAGATGATAAAGGAACGTAGAACCGAACTGGTAGAGGGTTTTCGCCATTCGGTTCCCTATATCAATACCCATCGTGGAAAAACCTTTGTCATTATGCTCGGCGGCGAAGCCATTGAGCACGACAATTTTTCCAGTATCGTCAACGATATCGGGCTGCTGCATAGTCTCGGTATTCGCCTTGTCGTGGTATATGGCGCACGACCGCAAATCGATGCCAATCTGGCTGCGCATCATCATGAGCCGATTTACCACAAAAACACGCGGGTGACGGACGCTAAAACGCTGGAGCTGGTGAAACAGGCCGCCGGTTTACTACAGCTTGATATTACCGCCCGTCTATCGATGAGTCTGAACAATACACCGCTGCAGGGCGCGCATATTAATGTCGTCAGCGGTAATTTCACCATTGCCCAGCCGCTGGGCGTTGATGATGGCGTGGACTACTGTCATAGCGGTCGTATCCGTCGAATTGATGAAGATGCCATCAACCGCCAGTTGGATAATGGCGCAATTGTTCTGATAGGACCGGTCGCCGTCTCAGTGACCGGCGAAAGCTTTAACTTGACTTCAGAAGAGATTGCCACTCAACTCGCCGTTAAACTTAAAGCGGAAAAAATGATCGGTTTCTGTTCTTCTCAGGGCGTTACCAATAGCAAGGGCGACGTCATTTCTGAACTCTTCCCGAACGAAGCGCAGGCGCGGGTTGAAGAACTGGAAGCGCAGGGTGATTATAACTCCGGAACCGTACGTTTTTTGCGCGGCGCAGTAAAAGCCTGTCGTAGCGGCGTACGTCGCTGCCATCTGATCAGCTATCAGGAAGATGGCACGCTGTTACAGGAGTTATTCTCACGGGAAGGTATCGGCACGCAAATCGTCATGGAGAGCGCCGAGCAGATCCGCCGCGCCACCATCAACGATATTGGCGGTATTCTGGAGCTTATCCGCCCGCTGGAACAACAGGGTATCCTGGTACGTCGCTCCCGCGAACAACTGGAGATGGAGATCGATAAATTTACCATTATTCAGCGCGATAATATGACTATCGCCTGCGCGGCGCTGTATCCTTTTGTGGAAGAGAAGATAGGCGAAATGGCCTGCGTAGCGGTACATCCGGATTACCGCAGCTCATCGCGCGGGGAAATACTTCTGGAGCGGATTGCCGCCCAGGCGAGACAAATGGGGCTGAGTAAATTGTTCGTGCTGACGACGCGCAGTATTCACTGGTTCCAGGAGCGCGGTTTTACGCCTGTCGATATTGAGTTACTGCCTGAGAGCAAGAAAAAAATGTATAACTATCAGCGGCGTTCAAAGGTGCTGATAGCGGATTTAGGATAACAAGGATTGTCAGATAGCGGCTTTGCTTATCAGGCCTACGGTCGACAGCATAGTTTGTAGGCCGGATAAAACGCTATGCGTCACCATTCGGCAAGAATTCGTCTTATCCGATATGACTGACTTCATCAAATAAGGTCGATAACCCGCTGCGCCGTTCCGTACGCGTCACAATCGCGCCTGCCAGAATCCGTTCATCGGCATACAGCGATAATCGCCGCCGCGCGCGCGTAACAGCGGTATACACCAGTTCCCGCGTTACGACCGGCGAACGCTGGTTGGGTAAAATCAGCGCGGCGTGATCAAATTCAGACCCCTGCGATTTATGTACCGTCATCGCCCAGGTCGTGTCATGTTCCGGCAGGCGGCTGGGCTGAACAGACTTGATCGCGCCGTCCGGCATCGCAAACCAGACGCGCAATCCCTGCCCGCGATCGAGCGCAATTCCAATATCGCCGTTAAATAACCCCAACGCGCTATCGTTGCGCGCAATCATCACCGGACGTCCCTCATACCAGCGGGAATGCGGATGCCGCTGAATTTTTCGCTGTTGAACCATCGCCTGCTCAACGCGGTCATTCAATCCCCTCACGCCAAACGGCCCTTCGCGTAGCGCGCAAAGCAACTGATACTCATTGAAAGCCTGAAGGATTGCCTCCGGCGTCGCTTTCTCATGCAGCAACCGTAGGTAGCGGCCATAGCCCGCCAGCGCTTCATCCAGCATCCCGGCATAATCGTCGCTGCTTTGTAATGTACGTTTTTCTATATCGCTATAACCCTGCTGAAAGACAGCCCGGATTACCGACCTGTCGCCACAGTTAATCGCCGCCGCCAGCTTTCCGATGCCGGAATCGCTGCCGAAACGGTAGCTCTTTTGCAACAGACAGAGGCTATCGCGCAGAGACGCGGCTTGCGCTCCGCCCCCAGCCGGAATGGCGCTCCCCGTTAGACGGCTTAGCTGTCGGGCGCGTTCTGCCGTAAACCCTGCGTTGACATAGGCGCAAATATCGCCCAATACAGCGCCCGCCTCAACAGATGCCAGCTGATCGCGATCGCCAAGAAAAATGACCCGCCCGTGCGGCGGCAGAGCGTCAATCAAACGTGACATCATCGGCAAATCAATCATTGACGCTTCATCGACCACCAGCACGTCCAGATGCAGCGGGTTGCCCGCATGATGGCGTAATCGCTGGCTGCCGGGCTGTGCGCCTAGCAGTCGGTGCAGCGTACTGGCGTCCTCCGGTATACGCTTTTTCTGCGCATCGGTAAGAGGAAGCTGACGCAACGCCGCGCCGAGCGACTCCGTCAGGCGGGCGGCCGCTTTCCCCGTCGGCGCCGCCAGCCGGATACGGCAACGTTCGCCATCCGCCATTTGAATTAATGCCGCCAGCAGCTTCGCGACGGTGGTGGTTTTACCGGTGCCGGGACCGCCTGAAATCACGGAGATACGGCGAGTTAGCGCTACGGCGGCGGCCACCTTTTGCCAGTTCACCTCGTCTGTCGGAGGGAAAAGCGCGTCCAGAATACGGGATAACTGATCTTCATCTACGGCGATGGCCTGGTTAACCTCGTTAAAAAAGCGCGCAACCGTACGCTCGTTGCACCACATGCGATTCAGGTAGAGGCGATCGCCGCACAGAATTAACGGTGCGGGGCTATCGCCGCAGCTAACCGCCGCAGACGCCAGTAACCGTTTTTTCCAGTCAATTGGCGTAGCCGTTTCGCTTATCCAGGCGACCAGTAAGGGATGCGCCTCCTCCGTTAACGTTAAACGCGACAACGGCAGACACACGTGACCTTCACCTGCGTCATGACTAAGCAGCGCTGCCGCCAGCGTCACGGCGGGCTCGTCGTTACCGGCGACGGTTAAAGCAAACTGCGCATCAATGGGCCGTAATAGTTTTTGTTCAACGGCCTCCAGTAACCGCTTCTGGATTGTCATTGCGCCACCTCGTTCATTTCACCTGCAAACATGTCATCCAGTTGGTTAATTAACGCCGCCGCAGGGCGAGTGGTAAAAATACCCTGCTGCGGACGTTCGCTATCCACCCCGCGTAAAAAGAGATAGATGACGCCGCCGAAATGGCGTTCATAGTCGTAATTCGTCATTCGATGACGAAGGTAACGGTGCAATGCCAGCGTATAAAGCTGGTACTGCAAATCATAGCGATGCGCCTGCATCGCCGCAGCCATCGCCGTCTGGGTATAAGCGGCGCTATCCTCGCCCAGCCAGTTAGATTTATAGTCGAGCAGGTAATAGCGCCCTTCATAACGGAACACCAGGTCGATAAAGCCCTTTAACATGCCGCGAACCTGCATGAAATCCAGCGCAGGGCAGCCTGCTGAAAGCGGGTCGTATCGACGAATCAACGCATCCAACTCTCCGGCGGTAAGCGGCTGGACAATCGGGAGATAAAACTCCATTTCTACCTGCTTTTCACGCTCGGTCAACATACTCAGACTGACGCCCGTCTCGTTAAGGGCGACGTGTAATACAGAGTCCAGCCACCGGGTAAGCATAGGCTCCCATCGTGTCTCAAAACCGCTCAGCTCCAGTTTTTCCTGTACCCATTGGGGGTTTACAGGCTGAGTAAAATCAAGTTCTTCAAACAGGCTGTGCAAAAATGTCCCTGGCGATGCCCCGCGGGGAAAATGATGCGGTGTCATTGTCAGGGCTTCCGCCGCCTCGCCGACGCCTACGGCCTCAATGTCGAGGCGAGGAATAAGGTCTTGCGCCACGCTATGCCCCCGCTGTTGCAAACCGGAATAACTGGTGACGCGCCAGCTATCATAAGGCAGGCGTTGCAGCGTTCTGGCGCTGAGTTCCGTGTGCGATGCAGCGGCAATCTGCCAGCGGTCGTTATCCGTATTGCCTGGCGTTCGACAAACGATATCCTCGCCGCATAGCGCCTCAATACAAGCGCGAAGACCTGCGGCATCCATCGGTTCGCCTTTTTGCAGCAGTCGCCCAAGCGCGCTTTGGTGTACATCCGTCTCGCCTTTTTTATCGCTACGACGCCGTACCAGCGGCGCGACACCGAGGCTACAGTGCCACACGGCACGGGTCAGCGCGACATAAAGTAGGCGCAGGTCTTCCGCCAGGCGTTCGGCTTCCGCCAGTTCTATGCTCTCTTCAGCGTGGCTAAGATCCAGCACCGCTTCGTAAGAGTGCCTATCGTGATAAAAAGCCTGATCCTGCACGCGGAAATGAGTGATAAAAGGTAGCCAAACCAGCGAATATTCCAGACCTTTCGATTTATGGATGGTGACGATTTGCACCAGATGCTTATCGCTTTCCAGACGTAGTTGCTGGCTTGAAGCGTTGCTATCGGGTTCAAGAATATGTTGCGCCAGCCAACGCACCAGCGCATGTTCGCTTTCCAGTTGCGAACCAGCCTCCTGTAACAGTTCGCTAATATGCAGAATATCCGTCAGCCGACGTTCGCCTCCCGCCGTCGCCAGCAGGTTTTCAGCAATATTGCGCGCCGACATTAGCGCGCGCAGCATAGGCATCACGCCGCGCTTATGCCACATCTGCCGGTAGCCATCAAACTCTTCGACAACCGCATCCCAGGCATTTTCATCATTGTTAAGCGTTTCGATATCCAACGCAGTAAGCCCCATCATCGATGTCGCCAGAGCGCTACGCAGCGTATTCTCACGTTCGGGCGCCATTACCGCCTGCAACACCCATAGCATTTCCTGCGCTTCAAGCGTTTCGAAAACGCTGTCGCGGTTAGAAAGATAGACGGAGGGAATCGCCAGCAAGGTCAGCGCATCCCGTATCAGAGCGGCCTCTCGTCTGCTACGTACCAACACGCTGATATCCGAGGCGCGAACAGGACGCGACGCATCGCCGTTCATCAGCAACGCGTCGCCCGTTTGTCCGGCGCGCAGCCAGTCACGAATTTGCGTGGCGCACACTTGCGCCATATAGCTTTGGTAATCGCCCGAACCGCAGCTCTCCCCCTCCATCAACCACAGCGTCATCGCAGGTTGAGGTACGTCATTCACCTTAAACTGCAGCGACTGGTTTCTTTGCGCAAACTTTACCGGACTGAAGGGGATATCGCGGAACATAAAGGCGTCGTTCATCTGACTGAACAGCTTGTTAACGCTATTCACCATCCCCGGCGCGGAACGCCAGTTAGTGTCAAGCGTATAGTGCGCGCTCACTTCGCTTCGGGCCTTCATATAAGTAAAGATATCCGCGCCGCGAAATGCGTAAATCGCTTGTTTAGGATCGCCTATCAGTAATAGTGCCGTATCGGGTTGATGGCGCCAGATACGGCGAAAAATACGGTACTGTTGTGGATCGGTATCCTGAAATTCATCGATCATCGCTACCGGGAAACGAGTACGAATCGCCGCTGCCAGCGCCTCGCCGCTTTCACTACGCAGCGCAGCATCTAAACGGCTGAGCATATCGTCAAATCCCAGCTCGCCGCGCCGTCGTTTTTCCTGAGCAACCGTTTCACGGATCTCCGAGAGCGCTCTGGTAAGGACCAGATCTTTAATCGATAGCGGTTCGCTCAACAGGTTATCAATCGCAACAAACAGTGGATGCCGGGGCGTCACACCGCCAGCTTTGGTGCGCTCGTCTAAAAAACGCTGTGAAAATTTGCCCAACGCCTCAGGTAACTGATAGTTTTTCGTCTCTTCTTGCGCCCACGCGGTGATCTTTTCGATCCATTTCGCCTGATTGCCACGGTTGAATTTTCTGCGATCGATGCCAGATGATTCGAACAGTGCTTCCAGCTCGCTAACCGCCTCACACCACTGCTGCTTCACCTGGTTGATGCGCGCCAGGATCTGCTCATGACGCGATGCCAGCGTCTCCTCCTGCGATGGCGGCGCTTTAATGACCGGCGCTTCGCCCTGCAGATAACGATCAATATCTTTTAAGAGCGCCTTCGGTCCCTTCCACACGTCAAAAACCACCTGCGCGATGTCACGCGGCAGCGGATAGCAATGACGCCGCCAGAAATCGGCGCAGGCCTGATAACGCAACAGAGATTCGTCTTCAATAAGCTGTTGCTCAAACAATATGCCGGATTCGAAAGCATTCAGGCTGAGCATACGCTGGCAAAAGCCGTGGATGGTAAAGACCGCGGCCTCGTCCATTTGTCGTTCAGCCAGTAATAACCACTGCGCGGCCTGCTTTTTGTCACTAATTTCTTCCAGCAAGCGGGCGTACAGCGGATTATCCGTGCTTTCTCGCAGGCAGGCGATGCGCAGTTCATGGATGTTACTGCGAATTCGACCGCGCAGCTCTTCAGTAGCGGCCTCCGTAAAGGTCACTACCAGCAGCTCTTCAACAGTGAGCGGGCGGGGAAATGCAGCGGTACCGCCCAGACCGAGCAATAACCGCAGATACAGCGCCGCGATAGTAAACGTTTTGCCTGTGCCCGCTGACGCTTCAATCAGACGCTCACCCGTAAGGGGCAAGCGCAGAGGATCAAGGGTTTCGGCGACATCATTCATTCTTTTCACTCATCAGGGGTAAAGTTTGCTGCAAAGCGCTGACGTTATCCCACACTTTCCAGCCTGCCGGATGCACGTATTCTGCTTTTCCGTTCTGGCTACCAGCAATCTGTGACAATATTGCCATGCCTTGCGGCTCCACCACCGCCTGATGGAAGAAATCGGCAAGCTTTTGCGGCGTCAGCAATTTTATCTGAGCGATGATTTTATCACGCGAGTCAAAGCGCATATTACCCCGATCGAAATCCTTGCTTAACTGGGAGGCTTCTTCGCCCAGCGTTTGCGGTGCCTGGCGCATTTGCGTAATGATCGCCTGCTGAATTTGTGCGAACTCTTCCGGCTTCATCGCCCTTAGCTTCGCCTCGGCGTCAGGGAAAAATGCCTGATAGCGTTGCCACAGGTAAGAGGGCTGTTTGTCGTTGCTCTGTAGCAGGAACCCCATTCCCCACTGGCGGCCAACGCTCATCGGAAAGGCGAAAACGGCGTATCCCAGTTGCTCTTCGGTTCGTAGCTGATTGTAAAACCACGGTTGTACAATCTGGCCTAACATCGCGCTGTAAGCAGCGCTGGCGTACTCATCGTAGCCAACCGGGACAAAAACTGCCGCTAACGCGGAGTCGGTACTACTGCCCGCCTTTTCAAATATTACGGACTGTTTTTTCTCAACCAGCACTTCTTTGTTGCGACACCACGCTGACCCGTTCGCCGCGAGCTGTTTTTGAACATCTTGCGCCAGAGAGGTCGCCTGGGCCTCGCTCATATTGCCTATAACCAGAAATTCCGGACGAGCGCCCGTTTTTAACGCATTACGATAGGCCATCACCTCTTTCAACGTAATGGACGGCAGCAAAGCGCGACGATCATCACGGGAAAAATAAGGCACCTGCGAAATCATCTGCACCGGCATAATCGCCTGTTCATAGGCTTTTCCCTTTTCCGCAGAATCCATCATCTGCGTATACCATGACTTCGCCTGCGCCAACTGTTCTTCCGTGGCGTCGTAGCTAAAATATCCTTCCAGCAGCGCCAGGAAAAGCTGCGGCAAACGCTGAGTATAACCGTCCGCATTGACCATCAGACCATTGTTGGCGCTGGTGGAAAAGCTAATACCGCCCACTGCCGCCTGGTTACTGAGCTGATCGAGCGCCATTCCCGCCAGATAATCATTGAGGGCAAACAGCACCTGATTGCGGGCGCTGTCCATCGCCTGTGGATTACGCAATACCACGCTAATGTCGGCTTTTGGCTCACTGGCGAAATAACGGCTCGGCGCGTAAACCACGCGCAAATCCGGTTTATCGACAATCAGTTCTGGCCGCGCGTAGTTTTTGTCATTCTTAACAAGCGTAAAATCATCAGGAATGTAGGGATTTAACTCCGGCAGCGACAACGCAATGCCCTGTGCTTTTTGTTGCCAGTTTTTAAACGTCTGTTCGCTGATCTTATCGACCTGGTAAGGCGCATCCACAAAATAGGCGGTCTTATTATGCGGTTCCTGGGGACTGATATACCAGATGCGCGCATTCTGGGGCGTCATCATCGCCAGGCGATTTTTGATAGCGGCAGGATCGTAACGATCGGCGATATTCACCGCATCCAGCGTATGCGCTACCGGAACGCGGAGCATGGTGTCCGCCAGCCATTCTACATAGTCCATATCGCGGGTAATCGATGGATAGCGGAAGTCGAGATCCAGCACAAGCGCCAGTTCGTCAAAGTAACGTTTATCTATCCCTTTTTCACGTAACATATTGATATAGCTAAATATAGCCGCGACAACTTCATCACGATGGGCCAGACCTTTATCGGTCAGCGTTGCCGAAATGGCAAAAATGCCACTGTTACCATTAACAATCGGATCGGAATCCGCGCTAATACCTTCGACGAGTCCTTGTTTTTGCAGCCAGTCAGAGAGCGTTCCCGGACTACGATTGCCAATCAGATAAGAGACCAGTTCGTCGGTCTTGCTACGGAACTGTGCGCTATTGTTATCAATACGAAACTCCACGCGCAGTACTTTACGCGGTAGCGCCGGCACGTAATGAATAATGATGCCCTTTTGCGCGTCGGTGACGACAGGTACGGTAATTTCCGGCTTTTTAATCTGTTTATTCGGCACGCGACCATAGGTTTCTGCGGCAATACGCGCCAACTCCGGCAAGGGTTTATTACTGTAAATCACCGCCTTCATCAGATTAGCTGAATAGTATTTTTCATGAAAAGCGATCAACGCCTGTTGCACCGGATTGCCCGGCTTATCGCTTAGCGTTTCCAGATTGCCGCCAGAAAAGCGCGAGCCTGGGTGCGCCGGGTTAATGGTTTCGGCGCTTACCTGCGCCATACGCATACCGTCGCGGGTGCGCGCCATCGTCAGCTCGGCGTTCACCGCATTTCGCTCGCGTGCGGCGTACTTTTTATCCAACAACGGCGCGGCAATGGCATCGGCCAGGCGATCTACGGCGCCTGGAAGCGCATCGTTTTCAACCTCCAGGTAGAAGGCCGTTCGATAAGGCGCGGTGCTGGCGTTGTGGCTACCGCCATGTCTTTTAAGGTATTCGGCAAGGCTATCCGCTTGCGGATATTTTTTTGACCCCATCAGGCACATATGCTCAAGATAATGAGCAAGTCCCTGATGCGTTTCAGGGTCTTCAAGCGATCCAACGGGCACCACTAAAGCAGAAAGAGACTTTACGGCTTGCGGATCGGATACCAGCAACACCACCATATCATTATCAAGACGTATCGCCTGATACTGCCGGGTATCTTTATCGCTTTTACGGATAGTTTCTTGTAGCGGCTGCCAACCGATATCCGCCTGAACTATAGGCCCCCAAAGGGCGACCAATAACAATAACGCTTTGAACCAAGTGCTGCGGGGCATTCACGGACCTCATCATTAACTTTCATTCCCACTCATCTCTATGGTCACATAAACCATCGGCCTGAGCAGAACGGGATATTGCGCTGAACCAGGCAGCATCTTTTTATTAGTAATCAGTCCGTGACGAAGAGCGCATCATAGACGAAGCTTTTCAACTGCGCAATTTTCATACAATCAACGAGACTGATTAAAACGAAACAGCGGTAACAGGTAATGCCGGGACTGCGCAATGATAGCCTGCAACGTTTCAGATTCCAGCTGACGCCAAAGACGCTGATACCAGATATCCTCGCCTTCGCCGCTCACCATCATGTTGCCTTCATAAACCTGCAGAAACTTTGTTCTGGCCTTCTGTAAGGTTTCATCATCGTCTAAAATGACATCATTTTCAGCGTCATAACAGGCTTTTATCCATGCGCCGCCGCTTTCCGGCAGTACCAGTAGCGGAGAAGACATGCCTTCCCGGTAGCCTTCAATCAGTTGCGCCAGGTAAGCTATTGCCTGCGCTTTATCAAGAGGCGGAAATCGCCACTCTCCCTCTTTGCGCAAAAACAGACGGCTTTCGCCACTACCGCCGCTGGCACAATAGACAAGGTGTTCCAGCCAAAGTTGCACGCCTTGCGCAACGCTGATTAAAGAGGGTCGCCAGCGCAATAATCCATCCTCCTGTACCTGCGGTAGCCAGCCGGTTAGCTGAACACCATTGCAAAGCAGATCAACTTCCAGGCTTTGGCTCGGTTTACGGCAGGCGATGACCCGGCTTGCCAGTTGCTGCATCTCCTGGCGTTGCGCATCCCAGCATATTTCGCCAAAAGCGCCGTAGGGCAGCTCTCCCGCAGCACGGAAACGGCGGAACAAGCGTTCAGCGTCTTCTTCTTCAACCAACGTGTTGAGCAACTGCTGGTTTAGTTGATATCGCGTCAATCCCTCTAATTCAAATGGTTCCGCATCAGGAATCTCGTTCTCTTGCGAGCGAAAATTAACCTGAAGTCGCATCTGGAAAAATGCGCGTACCGGATGGGCCCAAAAACGCTGCAGACTTTCCAGAGTCAGTGTGTCCGGCATCGTAAAAGGAAGCGGCTGCACAAAGTCAGAATGCGCTTTTCCCGACTGACTCGCTGCGGGCAACCACTCTCTGGCATAACTTTGCTGTTCGCCGGGCAGGTAATTTTGCGCATCAAAAGGCATACGGGTATGCAAACGCGTAATATGCCTTTTAACGCGTGCTTCACTCTCATCGCAGGTCAGCGTTTCGTCACCCGGTAAATAGTGGCTTTGCCCGATGTAATCCACCAACTCCTGCACCAGCACAGAGGGAAAGCGTTCGCTATTATCCTGGATGGAGCGACCGATGTAACTGATATAAAGCGTCTGCTGCGCCGACATTAACGCTTCCAGAAATAGATAGCGGTCATCGTCGCGACGACTACGATCCCCGCGTATCGGTTTTTGGCTCATCAGGTCGAAGCCCAACGGCGCAAGCTGGCGCGGATAAACGCCGTCGTTCATTCCCAGCAGGCAAACGACTCTGAACGGAATGGAACGCATCGGCATAAGCGTACAAATATTGATGGGGCCCGCCAGGAAACGCTGGCTAATACGTTCCTGATCCAGACGCTGCGCCAGCTCATCCCGCAGTAGCGAAACCGGTACCGAGTCGCCATATTCCGCCGCGACACCTTCGGCGATAATTGCCTGCCACTGCTGTTCAATCAACGTCATTGCCGCTTCCGTGTCCGCATCGGGCAGGAAGAAATCATTAAGCATATCGCGACAAACGGGCAGCCACTCTTCCAGCGGCCGTTCCTGCGCCAACCCACGCCGCCAGATATTAAGCTGCATCAACAGCGAAGCCAGATGACCGACCAGTTCAGCAATCAAGCCGCTGGATTCGTCATAAGGCAGGACAGACTGCCACTCGCCCTGGGCGCTTTCCATGGCATACCCCAGCAACATACGCGTCAGGCCAAATTGCCAGGTATGCTGCCCCGTAGCAGGCAGTTCCAGCTCGCGTACGTTGTCATCGTCGATACCCCAACGAATGCCTGACTCATTGACCCACAAGCGCAAATAACGCAGCCCTTCTTCGTTGATCGTAAAGCGGGCAGCCACTACCGGCACGTCTAACAACGCTAAAACATCTTCGGAGACAAAGCGGCTGTCCGGCAATGAAAGCAGACTGATAAACGCCTGTAATACCGGATGCGACTGACGCGCCCGCCGGTCGGAAATGGCATATGGCAGATAGCGCTCCGTCGGCGCGCTACCAAATACCGCCTGGATAAACGGGCTATAGCTGTCAATATCAGCCACCATAACGATAATGTCGCGCGGCGTTAGCGTCGGATCGGCTTCCAGTATCGCCAGCAGACGATCGTGCAGTATTTCCACCTCGCGCTGCGGGCTGTGACAAACGTGAAAAGAGAGGCTGTTATCCCCGGGATCGAGCAGACGCTTATTGTCGCTGCGCGAATACTCCTCAAGATTTACGCCCGCCACCGCATGGCTTTCCAGTTCAAGAATATCCGCCTGAATCCGATGCAAAAGATTATCTGGCGTAATATCAACAAACGCATCCAGCTCCTGGCTGTTTTCCAGTTCAGATAGCAGGTAGATATAATCCCGCCCCAGTTTTCCCCATGAGGCCAGTAGCGGATTACCGATATCCTGTTCGCCGTCGCTGTTAAATAAGGCTTCCGGATTCTGGTTTTCACGGAACAAAGGTAAATGACGGTCTTCAAAACTGTGACGACGCTGGCGAGCCATGAGTTTTGCCAGCCAGGCTGGGTCTTTAATATCCCCCCAATAATACCGACACGGATTAGTAAAAAGGAGATGGATTTCAATGTGTCTCCCTAGCGCCTGCAATGCCTTGAGATACACTGGCGGTAACGCGGAAATGCCGCAAATAAAAACGCGGGATGGCAACCCCGGCGGGCAGGTGGTCGCGCGCTCCAGCGTCTGAATAAAGCGTTGATATAGATTGGCGCGATGCCAGCGCGGCTGCCCCAGCGCGGCGGTATATTCCACCAATGCTTTCCACAGCGGCGCCTGCCAGTTTTGCGCTTCCCCCAGACCTTCCACGATTTTTCCCGCCTCCCACTGCGTAAGCCAGTCAGGCCGGTAAAGCAGATACTGATCGAACAGGTCGGCGGCGCGAGCGGAAAGCTGAAAGAGTTTGCGTTTATCGGTGTCGTCGGTCAGATAATGGCGCAACAGTACAAACTCATCCTTGTCCAGCAACTGCGGCAGTAAGGTCATCAGTTTCCAGCTCATGCTTTGTTTGCTGAAAGCGCTTTCTTTGGGTATTTCCGGCAACACGCGGACAAACATTTCCCAGATAAAACTCGCCGGTAGCGGAAAAGCAATATTGGCTGCAATACCAAACTTTTGTGAAAGGGTCATCTGCAGCCACTGCGCCATACCCGTACTTTGCACCAGAATCATTTCTGGCTCAAAGGGATCGTCCAGCCGATCGCGTTCGACGATGAACTCCATCAACGCTTCCAGCACATCCAGACGATTGGAGTGGTAGACCCTTAACATAAATACTCCTGACGATTAACGATTTGGACAATGCAAGCGCGTCATCTGCCCTTGCCTGCCAGAGGGTGAAACCATCGTGACGCTGATGCTGACACAT
>JGI2924J29684_1077100_pt1 | contig 13620 bp, 14 predicted proteins | sample BenlonsequencITS_FD_29684 | JGI IMG/M metagenome (IMG submission 29684)
GTAGATAACACTCGGTGCTGTAGTTATAAGATTTAAATCATATTCTCTTTCCAGCCGTTCCTGAATGATCTCCATATGGAGCAATCCTAAAAATCCGCAGCGAAAGCCAAATCCTAAAGCAGCTGAGGTTTCCGGTTCAAAGACTAGACTGGCATCATTTAAATGAAGTTTTTCTAATGAATCCCGCAAGCGATTGTAATCGTTCGTCTCCACCGGGTAAAGACCGCAAAACACCATCGGAGTGGACTTTCGATAGCCCGGCAGGGGTTCGGCGGCAGGACGTTCGGCATCGGTAATCGTATCTCCAACTTGAGTGTCTTTAACATTTTTAATACTTGCCGCAATAAAGCCAACCTGGCCCGCTTTAAGTTCATCCACAATTTTCATCGCAGGCGTAAAAACACCCACTTCGGTCACTTCGAATTCCTTCCCGGTAGACATCATCTTCATGGTCGTGCCTTTGGATACCCGTCCCTCAACAATTCGCACATAAGAGATTGCTCCCTTATAGGCATCAAACTTCGAGTCAAAAATCAAGGCTTGCAAAGCAGCCTGATCATCCCCTTGGGGAGCAGGAACCATAGTCACAATTCTCTCCAGAATCTCCTCCACACCGGTTCCCACCTTAGCGGAAGCTAAGATGGCATCACTGGCATCGAGTCCGATTACATCTTCGATTTCTTGCTGAACCCGCTCAGGTTCTGCACTGGGAAGATCAATTTTATTAATTACCGGAATAATTTCCAGATTGTTTTCTAAGGCCAGATAAACATTCGCCAAAGTCTGCGCTTCAATCCCCTGAACCGCATCAACCACCAGCAAGGCTCCTTCACAGGCCGCCAAACTTCTGGACACCTCATAGGTAAAATCGACATGCCCGGGCGTATCGATAAGATTTAACTCGTAAACCTCACCATCTTTGGCTTTATAACTCAACCGTACGGCCTGAAGTTTTATCGTAATTCCCCGTTCACGCTCCAAGTCCATGGAATCGAGAACTTGTTCTTCCATTTCCCGTTTACTAAGAGCCCCGGTATATTCAATCAGTCGATCCGCTAATGTCGATTTGCCATGATCAATATGCGCAATAATGGAAAAGTTACGAATACGTTGTGAAGCCTGTGCCAAGGTCTTCCCCCTCATTTCTATACTTTGACGTAATATTTAATATTCCGAGAGATGCTATCCTAAACATAAAGTATATCAGATATTGAGGGAATTCCGCAAGAATCGCCTAATCAACCTCCTTGTCAGAAGCTGCAAGAAGCTGCAAGGGGGTGTCCCACCTATGCACCTGGAAATTATCGAATAAACCTAAGCTGTTAAAAGGAATAAATTGAACGAGCTTATGGGCAAATTAAGCCTAAGCTTACCGAAAGTAACAATTTTTACCGGAGTTAAGTTAATGATCTCTTTGCCCCGGAATTTAAAGACGCTATCGTTATCGACCCGTCCCCAGTCAGTGCAAATTTACGTTCAAATCCCGCAACATTTACCGGGATAATGAATTAATACGTCAACTATTTGCCGATTAAAACAAGGAGGGAAACTATTTTGGAAGATTATTTCGATAACCTGGACACAATTGAAAAAAACCTGAAGTATTTTACAACAACCCATGAAAATCTCTATCAGGCCTACGAAAACTATGGCAAATTGGTCCATGAATCAGGCCCCCTTGATCAAAAAACCTGTTGGTTAATTAAAGTAGCCTTATCAACGGAGTGCCAATACCCCTATGCTTTAAGAACACATATCCTAAAAGCGCTGACGAGCGGCTGTACGGAAGAGGAAATCGAGCATGCCATTATGTTGGTAGCCCCTACAGCCGGATTTCCTAAAACAATGTTTGGCATATTAGCCTTGAGAAATGTTTTAGATGAACTCGACAAAAATACACAGTGAAATCAGAGATTGAATAATTTAAAAGAACGGATTTCGATTATTTCTTAAATACTAAAAGTCCGATACAGCCTACTGTTAACGTTACAAAGATAACAGTTAAGAAAAATAAAAATGACTCCAGTGTGTGCGGCAGTAATAAAGCCCCTAGGCCAGTGAGTTTATTTTCTCCAGAATACCGCCAAGACCTAAAAACTCACCCCAGGTCACCTGAACAAATTCTCCGTTTTGCTTGACAAAGGGCCTGTCTGTACGGTCAGGATTGTACCTGAAATCGGAACCAATTCTGCCTTTTAGACATAGAGGACGACCTTTAGCGGCTGACTTTGCAGTAACGCCTATCATCGTTCCATCTTTTAATTTAAGGTTGAATTTGCAGCCTGACTCGCAAAACGTGCAAGTCACTTCTTCCGACGTTAATTCCCACTCTCTGCCTTTACCAATCGTATTCCTATCCATAAGAGCTCCTACCGGACAGACAGAAACGCACCTGTTGCAGTAGACACAATCGGAATCTTTTAAATCCGTATCCATAAACGTGGAGACCTTAGTCTTAAATCCCCGATAAGCGAACCCGATCACATTGCGCTCAGATACGGCCTCACAGGTGGCGATACATTTTCCGCAGAGAATGCATTTGTTTAGGTCTCTTAAGATGTAGGGATTGGTATCATCGATGGGAAGATCGCGTTTTTCCCCCTGAAAGACTTTTCCTTTGACACCGTATTCATAGGCATACTCAGCTAACAAACAGCTCCCAAGCTTTTGACAAGTCATGCAATCCAGGGGGTGATTAGCCACCAGCAATTCCAGAATCATTTTGCGAGCATTTCTTACTTTTGAGGTTTGAGTTTCCACTTTCATCCCCTGGGTAACTTGAGTAGCACAAGCCGGGGGCAAATTGCGCATTCCTTCAATTTGAACAACACACAAACGACAAGATCCGGTAGGTGTGAATTCCGGATTATGACAAAGGGTAGGGATCGGAATATTATTCAGGCGACAGGCCTCAAGGACCGTTGTCCCTTTGGGAACGCAAACTTCTTTCCCATCAATCGTTAAGGTCAACCACTCCATTGATATCTCGCTCCTTTCTCATTTTCAATAATCTACCCCGAAGAAACTGCCCCGAACACGATAAACCTCAAAGGAAGGCAGCTTCGCCCACAAGAGTGAACTCATTGCATGGAGAGGCGGTAAAGCACACAACTTAATATTGCTCCATCGTCACTCCAATATCAGAAGGTTTTCCGAAATACACCGAAGTGGTTACAAGGCCATCAATTCCCGTAAGAGCATACTCCTCAATATTTCCTTCATTAATGCCACCTGCTCCAAGAAGGGTGATATGAGGATTTATCTCTCTGATTTGTTCAACAATATTTTTTAAAAGAGGGGCAGGTATTTTATCAAACTGCAATCCATCAACGCCGGCTTCAGCTAAAAGACGTGCATCGTCTATGGATTCCACCTCAACAATGAGTTTTTTCTCACAGGCATGCGCTTTAATATCTCCTACTCTTTGCGCTAGATCTTTGATATCGCCCAGAAAAACCATATGCTGCTTAAACACTAATATTGTTTCCGATAACCCTAAGCGATGCGGAAAAGCCCCCCCGGCAAGGATCGCCTTTATTGACAGTTCTTTAGTCCCGGGAAACGATTTGCGCGTAGCCAGCACAGCAACCTTAGGATTGGCAGCTTTAACCTTATCCACCATCCTTTTTGTTCTTGTGGCAATGCCTGAAGAGTATTCAAGAATATTCAGAGACAATTTCCAAGCCATGTGAAGGTTTGAAGCTATTCCTTCTGCTTCAATAAAAACGTCCCCCTTGTTTACCACAGATCCCGACGGCAGGAATCGCAGGGGGGTGATTCCCACTTTGGCAAAGATCCTTACTACTTCCTCAACCCCTGATAACACCGTAAACTCTCTGGCCTTAAAAGTGATCTTGCCCCTTGAGTCCCCAATACCAAGCGTGCGCGTTGTCAAATCGAGATACGGAACATCTTCTTTGAGCCAGCGATCAATCGTTTCATCACTGATATACAGCATTGTATTCACCCCCGATATTCATAATTATTTGACTTTAGCAAAACCATTGGAATTAAAAATTTTCATAGCCTCATCACTTTGTAAATAGGCTAAGAATTTAGCAGCATCATCGCTATTTTTAGAACTCGCTATTATGGCGGCTGGCAAGACAACAGGTGAATGAGAGTCAGCGGGCGCCGTGGCCGCAACTTTCACTTTATCCGAAGTGATGGCGATGGTATCCCAGACAAAACCCGCATCGGCATTTCCCGTCTCAACATAGGCCATAACCTGCATTAGATCCTTCCCTACCACCATCTTGGATTGTAAAGCATCCCACAACCTAAGCGTTTGGAGGGTTTCCTGAGTGGTCTTAGCCGCCGGAACTGATTTGGCTTCACCAATACCAATTTTCTTGACATCCGGTCTTGCCAAATCTTCAAAACTCTTAATGGACGTATTGTCCTTTTTTACAATTAAAACGAGTTCATCCCCTAAAAGATTTACTCTGGAGTCCTTCTTAATAAGCCCTTTTTGTTCCAAAGCATCCATCTGAGGCTTGCCCTGGGAGATATAAATATCCGTGGCGGCACCTTGCTCAATTTGATTTTGCAGAGAACCTGACGGGCCGTAATTAAATGTTAATGTTACTCCCGGATTTTTGGCCTCATACAAGCCTTTAATTATTTCGAAGGAACCTTTCAGACTGGGAGCCGTAGAAATCATAAGTTTAACCTGCTTGCTCTGGTTCGCACTGCCGCTTGTGGATGTCGAGGCTTCCTTGGCACTGCCTGAGCACCCGGAAATAAACAGTACGAAAATGAATAAGCAACTCATCAGTCCCCAAATAACACGACTTCTTCTATTTTTTCTTATTCCAGAAAACATTTCCTTTTCCTCCCTCTCCTCACTCTATCAGGAATATTCAGACTATAATTAAGTCTTCCGGGTCAATCCACAGTTTCCATGGCTGAGGTTGAATCTTCATAAACCGCCACATTTGCGGGGTAATTTCCCACTCAATCTGATGGCCTCTCTGCCCCGGATTTTCTTTTTCTATAAATAGATAAAGCGTTATTCTGGAAGGTGCTTCGTTTGCAAAATTAAGCCAACAGCGCAACACGTTATCCTTTGTTTCATCTGAAACAGCACCTATCAAGTGGGCACGAATACCTACATATTTAATGTCTTGCGAAAGTTTTATGTTAGTTTTTAAAGTAATACCCCAGTCTAAGGCCTTCAGCTCAAAGGGTGATATGTAGATCGCCGGAGATATATTTTTGCAGCCGGTTAATTGAGCTGCCGCCAGTGAGGGCGGAGCCTTAAATACCTCCTTTGTCCCTCCTTTCCCTTCAATTATCCCTCGTGAGAGGATCACTAAGTTCCGGCATACCCGGTAAACTTCCTCCATGTTATGGCTAACGAATACAGCTGCTCCCGGAAACTTCCCTAAGGTCTCCGTTAATTGCCTGACCATATGGTTTCTGAGATAATCATCCAAGGCTGAAAAAGGTTCGTCTAAAAGCAAAGCTTCCGGCTTTGTGGCTAAGGCTCTGGCCAGAGCCACTCGCTGCTGCTGTCCCCCTGAGAGTTGGCTGGGGTATCTCTTTTCCAAACCTTCCAGCTTTATCATCGTTACCATTTCTTTGATAATCGCCTTTTGATCCTTGCGCCTTAGCTCTCCGATCCCGAAACCAATGTTTTCTTCTACGGTCAAATGAGGGAATAAGGCGTAATTTTGAAATACATACCCGATTCTTCTTCGACGACAAGGCAGATTAATGCCTTTTTGAGAATCAAACAAAATCCGGCCATTAAGGACAATCTGTCCATAATCAGGGGTCTCAATGCCGGCAATACATCGTAAAGTCATGCTTTTCCCCGAGCCGGAAGCCCCCAAGAGGCCTAAAACATCCTCACTGGTTTCAAAATTAAGATTAAGTTCAAATCCGGATAATTTCTTGCGAATATCAACGCATAATTCCATGGCTATTCCCTGCGCTTGCTGCAATCGTTTTACGCTGGTAATCAGACCAGTAATTCATTAAGGTCATGACCATCAGCGAAATAATAAAGATAAGAATTACCCATAACAAGGCCTTTTCCATATCTCCCCCTTCAGCAGCAAAAAAGATAGCGGCTGGAATCGTCAATGTTTCTCCTGGAATATTTCCGCCAATCATGAGTGTAGCACCAAAATCACCCAGAGCCCTGGCGAAAGCTAATACCGTACCTGCTGCCACCCCTGGCCAGGCCAGGGGAATTGTTACCTTCCAAAATATCTTCCATTCAGAGACACCCAAAGTGCGGGCAGCATAAACAATTGATGGATCAATTTGCTCAAAAGCGCTTCTCACCGTTCGATACATCAGCGGAAAGGCCACCACCGAAGCGGCAATAACTGTGGCAGGCCAAGAGAAGATCACGGTGGTTCCGATGGCCAGCAACAATTTCCCCAAAGGCCCGTATTTGCCGAATACCAAAAGCAGCAAGAAGCCGACGACAGTTGGGGGTAAGATCAGCGGCAGCGTCAGAATTCCATCAATCAAACCCTTGAATTTGCCTCGGTAAGCTGAAACAAAACTTGCTGCAGCAATTCCCGAGAAAAATGTCACAACGGTTGCCAAGGTTGCAGCCCTTAGTGAAATTAATAATGGAGAAAAATCCAAACCTCTGAACAGAGTATTCAAAATATCCTCCTTTCTACATTCCGGCAAAAAATTAAGGGTACCAACTTCCCCGTTGATCACAGGAGCTCATTCTTATCTTCTCTTAAGTTCATTGGCTTTCACGGCCTCCTCTCACCATCCTTGGCCAGCAAAAAAACTAATGGCTCCCCGGAAAAGGGAGCCAGTAATAATAGACCGGTATTCATTCGGCTTAGACGCGCTGCTCCTTTTCAAAAACGTGAAGGCATACCCGTTTCCGGAGATACCCTGAGGATTAAAATCCTGTCCAGCGACCATGGAACGATCATACGCTCTTTAGGTCCTCCTGGCTCGGAGATTATCTATTAAATTCACGGGAACTATACTGCGAAATTTCTATCCTCGCCGTACGTTTGTTTAACCAACTTAATCTAATGCATTATCTGAAAATATTGTCTTAAATGTCATTTTGAGTAACATCTGAAAATTATCTCACTTGTTAAGCTCTATTCAGTTCCCCAATTATTTCTCGTTTGCTGCGCCCCTTGATTATTTCTTGTTTGCCCTGATCTATCTTAATAATTTGGTCTCCCAACATTTCAGCTTCCTGCCGATCATGGGTCACGAGAATAAAGGGGATTTTCCATTGGGCTTGAAGCCTAAGCAGCTCCTGTTGGAGTATGCTCCGGGTGTTTTGGTCAAGAGCTGAGAGAGGTTCGTCTAAGAGCAATAATTCCGGCTCCGTCATCAAGGCTCGAGCAAGGGCGACTCTTTGTTTTTCTCCTCCCGAAATCTGATCCGGATAGCGATTCCGGAGATGAGTAATCTTGAGCATTTCCAAGACATCGCCTGCAGTAAGAACTTTTTCGGAGACACTTTCCTCTTTAGGCTTGCCATACAAGACATTTTTCTCCACAGTCATGTGAGGAAATAGTGCATAGTCCTGAAAGAGATAACCAATGCGCCGCTTGCGGATGGGGACATTCGTACCAAGCTCAGATGAGAAAACAGTCTTATTCGAAATATTAATCTCTCCCCAAGACGGCGTCTGAAGACCTGCCACACATTGCAAAAATGTCGTTTTGCCGGCACCGGAGTGTCCGACCAGTGCAAGAATACCATTACTGATAGAGACATCAGCCTCCAGCTCAAAGGAAGGCAGTTTCTTTTTAAAATGAGCCTCAAGCATTTGTCCCACCTCCACGCGAACTCCGCCGCGATCCTTTCCCCCAGCGGTTCAACCCGTAAATCACCAGAAAACTAAAAGCAGTCATGATGATAACCAAGATACTCGCCGTACGCATGTCTCCCGATTCATTGGCAAAGTAGATCGCAAGGGGCATGGTTTGAGTTATGCCGGGTATATTGCCGGCAATCATCAAGGTTGCTCCGAATTCGCCCAGGGACCGGGCAAAAGCAAGAACCAAACCGGCAATAATGCCATTCCAGGCTAGAGGAAGAGTAATGGTGAAAAACACTCTCACTTCTCTTGCCCCTAAGGTACGAGCGGCTTTCTCCAGGTTGGGATCAACATTTTCCATAGCAACTCTTACAGATTGGTACATTAAAGGAAAGGAAACCACCACTGCCGCTATCACCGCTCCTTCAATGGTAAAAACAACTCTGGTATGGAAAAAATATTCAAGGAACACACCTAGGGGACCGTACTTCCCGAAAAGAACCAGCAGCATAAAACCGATAACAGAGGGCGGGAGTACTAAAGGTAAGGTAATAATTGACTCCACAACATCTTTACCCCAGAACTCCCGCCGAGCCATGAGTCCTGCTATGGGAATTGAAAAACAGGTGACAATGATAACAGCTGCCAGAGCTACTTTCAGTGATAATATAATAGGGACAAAACTAAAATCCATAGGACTCACCTAGATTCAATTATTTTATAATCTTAAAGCCGTATTTAACAAAGACTTTTTGAGCGTCGGAACTTTGTAAATACTTAAGAAAATCCTCAGTGGCCTGTTGATTTTTCGTCGCGCCAATAATAGCTGCCGGGTAAACAATAGGAGAGTGAGTGTTATCGGGGACAACTGCAACAACTTTAACTTTTGTCGATTGTTGGGCATCCGACCGGTAAACAAAACCTGCATCCGCATTCCCTGTTTCAACGTAATTAAGTACCTGGGACACGTCTTTGGCTTGCACCAGTTTGGAATGGATAGCATCCCATAGTTTGAGGTTCTTCAAAGAATCCTGAGCATATTTGCCTGCAGGTACTGATTCAGGAGTACCGATACTAACCTGAGCGACATCTGCTTTCGTCAAATCTTGTACAGAAGTAATCTTAGTGTTATCCTTTCCGGCTACAAGAACTAAATCATTACCCAGTAAGTTGATTCTGCTGTCTTTAAGCAATAAATTCTTTTTCTCTAAAGCATCCATTTGACTCTTACCGGCAGAAATAAATAAGTCCACGGGAGCACCTTGCTCTATTTGCTGCTGAAGGGTACCGGAAGCTGCAAAATTAAAGGTCAGTTTCACATCGGGTTTAACGTTCGTATAATCACTCTGGAGTTCGGTCAAAGAATCTTTCAGACTTGCCGCGGCTGAAATCATGAGTTCTGTTGGTTTAGCTTGAGTTTGCGCTGTGTTCGAAGGCTGTTGGGCGGTATTTCCGGCACCGCATCCTGTCAAGGTGAATATTAGCAAAAGACCCGATAATAATAAAACTATTTTTTTCACTTTTACTCCCCCTTATGTATTAACTCAATTTTGTTCGTTTAAGTTAGTTTTTGTTGAGTCGCGTTCTAACGCCTTATCGCAAAAACTATCTAAAACTAACAAAACCAAACTACAACGTCATTATACGCTATGCCCTAATTGAATTGCAATATAGGATTAGACTTTATACTTAATACATTCGCTTTAATATTTTTGATTTTTAAAGACTATTGAACTGTAGCGGTCAATTTCTGACTATTTCTATTAATTTAGCAACTCCATCCATTCCCTAAACTATTCCCTGAACTATTCTCTAAATTATTACCTAAACTCTTCTCAAAACTCTCTTTACCAAAGCTTAAAAAGCTCAATATTTTCTACTCGCTGATGCTCACGTATTTTCGCAAGCAAATTAAGTCGGTTCTTTGCCAATTCACGTTATTATAGAAGCCTATGGCCGCAGTATTATTACGATCTGCCAGCAACTGAAGGCGGTTAACACCCCTGGTGATCGCCCATTCCTCTACGGCAGAGAGTAACTTTTTTCCCAATCCTTGCCCTCTCCAGATTTCCTCCACTATTAAATCTTCAATGATGGCTGCAATTCCGCCTTCGGCTGTGGAGACTAAAGTCTGAGCCGTACACATCCCAATGATTTGCTGCTGGGATTCAGCCACCATAACGCAGCGATCCCCGGTATTTTGGAGCATCATTTCTAAACCGCGCTGCTGTGTCAATTCATTGAAGGAAAAATCTGATTCGATGGAAAATAAAAGTTTAAGAAGCCTGATCAGACTCCTAATATCTGATGGCTTTGCCCTTCTGATCACATAGTGAGGGCTCTGAACCGCCATAGTCTCATCACTCCCTGTTATACCCGTTTATACTCAGTTATACCCATTTACACCTTTTACACTGGTTACACGTTAAAGGCCTTCTTTGAGCAGCTAGCACAAAGAAGGCCTTTAAATCGTTGGATATCCATCTAACATGAGCTCACAACGATTTCCATAATGTCATCTTCTCTTAAGACCCTCTTTATTTCATTGGCACGTCTTAAAACTTTGGCCAAAAGATGATCAATTGTTTCCTGATCGAGTTCTATTCCTTTGTCCTTCAACAATCGCAGGATACTCTTTCGCCCCGAATACTTGCCAAAAGACGTTGAATGTTGTCTTCCCACATTTTCGGGCGGAAAGGATTGATAATTGGCAAAGTCTTTTTTCAGACCATCAATGTGAATCGATGAGGTGTGCGTAAAGACATCTTGCCCGATGATCGGTTTGGCTTTGGGAATTGTCCTGCCCGCGGCTAAACTCACCAAGGAGCCGATAGTATTTAATCGTTTAAGGTCAACTCCCACCTCCTCATAAAGGGCGTATTTCAAAGCAACCGCTACTTCTTCAAGAGGGGCATTTCCCGCCCGTTCTCCCAATCCGCCAACCGTTACACTTAAGGCCTTAAAGCCTGCTTGAACGGCAGCAAGAGAGTTCGCGGTAGCCATCCCCAAATCGTTATGAGCATGGAACTCTAAAGGTATACCCGACATTCTGACAAGATCCTGCAGGGTAAAAAACACTTTAAGAGGTTCCAAAATCCCGAGGGTATCTGCGAAACGCACGCGATTAACCCCCAGCCTTTCCGCCTCAGCCAAGATTTCCGCCAGGAATATAAAATCCGCTCGGCTGGCATCTTCCAAACCCAGGACAATATAGTCTACCTCTTTTCGGGCATTGAGTATGCACCGGCCCATCTGTTCAAGCACCCAAGCCCGATCCTTTTTCAATTTATTCCTAATCTGCTGCTCTGAAGCAGGAACAGAAATAGCAACTCCTTCAACTCCCGTACGATAACTTGCTTGGAGATCCGTGAGCACAGCACGATTCCAGGTTATGAGTCGAACGGGCAAATGCAGGGCCGCTAACTGGGTAATTGACTTGATTTCCGAATCCCCGACCGCCGGAACCCCCACTTCCAGTTCATCGATCCCAGCATCCGCTAAAGCCCTGGCAATCATCTCTTTCTCCCGAAACCCCAAGGCTACACCCGGTGCTTGCTCTCCATCCCTCAAGGTTGTATCGCATAACATAATCCTATCCATATCCGAACCCCCTCTTTTTCGTACTATCTGATTGCCTGACTTTCAGGTTCTATACTTTTCTCTAATTTTGATTAGAGGAAACCAATGGCGTCAGCACGACATTGCTGACAGTGCTCCATCTGGGGCAGAAATGCGCCCATACTCCTTCTGCAGCTGGCTATCAGTTCCTTGGAAGGAGCTTTTATATGAGCAAGTTTAGCTTGAGGAATCAAAGGAACAATGTTATGAATATGGGCACCTCTCTTTTTGATTTCCTGACCTAAGCTATACAGTAGCTTGTCATTGATCCCGGGAATAATCACCGTGTTGATCTTTACCGTCATTCCGGCCGCGGCAGCCATTGTCAGACCCTTGAGCTGATTACCCACCAGAATTCTTGCCCCACGGGCACCGGTCAGCGTTTTACCCTTCCAACGGACATAGCTGTAAATCTGAGCTCCCACTTCTTCATCAAGGGTATTAATGGTAATGGTAATATGGGACACCCCGATTTCCGCCAATTCGTTTATCTTCTCCGGCAAGAGAAGTCCGTTGGTACTTAGACAAAGAATCATTTCAGGAAACTCTCGTTTTACCTCGCGGAAGGTTGCATAAGTGGCACTGTTTGCTAAAGGTTCTCCCGGACCTGCAATGCCCACCACCCTATACTTTGCTCCCATGTCCGACGCTTTCACCTTTCGGACAGTTTCCAGAGCCTCCTCCGGTGTTAGCACCTTGCTTGTTACTCCCGGCCGGGATTCATTAGCACAATCGAATTTACGCACGCAATAATTGCAGGAGATGTTACACCCCGGTGCCACGGCAAGATGAATACGTCCGGTTTTGCCGTGTCCCTGAGTTGCAAAACAGGGGTGTCCTAGGTTTAGATGGCCGTTTAGATTTCCTTGTCTACATTCAATTTGCATCTTAATCCCTCCTATCATTTTTTATCTAGTTCTTCAGAGCCAAGAGATAGATATCGCTGTTCTTTATCAGATCTTCCTGCTATCCCGATAGTCTTCAGTGGAGAGTATCGCAATTTTTGGGCTTCAGAGACCTTCGGCTGATCCACAATTAAGGAGTTTCGTGATAAGTTTCCTAGCGATAAGCTCGTTCGCTTATTGTCGTGTCCAGGGGCAGGTGAGAAAACTTCAAATTAAGCCGATTTAGCCTTAAATGTATAAGCTTTACGTACACAGATACTGCCGCAGGATTGACAGCCAATGCACTGATCTTTATTGACAATGATGGCTGTATGACGTTCAGTCCCCTCATCATCTTCAAAACTTTCCAGACCGAGGCATTTTTGCACACACAATTTGACACATCTGCCGCAGCCAAAGCATTTGTCTTTGTCAATGGCTTCCACATATAAAGGGGTCCAAGGGAATCCCCCAAAGGTTTGGTAATTCTGGCCGTCACTCAATGTTAATCCCCCTTTAATTAGCCATTTTCTTTTTTAGCCAAGGCGGTGTTTTTCCGGAATTAAACAATTGGACCAATTTGCCCAATTCGTCGTAAATTCTCGTTCCTTCCGGCACTTTCAAAGGGTGAATACCGCACTGAACTAGTCGTGCTGCCGCCGGACCGCCGATCTGGGTACAATAGACAATGGCGCATTCCTTTAAGTGCTTAATCCGCGCGTCAACTTTATCCTCCGAATCCTTCTCCCCGGCAAAGCTTTCCGCACGTACCTGGGCAGAATGGACAAAGCCTTGTTTCTTCCCTCCGAATTCATAGACTTCAAATACTGGCGCGGAGGCGAAATGGGAGTCTATTGATTCCCCATTACTGCTGGCAAAGGCTATCAACATATCTTGACCTCCTAACTTTGTGAATTTAACGCATCAAAGAGAAACTGCTGGGTTCCTTCATAACCAATCCAGCGCTTTTGCGGGTAACCAACCCGGTCGAAAACCGGCAATCCTGCTCTCAAATGAGGAATCTTAAGCAATTCCGCGGCTTGGCGCCCGTTAGAATTAGCAATGATTAGTTTGCCGGTCTGAGCCCCTTCTTCAAGATCTTCCAAATCCCCCACTTCAATCGGCACAGGCAGTGAGAACTTGTGAATTCCCGACTGAGAGGCGGCTAAGGCTAAGGTAATTTCCGAACCCATTTCAACCAGGCAAGAAGCCAAACTATATAAGAGATCCACTTCCAGGGCAACAGCAACTTTGAGCTTTCCCAGTTGATCATGAAAATCAACCATTGTATCCAACAGCCGGTCTCTCTGGCGGAGCAGTTTTGCGGGGATCGGCTTCCCTGCTGTCCGGGCC
>JGI2924J29684_1077099_pt1 | contig 13617 bp, 15 predicted proteins | sample BenlonsequencITS_FD_29684 | JGI IMG/M metagenome (IMG submission 29684)
GTTCGTCGTCGGTGCGCCGACCCGGCTTTTCTCGTCTTTCTCTGCGGAATCGAAGGCTCTCCACTCCGGGCCGCGGTCGATTTCTCCTTCGTCGACAACGAGGCCACAGTCCTCACAGACGGTCTCGCCACGTTCGTCGTCGGAGACTAGGCGACCGCTACACTCGGGGCACTGCTCGCGCTCGGTCGTCTCGTCACGGGATTCGACTCGGTCGGCCTGGTGTCGCTGGTCATTGCGGGTTCGTATGCTGGAATCAGTCATGTATTGTGACCGATCGAAACGTCGATGAAAACGCTCTGTAGTGCTCTCTAGTAAAGAATCTCGGTTACTTAAAGCTTTCGGTGAGATGTTCTGTAACTACAGGACGTTTCGAACGAAACGACCGACTCGAGCCGACCCGGTGGCCAGTTCCCACGTATCGAAACCCTTACTCCCCGGAGGCGGGTTCGAACACGTATGAGCGACGACGCCGTCAGCCCCGAGGAGGTCCGTCACGTCGCGGAGTTGGCCCGCGTCGACCTCGCCGACGACGAGGTCGGTCGGTTCACTCAGCAGTTCGCGGACATCCTCGAGTACTTCGAGACGCTGGACGAGGTGCCAGCGGTCGACCGCGAGGCCGACCTTGTGAACGTGATGCGACCGGACGAGAAACGAGAATCGCTTTCCAGCGAGGAAGCGCTCCGGAACGCGCCGGAGACCGAGGATGGCCACTTCAAAGGCCCGAACGTTTCCTGATCATGTCGGCGAATATCTTCATCACAGAGGAGCGTATCGAGGGCGACGAGGACGGGCCGCTTGCAGGTACGACCGTCGCCGTCAAGGACAACATCTCCACCGAGGGCGTCCGGACGACCTGCGGATCGGCGATGTTAGAAGAGTACGTCCCGCCGTACGATGCGACGGTCGTCTGCCGACTAAAAGAGGCGGGCGCGACCATCGTCGGCAAGGCAAACATGGACGAGTTCGGGATGGGGACGACCACGGAGACCTCGAATTTCGGTGCCGTCGACAACCCCGCCGCATCCGGTCACGTCCCCGGCGGCTCCTCCGGTGGGTCGGCCGCCGCGGTCGCCGCAGGCGAGGCAGACGTCGCGCTCGGCTCCGACACCGGCGGCTCGATCCGCTGTCCGGCCGCGTTCTGTGGCGTCGTCGGCATCAAACCCACCTACGGACTGGTCTCGCGATACGGGCTCGTCGCCTACGGCAACAGCCTAGAGCAGATCGGTCCCTTCGCAAACAGCGTCGAGGACGCGGCCGAACTGCTGGACGTGATCGCGGGCCCCGACGACCGTGACGCGACCACGCGTGAGCCCCAACTCGAGGGCGAGCGCTACGCAGACGCCGCCACCGCCGACATCGACGACCTCTCGGTCGGCGTCCCCACGGAACTACTCGAGGGTGCCGACGAGGGCGTCGTCGAGACCTTCTGGGACGCCATCGCCGACCTCGAGGAACAAGGTGCGGAGTACCACGAGGTCTCCCTGCCGTCGGTCGAACACGCCGTCGAGGCCTACTACGTGATCGCGATGTCAGAGGCGTCCTCGAACCTCGCGCGGTTCGACGGCGTCCGCTACGGCAACTCCGGCGGCTACGACGGCAACTGGAACGAGGCGTTCTCGGCGGCCCGCAAGGAAGGGTTCGGGGACGAGGTCAAACGGCGCATCCTGCTTGGCACGTACGCGCTCTCGGCAGGCTACCACGACAAGTACTACAAGAAAGCTCAGGACGCTCGAGCGTGGGTCAAACAGGACTTCGACGAGGCGCTCTCCGACGCCGACGTCCTCGCGTCGCCGACGATGCCCGTGCCGCCGTTCGAACTCGGCGAGAGTCTCGACGACCCGCTCCAGATGTACCTCGCGGACGCGAACACGGTGCCGGTCAACCTCGCGGACCTGCCCGCGATTTCGGTTCCCGCCGGTGAAACCGACGGACTTCCTGTCGGCCTGCAGCTAATCGGTCCCGCGTTTGGTGAGGAAGAGATTATTCGAGCGGCCAGCGCGCTCGAGTGACGGAACTGTCGACAGCCACTCGACGAACGCGCTCGTAGACACACCAACGTTATGCAGTCTTACATAGATGGGAGCGTATGCCCGCAATCGGAATTGGTGCCCCCATCTACCTCGTCGTTCAGGCGTTCATCGCACGCTTCGTGTACCGCGAAGCCGTGGCTCACGACCGTCGATCCCCACTCGTAATCGGTATCAGCGCGTTCGTCTTCAGTATCGTCGCCGCACTACTCGTGGAGAGCGTTTTCCTCGTGGTGCTCGTTCAGGCGGTGGCCATCGGTCTGTACCTGATCGGCGTCTCTCGAAATCGACCGAACACCATCAGTAACTAAGGAGGTTCGATCACGACGTCGCCCATGGATCGATCACGGCAGCACGTCTCTTCGGAGACCGAGTGGGAGTCACGCGTCGGCTACTCTCGAGCCGTCAGAGCCGGTCCCCACGTCCACGTCTCAGGGACGACCGCGACGGACGAGGACGGGAACGTCGTCGGCCGCGACGATCCTGCCGAACAGACACGCTACGTGCTGGAAATCATCCAGAACGCACTTGAGGAGGCCGACACCACGCTCGAGGACGTCGTTCGGACGCGGATCTACGTCGTCGACATCGACGACTGGGACGCGATCGGACGAGCACACGCCGAAGTGTTCGGGGAGATTGGACCGGCAACGAGTATGGTCGAGGTGAACCGACTGATTTCGCCGGAACTACTCGTCGAAATCGAAGCGACGGCGTACGTCGGCAGCGAGTGACTCGACCGTCGAAAAACGGTTATTCCTCGTAGGCGAGGTTCATGATCCACTGCGAGAAGGCGTCGCTGTTGGGATCGACCTCCTCCTCGCCGATAAACGGCGAGAGCATGTCGCCGGCCATCAGGAGTGTGAAATCCAGATCCCGTGCGGTCGGGCTGATATAGTAGGTGTTGTGCCCGTCGTAGACGGTCTCCTCGCGGTCGACCAGTTCCTTCTCGACGAGCGATTCGACGATCCGACTCCCTTTGCGCGAGGAGACGTCCAGTTCCTTCCAGAAGTCGCTCTGGTGGATGCCACCGGTCTCGCGAACGAGTTCGAGCCCGGCGTGCTCGTCCTCGGACAGTTCTTGTTCGACCGCAGGAACGCTCACGGTGACCACCCCTCCGTGCTCGCCGCGACAGGCAGGAGTTCGTCCATGTCCACAACAGAGTCGGGGAGCCGCTTAAATGTGCCTTTCGTCGTCGACCTCGCTCGTGGTGTCCGTTTCCGTCTCCGGTTCCGAGAGTGACACCTCGAGTCGATCGTACTCAGTCTGACACGGCGGTCCGGCCGCAAACGAGTAGCGAGCGGCGGGCGGCGACTGTTCGGGACCGATCGCGATCAACGACGACGACCGAGTTCCAAAGCCGTTTTCGTGGAGACAGACGCCGTACTCGTGGTCACCGAGCACGTCGCCGGCACGCTCGAGCCACGCTGTGACCGTCTCGGTCGGCTCCCCTCTCTCGTCCGTCAGAACCGAAAGCTCTTTGCGAATCTCGCGGCCGTTTTCGGCCTGCGCTCGAGCCGCGTCCGCCCGAGCGGACGGGACGTCCGCGTCGTCGTCGACCGCGACGTTGACCACGACGTGGACGCCAGGATCGAATTCCGTGATCTCGAGGTCCCCGTCCCACTGGTAGCAGTACGCGTTCTCGGCGTCGGCGATCACCAGGTGAAAGCCGTCGTACTCGTCGGCGGCAGTCGTGTCCTCGACGAGTGCGGCTGCTTCGGCAGCCGAACGCGCCTTGAGGACGTCCGCCACCAGCAGTCCACGGGAACGGTCACCGGCCAGCTCGTGGTCGATCCAGCGGTTCGTGATTCCCGCGAAGACGCCGAACTCGTTGTAGCCGATCCAGGTGCCGCCAGCCTCGGCGTCCTGCGGCGCGACGACCCTCGGCTCCTCGCTGTAGACGTCTGGCGAAATCGAGTCGCGCTCGAGGCGCTCGTCTCGGTTCGCTGCGACCGCGACCGGTGCGTCGTCGAAAACCTGCCACGCGAGCGTGAGCGTACACACGACTCGTAGTACGGATAGCAGACTCTTAACTTGTCTGTGGGCGACGGTCGAATCGGGAGGACGTAATCGAACGAACGCAACTCGCAAACTCCCAGCCACAGCAGTCGCAGTCTCCACGGGTCGGTACACTTCGATCGTTTCAACAGAAGAAAGCATTTATAATTAGTTAGAACAGTAATATATCGTATGCTGCCCTCCAACCAGCACGCCCTCCGAACTGCCTACGACCAATACGGCCCCAGAACGGACCGAGACGATATCGCTGCAGGATACGCAGCCGCGATCGGTGCCGTCCTTTCGGCCGCACTGTACGTTTTATCAGTCTGGCTCGTCAATTCCGGCCATCTCGGCCTCGATTGGTCGCCGTACTTTGCAGCGCTCGAGTTCCACTGGGTCGTCTACTCCTCGACGGTCGGATCGGTCATTGCCGCACCGACAGCGTTTCTTATCGGAGTGGCCGGATGGCGAGCCATCCAAACCCAGACCGCATTCAGCGGTGTGTTGAGAGGTGTCGTCGGCGCTGCGGCGACGTACGTCGCGGCGTTCGTCCCTATTGCGGCGATTTTCTTCGTTACAGGAGTCGGGTCAGCGGCGGCGGGGTCGGCGCTGGCGAACGCGCTCGAACTGGCCGGTATCGTTGTCGCCGTCGGGTTCGCCCTCACATGGTGGCTCACTATTCCGATTGGCTGTCTCGTGGGCGTAGCGTACACGGTCAGCAGTTCGACCACAGCCTGAAACTCGTGCCATCGCGACCGGTTTAGCCACCTCAGCTACGCTCCCTATCAGTCGTTGTTGTCGGGGCTTCGCAGTTGTCGCTACAACGTCAGTATCCCACGGTATTTGAAACCTCAAAGGCCGTGCGGTGAGTGCGTTCGACGAGCCGGCGCCGTCTCCCGCAACCATCAGTCGACCGAGGATTACCGAAGAACGTCACTCACGTCGACGCCGTCCTCGAGCAATCGCTCTCGAACTGCCTCGCGATCGACCGTCCCCGACGCAGTCCGGGGAAGTTCGTCGACGGCCGCGAGCGTCTTTGGCCGCTTGAACCCCGCGAGTCGCTCGTCGGAGTGCTCGAGCACCGATGCGTACTCGAGGCCGTCTCCCACTGGCACGATCACAGCAGCGACCCGTTCGCCCCACTCCTCGTCGGGGAGGCCGACGACGGAGGCGTCGTCGACCGCCGGATGGGAGCGCAGGGCGTCGATCACCTCGCCGGGGTCGACGTTCTCGCCGCCCGTGACGATCCGGTCGCTTCGGCGGTTGAGGATCCAGAGCCGGCCGCCCTCGTCGCGGTACCCGATATCACCCGTGTGTAGCCCTCGTTCTCCGATGGCTGCAGCAGTCTGCTCGTCCTCGAGATAGCCCGGCGTCACCGTCGGCCCCGAGACGACGAGTTCTCCGGGTTCACCCGGCGAAACTGGTTTGCCGCCATCGTCGACGACAGTCACCTCGGTGCCGACGAGTGGCCGGCCGACGGTTCCCTCGTGCGACCGTATCTCTGCGGGCGTCGCCGTCGCAATCTGGGAGGCCGTCTCGGTCATCCCGTAGGTAGGGTGGACGGGGACGCCGGCCTCGAGGCAGCGCTCGAGCAAGTCCTCGGTTGCAGGCGCACCGCCGAGCAGGACGAACCGCAGCGAGTCGGCGGGTTCCCAGCCGCCCTCGAGCAGTCGCTTGCACATCGTCGGGACGAGCGAGACGCCGGTGACGTCGTACGCCTCGAGGATAGCGACGGTTTCGTCCGGGTCGAACTCGCGCTGGATCACGACGGTCGTTCCGTACAGCGTCGACCGGAGGACGGGTGCGAGCCCACCCATGTGGTACATCGGGAGACAGCAGAGCCACCGGTCGTCGGGAGCGACGCCGAGCCGGAACGCCGAAGCGGTCGCGCTCGCGACGAGATTGCCGACGGTCAGTCGGACACCTTTCGGCTCGCCGGAGGTGCCCGACGTGAACATGATCAACTGAGTGTCGTCGGGATCGATTTCGCGATCCGACGCGCTCGAGACGCCGTCTTCCGTCGGATCGGAGAGATACTCGACGGTTCCTGCCCTGGGCTCGTCGACAGAGACGACCGGCCCAGCATCCGCCAGGTCGGCTATCTCGAGTGCCGTCGACTCCGTCTCGCGGTCACAGACGATCGTCTCGCAATCGGTTCGTTCGACCTTCCCTGCGAGCGTCTCGGTCGTCTCGCGGACGTTCAGCGGAACGACGGTCCTCCCCATCCGCATCGTGGCGAAGAAAACGACGGCGAAGGCGGGTCGAGTGCCCATCAGGACTCCGATCCGAGACGAGTCGGTCTCGAGGGACGCGAGTGCTCGAGTAGTGGCGTCGACGCGCTCGTCGAACTCGGCGTAACTCCACTCGCGGTCGGTCTCGACGTCGATCAGGGCCGTGGCTTCGGGAGTGGCAGCGACGCGAGTCGAGAGCAGGTCCGTGGTCAGTTCTCCGAGCTCGGGCATCAGTCCGGCCACACCCCGTCGATACCCAGTCCCTTCGCCTGTGGGATCACTGCCGCACCGTTCTCCAGGACGACCGGATCGCGGCCGAGATCTTCGGCGAGCAACTCTGCGGTCGCGAGCCCACAGGCAGGAACGTCGGGGATCGCCGCCGCGAGGTGGACGGCACCCGTTCGCGCGACGGCGCCGTCGATCGTCGTCGTCACAAGCGGCGTGATCTCGAGTTCGCTCACCCACGCTGCGACCTCGTAGGCGACGTCGACACCGCCGAGTGCCATCGGTTTCAGGACGACGACATCGGCCGCGCCGGCGCTACAGATCCCGTCGATGCCGTGCTCGAGGACGCCTTCGTCGAGTGCGATCTCGACTTCGCCGGCCGCTTCACGGAGATCTGCGTGGCCCTCGAGCGCACCCGCTGGAAGGGGTTGTTCGAGGACCGAAACGTCCAGTTCGTCGAACGCCTCGAGTGCGCGTTCGGCCTCGGCATAGGTCCAGGCCTCGTTTGCGTCGACCCGGAGTTCGACATCGGAGCCGACCATCTCGCGAACCCGGCGGACGCGGGCGACGTCTTCCTCGAGATCGCGGAGCCCGGCTTTCAGCTTGCAACACGTGAAACCGCGTTCGACCGCGTCCATGGCTGTCCGTGCGCTCTCGTCGGGCGTTCCGTCACCGATCGTCGCGTTTACCGGGACGCGACCGACCATCGACTCCTGTCCGAGGTGTCGATACAGCGGCGTCGCCGACTGGGAAGCCTTGAGGTCGGCGAGTGCGAGCGAGACCGCATGGCGGGCCGCGACCTGTTCGTCGACTTCCCCGAGTGCGCCGCTTGGCCCACCAGACCTGATCGCCGTTCGGGCGCGCTCGAGGGCTGCTTCGCAGTCGTCGGGCGACTCGGTCCACCCGGCAAGCGGTGTCGCCTCGCCGTAGCCGACGCTCGTTGCCGTCGGTTCGTCGACCGTCCGATCGACGACCCGCACTAGAAACCCGTCGCGGGACTCGATCGACCCGCCGGCCGTCCCGAGCGGCTGCTCGAGGGGCAGAGAGAACGACCGAATCTCGAGTTCGAGAGCCGACGCCGAGCGATCGTTTCCGTTCGAATTCATAGTGAGAGCCCCGCCGCGAAGAGAGCGGCGTAGAGTGCGAGCAGTTTCCCGGTCGCCTCGAGTGCCGGATTCAGTGCCTCGCCGTCGGTTCGCGTACAGACGGTCCGGGTGATGATGGCAGCGTAGGGCAGGGTCACAAGCGGCAGCAAGACCGCAGGGCCGAACTCGCCGGAGACGGGCCAGAACCACAGCGGCGCGAGATAGGCGAGCGCGAGCAACGCGACGAACTCGACGCGACTCCAGCGGTAGCCGAGTCGGACTGCAAGCGTTCGCTTTCCAGTTTCGGCGTCGGTCTCTTTGTCGCGGACGTTGTTCACGATGATGATACACGTCGAGATGGAAGCGACGGGGAGGCTGGCGACGAACGCCTCGACGGTGACGGTTCCCTCGGGGACCGACACCGGGAACGGCTGTGCGAGAAGGACAGCCGCTGCCTGCACGTAGAACGTTCCCATCACCGCCACGATCCCGAAGAAGACGAAGACGAAGAGATCCCCCAGTCCGTGATAGCCAAGCGGGTAGGGTCCGCCCGTGTACGCCCAGCCACAGAGGACGCTTACGAGTCCGATCACGAGGATCGGCACGCCGCCGACGTAGACGAGGTAGGTTCCCGAGAGAATCGCCAGCGCGAACGTGACGATTGTCGCGAATTTAACCTGCCCGGGCGAGATGATGCCAGCCTGCGTAACTCGAGTAAAGCCCTCCCGGTCTTCGGTGTCTGTCCCCTTGACCGCGTCGTAATAGTCGTTCGCGAAGTTGGTCCCGATCTGGATCAGCGCTGCACCGACGAAAGCCAAAAGCGCCGGCCAGGGCGCGAACACGCCTTCGTGGATCGCAAGGCCAGTCCCGACGATGACGGGTGCCGCAGCCGCTGGCAAGGTCTGCGGGCGTGCCGCCATCAACCACGCCTTCGTCCGTGACGTCTCAACCTCGGTCATGTCTTGTCTCGAGTGTCCCACTCGAGAGAGTGTCAACGTTGGCATTGCGAGCGAGCGAACAGCAACCAGACGATGCCGATCGATCGCTATCGGGCGTCGCAACCAGTCTGTACCTGCCAGCAAGGGAGAGCTCGGCTACGCTTCCGGGGCGGTCCAGCGATAGTAGTCGACGAGAAGGGTCCCAGCTCTGACGAAGACGTACAGCGTCGCGGTGACGATCGTCAGCGGGACGACGACGCTCCAGAAGCCGGTTATCATCGTCGGTCCGAACTCGGCGAGTGGCAAAAATATCTCCCTCCCGATTAGCTGAAACGGGAGGAAAAGCAGCCGCAACAGGATCGTGACCGCGACTGCGATGGCGACCCAGAAGAGGAAAATGCCGAGGACGATCAGCGACTCCGTCACCGCCCACTCGAGGCGACCGCGGGGTGAGTCAGGGAACATGTCCGCGAGTGTCGTTTCCCCAAGGATAAATCGGTCGGAACGGTACCTTCGCCATCAATAGTTCGGCTACGAGCGGCCCTGGCGTACCAAGTAGAGAATCAGACCCGCGCCACCGAGGGCGAGAACCGGTATTGCACCGACTCCGGGCACGGCGTCGGTGCTCGCACTCGAGCCACTGGAGGTCTCGACGGCGTCGATACTGACGGTCGACTCGCGTTCGATCGTTCCCTGTGGATAGTCGCTGACGAGGATCGCCGACGCGTCGGTGATCTCGAGCGTCTCGTTGGCCGTCGGCGCGTCCGGGGCGATGTCGAACGCGATCGTGGCCGCTGGCTCGGTCGTCGCTGCGCCGTCGCCGGACGGTTCGCGTTCCTGGCTGATCGTCACTTCGCCGTCGGCAACCTCGGAGGACCCGGTGACTTCTGCGTCCGGATCGCCGTGGGCGAGCATCTCGCCGTGAGTCACCTCCGCGACAGAGAAGACATCGGCGTCGTACACGACGGTCGCGGACAGTTCGTCGATCCCATCCCCGACGTAGTCCCCGTGAGTACTCACTACGAGGTCTATCTCGATCGTCTCGCCGACTTCCGCGTCGGTTTCGGCAGGATCGAGCGCGAAGATCGCGATGTTGTCGCCGGCCGCGGCGGGGGCCGCGAACGTCCCGACCACAACCGTGCCTGCGACGGCACAGACGAGTGCGAGCGCGAGAGCAGTAGTCGGCAGTCGCGAGCGTTCGAACACGATCAGGTCTCCCCCAGGACCTCGAGTTCCACCGCCGGCATCTCGAGAAACGCCGTCTCGTACCCCTGGTGGCGGGCGACCTGTGGCGGCGACTCGACGGTGACCGTCACCGAGTCCCCCGGTTCGATGTTGGCGACCGACACACCGTAGTGGTGGTCGTACTCGCCGTCGATGGTCTGCCCGAGGCCGATATCGTCCGCGACGGTGTCGCCGTCGCGTTCGATCGTCGCCGAGAGCGATGCGTCAGCGAGCGGAACGCGATTGTAGGGTGTGCGTGGCGAGACGAGGAGATACTGCTCGTCGCCGTCCGCGAGTCGGAACCCGGACTCGAACAGCGTCGCGAGGACGGCCGCGTCGCCGCTTCGCGGGAGGTCCTCGTGTTCGTCGGGACGACCGTCGTCTGGACTGACGAGGAGCCGATCGGGATAGTCGTCGATCGCGGGGAGTGCGGAGTACGGGACGTGGGCGTGGTCTTGGTGTTCGTCGCCGCCCTCGTGATCGTCGTGTTCGCCACTGTGATGCTCGTGCTCTTTGCCGTGATCGCTCCCGTGACCGTGTCCGCCGTGATCCATCGGCTCGAGGGCGTCCCGTCGCCCCCACTCTTCCTCGTCGAGGTAGTCGACGCCGTCGGCGACCTCGTGGCGGAACTCGTCGTCGTAGACGAACTCGAACCTCGCCGTTGCACTCTCGTCGAACCGGCCCTCGAGGTCGCCCGTCGTTTGGGTCGCAAGCGGTGGCAGGTCGACCTCGACGGTGTACGTGCCGTCCTCGGGTAGCGAGACGTTGTCTCCGAAGTGAAACCCCATCTCTTGGGAGAGCATCGCCCAGGGAGACCGCGGTGAGCCGACCTGCTCGCCGTCTTTGTAGAGACGGAGTGTTGCCCCGTCGTCGACCGGCAAGACGACGCCGGTCGCCTCGTCCCAGAGAGTAACCATCACGTGAACGCCGCGCCCATCGTCGGGTTCTTCTCGTGCGACGTTGTCTTCTCCCGCTCCACCCGCGACGATCCAGAACGGATGGGGATAGGAGACCATCGGTGCGAGAGTGTAATCGCCGGCATCGATCGGATCGTAGGTTCGCATCGACTCCCGGTGGGTCGGCAGGTACACCGCGTCCGGCGGGTCTTCGATCTCGAGGAACTCGGGCCCGACAGCGAGATCTTCGAACTCGGCTTCGTCGTTCGTCTCTCCCTCGTCATCGTCGCCGCCGTCGTCGCCAGCACACCCGGCGAGCGCGAGCGTGCCTGCGGCGGTGGCTGTCAGGAGGGTTCGGCGGTCGATACGACGGTTGGCGTCTGTCTCGTGCATGGCTGTTGGTCTCGCTCGGTCAATCGTCCGTTCTGTACTCCGCATCCGGGTCGGGCGACGGAAGCGCCCGCAGCGACCGCGGCGGAATCAGGTAGTTACCGCGCCGATCGACGAAGACGTAGTGGAGGATGCCGTTGTTCGCCGACGGCACGTCGAGGGCCTCCCCGTTCATCGCTTCGCGGACCCGGACGAAGTCGTCGATCTCGCGCTGCAGCGAGAGGAAGTGCAGCCCTGGTCGGTCCCCGTCGACGGTGTTGAAGTCCCGGCGAAGCAACGGCGGTTCGCCGTCGACTCTCGCGCGCGCAGTCTTCTGTGCGTGGCCGACGACGCCGTGTTCGCGTGCGTCCGCCGCCGTCGACTCGATTCGTTCGTCGGTCAGCCCGTTCGAGTCCGCGAGCGCCTCGCCGTAGTCGCCGACGAGGTCGTCCGCAGCATGTTCTTGGCTGAACAGCTTCGAAACCCGCTGAAAGTGGTTTTCCTGCTCGAACCAGACCTCGAGTTGCAGCTCCATCGAAGAGAGTTGCTGGGTCGTCCCACCGGCGAACGGGCCGGACTCGATCGTCACCCGATCCTCGGTCGCCTGATTTCGGCGAAAGCCCGAGCGGAACCCCATAAAAAACGGGGCTTCTTCCGGAATCGAATCGGGAACGCCTGGAACGTCCACGTACTCGGCTGGCAACCCCTCGCCGACGAATCCCGTTCGGCGGCGATCCTCGAGTGACTCGAAGACGCCAGTGAGATCCGTCTCGAGGTCGATACCGTTGACCGTCTCCCGATCACCGAACAGCGCCTGTTCTGCCTCGAGAGCGGCGTCCGGTTCGTCGCTCGCGAGGTGCAAGATGGCGTCGTACTCGTCGAGCGCGGGGGTGCCCCCGCGGAGCAGCGGCTCCGGTGTCGGCAAGTCGACGGACGCTGGCAGCGACTCGTCGAACCGGGTGAAGTACGTCGGCGTGTAGCCGAGTGTAAACAACAGCCCCTCGTTGCTCCACTCGTAGGCACGCTCGAGCGTTCGAAGCGCGGATTCGGCGGTTTTGCGGGCGTCACCGTCGGTGGGATCGACACCCTCTGCGAGCGAGAGTGCGACCAGCACGTGGTGTTCCGGCGGCGTTACATTGCCGTGGTCGTCGGTCGGGAGTGTGTCGTTCCAGGCGTGCTGGCGAGCAGGAAGCGAACCGGGCTCGTCGGTTCCCGACGGAATCAGCCGCTCCTCGTCGTCGCGGACCGTCTCGAGGCAGGCAGCGAGCGCACTCGCTCCACCGACGGCGACGAGCGTCCGGACGTAGTCTCGGCGGGAGAGCGCGGACCGATCTGGGAGCGTCACTGCTCGAGAGTCGGTGAGAGAGACTCAAAGGGTTTTCTCTCGTCGAAAATTTGACTGGCATCTACGACGCCGAGTGCGTGACGGTCGGACCGACGGCTCAGACGGACTGGTGTACCGATGTCCCGGCGCGACCGCAGGAGTTCGCGGTCGCGTCGGAACTGACTGACGGCAAACCGTATCAGGAGTCGCTACCGGTCGGAAGCTAGTTTCGACGCAACCGCGACCCGGCCTACGATTGCGCCGGCAACTCGGCACAGTGTTTCGCCCGAGAGAGGAGTGGTCTCGACATCGGGGGTCGTGACCTCGAGGAACCGATGGACTCGAGTCCCGTCTGCGCGAACGGACTCGATGGGGAGAGCAGAATGCATACGCACGTCCTGTCGTCGGTCGTCGACGACCTCGAACGACGAGGTGGACTCGCGGCGCGTCTGGAGGAGTTGACCGTCGGAGACGCGGCCGTCCTCGTAGAGTGTGAACGGCCCTCCGATGCCACGACCGTCGCCGGGCTTGCCCATCGACCGTCGTCGGCCCTCGACGCCGACGGCTGGAGCGGGAAAGACTCGACCGACCTGCTCGAGTGGCTGGTCGACGAAATCGAGCGGCCGTTCGACGCGCTCGAGCCCGAAGAGCGCCTCGCTCGAGTGGTCGGCGTCGCGATAGTGAACGCCGTTTCGACGCCGTACGTCGCGTGGGAGAACGGCGATCCGATGTCGCTGCTTTCTCCATCGGTCGAAACGGTCGTGACGATCGGACTGTTCAAACCGGCGTTTCGGAAGTTCGACGACGTCGAGGTACGGGTCGTCGAACGCGAGCTACCGGACGAGGTGTCGACGCCGGATTCGGTCGATCTGCGGTCGTACACTCCCGAGGAGACGACAGCAGCGATGGACGGTGCCGAAGTCGTCTTCGTGACTGGATCGACGCTGATCTACGGCGGGATCGATCGCTACCTCGAGACAGCACCGCCGGAGGCGACCGTGGTTCTCGTCGGCGCGACCGCGTCGCTGCTACCGGGCCCACTGTTCGACGCTGGCGTCGACATCGTCGCTGGAGCCGACGTCGTCGATCTGTCACGGGCGCGTGCGGCGGTCGGCCGTGGTGTGTGTGGAACGGGGCTACACGACAACGGCGTGCGAAAAGTCTACGCGACACGTCGTCACCCGTCGACGATCGATCTGGAAATCGACGGCGACTGATACGGTTTACTGTAGGTCATTTTCGGCACAACCGCGACCCGGGCGGCGGTTGCGCCGGTAAATCGGTACAGTAATCCGTA
>JGI2924J29684_1077098_pt1 | contig 13606 bp, 13 predicted proteins | sample BenlonsequencITS_FD_29684 | JGI IMG/M metagenome (IMG submission 29684)
CCCGAGCCGTCTCCGTTCCCGTTGTCGCTACTGCCACAGCCTGCCAGGGTCACAGCCGCGAGCGACGCACCAGTCGCCTTCAGCACCGTCCGTCGGTTTGTAGCATCGTGCATAGGTTCTCCAGTCACAGGTTGGTATCGAAACCCGTTCAAAAGCGGGGGCGATTCCCGGTCAGTGGGAGTGGGGCGAATATGTTCGATTTCGGGACCGTGTCGCCAGTTGGGTTGTGGATCACCCGGGACAGCTTATTGCTATTCGTCACCGGCCGAGACGGCTGCGGGCTGTCCGGACCCACTGTCCGGCTCTCCCGGGTCGTCGATGTACTTCTCTCGCCACGTGCCACGGCTGAACCAGGCGACCCCGACGAGTGCGCCGACGACGTTCCCGAGGGCCATCCCGATCCAGATGCCAGTCGCGCCGAGGCCGAACGCACTGATCGTGATCCCGACGACGGGAACCGTCACCGACCAGTTGAACGCGAGGACGAAGACGCTGACGACCCGACCAACCCAGAGGGTGAGCATCGAGATGACCATCGCGGTCCTCGTGTTCCCTGCCCCGCGGAACCCGCCGAGAACTACCTGTGAGACGCCGATAAACGCGAACTCGACGGTTCGGGTACGGACGTACTCGACACCCAGGGCCTCCACGATCGCGGCGTCTTGCACGTCGGGGCCGATGAACACCGAGACGATCGGTTCCGTAAACGCCAGCGCGACGACCGCGACGAGGAGCATCACGCCGGCACCGGTCGAGGCGGCGAGTGTGACGGCGCGTGCCGCTCGGTCGGCCCGATCTGCCCCCAGGTTCTGCCCGACCATCGTGTCGATGGCCCGGCCGAGCCCCATCGCCGGGAGGAAGACGAGTGAGATGAGCCGGTTCCCGAGCCCGAAGGCCGTCACGACCGGTGGGGCAAACGTCACGATCATCGCCGTCAGCGTGATCATCGCCATCGCCGACATGGCCTGCTCGACCATGCTGGGCGTCCCCAGTCGGACGATGTCACGAATCACGTCGAGATCGGGGACGAGGTGGCTCGTCTCGATATCGGGCCCGCGCGAGGTGGCAAAGAGGACGTAGACGCCGACCGCCGTCGCGACGGCACGCGCACCGATGGTCGCGAGCGCCGCCCCTTCGATCCCCCAGCCGGTGAAACCGGTCAGCTCGTACAGTGTCGCTTCCAGTGCGAGGAAGTCGATCGTCCCGAGCACCGGGACACCGGCGAGCATCCCGAACAGCGGGTTGTCGGCGAACCCGAAGATCAAGAACGGGTCGGCGACGACGTTGACGACGACCGAGACGACCATCACGAGCATCGGCGTCCGGGTGTCGCCGTACCCTCGCATGAGCGCGGAGAAGACGAAGAACCCACCGACGAGCGGAAGCCCGAGGAAGAAGACCTCCATGTAATCGGCGGCCAGTGGGATCACCGTCGCCTTGGTGTCCGGGTCGCTCGGCAGGATCGAAAGCGCCGGGCGCGTGTAGAAGTACCCGACGATCGCGATCACGACCGAGAGGAGCATGACGAACGACAGCGTCTGACCCGCGACGAGTCCCGACGATCGCTCCCCGCGGGCACCCGTGTACTGGGCGACCAGAATCGCCCCGGCCGTCGTGAAGCCGCCGGCGATCGCGATCATGAGGAAGATCAGCGGAAACGCCAGGCTGATCGCGCCGACGGACTCCGTCGAGAGCCGACCGAGCCACAGCGTGTCGGCGACGTTGTAGGTGACCTGCAACAGCTGGATGACGACGATCGGCCACGCGAGGTGAAAGAGCGGCTTGACGAGACTCCCCTCGGTGATCGACGACGAGGCCGGATCCGAACCCCCGGCTCCAGCGTCGGCGTCCGGGCCGGCAGTCTCACCGGCGGCCCCGTTTGCCGCGTCCGCCGGCGCTTCGCCGGACGGGCCAGTCTGTCGGCTGTCGGCTGGTGCCGGGCGACCGTCGTCCGAACTCGAGTCCGGAGACTCGGGACGGTCGGATGGAGCGTCAGTCGGGTCGGAGTCGTCTGAGTCGGTCATCGTCTCACGTGAGGGCAGTCGTCGATCGGCTCACAGGGGGTACCCACAGCGAGGCGGCGGTGGTGGTCGAGCCGGGTCCGGTGGCCGGCAGGCGATGCGATCGTCTCGACCAGGCGCAGTTGAGCGCAGACCGGGCGGCAGGAGACGGACTGGCTGTCGAGAGACCACCTGAAGGCGGGTACCGAACCCCCGATAGCGGGGGCGGGTCGTACGTACCGGACACTGCCGTCGCCCGCCCATCAATTTTGTGAAATACGAGCGTCCGCGAGTGACCGACCGGACGTAGCGTTCCGAACCGGTCGTTCGCGATTCAGGACAGTCTGCCGCAATTCAGGACCGACGCTGGACCTCGTGACGGCCGAACCCGTAGCGGAGCCGGTTCGCGAGTCTGCGGGAGAACCGACCGTCGTCCGCACGGGAACCGAACCGCTCGGCGAGCGCCGTGTAGATCAGCGGGACCGGAACCTCCTGCTCGAGGCCCTCCTGCACGGTCCACGTCCCCGTCGAACCACCCTCGATCCGATCGGCGACGTCACCGAGCGCGGCTCCCTCCTCGCGGAACGCCTCCTCACAGAGTTCGAGCAGCCACGAGCGGATGACCGCCCCGTTGTTCCAGACGCCGGCGACCGCTTCGAGGTCCAGGTCGTATCGCCCCTCGTGGAGCAGTTCGAATCCTTCGCCGTAGGCCTGCATGAGTGCGTACTCGACGCCGTTGTGGACCATCTTGACGTAGTGGCCCGCTCCCGACGGCCCCATCCGCGCGTGGCCGTCGGGTCCCGTCGCGACGGCGTCGAAGACGGGTTCGAGCGCCTCGTACGCCCACGCCGGCCCACCGACCATCAGCGAAAAGCCGAGTTCGGCGCCGGCAGGGCCACCGGACGTGCCACAGTCGAGGTAGGCCGCGGGGCAGGCCTCGGCTCGCCGGACGGAGTCTTCGTAGTACGAATTGCCACCGTCGACGACCACGTCGTCGCCGTCGAGGTGCGACTCCAGGTCGTCGAGCGCGGCGTCGACGGCTGGCCCTGCAGGCACCATCAACCAGACGCACGAGGGTCCGTCCGTCGCCGCGAGCTGCGTCGCCAGATCGGCCACCGAGTCGGCCGGCTCCGCACCGGCGTCGGCCGCCGCGGCGACGGCGTCTTCGTCCAGATCGAACGCGACCACGTCGTGACCGGCGTCGAGACAACGGTCCGCGACAATCTGGCCCATCCGTCCGAGCCCAATCAGTCCCAGTTGCATGGCGCTCACTCGATGCGCCGCTGTCGTGAGCGTTGCGGTTTCCCCAGTCGACGAGCGCCTCAGTAAGCGGCCTCTTCGAGGCGGGCCCAGCCGACCGCATCCAGCACGACGATTCGGTCACCCCACCGAACGTACACCCCATTGTACTCGCCGTCGTCACCGTCGTAGTACGGAACCGTCTCGCGAAGGGTGTCGACGACGCTCCAGGCGCTCTCGTCGGTGAACGTCACTTCCGCCCACGATGCGTCGTCGTCGCTGGCGACGGCACGCTCGATCGCATGGGTAGCGCCCGGAATCTCCTGGAGGCGACGGGACGTACTGTCGACGACCGTCGCTGCCTGCGGGACCTCCTCGACGATGCGTGCTCCGATACTGGCCTGGACGTGTGCTCGCTGGCGTCTTCGCCCAACTTGAAGCGCGAATCCGACGAGGGCTGCCGCGCCGACGACCAGCGCCGACAACCCGAGTGTCCTGCCACGGCCCATCATGCACCTACCTGAAATCGAACGGGTAAGTATCTTTCGCGGGAGATTTCAGAAGTGAGAACGGGTGCGTTGCGCCTCGAAAACGGGCGGGGCCGGCGGTATCTCGAATCAGGCCGGGAGAAAATATATTCCTATCATCAGGTTAAATTCCACCGGCTCACGATAGATCGACACTGGACTGGTGAGAGGATCAGTGGGAGGAAGGACACCGGCTCGACGGCAGTATTGGCGACACAACCGCGCACCTAGAGCAGCGTGGCAGCGTTCGCCGAGATCGCGCCGGCGACGAGTAACAGCGCAAGCGAGACGAGCGCTGCGGCGCGGAACAGGAAGAGGCTGTCACGCGCCGGTTCGCGAAGTTGCTTCGCGTCGAGGCCGGTCTCGAAGCGACTCGCGGCGATCTCGACGAGTGCGGTCAGGACGAGCCAGAGGAGCGTCATGAGCACCACGAGTTGACCGTTCGTCGTCGAGACCAGACTTTCACTCGTGTAGATCCGGCCGGCAAGGTGACCACCGGTCAGCAACAGAACGAGCGAACTTACCCGGGAGATGCGTTTGAGCGTGCGCAAGAGTGTGTAGAGCGGATCGGTCGTCGTGAACACGCCGTCGCGGGCGGCCGGGACGACCGACAGCGCGACGTAACAGACGCTGCCGGCCCAGATCGCCGCGACGAGAAGATGCGTCATCCGCGCGAGAACGAGGTCGATCATACTCGAACGACGTGACGACACGCAGTTGAACGTTCCGATGCATCCGACCGGTCGGGACAACTGGACGGCCCTCCCGAAACGCCCAACCCGCGATCCACCGGTCCGCTACTCGTCGATCCAGGACGGGAGTCGGCGTCTGACGAGCGCGTAGCCGACCGAGAAAAGCAGGCCGAGGGCGACCAGTGGACGAACGGGGCCGTCGAAGACGACGAGGGCAGGAATCGCGAGGAGGGCCCCGAGTGCGGCGTCTTCGGGCGCGCCATCGTAGCGAATCCACCGTCTGGGGCGGATCCACTGGCCGTGCCAGTGGTCGAAGACGGCGCGATCGATCGGGTTCGTCCAGGGGTCGAACCCGGCCCCGCCGCCGACGACGTCCGTCACCGCGTGGACCCAGGCGACGGTCAAAAACGCCGCGAGACCGACGGCTGCCGGAGTCGAGACGATCGTCGCCCCGATCATCGCCGCGGCGGCCGGGCCGGCTCCCAGGACAGGGAAGTGGAACGTTCGACGGTGTGTGAAGAGTAGATCGAGATCCGGCGCGATACCGCCGACGATCGCGCCTGCCGCCAGTGGCGCCGCGACGTCGGGGGCGACGACGGCGATCGGCGCCACGAGCGCGAGTCCGACGAGCGCGTGCGTCGTCGCCATCATGCGATGTACCCCATCATGCGACGGTTCGTGCGGTGTGCACCATCATGCAGCGTTTCCCTCGCGAGTCGTATTGTCGTGCAATGGTTCAGCCGTGAGTGGCGTCCGATCGATCCAGTTTCGAGGAACGGCTACTCGGGAGCGTGGCAATCGAGTGGGTAGTCAGGTCGCCGCGCGGGCGGGTTACAGATTTTCGCCCTGATACGTGCCGTCGTAGACGTCCTCGTGCTCGGCCTCGGCGAGGACGAACTGGGCGATTCGGGCGCCGCGTTCGAGTTCGATGTCGTGGTGGACCTGCAACAGTCCCTCGCCACGACCCTCGTACCCGGCGTCCCAGACGGCCGTGTTGAGCATGCAGGAATTGCGCATGAGCGACGAGCGCGGGTAGACGAAGCCGACGTGCCCTTCGGGGACGCTGATCTGCTCGGCGTAGCGCGCGACGTAGGTTCCCTCGGGGAGGTAAAACGTTGCGGGCGCCTTCTCGTCGAGTTCCTCGAGGGGGCGGGCGACCCGGTCACCGATTTCTTTGCCGTCGCGCGTGATGCGACCCGGTTCGAGCTGTTCGAAGACGACGTCGAGCGTGAGGTCGACCCCGTTCGGCTGTTCCTGTTCGTCCGTCGTCGGCGTGACGTGATCGGCCACGAACGCGCCCGAGCGGTACATGACAGGACCAGGCGCCGGTATCGCCAAAAGCGTATCGCGTTCGACCGAGGCTGTCGACGGTGTACACGCCCCACGAACACGACTCACAGGGACCAGCTTGTCGCATTGCTCACTGGTGAACACAGGCCACAGCGACAACTGGCGGCGGTCACGACCGACGGACCAGCCCAGCCATCACGGACCCACCTCGACTGTCGAACCAGCAGGAATCTAGTGACCGGTGGCTGCATCCGAGACAGGTGTTTGGCCGGCCTAAAACGGGAGAACACGCTGGTTTTATCAGTGCCGATAGCGGATTTGGAGACGCTATGGGACAAACACTTACCGAGAAGATTCTCGAGGATCACCTCGTCGAGGGCGACCTCGAAACCGGCGAGGAGATCGGCATCGAGATCGATCAGGTCCTCACCCAGGACACGACGGGAACGATGGTCTGGCTGCAGTTCGAGGCGATGGGGCTGGACGAAGTCCAGACCGAGATCGCCGCCCAGTACTGTGACCACCAGACCTACCAGTTCGACTTCAAGAATACGGACGACCACCGATTCCTGCGCTCTGCTGCCGGCACCTACGGCGCTCACTTCTCTCGCCCCGGCAACGGTATCTGTCACAACGTCCACCGCGAGAACTTTGCCGCCCCCGGCAAGACGCTGCTGGGTTCTGACTCGCACACGCCGACCCCTGGCGGTCTCGGCGAACTCGCCATCGGCGCCGGCGGGATCGACGTCACCGTCGCGATGGGCGGCGCGCCGTACTACATCGAGATGCCCGAAGTCGTCAACGTCCGCCTCGAGGGCGAACTGCCCGACTGGGCGACCGCGAAGGACGTCATCCTCGAACTCCTGCGACGCCTGACCGTCAAGGGTGGCGTCGGCAAGATTCTGGAGTACACGGGGCCGGGCGTCGAGACGCTCACCGCCCCCGAGCGGATGACGATCACGAACATGGGCACCGAACTCGGTGCGACCTCCTCGATCTTCCCGACCGACGAACAGACCGAGGACTACCTAGAACGCGTCGGCCGCGGCGGCGAGTACGTCCCGCTCCAGCCCGACGACGACGCCGAGTACGACGACGAGATCGTCGTCGACCTCTCGGATCTCGAACCGCTGATCGCACAGCCATCGATGCCGGACAAGGTCGTCCCCGTCAGCGAAGTCGCTGGCACCGACGTCGACCAGGTCATCGTCGGCTCCTGTACGAACGGCGCCTACGAGGACGTCCTTCCGGCCGCGAAGATGCTCGAGGGCCGCGAGGTCAACAAGAAGACCGAGATGATCGTCGCCCCCGGCTCGAAGCAGGCCTCCGAACTGCTCGCCCGACAGGGCTGGGTCGCCGAGATGATGGCCGCCGGCGTCAACTTCTCCGAGGCGACCTGTGGCGCTTGCATCGGCATCGGCCACGTCCCGGCTTCCAACTCCGTCTCGCTGCGTACCTTCAACCGCAACTTCGAGGGGCGCTCCGGCATCGAGGACGACAACGTCTATCTCTGCTCGCCGGAAGTCGCCGCCGCTGCCGCGCTCAAAGGCGAGATCGTCGATCCACGCGACCTGTCCGACGAACTCGGCGACCTCGAGGCGCCCGGCTTCGAACTCGCCGAGGAGTACAACGCCTCGAAAGCCGACCTTATCACCCCCGACGAGGCCGTCGACGACGAGCTCGTCAAGGGCCCGAACATCGGCGAGGTGCCCCTGCGTGAAGGGATCGACGAGGACATCGCGGGTGAGGTCCTGCTCAAGATGGACGACAACATCACGACGGACCACATCATCCCCGCGACGCAGGACATCCTGATGTACCGCTCGAACATCGACAAGCTCTCCGAGTTCACGCTCAGCCGCGTCGACGAGACCTTCGCCGACCGCGCGGCCGAAGCTGACGGCGGCGTCCTGCTCGCCGGCGAGAACTACGGTCAGGGCTCCTCGCGCGAACACGCCGCGATGTGTCCGATGCACCTGGGCGTCGAGGCCGTCCTCGCCCAGAGCTTCGCCCGGATCCACCGCGCGAACCTCTTTAACTTCGGCATCGTCCCGCTCGTCATCGACGAGGACGCCTACGACGGCATCGACCAGGGCGACGAGGTCGAGATCGTCGAGGACGTCGAGACCGGCGTCTCCGAAGGGCGCTCCGAGTTCACCGTGACGGTCAACGGCGACGAGGAGTACACCGCGACGCTCGACGCCTCCCAGCGCGAACGCGACATCCTCGCTGCTGGCGGCAAACTCTCCTGGACCAAGGCACAGGCGCAGTCGGGATCCGACGCACCGGCAGACGACTGACGCGATCGAACCGTCGATCCGCTCCTGTCGGATTTTGCCTCTCTCCGTTCTTCGGCCGTCCGTCGGTTCACAACCGCTCGGTTCGGCGTTCGAGACTCACTTCGAGCCCGTCGGGACCCGGATCGTGACGAGCGGCGGTGAGCCATCGCTGGTAGCCCCGGAATCTGTGAGGAGAACGTCGAATGCGGCGGTCAGCGAGGGTGAGCGGCTGGAAGTGTCGCGCTCGATGACGGTCACGGACACGCCTGCGCCCGTTCGAACGGTGGGTGGGCCGACCGAACGACCACGATCGGCTGATTTGGCCGGAATGGGAGCCTGATCGTTATCGGCAGCGACCGACACGGACGGCTGATCGATGGCTGACGACCGCTCGAACCGAACGAGAAGGCCCCCAGTCTGCCGAAATCCGGGAACGGCAACCTGCCTGCAGCGAACCCGCGCTCCCGATCGATCGTCGATCACCACGAGACCGATCGATCCCGGTCGTACCCGCCGAAGGAGGACGATTTCGTAGTCCGCAGCCGAGATCTCAGCGATCCCCGCAGCGTCGAGCGAGACCGATCGCCGGACGGTCGCCGTCGTCTCCCCCGTTTCCGATCGGGCCTGGAACGTCACGGCGTCGGTGGCGGATTCGAACGGGTCTGCTGGCGAGATGGCGACAGTGTGAGCAGTGCCTGGGTCGAGCGCTGGGAGCGTGAGTGGCCGGGTGCTACACTGGGTCGTTCCCCCTCCGAGACGACGAAATTGCAGCCCGTCGGCCGCAGACCGGAGGGTAACGGTCACCGACTCGGTCAGTCGGTTCGCGATCGAAACCGTCGCTGGTGCCGACTGCGAACCATCGGCATCGAAGAGGGTGCCAGCCGTCTCGACGCCGGCGTCTCCCTCCACGAGGCCGATATACGCGTCCGCGTCGTCGGCGGTGGCGACCGACACCCGCCTGTCGACCTCGGTGGTGGACGAACCGAGGGTTCCGGCCGCCAGTAGTGTCCCGGAACCCAGGATGGCGATCGCCGCTGCACGTCGCGTGTAGGTCATCGGTGCTCCCGATAGTCGAATTCGACGTCGAGTCGGTCTTCGTCGATTCCGAGGCGAGAGCGACGGGCGACGTACCGGTGTGCGAGTGCGAACACGCTGAACGAGACGACGACGAACACCGTGACGGCACGGGCTGGCAGGACGGTGAACGGAACCACCGAGACCGACGAGGCGACGAGGACGAGCACGGAGAGTGCCGCGAGTCCCAGATAGTAGTCGCTCCAGGGGAGTTCGCGGCCGCGAACGACGTCCATGTAGATCTCGACGTTCTCGAGCGCCGCTGTCGGCTCGACCGTGCCACGATCCCGATCGAAGTCGACGACACCCGACCGATCCAGCTTCGGCAAGTGTGATTGCTGCAGTGCCGTGTAGACCCGTTTCCGATCCTTGCTCGAGACCTCCTCGAAGGCGAGTCCGTCTTCCTGCGCAGCGATCTCCTGAGAGATGGTCCCGATATCCAGTGTCGTCCCTTCTCGCAAGAGTGCGTTGAGAATGTGTCGTCGCCGACCGTTCGCCAGCAACTCGAACAGTTCGTCTTCCGTCAGCCGGCGACTCTCCGACGGTGACGAACCGCTCCTGTCGACCGTCTCGTGTATGGTGCCCCCCATTCGGACAAAAACAACTATTGGGCGTAAAATAAAAGTAACTATTACTCTCATTCGAGTTTTTAAATCTCGGTATTATAGTAACAGTTGCACGAGCTGGTCGCCGACGACTCGAGGGCGACGGATGACGTCAGCAGCGTTCGGGAGAGACACGACCCGGGGTGTGGGAATGGCGTCGCCGAGAGACGGCAGCAAACCCGCTCAACGGCTCGTTGACCCCAGTCAATGTATCGTCTCGACTGACACTGACAGGAGAATCACCAGTTGACCGGCAGTCAACGACCTCCGTACCCGGGAGCACATCTCGTAGTCGAGGGGTTGAGAATTCTTTCGAGGAGTTGACCGTCGGTCAATGCCGTCCGGAGTCGAGTCCACGACCGTATTACAATACCCATCTCCCGACTGGGTCGATTCGTCCCGGAAGGGGCGAGACCAACTATGCAACGACGAAAATTCGTAATTGGGATGGGAGCGCTGGCATCGGGCGCCGCTGCGATGGTCGGAACCGGCGCCTTCACCTCTGTGACGGCCGCTCGAGATATCGACGTCGCGGTTGCTGACGACGCATCCGCCTATCTGCGACTGAAGGGCACTGATTCGCACTACGTCACCGACGACGGCGATGGTGGCACGCTCGCGCTCGACCTCAGCGGGGATAATGCAACGCCATCGGGCGGCTCGGGTGTGAACCCGAACGCCGTAACCGAGTTCGGATCCCTGTTCGAGGTTGCGAACCAGGGGACCCAGCCGGTCACCGTCGAGGTGACGAAATCCGGACAGCACCCGGGAGCGGTCGCGTTCGAGGACGGAAACGGCGACGAACTCGCCGACGGCATCGAACTCGACGTCGGTGAGAGCGCCGACATCAGCCTCGTCGTCGACACGACGGACGACGCGATCGACGTCGACGAACAACTGGTCGACTCGGTCGTCTTCCACGCGGTCGATACCTAGGACGATGGAACGCAGAACATTCGTCCTGAGTGCCGGTGCGATCGTCGCTGGTGGCGGCCTCGCACTCGGCACCGGGGCGTTCGACAGCGTCGAGGCCGAACGGGACGTCACCGTTGCGGTCGCGGACGACGCCGACGGCTACCTGAGCATCCGGCCGCACGACGGACCAAACGGCGCGTACGCGACGATGGACGGCGGCGAGCTGGCAGTGGAACTGACCGACGCCAACGGCGCTGTCGCCGGCGACGGCGTCAACGCGAACGCCCTGACGGGGGTCGCGAACCTGTTCACGATCCAGAATCAGGGAACGAACGAGGTCGAACTCGCCGTCTCGCCGCTCACGTTCCTCGACGTATCCGGGAGCATCTTCCCGCCGAGCATCGACGGCGTCCTGGGCGTCTTGCTCGTCCCACAGAGCGGCAACTGGAGCGTCGATCCCGAGCGCGGGGTGCTCTCGATCACCGACCTCACCCCGGGTGAGGAGACCGACTTCAGCCTCGCGGCCGTCGCGTTCCCGGAGAGCGCGATCGACGAAGTGGAGATCGACGACGAACTCCTGATCACTGCGGAGGCCTGACGATGGATACTGCACCGACACTCGCCGATTACGAGGAACTGGCCGACGTCGAGATCGACCTGAGCGACACCGATCTCGACAGGGAAACGATCGATGTGGAACTGGAGCGGCTCTTCGACGCCTAATCGAGGATAGTCGTCCACGGGCGGCTACCACCCCTTCGTCGATCCAACGGGCGTCTCAACCGGCCGCGATATTTCGTAAAAACGCCAACTCGACCGATCAGAGCCGGTTGGTGGAAAAACCGATCGCCGACGTGACCGTCCGGAACCGATCCCGCCGATTCCGGTCACGTTCGCTAGTCCGCCACCAGTGTTGGGATGGCAGGTCCCCAAGCACCATAAGTACAATATAGTTAAAATTAAATATTTTCAAAATAGAATGCGGTAATAGATGGGGCTAGCCCGAGCGGGACGGGGACTTGCGGTGGGAGCCGGAGTCGTCGTATGCCTCCTGGTAGTCGGCCAGATACTCGGGTACCCGATCCTGCTCGGGTTCGTCGAGACGGGGAGTATGGAGCCGGAGATTCCCGCTGGAGATGGGTTCGTCGCCATACCGACGCCCGTCAGTGACGACCCGGATCCGGGCGACGTCGTGGTCTTCGACGCACGCGATATCCAGGGCGGCGGACTGACCACCCACCGGATCGTCGACGAGACCGAGGCGGGTTACGTCACGCGCGGGGACGCGAATCCGTTTACCGATCAGGATGGTGGCGAACCACCGGTAACCGACGAGCAGATTCATGCGACGGCCTGGCAGGTCGACGGGCAGGTCGTGACGATTCCACACCTGGGTACGGTCAGCACGACGATCGGCCGGTGGGTCGACGGGGTGAACGGTGCCATCACGGGCGCGCTGGGTGTCCGAACCGGCGTGGGGTCGAGCGGCGCGGCGGCGGTACTGTTCGTCCTCTCGGTGCTGTGGTACGGCGTCGAGACCGTTCGTGACCGACGACACACGACCACACAGTCACGCTTCGCGTCCGACGTATCCGTCCCGATCGATCCGCGATATCTCTGTGCCGGGTTCGCGTTTCTCGTGGTCGTCGCGGGCGCGGGAGCCATGATCCTGCCCGGCGGGACACAGCACTACGACCTCGTCAGTGCCGAGTTCGATTCCGACGACCCGACGGTCGTCAGACAGGGAACGACCGCGGAGACGACCTACCGGGTCGAAAACGACGGGTTCGTCCCTGTCGTCGCGTACGTCGACGGCGGCGATCACGTACAGGTCGAATCGGATCGGGTGACGGTCGGCCCACGCTCTGGAACCGATGTGCTGCTCGCGATCAGCGCCCCCGACGAGACGGGGTACTACCCGACCGCGGTGACCGAACACCGGTATCTGCGCTTCCTCCCGAAGCCAGCCCTGGACGCCCTCAACGGGGTGCATCCTGCGGTCGCACAGCTTGCGATTCTCGCCGTGATCGGCGGTGGAACGTACGGAATCGCCCGCGTTCTCTGGCGACGGGTGGACGACGACCCACGTGCGAGACGACAGGCCCGAACCGCGCAATCGCGACGGCGACTGGACCGACGGTGACCACCATGGAACACGACCCGATCCCACACGAGAGCGATTCGAGCGACGACCGACGGCTTCGACTCCGTGCGGTCCTCGCCGAGTACCGACCGATACTGATCGTGGCGCTGCTCGCCACCGCTGCGATGGGTGGCTGGCTCTGCTACGGTGCCTACGCGGCCCAGCCGGAGACGACCGAGGTGCGAACGGACGAAGCCTGGTCACTCTCCGGCGAGCTCCACCACAGCGCCGAGGTTGTAGACTCCACGACGCTCTACGCGGCGGGAACGGTCCTGGAGGATCGACCGCGGTACTTCACCGCTGTGACGCCGACGGCCGACGGCGAGTACGCCGTCACGTACGAGGCACACGACGGGACGGCCGACGTCGACGTCTCGATCGATCGATACGTCCAGGCGGTCGAGGGGAATACGGTGTACTGGGAGTCGGCCGAACCGGTCGCGTCGACGACGCAGACCGACGTCGAACCGGGTGAGACGGTCACCGTCGACCTGGACGTGCCCGTCGCCGATGTCGTCGATCGCATCGAAACGATCCAGGCGGAACTCGGTGCGCGACCCGGCGAGACCAGCGTATTCCTGCAGGCCACCGTCTCGGTCGAAGGATCGATCGCGGGCGCCGAGCGCTCGACCAGTGAGACCCATCGGATCCCCGTCACCATCGACGGCGGAACGTACGGGTTCGACGACGAGACCATAACGGAACCGTATCGGGACGCCGAAACCGTCACGGTGAGCGATTCAGCCGGCCCAATCGAGTCGGTCGGTGGACCCCTCCTCCTGCTCGCCGGGCTGGGCGGACTCGGCGGGGTTGCCGTCGCGACCCGCCGGGATCACGCTCCC
>JGI2924J29684_1077096_pt1 | contig 13575 bp, 9 predicted proteins | sample BenlonsequencITS_FD_29684 | JGI IMG/M metagenome (IMG submission 29684)
CCTGCCGGCCGAGCTTTTCGCCACCCGCCCCGAGCTCAGCGATCCGGGCCTGTCCCCCGATGGCCATTACCTTTCGGTGCAGATGGAAGACCAGAAAACCGGTGATCACGAACTGGCGATTTACGATATCCAGGCTGCCACTCCCAAGCTGACCAGCGTGCTGCGCATGCCGCGTCGGCAGGTGCCCATGAACGTGGTCTGGAGCAGCCCGACCGAACTGGTCATCGAAAAAGGCGAATCCGACGGATCTCTGGATCGACCCAAATATCTGGGCGAAATCATTTCCACCGATATTCTGGGGCGACACAGCCGCTACCTCTACGGCTACGAACGTGACAGGTCACGCTATGTCGGCGCGTCCAGTGACCAGATCGACCGCGGCTGGGGCCGGGTGGTCGGTGTCCATCACCCCGGTGACGGACATTTCACCATGGCCGTCACCGAGTGGGACCGGCGCGATCACACCGACCTCTACGATGTCGACAGCCTCAGCGGTCGACGGCGCCTGCTTGATGGCGTCGACATCGGCCAGGCCCGCTTCCTCACCGATGATGCCGGACAACCGATCTTTGCCTACGGTCCGGACCAGAACTACACCTACCGCGTCTATATCCGGCAGCAAGGGCAGTGGCGACTGCTTGATCACAGCCAGGCCGGCGTCGGCCTGGAACCGCTGGCACCGAGTCCCAGGCCCGGACACATCTATGCCCGATACAGCGCCAAGGGCGAACCGCTGGCGCTGGTGGAGCAGGCCTTCGACGGCAGTGACCGCACCGTCCTTGCCCGCCACCCCTATATCGATATCGGTGCCATCGAATGGACGGCCCAGCCACGCCAGCCCTTTGCCGAAAGCCTGGCCGCCGGAGTACCCTCGCCGCGCTACCTGAAGCCGGAACTGCGCGATGCCCAGCTGTACCGGCAGCTGGTGAAACTCTACCCCGGCCTGCACCCGCACTTCATCGACTTCAGCGAGGACGGTCGCCAGCTGCTGTTTTCATTGCAGGGGGATCGCCAGCCGCCCGTCTACCTGCTGCTGAGCACTGAAACCGGCAAAACCCATCTCCTGTTCTCCAGTCTGCCGCGAGTCGCCTCGAAGCAGATGGCCGAGCGTCGCTCACGGGTCTTCATGCTCAGCGACCGCCTGGTGGTCGAGGCGATCCTGACCCTGCCGGCCGACTACCACCAGCGGCCGCTGCCCACCGTGCTGATGCCGCATGGCGGGCCTTTCGATATCACCGACCGCTGGTATTACGACGCCGATGCCCAGTTCCTGGCCAATCGCGGCTATCTGGTGGTGCAGGTCAATTTCCGAAGCTCTGGCGGCCATGGTCCGGCCTTCGCCAGTGCCGGTGCACGCCATTGGGGCGATCGCGTGCAACAGGACATGATCGAGGTCATCCGACAGCTGATTGCCGAAGGCAGCGTCGACAAAAACCGGATCTGTACCTATGGTGGCAGCTTTGGTGGCTATTCGGCGATGATGAGCGTAATCCGGGCACCGGGCCTGTTCCGCTGCGCCATCGGCTATGCCGGCATCTACGACTTGTCGATGATGTACCGCAAAGGCGATATCCGGGAAAGCCGCCAGGGCCGCAGCTATCTGCATCTGGCCATCGGGGACGACCCCGCCGTGCTGGCCGCCAATTCGCCGGCAGAACTGGCCGGCCAGATCAGGATCCCGGTCCTGCTGATCCATGGCAAGGATGATCAGCGCGCGCCCTTCGCCCAGGCCAAGGCGATGCGCTCGGCACTCAAGGATGCCGGCAACCCGCCGCAATGGCTGGCCGAGCCCGATGAAGGCCACGGTTTCTATCAGACCGCGCACAATCTGCAGCGACTGCAGACGATCGAGGCATTTCTGGACCGGCAGATCGGGGCGCACGCCAACCCTGCGCCGGCCGGCGACGCCGCCACGCCGTGAATTCCCCGCATCCGGAGACGATTCCCCACTGCAACTACAGCAGCACCGGACGATCCGGCCGTTGATGGACTGGCATGGCCCGCACCGGAGCTATGTTGAATCAGAGAACAGCCGCGCGAAATCCCCGCGAAGTGCGGGCGCGCCCCGCACTTCGGCGCTGGACCGCCTGCGCAAGCCCCTGCGTGTCCAGGCATGATGCATGCAACCAAAGGCGCTGCCCGCGGCCCATCACCAGCGCCCCGAGGCGCCACCGCCTCCGAAACCGCCGCCGCCGCCGCTGAAGCCGCCGCCGGAGCGGCCGCCGCCAAAACCACCTCCACCCAGACTGCCCCAGCCCCCGCCACCACCTCGCCCCGATACCGACAGAAACCAGACCAGACCAGCACCCGCGAGGGCGCCCAGCCCGGCCATCCATACCGTATCCAGCAGATACATGACGCCTCCGCAGACCAGGGCGCCCAACAGGCAGCGCAACCACAGCGGCAACCAGGCCAGCAGAAAGCGCACCATCAAGGCCAGCACCAGTATCAATGGCCACAACGACTCCCCGCCCTGCCGGGCATGAGGTGATCGCACCGGCGGCAGGGATTCACCCCGGATCAGTCCGCTCAAGGCGGTGACCGCCGCATCGATGCCTCCGACGTAATCCTGCTCACGAAAATGGGGGCCGAGATATTCCCGGATGATGCGCGCCGCCGCGGCATCGGGAATGGCCCCTTCCAGTCCGTAGCCGACCTCGATACGCGCCTGCCGCTGATTTTTGACGACCAGCAGCAGCACGCCGTCATCCACGCCCTGACGGCCGATCCGATTGGCTTCGACCACCCCCATCGCATAGTCCTCGATGGCCTTCCCGCCGGTATCGGCCACCATCAGCACCAGCAGCTGCGCACCCTTGGCTTGTTGCAGCTGCGTCAGGCGGGCATCAAGCTGATCCAGCTGCGCACGCGTCAAGGTCCCGGTCTGATCGGTAGCGTAGTGCTCAAGTTTCAAGGATGCCGCCTGACCAAGGCCGGCGCCAAACATCAGACACAGGCCCAGCAGCATCAGCAGCCGGCAACGGATGATCACGGCTCAGGGCGCCGAACCGGCCGCTGCCGGAGAGGCATCGAAGTTGACGTTGGGTGCCCTCGAAATCGCCTGTTCGTTTTCCACGCTGAAATTGGCACGAGGCTGATAGCCGAATAACTTGGCGGTCAGATTGGCGGGAAAGCTGCGGACCTCCACGTTGTAGGCCAGAACGGCCTGCACATAACGATTGCGCGCCACCGTGATCCGGTTTTCAGTACCTTCCAGCTGCGCCTGCAGGTTCTGGAACAGTCCATCGGCCTTCAGCTGCGGATAGTTCTCACTGACCACCATCAACCGGGACAAAGCCCCTGACAAGGCGCCCTGAGCCTGCTGGAAACGAGCCAGCTGCTGCGGATCCCCGGCGCCATCCGCCGGCAGCTGCACCGAACCGACCCGTGCCCGCGCTGCGGTGACCTCGGTCAATACCTTCTCTTCGTGGCTGGCGTAGCCCTTGACGGTATTGACCAGATTCGGCACCAGATCAGCCCGGCGCTGATATTGGTTCAGGACCTCGGACCATTGCGCCTTGACTGCCTCGTCCTGACGCTGGATCGCGTTGTAGCCACAACCCGAGAGGCAGGCCAGCATGATCAGCAACAGACACGCACGCACAGATTTCATCCGATCCGCCCGACAGTTGGCCAGCGGACATTGGTAGCATCCGGACCTTGTGCGCGCAAGTACTTGCGATCGAAACTTCGTCAGGCTTGTACGCCCTTGCTCTGCCGCTGCAACGACTGGCGGCTACCGCACAGCCCGTACCGGACCGCGCCTGATCGATCCCGCCAGAGGCATCATGGAATCCATACGAGCTTGCAGATGTGCACCGAAGCCACGCCCTGGGCCAGCAATGGCAACCGATGCACGTGCGATCCCAACCGGATCAGCCATGATGGCCGGCCAGCACCAGGACCCAGCTCAGCACCGCGGTGACCAGCAGCACGAACACGGCGGCCGAGCCCATGTCCTTGGCCCGGCCGGCCAGCTCGTTGAATTCGGGGCTGGCCTTGTCCACCACCGCCTCGATGGCCGAGTTCAGCAGCTCCACCGCCAGCACCAACAATACCGGCACGATCAGCGCCAGTTGCTCAAGGGCACCCCGACCCAGCCAGGCACCCAGCGGGCAGACCACCACCACCAGCATTGCCTCCAGCCGGAACGAGGCCTCATGCCGCCAGGCCGCGGCAAAACCCTTCATGGTCCATTGCAAGGCCCGCCACAACTGACGCGGATCCCCGCGAAAACCACTACCCGCCATGACGCACTGCTCGTTCCGGCTTCAGCGGCAGGCTCAGACGGGCTGTTCCGGTGCTTTCCACACCAGATCCAGCTCGCGGGCCGCTTTGACATCATCCAGACGCCGCACCGGCATGCTGATCGGTGCCTGCTTCAAGACCTCAGGCGTCGACTGGGCTTCACGCAGCAGCTGGGCCATCACGTCCACGAAGTTGTCCAGGGTTTCCTTGGACTCGGTCTCGGTGGGCTCGATCAGCAGACACTCCGGCACCAGCAGCGGGAAATAATTGGTCGGTGCATGGATATTGTGGTCCAGCAGAGCCTTGGAGAAATCCAGCGCGGTGATGCCGTTGGCCTTCTTCTGCGGCTGCACGGTCACAATGAACTCGTGGCTGGCGCGGCGCTCCGGATAGGCCAGGGTGAAACCGACCTCGGCCAGTCGCCTGGCCAGATAATTGGCATTGAGGGTAGCGAACTCGGCGACCCGCACCATGCCCTCACGCCCCAGCATTCGCGCATAGATATAGGCACGCAGCAGCACCCCGGCATTGCCGGCGAAGCTGGTCAGCCGACCGATCGACTGCGGACGATCTTCCTGGCGAACCCAGCCGTACTGGCCATCGTCCTTGCGCTCGACCATCGGCACCGGCAGATAGGGCCGCAGACGTTCGGAGACGCCGACGGCGCCGGCACCGGGACCACCACCGCCATGCGGCGTCGAAAAGGTCTTGTGCAGATTCATGTGGATGGCATCGAAGCCCATGTCACCCGGGCGGACCTTGCCCAGAATCGCGTTCAGATTCGCGCCGTCGTAATACAACAGGCCACCGGCCTCGTGCACCAGCTTGGCGATTTCCTGGATCCGTCGCTCGAACACGCCGATGGTGCTGGGGTTGGTCAGCATGATGCCGGCGGTCTTGGGGCCAAGCACCTTCTTCAGCGCTTCGACGTCGATGTCACCATCGCTCTTGGTCGGAATTTCGCGCACGGTGCAGCCGCACATGGTCGCGGTGGCCGGATTGGTGCCGTGGGCCGCATCGGGCACGATGATCTCGGTACGCTCGGTATCGCCGCGATCGCGATGATAGGCGACGATCATCGCCACGCCGGCCAGCTCGCCCTGGGCACCGGCCATGGGCGCCAGCGAAACGCCGCCCTTCATGCCGGTGACATCGGCCAGAATTTCCTGCAGGTCGTGCATGCAGGCCAGAAACCCTTGGGACATCGAGTCCGGCGCATAGGGATGACGGGCCAGGAAGCCGTCCAGCATGGCCAGACTGTTGCAGGCCCGCGGGTTGTATTTCATGGTGCACGAACCCAGGGGATAGAACTGGGTGTCGATCGAGAAATTCTTGCGCGAGAGGTTGGTGTAATGCCGGACCACTTGCAGCTCCGACACTTCCGGCAGCCCCGGGGACGACTTGCGGCGAAACGCGGCCGGCAGGTCGGCAGGCACTTCGACATCGGCGGGCATCTGGGCGGCAGCGCCGCGACCTGGCTGGGAAAGCTCGAAAATCAACATGACGACTGTCGGTCCGTGTCGGAGTGAATAAACAGCCCCGAATGATGCCACAAGGCCGGGGGTTGCGGTGAGCCCTCAGGCACGGCGCACCCTCACGAAAGCTGAACGCCACCCATCCACCGTTCAAATAGGGTACTCTTCGACGTTTGCGGTCCCGTCAGGGCCCAGGAATCACAGGTCGGCCCACCCGGGTCGAGCCCGACCACACCTATCATCAAGGCATGCGATGACAGCTCAGTTACCGTCCAAGACGCATTCGTTCAGCACCGTTTTTCTTATCGAAATGTGGGAGCGCTTCGGTTTCTACGGCATGCAGGTCCTGATGGTGACCTACATGATCAAGAATCTGGGCTTCGACGACGCGCGCTCGAACCTGGTGTGGGGCGCCGCCTCGGCCCTGATCTATGCCACTCCCGCCATCGGCGGCTGGGTCGGTGACAAGCTGCTGGGCACTCGCCGTTCGATGCTGATCGGAGCCAGTGTGCTGACGCTGGGCTATCTGCTGCTGTGGATACCCAACAACGGCGGCGGCCTGCTGTATATCGCGCTGGGCGTGATCATTGTCGGCAACGGCCTGTTCAAGTCCAATGCCGGCAATCTGGTTCGCAAGATCTACGAGGGCGACGAAAGTCGCATCGATTCGGCCTTCACCATCTACTATATGGCCGTCAATATCGGCTCGACCTTCTCGATGCTGCTGACCCCCTGGATCCGGGTCAAGATTTCCAGTATGTATGGCGAGACCTGGGGCTGGCACACCGGCTTCGGTGTCTGTGCCCTTGGCCTGATTCTGGGTCTGATCAACTACGCCGTCATGCGTCGCAGCCTCGCGCATATCGGCTCGCAAGCCGACAGCCATCCGGTCCGCAAGGACTACGCGGCGGGCGTGCTGGCAGGCTCGATTGCCTGCGTCCTGGCCTCGGCCTTCATTCTCGACCACCAGAGTGTCGCCCGGGCCTGCGTCTATCTTGCAGGCATTCTGATCCTGGCCATCTTCGCCTGGCTGATCGCCAGGAGTCAGCGCGGCGAGCGCTCGGGCCTGGTTGCGGCATTGATCCTGTGCATCCAGACCATCTTCTTCTTCATCTTCTACCAGCAGATGTCGACTTCGCTGAACCTGTTCGCCCAGCACAACGTCAACCTCTCCTTCGACCTGTTCGGCTTCCATCTCTTCAATTGGATCCCCGAGCAGTTCCAGTCGCTCAACGCGATCTGGATCGTGCTGCTGAGCCCGGTACTGGTCTTTATCTACAATACCTTGGGTAGCCGCGGCCGCGATATTTCGGTCGCCGCCAAATTTGCCTGGGGCTTTGCCGCTGTCGCGGCCGGCTTCTTTGTCTACGGCCTCAGTGCCAGGCACGCCATCAACGGTCAGGTGTCGTCCTGGGCCATGGTCTGGGGCTATGGGCTGTATTCGCTTGGCGAGCTGCTGGTCTCGGGTCTGGGCCTGGCCATGATCGCCCGTTATGTGCCGGAGCGGATGGGAGGCTTCATGATGGGGGCTTACTTTGTGGCTTCCGGTATTTCCATGTACCTGGGCAGCATGGCCGCCAATTTTGCGGCCATGCCGCAAGGCATCATGGATCCCGAAACCTCCCTGAGGATCTATACCGGTCTGTTCACCAAGCTCGGCTACGTCGGCATCGGCTGCACGTTGATTGCATTGGCGATGCTGCCTTTGATGAAGAAGCTCTCCAGCAACCACGAAGCCCACGCCACGCCGTTGCCGGCCGTACACAGCGAAGAGGCATGAAGCCCACGCTGCTGATCCAGGCAACGCGGCCCGAGGCCTTGCCGTGAGCCGTGACTCGAAAGGACCGGGCATCGGCCCTTCGACCTTGGCCCGCAGTCTGGCCTGGCTGCGGCTTTGCGCCGTGTTCGGGCAGTCCGTCACGGTCCTGGTCTGCATCACGCTGCTGGGCATGCATCTGCCACTGCAGGCTCTGGCGGCAGGCATCCTCGGCCTGGGCCTGTTCGCCATCTACGCCTACTGGCGGCTGAGCACACGCAAGACCTTGCATGAGTGGGAGGTGGTGTTGCACATCGCCGTCGATACCCTGGTACTGGGTTACCTGCTCTATTTCACAGGTGGCGCCGACAATACCTTCATCACTCTATTGCTGGTACCGATTGCCCTGGCGGCAACCACCTTGCGGGTGCCTTCGCTGCTGTGCGTGTCAGGCCTGGCCGGGCTTGTCTATCTGACCTTGCTGGTCTGGTACCAGCCGCTGGACCTGGACAGCGCACGCTGGTCGCACAGGGCCTTGCGCCTGACCGGCGCAACGCTAAATTTCGCGATCACGGCCGGCCTGCTGGCCTTGTTCTCCCATCGTCAGGCCCGTTCGTTGCGACGCCAGCAGGTGGAAGTGCAGCGGGTCCGCGAGCGGGCCCTGCGTGACGAGGGCATTCTCGCGATCGCCACCCAGGCCGCAGGCGCGGCCCACGAGCTGAATACACCGCTCTCGACCATGCGCATGCTTTTGCCGGAACTGCGCAAGGAACACAGTGCCGACATCACTCTGGCAGAAGATCTGGAGCTGCTGGAGGTTCAGGTCGAGCGCTGCCGCGGCATCCTTCGCGAAATGGTGGCCTTCGGCAAGGCCCAGCTCGCCGAGGAGCCGGAAACCCGTCCGCTCGCCGAGTTCATCCAGCTGTGTCTGGCCCGCTTTCAGTTGCTGCGCCCCGAGGTCGAGCTGACCCTGAACATCCGCGGCGACGTCTCCGATCAGACCATCCGTGCGCCGGTCAGCCTGCGCCATGCGCTGATCAATCTGCTGAACAATGCCGCCGATGCCTCGGCCCTGTGCGACTCCAGGCAGATAGAACTGCATGTGGAACGCGATCATGGCTGGCTGGATCTGCTGGTCATCGACAATGGTCCGGGCTTCAGTGAAACCCACCAGGCCCCGTTGCTGGGGCGCAGTGGCAAGCGCAGCGGTCTGGGTCTGGGCATGGCCCTGACCCAGGCCACCGCCGAGCGCCTGAACGGCGAGCTCAGCGTGCGCAATCTGGCAAGCGGAGCTGAAGTCCGCCTGAGGCTGCCCTTGGAGGTAGCCTCTTGAGCCGGCATGGCCTATGATTTGCAACATTTTTTTTATTTCTTATTGTCTTTCAGTATGCTCAACATCCTGATGATCCATGTCCCGGCACAGGCCGGGGTCCTACCATGCCGGAGTACGCCATGAGTGAAAATCTGCCCAACGCGTCCAACCGCCCTGTTCTGATCGTCGATGACGATGTGACCTTCACCCGCGTGCTGTCGCGTGCGCTGACCTCGCGCGGTTTCGAGGTGGTGATTGCCAATCAGGCCGATGAGGCGCGTCTGCTGGCCCGCCGCAACCACCCGCAGCATTGCGTGCTGGACCTGAAGCTGGGCGACGAGAATGGCCTGCGACTGATCCCCGAACTGCAGGCGCTGGTGCCGGATCTGCGAATCCTGTTGCTGACCGGTTACGCTTCCATCGCTACCGCCGTCGAAGCCATCCGTCGCGGTGCCCATGATTATCTGGCCAAGCCGGTCGATGCTGACGCCGTGGTCCGGGCCTTGCTGGATGGCGACACCTCCAGCAGCAGCGAAGATGAGCTGCTGGAAGCCCCGGACGCCCCGCTGCCCTTGCGTCGACTGGAATGGGAACACATCCAGCGAGTACTCACCGAGTGCGATGGCAATATCTCGGAAACAGCCCGTCGCCTGGGCATGTACCGTCGCACCCTGCAACGCAAGCTGGCCAAGCACCCCGTTCGCGAACGTCCGGACAGCGAAGGCTGACCCCCTCCTGCCGACGCCTCGAAGCCCCGGTTTCGAGGCGTCCTGCAGATCACGACCGCCGCGAGGCAGTCAGCCCCGCAATCTCCCCGCTACCTAGCCATCCGCCCATGCTCCACCGATAATCGGTGGCTGATGGCTACCTATCAGAAGCAAAGTCGTTAATGTTTGTACCAGGCCAACGCTGGATTTCATCCGCCGAACCCGAACTGGGGCTCGGAACCATACTTCGCGTCGAGGGACGCAGCGTCCAGGTGCTGTTTGCCAAAGCCGGCATCCTGCGCCCCTACGCCGCCGATTCGGCCCCGCTGATCCGGGCCGAATTCCGGGCCGGCCAGCGCGTGGCCGGCAAAGGCATCGCCTTTCTGGTCGAGCGGGTCGAGATCAAGGACGACTTGCTGATCTATAGCGGCGAAGGCCGCGAACTGCACGAAGGCCAGCTGGATGACGAACAAAGCGTCAGCCAGGCGGACGACAGGTTGGTCGGCGGCCGGGTCGATACCACCGCGCAATTCGAGTTGCGACTTGAAACCCTGCAGCGTCGCGCCGAGGCTCGTCGCGCCGCCAATTGGGGTCTGGGCTCTTCCCGTATCGGTTTGATTCCGCACCAGCTGCGGGTCGCCGGCATCGCCGCCGCCCGCCGCTCGCCGCGGATCCTGCTGGCCGATGAAGTCGGCCTGGGCAAGACCATCGAAGCGGGCATGATCATGGCCCGCCAGCTGGCGACCGGCCGTGCCAGCCGAGTGCTGGTCCTGCTTCCCGATCCGCTGGTCTACCAGTGGTTCATCGAGTTGCGCCGCCGGTTCAACCTGAATTTCGCGATCTTTGACGAAGAGCGCTGCGAAGCGCTGGAACTGGCTGACGAAGCGGTCAATCCGTTCGAAGACGACCAGCTGGTGATCACCGACTTCAGCGTGCTGGAACAACATCCCAGGCGCGCCGAGCAGCTGAAGGCTGCAGGCTGGGATCTGCTGGTGGTCGACGAGGCCCATCATCTGGCCTGGACCCCGGAACAGGCCAGTCCGCGCTACCAATGGGTCGAGCAGCTGGCGCAGCAGACCCCCGGCGTGATTCTGCTGACCGCGACCCCGGAACAACTGGGACGGGCCGGTCACTTCGCCCGCCTGCGCCTGCTGGATCCGGACCGCTACCCCGATCTGGCCCGCTACGAGGCCGAGGCCGACGGCTATCTGGCCCTGTCCGCGATTGCCGATGCGCTTTCTGCCGGACAGGCACTGAGCGACGCGCAGCAGGCCGAACTGCTGGCCCAGCTGGGCGCCGATGCCGAACTGCAGACCGCACTGGCGGATCCGCTGAAGCCGGCCCATGCGCATGCGCTGATCGCCGCGCTGATCGATCGCCACGGCACCGGCCGGGCGATGTTCCGTCATCGTCGCCAGAGCGTCGGCGGCTTCCCCGAGCGCCGGCCCGAATTCCAGCTGCTGGATGCCGGCGTACTGGATGCGGAACTGAACCAGCAACTGCTGCAGGAGTTCCAGGCCGACCTGCAGGCGCATCCCGAAGACGAAGACTATGACTACAGTCACGATCCCCGGCTTGAAGCCTTGGTGGCGCTGCTGGAAGCCCATCCGCAAGACAAGTTCCTGCTGATCTGCCGGACCCAGGCCAAGGTGCTGGCGCTGGAAGATGCCCTGCGCACCCGCAGCGGTGTCGGCGTGGCCCGTTTCCATGAAGGCCTGAGCATGGTCCAGCGTGACCGCAATGCCGCCTTCTTCGCCCAGCCCGATGGCGCACGTCTGCTGCTGTGCTCGGAAATCGGCTCGGAAGGCCGCAACTTCCAGTTCGCTCACCGGCTGGTGATGTGGGATCTGCCGCTGGATCCGGACCTGCTGGAACAACGGATCGGCCGCCTCGATCGCATCGGCCAGCAGCACAGCATCAGCCTGCACCTGATCCTGGCCCCGGAAAGTCCGCAGCATCTGCTGGCGCAATGGTACGACCAAGGCATGAATGCCTTCCGCCACAGTCCGGCCGACGGCCGCCAGTTGCTGGCCGAATTCGGCGAAGAAGTGGCGGGCGCCGCCCTGGCCCAGGATCCGGACCGTATCGCGGTCCTGATCAAGGACACCCACGCCATGCATCAGGTCCTGCTGGACCAGCTGCAGGCCGGTCGCGATCATCTGCTGGAGCTGGCCGCCAATCGCGACCTGCATGCCGATGATCTGCAGCGCGCCTTCCAGCATGATTTCGATCCGGCGCAGGAAGGCTTTGTGCAGCGCCTGTTCGAACAGTTCGGCGTGCATCCGGAAGAATTGAGTGCCGGTATCTGGCTGCTGGACCCGCAATACCTGTCCACGGATGCCCTGCCCGGCTTCGAGGAAGGCCCGCTCAGCGTCACCTTCGACCGCAAGACCGCACTGAGCCGTGATGACCTGCCCTTGCTGCGGCTGGATCATCCGCTGGTCGGCGGCGCCATCGAACTGACTCTGGCCGGAGAGCTTGGCAATGCGGCCTTTCTGGTCGACGACATGCTGCCGGCCCGCAGCGCATTGCTGCAGGCGGTATTCGTGATCGAGTGCGTGGCCGACCAGCGACTGGATGCCGACCGCTATCTGCCGCCGACGCCGGTGGTGGTCACCGTCGACACCCGTCTGGCCGAGCGCGAGGATTTCGCCCCCAGTCCGGTCGCGGTCCGCAAGGCCGCCGACCGCACGATCGAAGTGCCTCGCTATCGCAAATTCCTGGCCAAGCTGGTGCCGCCGATGCTGGAACGGGCCGAAACCCTGGCCGGAACCCGTGCCGACGCCCTCAAGAGCGCCGCGCTGGAGCTGGCCACCACCGAGCTCGATGCTGAACTGCAGCGGTTGCTGGCCTTGCGCCAGGTCAATCCTTCGGTCAGCGAACGCGAGATCGGCGAGCTGGCCGACGAGCGGACCCAGCTGCTGGATGCCCTGCCCCAGGCCCGGCTGCGGCTGGATGCGATCCGCTTTGTCACCAGCCCCGACTTCCTCAGCCTGCGCTGAGGAGGTCCCGAGGCAGGGAGCTGTCGATGCGACTGGGCGGCCTGTATCGCTATCCACTGAAATCCGGAGCGGCTCAAGCCGTCTCCGACATTGCCGTACTGCCGCGCGGACTGGCGGCAGATCGCGGCTGGATGGTCTGCGATCCACAAGGACGCTTCATCACCGGACGCAGCCATCCGCGCATCAGTCTGGTACAGGCCCAGCCGCTGGCCGACGGCCTGCAATTGCATGCGCCAGGCATGGCGATGCTGCACATTCCTGACACCAGTCTGGCAGACGTCTGGCCGGTCAGCATCTGGAAGCAGTCGGTCCAGGCCCTGGTGGGCAATGCCGCGGCCGATGCCTGGCTGAGCGCCTGGCTGGGCACCTCGGTCCGTCTGGTCCGACTCCCGGAGACCAGCCATCGACCGGTGGATCCCCGCTACGGCCGCACGGGCGACGAAGTCAGCCTGGCTGACGGTTTTCCGCTGCTGCTGCTGGGCCAGGCTTCGGTGCATGCCTTGAACCAGCGCCTTGAACATCCGGTCGGCGCCCTGCATTTCCGCCCCAACCTCATCATCGAAGGCTGTGAAGCCCACGCCGAAGACAGCTGGCACCGACTGCGGATCGGCGAAGTCGACTTCGAAGTGGTCAAGGCCTGCACGCGCTGCATCTTCGTGAATGTCGATCCGCAGACTGCGTCCCCGGATCCTGCCGGCGAACCGCTGCGCACGCTGGGCACCTACCGCCGCAGCGACAAGGGCATCATCTTCGGCCAGAACCTGATCCCGCGTTCGGACGGGCGGCTGCGGATAGGCGACCCGGTGATCCGGCTGGACTGAGTCCGACTCAGCTCCCGCCAGGTCCAGGCAGCCGATCCGCGCCAGCAGGCGAATGACTCCGTCGGATGCCATGCGCCGCTCCAGCCACCAACGCTATCAACGCCACAGGGTTCTTGCAGGCTTGAACGGCAGCCGTCCACGCCAGTACTGAAGCAGCAGCCAGCCGCCCAGCATGCCCCCCAGGTGAGCGAAATGCGCCACCCCGGCCTGGGTCTGGGTCACACCGAACAGCAACTCGGCCAGCGCGTACAAGG
>JGI2924J29684_1077095_pt1 | contig 13564 bp, 16 predicted proteins | sample BenlonsequencITS_FD_29684 | JGI IMG/M metagenome (IMG submission 29684)
GACAAAAACCAAGTAACCGCTTTATAATCAGTAGGTTGAGAATTGAATTTAACTAATATCCGGGTTTACCGGACAACAATGCTTTTCAATATAATCAAACACATGATCGCGGTAATTTTCGTCCTTCAGATGGGTCAAGAACTGTCCGTATTTCTGTCGGTACAGTAAATCCTGGATTTTCGGATCATCATGGGCCACCAAATCAAATACCCATAGGCTGCCCCCTGGTTTCAATAGGCGAAAGAGTTTTTCAAAAGCTGATTTCCAATCTTCGTCATCCCTTAGGTGATGCAATACCGCCGTGGCAATGATGACTTCAAATGATTTTTCCGGTAAGGGGAGGTTCCTGAAATCTCCTTTCACGGTCGTTACTTCGCCCTCCGTGAGGGGTGTAGTTCGCTCTTTTGCCCGATCCAGCATGGGTTGGCTAAGATCTGCCAACGTGACATTGGTGGGGGCAAGGACCTTGGATAGGAGCTTGACCGAGAAATTGCCGGCGCCACAGCCGATGTCCAATAATTGGGTCAAATTAGGATACAGCTGGGCGATGCCGTCTGTGATCAATTCCATGTTGAACAAGGCGTCTACAGTGGAGGATTGTCCGGTTTCTATATTGGAGAAACGGTCCACATCGCTGTCAAACCTTTTTTCAATTTCTGCTATAGTGGATTTTTTGGTCATGGTAATTGGGGGTAAAATGAGGGTGTTTACGGTGGATTGAAGAAAAGGTCTTACTTTTTTTGGCAAGGCCTCTCGCTTTAGGGTGTTTAATGGATAAGAAGTACTTGATGGCGCGAACCAGCCAGGAACTGTATGTATTCAAGCTTTATAACATTCCAGCCTTGAATTCCTCAATAGTTCGTGTCCAGCACAAACACCGTAGGAATTTTGTGGAGGTCTATTTTGACCTTCCTCCATTCTGCTATGGTTTTGGTTTGGATAAACTCGTCCTTGGCGGTTAAGTTTTTGGCGATGCAGAGTTTGGTGTTTGGGTGAAGGTGTGTTTTGAGGTCTTCCAGCAGGTGGTTATTGCGGAAGGGCGTTTCCATAAAAAGCTGCGTCCGGCGAAATTGCGTGGATTCGTTTTCCAAGCTTTTAATGGCTTGAACGCGGCTTTTTTTGTCAATGGGAAGGTAGCCGTGAAAGGCAAACGACTGGCCGTTAAAGCCAGCGCCCATCAGGGCCAAAAACATCGATGAAGGGCCGGAAAGGGGCACCACCTGAATGTTCTTTTGATGGGCAAAAGCCACCGCCACCGCTCCTGGATCTGCAATGCCTGGACACCCTGCTTCCGATATGATGCCCATGTCGTGGCCTTCAAAGATCGGTTTTAGCAGTTCTGGCAGCTGTGCGGCCTTTGTCTTTTTATCCAGCACCTCAAAATGCAATGCTTCGATGGTGAGGCCAAGCCGTAGGCTGGAAATATAGCGGCGGGCCGTCCGGAGATTTTCAGCCAAATAATAGGAGGTTTGGCTGATCACTTCTTTGACTTGTGGGCTGATGATTTCTTGGCCCGTGCCGTCTGCCAATATGTTCGGAATCAAATAGAGCTTTCCTTTTTTCATGATCGATTTTTCACGGTGGTGCTTTCAGGTTAAGGAGCGGTGCTGTCTACTGTTTGAAATAGAGCACTTCAAGATGGTAGGCTGGCCTTGAGTGACCGAAGCCGCGACATGCTAATTTTTTTATGCATTTAGAAAGTTATGGCTTACCCCAAAAAAGCCTTGATCGTCTCTACGACAGCATCAGGCTGTTCGGCATGAAGCCAATGGCCAGCATTTTTGATGGTTATCAGCTTATATTCTGGGAAATATTTTTCTAAGTCTTCCTTGTCCTTTTCTTGGATATAGTCAGAATTGGCCCCCCGCATAAAGAGCGTCGGCCCCGCATAGGATTTGTCGCTCTCGATTTCAGCGCCGACGTTATCAATTTTTTCGGTAATGACGGGGAGGTTGATTTTCCAGACGAATTTTCGGTTTTCATCCCGCCCCAGGCTTTTCATCAGAAATTGCCTTATCCCCATTTCAGGGATATGCTCCGCAAGGGTTTCGTCGGCTTCTTTTCTGGAGGCTAAATGATCCATGTCGATGGCATTCAGTCCGGCAAGGATGTTTTCGTGATGGGGAGGGTAATATCGTGGTGCAATGTCTGCAATGATGAGCTTTTGGACTTTATTGGGGTACTTTAGAGCAAAGTTCATGGCCGTCTTTCCACCCATGGAGTGCCCCATGATATACGCAGCTTCCAAGCCTTGGGAAGTCATAAAAGCTGCCAGGTCATCCACCATGCTTTTATAACTCCACTCTTCACTGTGGGGGGAATCGCCGTGGTTCCGCTGATCCACCAAGTACATGGTGTAATCCTCTTCCAGTTCTTTGGCGATGCTCAGCCAGTTGTCTGCCGAACCAAAAAGTCCATGCAGAATGATCAGTGGTTTGCCTTGGCCTACTTTTTTATAGTTTAGTTTCATGCTGTAGCGTTTTGTTCAATTGTTTTACTGATGAGCGGAAGCCTAAGGTTACGGCGTATCGGGGTACCGCCACGCTTGTTGCTTTTCGCGACTCAATACGAATTATCCTTCATCCATTTCCAACTGCCTTCTATACAGTTGGATGGTGTTCTCCAAACCGTAATAAAGGGCGTCACAGATCAGGGCATGGCCGATGGATACTTCATCCAAGAAGGGAATGTTTTCCTTCAGAAAGCGAAGGTTGTCCAGGTCGAGGTCATGTCCAGCATTTAGGCCAAGGCCCAATGAGCTGGCCATTTTGGCCACTTCCACATACGGTTTGACAGCCTCCTGCTTGTTTTTGTGAAAGTTACTGGCATAGGGTTCGGTATACAATTCCACTCGGTCGGTGCCTGTAAGTTTGGCCGGTTCGAAGTATTTTTTATCCGGATTAATGAATATAGAGGTGCGGGTTCCATATTCATGTAATTCCGCGATGATGTCTTTCAACTCTTCCTGATGGGCAATGGTGTCCCATCCGGTGTTCGAGGTGAGCACATGAGGCGGATCCGGGACGAGGGTCGCCTGTGCGGGCCTGGCCAAGCGAATAATTTCCATGAATCGTTTGTCAGGATAACCTTCTATGTTAAATTCGGTGGTGACCACGTCCTTAAGCTTCATGACATCATCATATCGGATATGTCTCTCGTCCGGGCGAGGATGCACCGTGATGCCTTGAGCGCCGAATTTTTCAGCATCCAAGGCGACCTGGACCACATCTGGATTGTTGCCACCGCGGGCATTCCTGATGGTGGCAATCTTGTTAATATTTACGCTGAGTTTGGTCATTTTATTAAATTATGCTCTAATTTTGTTTCAAAATTACACCTTAAATCACATAAACATAAAGATAATGAGTTTAAAGCAAAGTATAGAAGCTGAGATCAAGAACGCCATGCGCTCCAAGGACAAAGACCGTTTGCGTGCCTTGCGGTCCATCAAGTCTATGATTATGTTGGAAGAGACCAAGGGATCGGAAAAAGGCATGACCGAAGATGAGGAGATCAAGCTACTGACCAAAGCGGCCAAGCAACGAAGGGATTCCCTGGAGATTTATGAGCAGCAGGGTCGGGAAGATCTGGCTGCCACCGAGCAATCTGAACTTGACATTATCAATGAATTTTTACCTAAGCAGCTGAGCGAAGAAGAACTTGAAGGTGAATTAAAAGCCATTATCACTGAAGTAGGCGCCGAAGGGCCAAAAGACATGGGCAAGGTGATGGGCGTGGCGACCAAAAAACTGGCCGGAAAGGCAGACGGGAAAATGATCTCGCAGAAAGTAAAGCAATTGCTTTCTTAATAGGCTGGGCCAAAGCAGCAAGAGGTTTGTGCGGGGTGGTTGCCCTAGCATCGTAAAGGATGGGGATCCTTGGATAGCCTTTGGTGACTTTCCTCAGGCCCCCATAGGTGTTCCCGATTCCTTTACTGAGCATGTCAAAAGGGCAAGTCAGGGGCTTATGAGAAGTGATTGGACGATCCCTGCATCGGGTAAACGGCCGCTGCTGCTTCCAAGAAAGCCAATCATACTGGATCAGGAAGGAATCACGCCTTACCCATAAATAGTTAACCATACCAATAGTTGAACACGATAGACATTGTTATACTGATTTTATTGGCCATAGGGGCTTATAGCGGCTATCGGCAAGGCCTTTTTATTGGCATTTTGTCGATAGTGGCCTTTATCATCGGGCTTGTCTTTGCTTTTAAGTTTATGCACTGGGGGGCAGAACTCTTGGCCACACGGGTGGAGAGCCTGACCTTTATGTTGCCTTTCATCTCCTTTTTGATCATATTTTTGTTGGTGACGATCACGATTCGGATTTTGGCCTTATTGGTGAAGAAAACGTTGGACCTGACCATTTTGGGTACCTTTGATAATTTTGCTGGAGCTATCCTGGGCTTGCTGAAGTGGGGCTTTATGCTCAGCCTGTTGATTTGGGCGGCAAAGTCCTTTGGGATAGAAATGCCCCGTGAAAAGCTGGAGGAAAGTTACCTTTTTACGGTCATCGAACCATTTGCTGCTATTGTCATTGATATGGTCGGGGTCATTACACCAGCCATTCAGGATGCCGTAGGACGAATCAATGAGTTGGTAGAAAAATCTCAGGATGCTGTTGCTAATTGATAATTTTGATTCCTTTTCCCATATCTTGGCGGATTACTTTAGGCAGGCAGGCTTCGACCTGCATATTGTCAGGAACGATACGCCATTGGCGGTTTTGATGGAAGGAAAATATGAGGGACTTGTACTTTCTCCAGGGCCGGAAACTCCTGCAAAGGCGGGAAATCTTCAGGAGATTTTTGAATACTTTCATGACAAGTTGCCCGTACTGGGGGTGTGTCTGGGGCATCAATGCATTGGAACCTTTTTTGGTGCCAAGTTGGTAACGGGAGCACGTCCGGTTCATGGCAAAGTGTACTCCGTGACCAAGCGCTTGGACCACCCCATGCTGAACGGGCTGCCGGAGCGATTTTTGGTGACACGCTACCATTCCCTGGAACTTAAGGATTTGCCGGATTGCCTTCAGCCACTGCTTTATACCGAGCAGGGAGCGTTAATGGCCATGGTACACCAGACACTTCCGATTGTCGGCATCCAATATCACCCCGAAGCGTACCTAAGTGAATATGGCCTGCAGGTAATTCAGAATTGGGGCAAGTGTTATGTGCGGGACGGGCAGTCTCGGAATGAGGGCTGAAGAGTGTGCTACCTATAAATGGGTTTGTTTTTTTGCTTTTAATGTATTTGCCTGTTGGGGACTTCCGGTTTGGTTTATTTTTCCTAGGATAAGTGCTTAAAACGCTGGGATTGGAAAATTGACCTATAAGTCATGAAAAATAAAATTTCCCTCATTGGACGCGGGATGTGCTTTTTGCGTTTTAATAAATGAATACTATTTAATATCTTTAAAATATGCAGGCGTACGAATTCATCAACAACATGATTCCCCCATTAAAACTCACAGACAAGGCAAAGATGGCTTTGTCATGGATGGAAGAAATCCGTACGGATGTATTGCCTGTGGTGGAAGCGGGGATTTTCAGGGGCTTGGTCACAGATGAAATGATCTATAACATCAACAAAGAAGATATTCCCGTGGCAGATGTTCCACTGGAGTCAGAGGGGTGCTTTGTGCTGAAGGACAAGCATATCTATGACGTGCTCCGTGTCGCTTCCGAGTTTCAAAGCAATATGGTGGCCGTAGTAGATCATGAAAATATTTATCATGGTGTGGTCACGCTGGAAGATGCCATAGCAGCTTTTGCCGATACGCTGTCGATCCAAGCCCAGGGAGGGGTGTTGGTGTTGTCGATGTTCATGACAGATTACAGTCTGTACGAAATTGCCCGGGTCATAGAATCAGAAAATGCCAAGGTGTTGAGCAGTTTTTTGACCAGTGACCCTTTGGATGAGAGCAAAATAAAGGTGGTGCTAAAAGTCGATAAAACAGAGCTTCGCCATATCAAGGCCACCTTGGAGCGGTTTGGGTACAAGGTGATCGATCATTATCAGGAAGAAATGGATGAAAACAAAGAACAAGACCGTCTGGATAACCTGATGAGATTTTTAAATATCTAATAGGAAACAAATGAAGATAACCATTCATGGTATAAGTTTTCAAAAGGAATTTGTGCCATATATAGAGAAGTTGATAGCGGTGCTGCATGGTCATGGAACCGATTTATTTCTCACTGAAACCTTTTCAAAATACTTAAAGAAATCCGGGGCAAAAGCTACCGGATTCACTGTGTTGGGCGAAAGGAAGGAGTTGGCAGGGATGGACTTTGTCATTTCGGTAGGCGGTGACGGGACATTGCTGGATACGGTGTCCTTGGTGGGCGAGTATGAAGTGCCCATTGTAGGGATCAATACCGGTAGGATGGGATTTTTGGCGACCATTGCCAAGGAAGATGTGGAGAAAGCGGTGCAGGTACTCTTTGACGGTGATTTTACCATTCAGGACAGGATACTGATAAACCTGGAAGCCGATCAAAAGCTGTTTAATGGGGTGCCCTATGGCCTGAATGAGTTTACCATCCACAAGCGGGATACTTCTTCCATGATCATCGTACACACGTACATCGATGGAGAATACCTGAACAGCTACTGGGCAGACGGCCTGATCGTCGCGACTCCCACCGGTTCTACGGGCTATTCCCTGAGTTGTGGAGGGCCGTTAATATCCCCTTCAGCCAAGAACTTTGTCATTACACCGGTAAGTCCGCACAACCTGAATGTGAGGCCTATGATTGTTTCGGACGAAAGTGAAATAACTTTTTCCATTGAAGGAAGAAGTAAGAAATTTTTGATATCATTGGACTCTCGGTCCACGGCGGTGGATGCCTCGGTAAAGCTAAAGGTCAAGCGAGAGAAATTCGTGGCCAGGTTGGTTAAGTTCCACGATTACAGTTTCTTCGACACCTTGCGTAAGAAGCTGAATTGGGGCTTTGATATGCGAAATTAGTTTTAACATAAATTAACCCCCTGAATACTGAGGAGGGTTTTTTATTCGTTGAGTACTTTATAAATTGCAGCGTCTTGAAAAAAGTCAATTTTCAGTTTTTGTGTTGTTCCCTTCTGATTTTGATGTTAATGTCAATTTCAGTGAGGCGTGGATATGCGCAAAAGACCAGTGAATATGGCATAGGCTTGGGAGTGGCGACGTATTCCGGAGATATTATCCGACGACTGGATCCTTCCCAGATTGGACTTCAAGGCACGTTGTTTGGCAGACGAAAATTTGACAATGTTTGGAGTTTACGGTATGGCATTGCCCTGGCCGGATTAAACGCCGCGGACAGTGTACGACCGTTGGATGCTATGGCTCAAGCTCGAAACGCATATTTCAAGGGCTTGCTGGTGGAAGGACATGTGATGATGGAATACCATTTTCTCGATTACTTGGCACCACATTCTCCTGTGCGATATTCTCCCTACGCGTTCTTTGGGATTGGGTACACGATGTTCTTTGGCGAAGGACAGGCCTATCAAGGGGAAATTCATCCGCAGGATGATGGGGATTATTCCTTGTCCACCCCGGTGATCCCTTTTGGTTTGGGCGTCAAGTACCAACTGAAGGAGCGGTTGTTTCTTTCGGTAGAGTTTGGCTTTAGGCCCACCCTCTCAGACTTTTTGGACAAGATCGAGTCGAGTGAGACCAATTTGCCACGGTTTCCACCTGACCCAAATGCCCCCCTTCCAGATGATCCGGATGCATATCCTTTGCCTTATGGATTGAATTATGGAAACAAGGCGGACAAGGACTGGTATTATTTTTTAGGTGTGACGCTAAGTTACTCCTTCCACAAGATCGAATGCTTTAATTATTAATTAATTGGCATCGGGGATAGAATATTAAAAAAGAAATAGCATTTTTGTACCTCCAAAAAATTTAAGCTCGGACAAAACTGGAATGAAGGAAGCGATAGACAAGGAAAGGATTCCCAAGCACATTGCTGTAATCATGGATGGTAACGGTCGATGGGCGCAGGGCAAAGGAGCCAAGCGTGTCTTTGGCCATAGAAATGCCATTACAGCCGTGCGTGAGACCATTACTGGGGCGAATGATTTGGGCGTAGCGTATTTGACGCTTTATACATTTTCCACGGAAAACTGGTCCAGGCCAAAACTCGAGGTCAAGGCCATTATGGAGCTGCTGGTAAAAACCCTTACCGATCAAGTGCCCAATCTGATGAAGGATAATGTAAAGCTTACCCTGATCGGGGACATGGGCATGTTGCCACCCAGAAGCAGGGCCAAGCTTAGCGAAGCCATCGAGGAAACTTCCCGAAATACCGGACTTACCCTCATCTTGGCCCTGAGCTATAGTGGAAGATGGGAAATTACCAATACCGTAAAAGACATTGCCAAAAAAGTAGCTGACAATGAAATTGATGTAGAAGAGATCACAGAAGATATGATCACCTCTCACCTGCTGACCAAAGATTATCCCGATCCGGAACTCCTGATCAGGACCAGTGGGGAGTTGAGGATCAGTAATTTTCTGCTTTGGCAATTGGCCTATACTGAACTGTATTTTACAGAGGTATTATGGCCGGACTTTAGAAAAGAGCACCTGCTGGAAGCTGTTGCGGATTACCAACGTAGGGAAAGACGCTTTGGCAAAACAGGTGCCCAGATAAAATCATGAGATTAATGAATAGAAGCTTACTTGTAATATGCTTATTCCTCCCGGTGTTTATCGGGATTACCGGTGTCACGCAGGCCCAGATCAGACTGGGGCAAAGTCGTTACTCCCAACAGAAACCGATCGATATTCTGGAGCTGAACTATGCACAGCCAAAGCAATATAAAATAGCAGAAATCAAAGCAGTAGGCCTTTCCACCCTTGATGAAACGGCTATTGTTTCCTTGTCTGGATTAAAGGTCGGTGATGAGATCAGTGTACCGGGAGATGCGATCTCAAATGCACTAAAAAAGCTCTGGCAGCAAGGCATTATCGGAGATGTGAAAATCTTGGTCACCAAGATAGAAGGAGATGAAATTTACCTGTTGATGGACTTGACCGAGCGGCCAAGGTTCAGCATTGTGGAATTTACCGGGGTGACCTCTACCCAAGAAAGCGAACTGCGCGACAAAGTACAGATCCGAGGTCGTGTGGTACGAGAGGATGTATTGAATTCCTCCAAAAGAAAAATCACCAATTATTTTGTAGAAAAAGGTTACCTGAATACCGAGGTAAAAATCATACAGGAAAGGGATACTTCTTTTCCAAACAGTGTAAAGCTGCGTTTTGACGTGGACAAAAAATCCAAGGTCAAAATCAACGAAATTGCCATTACCGGAAACGAGGAAATTGCGGATGGTAAGCTTAAAAAGAAGATGAAGAAAACCAACGAGCATGCGCGTGTGTGGATCTTCAAAGACATCTTCGAGCGGCTAAAAAATGCCGATGCTGAACATATAGGCAATAGCATCGCCCGTCGAAATCCAGTGACCGATGAAGAGGTCAAAACCTATATTAATAAAAATTTCAAGCTGAATTTCTTCAGCAGCTCCAAATTCAATAAGAAGGAATACCGAAACGATAAAGACAATATCATCAACTTCTATCAGACCAAAGGTTTCCGGGATGCGGAAATCTTAGTCGATTCGGTATATAACTTTGATGAGCGTACGGTCAATATCGACATTGACTTGGAAGAAGGAAGAAAATATTATTATAGAGATATATCCTTTACCGGTAACTATATCCATGATGATGCGGAGTTGTTGGCAAAACTGGGGATCAAGTCAGGAGACACCTATAATAAAGAGCTATTGGACAAGCGACTGAACTATGACCCTACCAAGGGAGATGATATCAGTTCATTGTACCAGGATGATGGCTACTTGTTTTTCCAGATTGATCCTGTGGAAGTAAATGTAGCCGCAGATAGCATTGATATCGAAATGCGGATCTTCGAAGGCCCTCAGGTGACCGTGAACAGTGTTTCCATCGAAGGGAACGAGCGGACTTCTGACCACGTGGTCATGCGTGAAATCAGGATCCTTCCCGGACAGAAATTTGATCGGTCTTTATTGGTAAGAACGATTCGGGAACTTTCGCAGATTGGATATTTCGATCCAGAAACAATCAATCCTGACTTAAGACCAAACTTTGAGGACGCTACAGTAGACATTGTCTTCCAGCTGGAAGAGCGGCCAAATGACCAGATCGAGCTTTCTGGTGGTTGGGGTGGTTTCTATGGTTTTGTGGGTACCGTAGGATTGGTGTTTAACAACTTCTCTGTGCGCAATATTGGGGATTTCTCCAAGTGGCGACCACTTCCGGTGGGGGATGGCCAGAAGCTGAGCCTAAGGGTACAGGCCAATGGTAAAAGTTTCCAGAACTATAGCTTTTCCTTTACCGAACCTTGGTTTGGTGGCAAGAAACCCAATGCGCTTAGCGTAAGTCTTAATCACTCTGTTCAGCGGAGAATTGATATCTATAATCAGTCCAATTTTGGTGATGAGCTTGGCTTCTTTAAGATTACTGGGATTACCGTTGGACTGGCGAAGCGGGTAACCTGGCCGGATGATTACTTCAGCATCAGTAACTCCTTGCAGTACCAAGTGTATGAGTTTGACCAATATGGAACCAGCTTTGGGTTGAGCTTCCCTACGGGAAAGCTGAAAAGTTTTGTGTTTAATACCACGGTGTCAAGATCCAATGTGGACAGTCCGATTTATCCAAGAATGGGGTCCAATATTTCCTTGGGCGTAAACTTTACGCCTCCTTATGCCTCATTGAACAAGAATATTACGGAAGATTCCCCTGATCAAGAGAAATATAGATGGCTGGAATATCATAAATGGATGTTTGATGCCAAATTTTATACGCCTATATTTGGCTCCAATAAATTTGTGGTCAGTGCCAGGACGCACATGGGCTTCCTAGGTTCTTATAGCAAGAAAGTTGGGATGATCCCAGTAGAGCGCTTTGTTATGGGGGGTGACGGCATGACCTTTAATAACTTCTCGCTCGGCCAAGATATTATTGGTCTGAGGGGGTATGAAAATCAGGTGTTGACGCCCGGTTATTACTCAAGAGGAACACCAGGGAATGATGAGCCTTTTGGCGGTATCGTCTATAATAAATACGTGATGGAGTTGCGATACTTGGTGTCGCCCAATCCGTCAGCGACCATCTTCCTGTTAGGCTTTGCCGAAGCGGGTAATAACTGGGGTGATTATGCGGAATTTAACCCGTATGATCTGAAGAAATCTGCTGGATTTGGTGCGAGGATCTTTATGCCGGCCTTTGGCCTGCTGGGCATCGATTGGGGGTATGGCTTTGATGCAGCCCCAGGTACTTACCAACCAAGTGGAGGGATGTTCCACTTTACAATTGGTCAACAATTCAGGTAAAACATGTTAAAGTGTCTTAAAATAGTATTTTTTCTGTTGATGCTCGCTTCTGCGGCACAAGCCCAGAAAATAGGGTTTGTGGACTCGGAATACATCCTAAATAAGCATCCGGACTACAAAATCGTCCAGGAAGAGCTTAAGAAGCAGGCAGCAGCATGGAAAAAAGAGGCACAGAATTTGGAGAATAAGATCAAGGAAATGTACAGTGCCCTGAAAGCAGAAGAAGTCTTGCTGACCGAGGACATGTACAAAGAGCGAATGGAGGCTATTCGGCAGAAGGAAAAGGCCGCCAGTAATTATAATACGAGGGTTTTTGGCATAAACGGTGAATACTATCAAAAGCAAGATGAACTGATGAAGCCGCTACAGTCCAAGATCTTTGATGCCATCGACAGGGTGTCCAAAAGGAATGGTATTGCCATTATGTTTGATAAGGCTGCCGATCTGTCCATGATCTATACCGATCCGGTGCATGATTATTCGGATTTTGTGATTGAGGAGCTTGGCATTGATGAAAGTTTGGAAACAGAAGAAGCCAAGCAAGACCAATGAGTCACGGACTGGGATGATGAATCGTTCGAGATTCCATGCCAGCAAGCTGAAATGCTGCACTGTGGCAGGTAGGCATGTGGCCCTTGAAGGAAAAATATAAACACGTGAAAACAAATAACTTAATTAAACAACAGATTATGAAAGTGAGAATTATCTTATCAGCCGTTGCTTTATTTTGTTTGAGCTTTGTGGCAAAAGCCCAGCAAGATATCAAAATTGGCTATACGAATGTGGAGGTACTGATGAGCCTGATGCCGGAGATGCAACAGATCGACGCCGACATGCAGGATTATGGCAAGCAATTGCAAACCAACGTACAGACGAAAACCCAAAACTTCCAAAGGGAGGTACAGTCATATCAGCAAGCGATGCAAACCATGACTGAAGAAGCAAGAGCTACCAAAGAGCAGGAACTCACTAAAATGAGAGACGAAGTAGCCAAATACGAGCAAGATGCGCAAGTGTCTTACCAAAGAAAACTGAGCGAATTGCTAGAGCCGGTACAGACCAAAGTATTCAATGCTATCAACGCAGTAGCTGCTGAGCATAACTATACGCATATCTTCTCGGAGACTGCCGGACAATCTCCCGTATTGCTTTACACCAAAGAAGCAGACAAGTTCACGGAATTGGTAGCCACTAAATTGGGCATCGAGCTTCCTGAGCAAATGCCTGAAAATGCTGACCTTCCTCAGTAAGCAGTAAAGACATTAGAAACAAAGAGCCCGGTTTTTCCGGGCTTTTTTTGTTTAAAGAAAAGAAGGCCACAAAGTCACCAAGTCACGAAGATGTTGTTTTTGGGGCCAAGTGGAAAAGTTGGGGGGAATAGCCTATTTCGATGGGTAAATATGTTCTACGCTACCTTTGGTTGCTATTTGGCCACGGAAGAACACTGATAAACACAGATAGGATGCTTAAGGCGTTGCATATCCGTATTCAAATCTTTTATCAGTAGCTTATTACATGACTTAGCAGTTTACGATGCCCATGCCTTTAGCGATGAAGAGGACTTTTCGGCAAAGGTTGGATTCATCCAATTCATAGATGAAATAGCATCCTTTTAAATAAAGCTGCCCTTAGAAATATTGCTTGATCCTGTTTTTGGCTGAGGTTTTAGGGTTTGGTGTCCAGTAAAAAAAGCTTAGTGCCTTCGGGTCTTAGTGGCAGCAATATTAAGCGACTTGTTAAATTGTAGATTTCATTAAAGATTTTAATTATGGCAAAGAAGAAATTCAAAGATATCATCCAGCAATCCGATGTTCCGGTGTTGGTGGACTTTTATGCCGATTGGTGTGGGCCTTGCCAGACGATGTCGCCTGTACTGGAGGAAGTGGTTAAGGAGTTGGATGGTAAGGTCAAGATGTTGAAAATAAATATCGATAAAAACCAGCAGGCAGCCTACCATTTTGCGGTAAGGTCGATTCCACATTTTATCCTGTTCAAGCGCGGAAAGATTCTCTGGAGAAAGGGTGGTTTGATGACCAAGCGGGAGCTTTTGCAGCAACTTAAGGGGTTCGTTTAAGATCCAGATCACTGTCCTTAGTGTCTTCGCGCCTCCTATGTTTGAATAATCTCCTAAATTTAAAGGAAAAAGTGGTGAGAGATGGGAGCGAATTTGCGCCTAAATAGCC
>JGI2924J29684_1077092_pt1 | contig 13563 bp, 15 predicted proteins | sample BenlonsequencITS_FD_29684 | JGI IMG/M metagenome (IMG submission 29684)
CCCGCCAATGTGACAGATCTCCGGGTTGTCACATTCCGCCCCGTCCGCTCCGTCATCTTCGTGCAGGGCTCGATCAGGGCCCGCATATTCCGGAAGATCAAGGAGTGGATTGAACATGTCGCTGAAACCTCGCATGGCAAGTCCCGTGGCGCTCGTGCCCGATCTGGCCGATCCGCTGCAGGCGCTCGGCCGCGCGCTGTTCGCTTCTGCGGAACAGTCCGGCATCCCGAAGCGGACGCTTTTCCTCGTTTACCTGCGGGTGAGCCGGATCAACGGCGACAGCGTCTGCGTGGAGCTGCACTCGCACAACGCGCTGCAGGCGGGCGAGACGCCGGAGCGGGTGATGGCCGTCGCGGGCTGGCGGGATTCCGCCCGATTCACCGAAGCGGAGCGGGCGGCCCTCGCGCTCGGCGAGGCGATGGCCCGCATCGCCGACCGGCCGGACCCGGTGCCGGACGAGATTTACCGGGAGGCCGAGCGCCATTACGCCGGTCAGGCGCTGGCGACGCTCATCGCCGGCATCGCGACGGCGAATTTATACAACCGGCTCAATGTCGCGACCCGGCAGGTCGCGGCCGCCAATTAACGATACGGCGGTGAGGGGACGGAATATGGCTACCTTGCTGTACATTACGGCTCATCCGTTCGGTCCCGACGTTTCCTGCAGCATGGCGGCGGGGGAAGCGTTCCTTGAGGCGTACCGGGACGCGAAGCCGAACGACGAGATCATCCGGCTCGATCTGTACGCGATAGACATCCCGGAGCTCGACGCCGACGTCTTCGCCGGCTGGGAGAAGCTCGGCTCGGGCATCGCTTTCGGAGAATTGACCGCGGAGGAGCAGGCGAAGATTGCGCGCATCAACGAACTGGCGGATCAGTTCGCCGCCGCGGACAAGTACGTGTTCGTCACGCCGACCTGGAACTACTCGTACCCGCCGGCATTGAAGCGGTACATCGATGCCTTCTGCATCGCGGGCAAGACGTTCCGGTACATTCCGGACGTCGGCCGGGTCGGGCTGCTGGCGGGCCGAAAGGCGCTGCACATCCAGGCGAGCGGCAGCTTCCTGTCGCCGGGCTCGCCGGACGAACGGCTGGAGATGGGGCATCGCCATCTGCGGGTCATCATGGAGTTTGTCGGCATTACCGATGTGGAATGCCTCTATGTGGAGGGGATGAGAGCCGTCCCCGAACGGGCGTCGGCCATCCGGGAGGAGGCGCTCCGCCGCGCGCGAGAGATCGCGCTGAATTTCTGAATCGGTACGGGCCTCGCCGGAACGCCGTAGCGTGCATGCCACGTTACAGCGCCGCGCGAAGCCTCACTCCTGGCCTGTGGACGGCTGCAACGTGCACATATCACGCTGCAGCCTCGCCGCAGACCGTTTGCATTTTAATATGTGAAGTCACTATAATAAAGTTAGTGTCATATTAAACATAGACTTTCACGAGGAGGCGGAGTGAACGATGCGCATTATCGTAATCGGCGTAACGGGGCAATTGGGCCGGATCGCGGCGGAGACGCTGCTGGAGAAAGTGCCGGCGGACCGGCTGATAGCGGTCGCGCGCAATGTGGAGAAGGCGGCATGGCTGGCGGAGAAGGGCGTCGAAGTCCGGCACGGCGACTACAACGATCTGGCGTCGCTCCTGAAGGCCTTTGAAGGCGGCGGCAAGCTGCTGTTCGTCTCGAGCTCCGAGGCAAGCGACGAGACGCTGCGGGCGCTGCAGCACGCGACGGTCACAAGGGCGGCGAAGATGTCCGGCATCACGCATATCGCGTACACGAGCATTTTCCGGGCTCAGGAAAGCCGCCTCGCGCTGAGCCTGCTGCACCGGACGACCGAGAACATGATCCGCCTGTCGGGCATTCCGTACACGTTCCTGCGCAACACGTTCTACACCGAAGTGTTCGTGAACGAATCGCTCCGCCAGGCCGTGGAAAGCGGCGCCCTCGTGACGCCGATCGCGACGGCCGGCCTGAACACGGCATCGCGGGCCGACATGGCGAAGGCGGCGGCGGCCGTGCTGACGTCGGACGGCCACGAGAACCGGATCTACGAAATTACGGCGCCGAAGCTGTGGACGATGAAAGAGCTGGCGCAGATTCTGTCGGACGTCTCCGGCAAGCCGGTGGTGCTGAAACCGGCGACGGCCGCCGAATACGCGAAGATTCTCGTGGGTTGGGGCATGCCCGAACCTGCCGCGGCCATGTTCGCGGCGCTCTACGCGCAGCTGGACGAGGGCGAGTTCGCGCAAACCTCGGATGATCTGACCCGGCTCATCGGGGAGACGACGCCGCTTGAAGCGGTCGTGAAGCGGGCGCTTGCCTGAGCGGCCCGGGAAAGGAGCGGAGCGATGAAAGTCGAAATCTGGTCGGATGTGGCCTGTCCTTTCTGCTACATCGGGAAACACCGTTTCGAGGAAGGGCTCAGCCGGTTCGAACACAAGGATGACGTGACGGTGGAGTACCGCAGTTTTCAGCTCGATCCGCATGCGGCCAGAGAGCCCGAACGGGATCTGTATGATGTGCTGGCCGCCAAGTTCGGCATCAGCCGCGAGCAGGCTGTCCAGATGAACCAGCGGGTGGCGGAGCAGGGCCGGGAAGTCGGGATCGACTTCCGCTTCGGCGTTGTCATTCCGTCGAACACGCTCGATGCGCACCGGCTGATCAAGTTCGCGGGACGGCACGGCAAAGAGCAGGACGTGATCGAGCGGCTGTTCGAAGCGTACTTCACCAGCGGCCGCAACGTGGCCGATCACAGGACGCTCGCCGACATCGCGGAGCAGGCCGGATTGGACCGCAAAGCGGCGGAGGAGATGCTGAAATCCGGCGCTCACGCCGACGAAGTGGAGGCGGACGGAATCGAAGCAAGCCGTCTCGGCGCGCGGGGCGTGCCGTTCTTCGTTATCAACCGGAAGTACGGCGTTTCGGGCGCGCAGCCGGACAGCGTGTTTCTCGACGTCCTGCAGCGGGCCTGGCAAGACGAGCATCCGCTCATCATGGCCGAATCCGACGCATCCGGCGAAGTCTGCGAAGACGGCACCTGCAAGCCGGATAAATAAAAACCATATGGACAGTAAAGCAAAAACGGACTCCTTTTTTCAAAGGGTTCGTTTTTCTTATTCCCAAAAGAGGAAAATTTTAATTGATGAAGAATAAGTTTAGATAATCGACAGAATTGACCATATCGGTCTGCAAAAAATTACAAGCGATGAACGGGAGACAGGATAAATGAATGAAATTCTCTTTATCGCGTTCTCTACATTGGAAACTTGGTCGATTTTTGCCGTTTCGTTCACGCTGTTTCGATTCAATATTCTGAAGTACAATCTGCAGATCGTTCCCATCTCTGTTCTGATGGCACTGCTCAACTATGCCATATGGCATGAAATCGATATGGGTTCGTGGACACCCATGATCGGTCTGGTGTTGTTCACGTTGTTCATTTTCTATACGCTGCGGATTTCGCTGATCGGTTCGCTCATCGTTGCGGTAACGGGGTATGCATCGGTCATTTTGGTCCAGACTGCGTTCCTGTACGGTTTGCAGCTCACGGGCATTGCATCGGTCGCCGAAGTGCAGGCAGGCGGCACAGGTTACTACATTCTTTCGGCTGTATCTTCATGCACCGTCTTATTGTTAAGTTATTTGTTGTACCGGCTGGGCTACGGGTTTTCGTTTTCTCTGCAACACTTTAAAGTCAAGCATGAAAACATGCTGATCTTGGTAATAACAGTCGCGACGTTCATACTGCTCTCGTTCCTGCACCTGCTCAAGAACAGGCTGTACTTTGTCGAAATGATCGCGGTCGTGATCGTGCTGTTCCTGATCTATATCGCATTGAGGAGAGAGAGGACGCAATGGTAGAGAGACTTGCGTTTCGTCTGGCGCATTGGCTCAAAAGCGAAGTGCCGGATCATCCCTATTCGGAAGCGCGGCTTCAATTCGGATTTCACCTGTTTCTAAACACTGTGTTTACTTTGCTGGTCGCGACAATTCTGGGACTGTTGTTCGGCAACTATCGGGAAACGATGCAAGTGCTGTTCGCGTTCGGTTTGCTGAGAAGCATTTCAGGAGGATATCACTTCCAGTCGGCTGCGGTGTGCATCGTCGTTTCGGCCGGAGTGGCCGCATTATTGCCGTTTATTGAACTTACTAATTTTTATATAAACACCTTTAATATAGTAAATATGGTATTGACTATTATATTTTCGCCATCTAGAATTGAAGAACAAACTAGAATTCCGTCTAAATATTTCCCTGTCCTGAAAATCGGATCCACAGTACTAGTCGCTTCGAACTTCTTGTTCCAATCTCAGCTATTAGCGATCACCTGGTTTATCCAGGTGCTATCACTAATAAGATTACCCAGGAAAGGCGGTGAAACAGGATGAAGAAAAAAGCCCTCCATCTGCTGGCGACGGTTGTCGGCTGCGCAGGTCTTGTCGTCGTCTGCACGGCAAGCTGGATCTGGGGCAACCAGCCTAAAGTCCCTGCCGAACTTCTGAACAAGTAATGGTGGTCTTGTGAAATGGGTAGTCGCAAGGGACGAAGACGGGAAATCCGGTCTGGTCGAGCTGGACGTCATGGAGATCCTGAAGTTCACCGCCGACAAGACCCGCATCCTGATTCATACGAAGAATGACGTCTACTACTTTCCGTTCGACAGCCTGGAGAAAATCCAGAATGTCCTGCAAGCCTTGAATTTGCCTTTCGTGCGTGCGGATCGCGGCAATCTGGTCAACATCGACAAGGTGATCGAGATTGACGAGAAGTACGCCAAGGTATATTTCGAGGGGGACAAGCCCGGTGAACTAGGGAAGGAAGCGACGGTATCCAGACCGACAAATTACAGACGGATCCTGGATTTGTTCCGGGAAAGACAGGGGCGAAAAAACGAGTAGGACCAGAGGCTGCTTCAGCTTCTGGTCCTGCTTGTTGTTTCCCGGCTTCGTGACCCGTGTCACAATGGCCCGAAGTCCGCAAGGGTATACTGGAAGCAAGATTCTTCCGTCAGAAAGCGGGTGTACCCATGCGCAATGTCTATATACCGAAACAGCACGGCGCCTGGGCGATGCTGATTTTGCCGCTGCTCTTCGGCGTCATCGCTTCTGCCCCGGCGTGGCAGCACGCGCTGCTGTTCTTCGCCTGGCTGCTCTCGTACCTGTTCGCGTACGCCGCGCTTCAGTGGATCCGGACGAAGCGCAAGGCCGCCTGGCTCGGGCCGCTCAAGCTGTACGGCGGGCTGCTGCTGCCCGTCGGCGCCGCCTTGCTGGTCCTGGAGCCGGAACTGCTGCCCCTGCTGCCGCTGGCCGTGCCGTTCATCCTGATCAACCTGTACTTCGCGAAGCAAAACCGCGAGCGGGCGTTCCTGAACGATCTGGCCGCCGTCATCCTGTTCAGCATGATGACGTTCGCTGCCTTCCGGGTCGGAGACGGGACGGACGCCTCGCTGGCGCTCGAACTGTTCGCGCTCAGCGTGCTCTATTTTACCGGGACGATCTTCTATGTGAAAACGATGATCCGCGAGAAGCACCACAAGGCGTTCTATTGGTATTCGGTCCTGTATCACGCGGCGTTCCTTGCGGTCGTCACGCTCCTGTATCCGCCCGAGCTGCTCCCGGCCGCGGCGGTGCTGCTGGTCCGCGCCGCCGTGATGCCGCGTCTTCATCCCGCGGTCAAGACGACCGGGATGCTCGAGATCGCCTGGTCGGTGCTGGTGCTGGTCTGCGCGTGGGCGGCGTACTGAGCCGGAACGAACAAAAAGCCGACGCCTGAAAACGGCATCGGCTTTTTCTGACGCATCATGCCAACCCGGAGACTCAGAAGAGGAATTCATCCGGATGCGGACCGAACCGGTGGTCCTTGTTGAGCGCGTCGATCGCGCGGATGTCTTCTTCGGACAATTCGAAGTCGAAGATGTCCGCATTCTCGGCAATCCGCTCACGGCGGACCGACTTCGGAATCGTGACCACGCCGAGCTGCAGATCCCAGCGGAGGACGATCTGCGCCGGGGTCTTGCCGTATTTCGCCGCCAGCTCTTTCAGCACCGGCAGGTCGAGGTTGCCCTTCATGATCGGCGACCACGCCTCGAGCTGGATGCCTTCGCGCTTGCAGTAGGCAAGCAGCTCCTTCTGGGTAAGCAGCGGATGGAACTCCACCTGGTTGACGGCGGGGATGATGCCGCTCGTCTCTTTCAGCGACTCCAGATGATGGATCTGGAAGTTGCTGACGCCGATCGCGCGGATGTAGCCTTCGGTGTACAGCTTCTCGAAGGCGCGCAGCGTCGATTCGTATCCCTGGTCCGAGTTCGCCAGCTTCGTCGTGATGAACAGCTCTTCCCGCGGAACGCCGCTCTCCCGGATTGCCTGGCCGACGCCGGTCTCGTTCCGATAGCCCGCCGCCGTGTCGATCGAGCGGTATCCTTCCTCAATGGCCCAACGCACCGCGTTTCTCACTTCTTCGCCGTCCGCCACCTGAAAGACGCCGAGCCCGAGCCAGGGCATCCGGACGCCGTTGTTCAGCACCGCGGCGTCGGTAATACTGCGGATTTCCATGTCGCATGACCTCCCTTTCCGAGATTGTCACCCTACATTCGGCACTGGGCCGATATTACGCTTATGACGAACCGGAATTCACCGGTTTGGACGACGGATGGAACGGAGGAGAACCTGTTGCCGGAACAAGCGGAATTGCTTGATCGGCTCCGCGCGGCGGATTCACTCGCGGCATTGGAACCGGCGGGAGCCGCGGCCTCGCCGGCCGGCGCGGCGCTGCTGGACGAGTTCGCCGCATCCGGGGTCAAGTTCGCCACATCCCGCGGGTTGCTGGACCGCGCCTGGCGGAAGGCGGTCGAGCTGCTCGCTCTGTGCGTCGATGCGGACGCCGCCGGGAGGCCCGTGCTGCAGGAGGGCGGCGTCTACCGGGGCTGCTGGCTGGAGAGTACCGGCACGATCAACGCGGAGGTGCTGGCGCGGTTCTGTCCGCAGACGGCGGAGGCGACGTTCCGGCAAATCGCGGATCTGCAGCGGGAAGACGGCCTGATTCCGTACAAGGTGACGGGCGGCTCCGCGGTGTTCAAGCAGATCCAGCTCGTGACGCCGCCCGCGCGCAGCGTCTGGCACCACTACCTGCTGAACGGCCGGGACAAGGCGTTCCTTGTGCACATGTACCGGGCGCTGGCGCGCTACGACGAATGGCTGGCCCGCCATCGCAACACGCGCGGGACGGGCTGCGTGGAGGCGTTCTGCGCCTTCGACACGGGGCACGACCTGTCGCCCCGGTTCTGGCATATCCCGGACACGCCTTATCGGGACGACCCGGCCGCCTGCGATCCGGACTCGCCGCTCCTTCCGCTGCTGGCGCCGGATCTGACGGCCAGCGTCTTCTGCGGGCGCCGCTACCTCGCCCGGATGGCCGCGGAGCTCGGGGATGAGGCCGCGGCCGCAAGGTGGCGGGATGCCGCGGAGGAGACGCGCCGCGGGCGTTCGACCACTACGGCCGGTTCGTCGAGCTGACCTGGGTGATTCACCCGATCCTGGCGGCGATGGCGCGGATCGAGCGGTTCGGGCAGGTGCTGAGCCCGTGGACGGGCGCGGAAGGATACACCGAAGCGTATTCTCCCGCCATCCTGTGCCTGCTCGACTATGTCGAACGGCTGTGCGGCATTCTGCCGGCGCCGGAAGGCGAGCTGTGGTTCACGGGCCTCTTGCCGAAGGGCATGGACCACGGCGTGCAGCTTGCGGACGAGACGGCGTACAGCCGGATGGTCGACGGACATCGGTACGAGCTGCACAACACGCGGGAGACGATGGCGGTCTGCAAGGACGGACGGCTGCTGCTGACCGCTCCCGCGGGCGTGCGGGTGGTTACGGACCGGTCGGGCGCGCTGCGGGGCGTCATCGGCATGACGGTCCGGCCGGTGGAAGGCGTGATCCGGACGGAAGATGCGGAGTTGCCGTTTTGCGCCGAAGGCAACGCGGTGCTGCGGTACGTGGACGGCCGGCTGCTTCCGGCCGCGTCGCCGGGCGTCGTGTTCCCGAATCACGGATGAATGCGGTAAGAACCGGATTTTTCCCTTTGTCGTCAATTCCCGGGAGGGCGGCGCCAGCCGTTATGACGGCACCGGGAATTTTTTGTTTTTTGTTAACCGGAGTTTCTGAATCTGATAACTTGCGATAAAATCTGAAGTGGCACGGTTCTGTCCGGCTTGACGTCGAATGGTCTCATTTCCTAAACTGCAAACAGACAAGATTTTACAAATGCCGGATGCCTGCAGCATGAAAGGCGGTGAGCCATTGCGAACGCCATTCGCGAGGGTCGTGCAGACGCTCCGGCTGCATCTTGCCGGACTCGGGCGGCTGCTAAGGCTGCACACGCTGCGCGGCCAGATGCTCGCCGGTTTTCTGTCCATCATGATCGTCATCCTGACCATCGTCGGATTCGTCATCTTCGATTCCGCTGCGAACCTGCTCAAGCAGAACGCGGAGACGCTGATCCGCCATGCCGCCGTGCAGGGCAACGGCCGGCTGGAGGCGATGATGAAGCAGATCGACTCCCTGTCGCTTCAGGCGGCGACCAACACCTATGTCCAGAACCTGCTGGGGGAAGTGGAGGACGGCTTCAAGCCTACCTTCCTGGATCGGCAAGGATTGCAGCCGGTCGCGGACCAGGTGATGCTCTACGGGAGCGGCATCCGTTCGGTGGAAATCTACACGAGCCAAGGCGACCGGCTGTTTCCGCTGGGCGGCGACGAGCTGTACGATGTCGTCGGGAGCGAGTTCATCGTGAAGGCCCATGAGCAACGGGGCGGCATGTACTGGATCGGCCTGTCTCAGGCCGGCGAGGACGAGGTGCTGGCGATCCGGCAGATTCATCTGATCCAGCGTTCGTTCGCACCGGCCGGCTATCTGCTTGTCCGGATCGACCGGCAGGTGTTCCGGCTGGACAGCCTCGGCGAAGACATGGGCGTCGGCGCCGTCTCGCTGCTGTTCGACCGGGACGGGCAGCTGATCGCGGCGACCGCGGACGACGCGTTGTCCGGCGCGGATTATGCCAGCCTGCTGGCCAGCGAAGACAAGACCGTGGAAATCAACGATCGGCATTACGTGCTCGTCAAGCAGCACTCGGACATTGCCGGCTGGACGCTGCTGATTCTGACGCCCGTCGAAGCCATTACGAAAGGCATATTCATTCTGCGCGCGGCCATCATCGTATCCGCGGCCATCGGTTCGGTCCTGTTCATCATTTTCTCGGTGCTGCTGTCCACCGCGATCACGCGGCCGGTTCTCCGCCTGATCAAGTCGATGCGCAGCGTCCGGTTCGGCGAACTGAAACCGGCCGAACACATCTCCTCGACGGCGGAAATCGGCGAGCTGGTCCACACCTACAACCAGATGGTCGGCAACATGAAGGAACTGATCCGGCTGGTCTACGAGAAGGAGATCATGCAGAACCGGGCCGAGTTGAAAGCGCTGCAGGCGCAGATTCATCCGCATTTTCTGTATAACACGCTGGAAGCGTTGTACTGGTCCCTGCTGGAGAAAAATGAAGACGAGCTCGCCGATTACGTGGTGGCGCTTTCCGAACTGTTCCGCTACACGATCACGGGGCACAACCGTGAGGAATGGGTGACGCTCGCCGAAGAGCTCGAGCAAATCCGGCGCTATCTGCTCATCATGGGCATGCGGTTCGGCGACCGGCTGTCGTGGCGCATCGATTCGGAGATGGACGACAACCGTCTGCTGCTGCCGAAGTTGATCATTCAGCCGCTCGTGGAGAACGCGATCCAGCACGGCATCGAGAACAAGATCGGTGCGGGATTCGTCTCGGTGACGGTGAAGCGCTCGCAGGAACCCGGCTATTTTCACGTTATCGTCGAGGACGACGGGGCGGGGATGAACGAAGAGAAGCTTCGGAAAATCCGCTCCAAGCTCGCCATGGGCGCCGACAAGGCGATGGAATCATCCGGTTACGGCATCACCAATGTGCAGCAGCGGCTGCGGCTTCATGCACGCAGTGAGACGGCAAACATAAGCGTGCTTGCCATCGAGAGCCGCGAGGGAGAGGGCACGACCGTCACCTTGACGATACCGATCCGGACGGAGGTTGTAGAACATGAACCCGCATACCATCTTGATCGTGGATGATGAGCCTCGCACGCGCACCGGGCTCTCCCGGATACTGGAAGCGTGGAACGGCGGCCGCTATGCGATCCGGGCGGCCGCGGACGGCCGCGAAGCGCTCGGCATCCTGGAGCGCGAACGGGTGCGGCTCCTGATCACCGACATCAAGATGCCGGAGATCAGCGGGCTGCATCTGGCCGACACCTTGAAGGCGATGCCGGAAGAGGAGCGGCCGGCGATCATCCTGATCTCGGGCTACGCGGAATTCGAGTTTGCCCAGCGGGCGATTCAGCTCGGTGTCGTCGATTACCTGCTCAAGCCGATCGGGCGGGAGAAGCTGATCTCGGCTGTCGAGCGGGCTCTGGCCCAGGCCGAAGAGCGGGCGCGCATCGGCAGGATGGAGAAGGTGGTGGACCGCGAGCTGCTTCAGACCGGCGATACCGGCAGACCGCTCAGCGATCCGGTGCGGGAAGCGCTGGAATACATTGACGAAAATCTCGATCAGCCGTTCACGATGCGCGACGCCGCAACCCGCGTCCATCTCAATCCGAGCTACTTCAGCGTATTGTTCAAGGACGAAATGGGCATGACGTTCAGCGAATACGTGACGCGCAGGCGGCTGCAGCGCGCGAAGGACATGCTGCTGCGCACGAAGCTGACGGTCGCGGAGATCGCGGAGCGCGTCGGGTATCAGTCGGCGAAACATTTCGCGAAGATGTTCCGCCAGTATGAAGGCAGCAGCCCGGGAGACTACCGCAATCATTCGTCCTGAGGGCGCCTGATCGGAAAGGGGGACAGATCGTGAAGATCCGCATCCCGGCGGCGGCATCGGTCATGCTGATCGCCGCGCTGCTGCTTGCGGCCTGCGGCAGCGGCGAAGCACCCGCGGCGAACGCGGGCGAGAGCGTGACGATCCGGCTGATGTCGCCGTGGCCGCACATCGGATCGTTGCAGAACGAACTGGTCGAACGCATTATCGAGGAGTATATGGACGAGCATCCGGGTGTCACGGTCAGTCTGGAAGCGCTTGAAAACGAGTTGTACAAGGACCGGCTGAAAGTGCTCTCCGCATCGAACGCGCTGCCGGATGTCGGATTTACTTGGGCGGCGGGATTTCTCGATCCCTACGTGGAAGGCGGCCTGTTCACCCCGCTCGACGACCTGCTGGAGGATGAGCTGGGCGGACAGTTCGTCTCCGGCACGACGGAGGCGTACGAGAAGAATGGCATGACCTACGCGGTGCCGGTCGAACTGAACATCGTGCCGGTATTCTACAACAAGGACATTTTCGCGCGCTGCGGTCTGGTCCCCCCGCAGACGTTCGACGATCTGAAGGAGGTCATCCGGCGCTTGAACGAGGCCGGCGTGACGCCGATCGCGCTGGGCGGCAAGGACGCCTGGACGCTGTCCTTCTGGTTCATGTATCTGGTCGACCGGGTCGGCGGAGCGGATCTGCTGGATCAGTCGATCGCGATGTCCCGGTTCACCGATCCCCGGATTGTCGAAGCGGCCCGGCTGACGCAGGAACTGGTGGAGCTGGACGCTTTTCACGACGGATTCATGGGCATGTCCAATGAAGAGGCGAAGGCTGCATTCATGGCGGAACAGGCGGCCATGTTCGCAATCGGCACATGGGAAGTGCCGAATTACACGACGAATCCGAACGTTGCGGAATCGTTCAAGGATAAAATCGGCTTCTTCCCCTTCCCGCTCGTCGAAGGCGGCAAGGGGGAGCTGAACAACTGGATCGGAGGCCCCGGTCTCGGCCTGTTCGTGGCGGAGAACTCGAAGGTGAAGGAAGAGGCCAAGCAGTTCGTCGCCTATTTCGTCAAAAAATGGGGAGAACGCGCCGTGACGGAGGCGGGCATCATTCCAGCGACAAAAGTGAACACGCGTTCTGTTCACCTGCCGCGGATGTTCAGCGATCTGCTGAACGAACTGCGGACGGCGAACAAGGTGACGCTGTACGCGGACGTGCAGATGAAACCGGTTGCGGCCGAGGAACATTACACGCTTGTTCAGGCGCTGTTCGGCGGGGCGGTCTCGCCGGAAGAATTCGCGCGCAGGCAGGAGATGGCGCTGATCAAGAGCCGCTGAACCGGACCGGACAAAAAATGTCGGGGGCTGGCTGTAACCTTTTCGGGGAATGCTCCGTCTGTGAAGGTGCAATTGCAGCACTTTGTGGAAGGGAGCGATGAGAAAACCATGCGACAACCCCGGAAATGGCTGGCCGTCATGACGACGGCGGGATTGCTCGTTGCAGCGGCTTCGGCCGGCGCAGACGGAATCGGACAGAAAATCAGCGGGTGGCTGAGGCCCGATATCATCGTTGCCGTTGACGGCGCCGAAACCGGAATGAAGCCGGTCATCATTGAAGGCAAAGCTTATCTCCCCGCCCGCGGCATCGCGGAAGCGACGGGATATGAAATCCATTGGAAAGGCAACCGCATCGAACTGTCGGGTGCGGAGGACGAGGAGCAGTACATGACGTTCACGGGCTACATCAACGGCGTGACGCAGGACGGCGACCGGTGGCGGATTGATGTGATCGGTCCGGACAATTGGCTCATCCTGTACGCGGACAAGGAGACGGTGCTCACCGATGCGGAAGGCAAGCCGTTCGCCGCGGAAGATCTCGCGCCGGGCATGGCCATCGAAGCGGAATACGGCCCGATGGTGGCGATGAGCTATCCCGCTCAGTCGCATGCCGCGTCCATCAAGGTCATGCAGCAGCATCTGGTGGCCAAGCAGGTCATCCATTCGGTCGAGAAGACGGAGGACGGCTGGCGCATCGGGCTTGCCGACGAGGAAGGCGGAGAAGTCAAGCTGGTGCTCCTTGCCGGTCCGGAGACGCTGATCGTCCGCTCCGACAAGCAGCCGGCGGATGCGGAGCTGCTTGAGCCGGGGCTGGTGGTGCGCGCCTATTACGGCCCGGCCGTCATGAAGAGCCTGCCTCCGCAGAGCCACGCGCAGTACATCGAAGTCGACGACCAGCGCGAATGGTTGGCGCCGGCGGAAGAGCAGGAGTACCGCGAGCTCGCCTGGAAGCAGCTTTCGGATGAGGACAAAGCGCACCTGATCACGGCGAAGGATGAGGCATTGGTCGAGCTGATTGACGCCGCGAACGCGGCCGTCATCCCGCTGGAAGGGAAGGAGCGGCTGCTGGAGGACATCCGCGCGAACGGCGGCAAGCTGGTCGCCGTAACATACAAGACGGATCAGGACGCGCTGCTCGGACCTGTCACGGTTCTCTTCGACCCGGAGACGAAAGAAGTCATCGGGCACATCGTCAGAATGTAAATCATCTTCGGCTTATCGGAGAATAGAAGAACTGCCGGCTGGATGCCGGCAGTTCTTTTTGCGGTACGGCGTGCCCAGAAAGCACGTATCTTCTAGCCGGTGAAAGTCCGGCCACGGGAGGGGCCAAGCCCCCGTGTAGCCAGG
>JGI2924J29684_1077091_pt1 | contig 13549 bp, 10 predicted proteins | sample BenlonsequencITS_FD_29684 | JGI IMG/M metagenome (IMG submission 29684)
CCGCTGCGCGTGTTGAAAACCGAGCCATGATGCCGGCACACCGGAGATCGTTTACAACATTTTATCCGTTTTATCCACCATCCTGATAATAAGTCTGGTCAGTACTTTTTTTTCATCCTCCCGAGCCTCGTTCCACAACTCATTCAGTAATCTCTGCTCCCGATTGTCAGGGTCAACTTTTTCAGCTAAAAAATCACCCATGCGGCAGGCTATGCCTTCAATGTATTCATCTGAAATACCCACCGTTTCAGCAGCATTAACCGCCTGGTGCATTATTTTTTTCCACTGATGCCACGACACCCCAAGTTCCACGCAGAAAGCACCTCCGGGTTTATTTTTCGCCCAGTGACAAAAAAATATGTATATGATGGCGGATACTAAATAACCCCTTGCTGTTTTAATAATTCCAGCTCCTCGTCATTGAGTCCCAGTTCGCCGTACAGCGCGGCGTTATGCTCACCCAGAGTGGGCGGGCGTAATGGCTTTCGGCCCGGCTCACCCGGGAACACCAGGGGATGACGCACCTGGCGCAGTGTACCCCCGCCGGGATGGGGCACATCAATGATTAACCCCCGCTGGCGGGCATACTCACCCTCCAGCACGGCTCCCGCGGTATCCACCGGTGTCAGACAACAGTCCACCTTTTCACCGAACTCCCGCCACTGGGCTTTGGTACGGGAAAGAAAAATGTTTTTTACCTCCCGGTATACGGGGTCATCATCCACGGCCCGGGAAAGGTGGCCGGAGGACAGGTCTTCCCGGTCCAGGGCGCGGCAGAAATTTTGCCAGAACTTGGCCTCCAACGCACCCAGCGCCACATAGCCGTTATCCTTTGTCCGGTAAACATTGTAACAGGTCAGTGCACCGCACAGCATCATATCCCCCCGAGTTGCCGGTGTCCCGGTGGCCATTAAATTGGCCAGGTGAATAGACATTATAGAAAACAACCCGTCGGTCATGGACAAATCCAGGTAAGCGCCCCGGCCCTCTCGCTGCCTTTGCCATAGTGCAGACAAAATACCGATTACGGCAAACATACCACCGGTAAAGTCGGCCATCTGTATCCCCGGAACTACGGGCTGGGCATCCCTGACCCCGGTGATACCCAGCACACCGCTGACCGACAGATAGTTGATATCATGGCCGGCCAGGTTCTTGTAGGAACCGTCCTGGCCATAGCCCGAAAGGGAACAATATACTATACCGGGGTTAATCTGCCGCACAGCTTCATAATCCAAACCCAGTGTCTTCATCACACCCGGGCGAAAGCCTTCAATAATGACATCGGCATCTTTGGCCAGCGCCCTGAAAATCTCCTTGCCCCGCTCCTTTTTCAGGTTTAAAGTAATACTTTTTTTATTACGGTTTACGGTCAGAAAAAAAACACTGATTCCGTCCACCTGGGGCATAAATTGGCGCATGTAATCACCCGCACCCGGCTCTTCAACCTTAATTACCTCCGCGCCCAGGTCACCCAGCAGCATGGTAGCATAAGGCCCCGGCAGCAGCCGGGACAAATCCAACACACGAATACCTTTAAGCATATAATCACCTGCTTATGAGGATACCTGTATTACAGGAGCACTTCTTCCCCCGGTTGTAAAACCGCCACTTGCACCTCGGGAGCTTTTTCCCCGGCCAGTTTGACAAACTCACCGGCGTCCTGAACCAAAATGGGGAAAGTTTTATAGTGAATGGGTACAACCTTGCCAGGTTTGAGCAATGTCAGGCTGTAAGCGGCCTGCAGCGGGTCCATGACAAATACGCTTCCGATAGGCAGTAGGGCCAGGTCGATGTTATAGATTTTTGCCAACAATTCCATGCTGGCAAAAATGCCTGTGTCACCGGCGTGGTAAACCGTTTTACCGTCCTCTAAAATTACTATATAGCCGACAGCTTCACCCGCCGTGCCGGAATGAAAAGCCTGGGTCATAACAACTTTAACGCCCGCCACTTCCACCTGGCCACCTATGTTCATCCCCATGCCGTAAATAATATTTTCGGCGCTGACCCCGGCCTCTTGTAAAGCACCCGCCAGTTCGGGCTGGGCAATTACCGTGGCACCTGTATCCTTTACTAGATCCGGTATATCCGAGCCCATATGGTCAGAATGGTCATGGGTCACTAGAATAACATCTACTTTGCCGATCTCTTCCTTCTTGACCGGGCAACTGGGGTTACCCGTAATCCAGGGGTCAATTAAAATCACGCATCCGCTGGAAGTGGTAATTTGACACGCAGCGTGTCCCAGCCATTTGATACTATGGGACATTGTTCATCTCTCCTTTATAGGAAATTTAATTTAAGTTTAACCAAATACTTCTGCTTATACCGTTATAATCCTGCTATCAAAATAGACTAATTTACCAAAAAGAATACTTTATCTGAATTTTCAGCATAGCAACAGGCCGTTGTTTAATAATCAACGGCCTGCATAAACTGGTATAAAAGACAATGAGACCGCCCTCTGCCGGTCTCAACATATTTTTATGCTTTTGTAAACTAACCCAGCAGTGCATGTAAACGCATGGCCAGGGATATGTCACCGTCTATTTTTAATTTGCGGGTTATAAAAGCACTCATGGCGTCTATTTTACCGGCTACCAGGTCTTTAAAATCAGCAGCATCCATGGAAATAGTGATACTGGGATTATCCGCCACACCCCGGTTAAGCCGGGCTTCACCATCAGTGATAACAACATGGTAATCACCACCGCCGTCACCTGACATCTTGAACTGGTAAGTTGCCGTTATACCGGCCATTTTAGACGGGTCGGCATCCAGTTTGGTCTGTAATCCCGTCATCAATTCTTGTAAACTCATTGATATACCTCCTCTTTTATTAATGTATGTCACCAGAGACTTAGTGTTGATAACTATTTAGAACACCGCAACAATGTTTGGCGAACTTAGTGCACGTGATATCCTCCTTCATCCCCACTCCGACGCAAGCCCAAGGACGGTATTTCCGCCGGGGTTGAACAACACAGCGGGCATAATTTTACCCACTGGTCTCATGTACTTGCCCTTTCGCGTACGCTAATACATCGCCACCATAAAACATATACAAGTATGCGGCAGTTACCCGGCGGCCGGTGATAATTTCCGCCGCCCTTATGTAAAGTTCGAGCTGACTCCCATAGCGCAAGGCCTTTTGCATCAACGTAGCGCGGGTATAGCGGTCGGTTTTGTAGTCCACCAGCAGCAGGCCCGCCCCTTCATCAGCCAGGCAGTCGATAATCCCCTGCACCAGCACGGTTTCATCGCTACCGGCGTTTCCCACTACCTGCGGGTAAACCTGCTGTACAGGCAGGGCTAAAGTAAAGGGAAGCTCCCGGTAAACCCGGTTGCTTTTCAGTATCCTTTGTCCCAGGGGACTACCCCAAAAGCAGGCCACTGCCTCAGGTAACACCACCGAGGCCTGGGCCCGGCTTAGCTTTTCTTGCTCCACCATGGCAGCTATTTGTTCGCTGATACCTATTATATCCAATTTTCCCCTCAGATCCAGCAGCTGCATCACCAAGTGTAGTGCCTGTCCCCGCTCGGCTGCAGTAAGCCCGGTACTTTTTTGCACAAATAGCGGCCTGGCGGACAAACTGCTCTGGAAGTCCCGGTTCTGCTGTTGTACACCGGGGACCATTTCACCGTGCAGCAGCGTCCCCTTTAAACCGGTTACAGTAGCCCGGGCTGCTAGACCCTGCCAGTGTTGATGCGGGTAGCGCCAGTTCAGACGGGCTTTAACCTGCTCTACCAATGGACCGTCCCCTGGCACGGGCTCAAGCCGGCGCACATGCTCCATATGGTCAACAGTAGGTGGCGCATCAGCTTTCCGCTGCCGGGCATGACTGTCCCAGACAAACACGCGCCAGCGCGAAGGGTCACCCCCAAAAGCCAGTTGCGCAGGTTCCCCCCCCTGTGCCAAGCCGGAGTGATCCAGAGACAACTGAGCCTCATCTATGATACCGGAGAGTGCCCGCAGCGGCGCACCATCGTGGTGCCTGGCCAGGGCCGGACACAGCCAGTCCAGGTAATGCCTGGCACCGGCGGTCAGCCAGGGCGGCAGTTGCAGCTGTGGCCTGTGTGCTGCAGCGCACCAACGGGTGGAGGAATCCCGCAGCCCGCGCACTGCACCCACCAGGATTAATTTTTCCCGGGCCCTGGTCATAGCCACATAAAGCACCCGCATTTCTTCAGCCAGCGCCTCGGCCCGCAGCTTGTCCCGCACTGCGAGCTTAGCCACCGTGGGGTAGGCAATGCGTTTCTCAGCATCCACCAACTGGGGGCCCAGCCCCAGTTTGCGATGCATCAGCACGCCTTTGTTTAAATCCCTAAGGTTAAACCTTTTGCCCAGCCCGGCCACAATCACCACGGGAAATTCCAGTCCCTTGCTTTTATGGATGCTCATGATGCGCACAACATTTTCATTTTCGCCCAGGGCACGGGCCGCCCCCATATCACCGCTATTATCCCTGATACGCTGAATAAAACGCATAAAACGGAATAAACCCCGGTAAGCGGTGGATTCGTACTGCCGGGCACGGTGATACAGCGCCCGCAGGTTGGCCTGGCGCTGGCCACCCCCTGGCAGGCCGCCCACAAAATCATAGTAACCCGTTTCCCGGTACAGTGTCCATAACAGCTCGGCAAGGCTGCCCCGGCGGGCCATGGTGCGCCAGCGCTCCAATTGTTGGAGAAACCGCACCAGTGGTTCGATCAGCGCCTTCGGCCCTTCCAAAGTGCTCAGCACTACTGCGTCATAAAAATCACCCGGCCCACCGCACAGTCTGATTTGGGCCAAATCCTCCGATTTTAAACCCACGAGGGGCGACCGCAGCACCGCCGCCAGCGGTACATCCTGGCGCGGGTTATCAATAATTTTCAGCAGGGCCAAAATGGTTTCTACCTCGGTGGCCTCGAAATATCCCGTATTAAGCTCTGCATAGGCAGGTATACCCAGCTTGCCAAATTCCTCCAGGAAGACATTGGCCCGCCCGGTTGTGGCCCTTAACAGCACCACAACATCCCGGTAGTTTAGTGTCCGGTACCCATTTTGCTCCCGGTCATATACCCGCCAGCCCTCCTCCACCATTTGAGTGATCCGCTGAGCCACTGTGCCCGCCTCCATCCGAAGGGCATCCAGGTCCTCCTCGGAATCAGCACCAGGGACATCTTCACCGTCACCGGAAGCGGAAAAATCTTCATCTTCAGCGGCTATATCCTGCTCCTGCTCTGTTTCAATTAAATGCAGCTCCACCGTTTCCCCCGGTTGCCCCGGTCCTTTCACCCCGCAGGCCGGGTCACCATCGGTTGTTGCTTCGCACAGGCACCCCGGCTGAGCGCAATGATCATCCACCACACCCGGTCGGGGCGGATAGCCGGCCCCGTAGATCAATTCTGCTTGGGTATCGTAAGTCATTTCGCCTACTGCAGGACTCATAATCTGGCCAAATATAAAATTAACCGCGTTTACCACTCCCCGGCGGCTGCGGAAGTTGCGGGCCAGGTTGATTAACCTGCCACCGTCACCAGCGGCATACCGATGATATTTGTCCATGAACAATCCGGGCTCGGCCAGACGAAACCGGTAAATACTTTGTTTAACATCGCCCACCATAAACAGGCCGGATCCTGCATGCCCTTCAGCACCGGACACCAGGTTTAAAATTGTTTCCTGCACAGCATTGATATCCTGGTATTCGTCCACCAGCACCTCGGCAAAACGTTCCTGCAGTTCCAGGGCTACGGCGGAGGGGCACAGCACACCGCCACCACCGGTAGCGCTGTCAACACCATTACCGGCGGCACCATGCATGTCTTGCAAAATCTGCAGTGCATAATGTTCCAGATCGCTAAAATCCACCACCCCGCGATCTAGTTTGACCTGTCGATAATGCCCGGCGAACTGTTCCACCAGTCCGGCCAGTGCCCCCAGCAGAGGTACCATTTGCCGCAATTCAATCAGCAGCTGTGCAGCAGGACGATTAAAATAACGGCCCCGCATTTTTTGCACCCGCTCTTTGGCAGCATTGCGCAGCTTCTGGGCCGTTTTTTTTAAATTTTCATCGGCCACATTCTTTTTACAACTGGCCAGTTTACTGAATACTGTGGCGCTAAACTGCCGGTGCAGTTTATCCCAGCTAATGGAAGAGGCTTTAATTAAATCATCCACCAGCAGTAGATCCTCCTGCAGAGTAGCCTGATAGGGACCTGGTCCCCCAGGGCGGCGGGCCAATTGACCGGCTTGTTCCAACATGCCCCGTACGCCGGCCAATTCATTTTTGATGCTCTCTTTTAATATGTTAAACCATGGCAGGTCGTCAACCACAGCATTTTCGGGAAGGTTAAACCAATCCGGCAACCGGCGCAACCATTGTCCGGGCCAAGGGGTGCTCCGTGAAAACTTGTATAACTCCAGCACCAGCTCTTGCAGTCCCGTGTCATCCTGGTGCCCGCCATAGCAGTCCGCCAGCGCCAGAAAATGCTGGTCCCCTGCAGCATACCGGCTTTCAAAAACAGCCTCAAGCACGTCCAGCTGCAGCAAAGCGGATTCGGCATCATCGGCCACCCGAAATACAGGGTCCAGTTCCAAACGATAAAAGTGCTGCCGGATTAACTCCAGGCAAAAGGAGTGCATGGTGCTAATGCTGGCCCGCTGTAATAATGCCAACTGGCGGCGCAACAGCCCCGAACCCGGGTCGCTTTCCAATGCCCGGTTAATGGCCAGGCCAATGCGTTCCCGCATTTCTGCGGCCGCCGCATTGGTAAAGGTAACCACCAGCAGCCTGTCCACATCCACCGGATTCGCGGGGTCTGTAATTCGCCTGATAATGCGCTCCACCAGCACAGCAGTTTTACCGGCCCCCGCCGCTGCCGCCACCAACAGCCGGCTATCCCGGCAGGTAATGGCATTGAGCTGTTCAGGAGTCCATCTTTCAGTCATTTTCATCCGCCCGCCTTTCTTAATAAACATAATTCTTATAACCCATCATAAAATGCCTGTGATTCATATAATAATTATTTAATTAAAAATACCATTTATAGCTGCAATATGCTCCCTTTCACTTATCCTTCCCGTCCCCCAACTGTTCCTTAATGCTCTGCCATACGATGGTATCCTTTTCCGGTGTAATAATCCTGAAGGCATTGCCCGGCAATAGCAGGTCGAACTGGCAAACCGGTTTATAGGAACAGTAGCGGCAGTAACGAAACTCACCCTGCCGGTAAGGACTGATATCCTTGATCCCGGCCATTATATCAGCGCCAGCGCCGGCCAGCTGATGCCGCAGGTAGGCCCGCAGCATAGCAAACTGCTCATGGTCCAGCACCGCGGAGCGGGCAGAAAGGGTGCCGTCCTTTTTAATGCTCACCGGTAAAAGGTCCGAGGCGGACCCGGCCAGGCTGTCCATCAACCGCACCAGTTCAGGCTCAGCCAGCAGCAGGCCTTTCATTTTCAGTGCTTTAAGCAGCAATCGCTCTGCTTCCCCATCCGCCAGAGGTGAGCCGTCCGTTTGCAGTATAGGCTCGGCAATGCGAAAATACAGCACAGCACCTGGCAGGCCCCGGTCACCCAGCAGCTGCCGGGAATACTCCAGCGCCACCTCCAGGTAGGTAAGCAATTGTAGTTTGAGGCCGTGCAGGATATCGCTCAGCTTGATGGTGTTCACCCCTGATTTATAATCAATCACCCGCAGGTACAGCGTGCCTTCGTGCCGCGCCGCATCCAGCCTGTCAATGCGGCCAGTGAGCAGCATCTCGTCGCCGCCCGGCAAGCTGAACACCACTCCGGGCAGTTCTCCCCCGGGGCCAAAGGCTAGTTCCAGCCCCACGGGCCGAAAGCGCCCGCGCCGGGCATGCTCGGCCAGCACCAGCGCCGAGCGCTGCACAATGCGCTTTAATTTACCCGTCAGGTAACGGTGCCGGGCGGAGCTGAGCAATATTTCACTTTGCAGGTGCGGGGCCAGGATATCAACCACCTCACCGGCCAGTTCCCGGCACCGGTCTGTTTCCAATTCACCCCAGTCCATCCCCCCATCCTGCAATCGCTGGGCAAAAAGCTTAAGTGCAGCATGGAAAAACTGTCCCGTATCCGGTGCCTGCAGCCGAAACACCGCCCTATCCTTAAGGCGCAGCCCGTAGGACAAGAAATGGGCAAAGGGACAGGAACGAAACTTCTCAAGACCGGATACTCCGGTTTTAAAGGGCCGGCCGTATAGCTGCCGGGCTATTGAGCGGGGCAGCCGGCCTTCCCGGTTACTGTAAAACAAGCTTTCCATCACCCGAACAAACAGTGGATGATGGCGGTTTTGAAGAAACCAGTTGTATACGTCCCACCACAAGGGGTCTATGTACCGCCCGGCCCCGGCATCGCGTAAACGTCCGGCCAGGTAGGTCAGGCAGCGGCTGGGATGAGTGACAAATGTCACATCGGGCACTTGGCCAGTCCCCGGTTCCTGCAGCCAGAGTCCTTCCGCCAGGTCGGGAAAAAATTCCCGCACACGGTGCACAACGGGTGACGGGCGCAGCGCCCGGCCCTCCCCATCGGCCAGTGGATAGGATAACACCAGCTGCTCCGAGGCCCGGGTAAGGGCCTGGTACACCATGTATTGCTCATCAAAAACCCGCCGCCGCACACCCGGGGCTAGCGACAATCCGCTGCCCTGCAGCCGCTCCCGCTCAATTTCGGTAAATATCCCCTGCTCTGTCAGCCGGGCCGGCAGCACCCCATCGTTGATGCCTGGTATGAACGCGGCCCGCACCCGGGGACTACGGGAACGATCCAATGAGCCCACTACCACCTGATCCAGCCCTGGCGGTATAAGACCCAGGCGCATGGCATCCAGGCCGGCATCCAAAATAACGTTGTACTGCTTTAACGAGAGCTCTTCTTCGCCCAGGGATTCAACCATTTCATCCAGCAGCGTCACCAAATCCACCCAGATTTGTTCATGTTCCCGGGCTTCTTCCAACCGGCCTTCCTCCCGGGCCAAAGCAGCCCAGCGTTCCAGCTGCTCCGGAACCTCCAGCTGTTCCAGCAGCATGTACAGCGCCCCGGTGTAGTCCGCCACTGTGGCACCATCCTGCACAGCCTGGTGGAAACCGGCCAAAACGGACACAGCAGCACCCCGGATGCTGTTAATTTGCTCAAGGGCTATTTTTTGCTGTTCAGAAACAACATCATCATCTTCCAAGGTTAACCGGCGACGGTACTCCCAGGGCTGGTTGTCAAACCAACGACTGCCTCTGATGCCATGAGCCAATACATAGTTCTCCAGAATATCCACTTCATCCCGGCTCAACCGGGCAAGATCGGTCTTTAAGTAACGAAATACGGGATCAAAGGGCCAGTTTTCAGCCACTGTTTCCAGAGCTGCTCGGATCAGCTCTACCAGTGGATGATGCAGCACCGTGCGCTTATGATCCAGAAAAAAGGGGATTCCGTGGTCGTTAAAGACAGCCTCAATCAAATCTGCGTACAAATCCACTTCCCGCAGCAGCACCACAATGTCTCTCCAGCGGTAACCCCGGTCACGACACAGGCCGGTGATTGCCCGGGCCATGCCTTCCACTTCGGCGCGGCGGTCGGCAGCGGCTATAACACTTATACCCGTTTCTCCTAAATCCTTGCCGGCTGCAGCACCATCAGCCGCCTGCTTGCCCTGCATACAGGCTGGATCCGGTGTCTGGTACGTTTCGTTCACGGCACCATCTTGTGTATGCGGCAGGCTTTTAACCGCCCTGTAATCAAACAAGGTCTTCTCCAAATAAGCCAGGTGCCGGGAGACGAACCTGGGCAGCACACCATTATCCGCAACCGGCACGTGGTATACCGGTAATTTTATCCCATTTGCCATGTTCAACAGCTCATGGTAGGTCTCCCAAACAGGATAAAAGGGGTCGGTCTCGGTCATTATCTGGTCAGCAAAGCCAGGGCTTAAACATAAAGTTATATTTAGCCCCCGGGTATGCTGCAGCAGCGCTTCCAGCACGGCGTATTCCCGGGGGGTAAAGCCGGAGAACCCGTCCACCCAGATATTAGCCTGGTTCAGCCAGGGTGAAACCCGTATCTTTTCCGCAGCTAGAGCCAGGTAATCATCGGGGTCGATAAAGCGGTCACGCAAAAAATATGTAAAGTCGGCAAAAATGAGCTGTAAATCACGCAATTTGTCCACCAGCAACCCGGCATCCCCCGCCCGCTCCAGCCCGGCCAGGCAGCGGCACAAATCGCCCGCATCCACCTGGTAGCTTTTCAATTCACTCAGCGCGCGGGCCAGCTTGTCCACAAAACCGGGCAACCGGACCGCCCGGCCGAAAATACGCAACTCATCCAGCCTGCCTTCCAGCAGCCGCCGCAAAATCATGCGCTTGCCCATCTCCCCCAGAGGCAGCCGGGTAGCACCGCCGGCCTCCTGCAGCACCCGGAGAGCCAGCCGGCTAAAGCCCAGCACCTGGGCTCGCATAAAACCTCCCGCACCCGTAACCCGGGCTAAAGCCTGCTCAGTTTGAAAAGAAGCTTGCTCGGGCACCAGCATAATTAAAGGTGTACCCAGTGGCTGCTGCTGTAGTTCATGGCTCATTTCCCGCAGACAGAGGGTTGTTTTACCAGCCCCCGCCCGTCCCATGATTAGCCTTAAAAACAAACCTTTGGCCCCCTTACTCTGGAATCAACAGGTTTTTGTTGCTCATAAAATTCTACGGCCTTTAGTATATGTAACCAGAATACGTTACAGTTAACGTTATAAAATTTAAAGGCCTTCGCATAAACTGCGAAGGCCATCAAAACTGTCTTTCCCACCGGGCCGTTACCCACCAGTTTTTTTATCAACCCACCTCTCCCAGGTGGGTGCCGACCAGCTGCGTCTGTCTTCCGCCCGTGGCGGCCTGACATAGACAACCGGATCTGATGCTCCCGAATTACATTTGTAGGTTAAAAAAACAAGGGGTCACGTACCAAGTAGGTAATATTATAATCTCATAAAAATTTTATTAAATCAATATTGACTTTTTAAAATAAAAACCGGACTATGACCGTAAGCGAGATTCTGTTTCAGCAGTCATCTATCTAGGCAAACCTTGCGGTTCACCTCCCCCTCCCGGGGGTGCCCCTACCCGCAGCTCAAAGGCTGCCTATTTGGGTTGCACGCTGGCGGAGTTTACCCTTGCACTCACCGGTTACCCGATGACTTAGTTTCTGTGGCACTTTACAGCTACTGAAAACCCATTGGGTTTCTTTGACCGTCGTCAGGTCGCCCTGCCCCGGCTTGCGCCGGGCACCATTCTACACCAAATGCCTTTATGGACACCCGGTGTGCGTGTCTCGACTTTCCTCTACCATCCGGTTAAACCGAACAGCAGCGACTGCTCGTCATACTCCAGTTCTTGTTCAATGGTCACATTACGTAATTATAAACCAATTACCGCCTGTGTGCAAATGCAATGTGTACCATATTCACCGGCCGATTACCATCTAACAGTCATTGACTAACCAACCGTTTAAATGATACATTTAAAAAAAAGGTTTTCACATATTTAAAAATGTTGAGGGGGGAAAATATCCATGGATAACTGGACACCATTTTATATTTTCATGGGTGTAATGGCCGTTATCGGACTTATCGCCGGCATATTTGCTAATTCCATTAAAAAAGCCATGGCGGATCTGGAATACTTTTCGACCGGCAAGGTAACTGATCACCACCAATATATTCCATACGATTAATATATAAAACCGACATACTCTATAAAGCAATCTTATTTGGATTATAACACGAAAGAAGTGCTGGCTTTTAAACCAGTACTTCTTTTTTTTAGACCGCATTGACACCAATTCCGGAAACGGCTATACCGGTAATGGTTCCGCTACCTTACTTATTCTTTTAGTATATTTTTCACGCTGTTTTCATATAATTTACGACAGTTTATTATTTATGGAAAAGCCAAGCTATAAGTGGTATACTAAAGATAATTGTCCATAGGGAAAGGAACGGTGACACAATGCATTCACTTGGCAAGCTAACGCTGGTGAAGCTGTTGGTTGTATTATTGCTAATCCTTAGCGCCGGATGTTCAACCAGCTCTAATGAACAAACGGACAACCAGAATAAAAATGCTGATCAGCAAGATAAAGTCGCGGAACAACAGGAACAAACGCCGGACATAAACCTGCCTGTTTATTTTGTCAAATACACCGCTGATGGAGCTTACCTGGTCAGGGAGGTGCACACTGTATCTTACACCAAGCAGGTTGCCAATGCCGCTATGCAAGAACTAATTAATGATGAAAAAAGCATTTTGCCCTCCGGCACCAAAATACTGGGTATAAATATTGAAAAAGGTCTGGCTACGGTTAATTTTAGCAAAGAAGTTTTAAATAATACCAACGTGGGTTCGGCGGGAGAGCAGTTAGGTATACAAAGCATAGTAAATACTTTAACTGAATTTCCCAATATAGAAAAGGTGGCTTTTCAAGTGGATGGCCGGGCGGATGGCCGGGCCCAGGACTGGTGGGGGCATGTTGGCCTATACGAACAGCCCTTCACCCAAGATTGCTCCATGGTTTATGAGCCCGCTATTTGGGTGACCCACCCCACACCCCATCAGGTAATCTGCGTTCCTTTGCTGGTTAAAGGCAGCGCCATGGTATTTGAAGGCGCGGTCAATGCCAGGCTGCTGGACAGCAGCGGTGAAATACTGGCCGAGAGTTACACAACAGCCAAATCGGGAGCACCTGAACGGGGCGATTTTGAAATGAGCATTAAATTTGACCCACCCTCGGACGGGGAGGGAGTGCTGGAGGTTTATCAAGTCAGCCCGCAAGATGGCAGTCCCCAAGATATAGTTTCTATTCCAGTACAATGGCCATAATTAACAGGAGGTGTAATAAATATGGACAAAACAGGTAACGATTATCCCAAAGAAGTGAGGGACACCACCATACTGGCTCAAAGGGTTAGAAGAGACTTGACCTGGGTCGTAGTAAGCATGGCCGTGGCATTGGCGGCGGCAGCCGGAACATATATGACGCTAACAAAGTAAGAGCGCTACAATCTACTTACTAATACGGAATACCCCTTAAGGGCTGCGCAAGTTCTTGCCTACAAACCCGCCCAAAGCAGCTTTCCATCAATAGCAAACAACCGGGCACCTTAAAACTATGGTGCCCGGTTTTGTTACAACCGCAGGTCGGCATTTATCAGCGGAAACCAAAATACCAAACCAGTCCTCCCGCAATCATTAATACTATTTTCAATAACATTGACTTACTTTCTCCCACCAGCCCTTTATATTTAAACCATTCACCCAAGCCGCTGGGAATCACAAACACAATAAATATAGCCTGGGCCACCGGCACCAATGTAGGCGAATTTATTGTAAGTACCCATAATATCAATCCCCACAGGACAATGGCCATGGTAATGCGTACCGGCTGCTGCAACTTTCTTTCTTTCTCCGTCAACGAATCACCAACCCCCTTTATAACATATACTTCCCCTTAATGACCAAAAATCCTGCAGTAATAATTGAACTATGGTTAACGGCAGATATATTTTAG
>JGI2924J29684_1077090_pt1 | contig 13540 bp, 12 predicted proteins | sample BenlonsequencITS_FD_29684 | JGI IMG/M metagenome (IMG submission 29684)
CTGGAAAGCGGACCAGGGGATTAAAGATTTGCGTTTGGAAGCAGCCATGGTCAAGGTATTTTGTACCGAGATGCTTACCCGTATAGCGGACCGGGCAATTCAAGTGCATGGCGGACTAGGCCTTAGCAAGGAAATGCCCATTGAATACATTTACAGACTGGTACGTATTCTTCGTATAGTAGAAGGTCCGTCCGAGATACACCGCTGGCTGGTGGCTAGGGAATTAACCAAGAAAAACAAGGTCTATGATACATTTGCACTCGAGAGGTAGTCTAATTTTAAAATTAGTTAATAAATCTAAAGGAAGGGGAATGAAGAGTGGGCGTACTTTTTGAAAAAGAAGGTCATGTGGCCATTGTTACCTTAAACCGGCCGGAGGCATTAAACGCCTTGGATCCTGAATCCTGGGATGAACTACAACAAATTTGGCACGATATAAAAACCGATCCGGAAATCCGTGTAACGGTTTTAACCGGGGCCGGGGAAAAATCCTTCTGTACAGGCTCGGATATGAAGAAAACCATGCCCCCCAAGGAGAATTATGCTTCCACATATTTTGAATCTGAAAGTTTAATTGCATCAATGGAAATGTGGAAACCAATCATCTGTGCCATCAACGGCTATGCCATCGGCGGCGGTCTGGAAATGGCCCTTGCCTGCGATATCCGCATAGCATCCTCAAAGGCTTCCTTTGGCTTATCGGAAGTTAAAGTAGGCAGCCTTCCCGGCCTAGGCGGCACACAACGCCTGCTCCGTGCCATATCATCGGCCATTGCCATGAAGATGCTTTTAACAGCCGAACGTATTAGTGCTGAGGAAGCATACCGGATCGGCCTGATTAGTGATGTTGTAGAACCCGATCAGCTTTTAGACTACGCCAAACAAATGGCCAACAAAATTGCCAATAATGCTCCACTATCAGTAAAAGCGGCCAAGCAGGCAGTTGTTATTGGCGCCGATCTGCCCCTCAGACAAGGTATGGCCTATGAAAACCTGCTCTGGGGAATACTCCGGGACACCGAGGACAGGATTGAAGGCCGCGTAGCATTTGCCGAGAAGAGACCTCCGCAATATAAGGGCAGGTAAGTTATAAAAGACAGTTTTGACTTTAACACTACAGTTTCATTTCGACGGTGAGGTGGTGCCAGGTGTTGAAAGTCAATTTTCAGCTTTCAACACCTGGCACCTGCCAAGACGACAAAAGCTTTGAACAATGGAGCCTTTACAAATACATTGCGACAACGAGAAACGAGGCTATCAAGTTTGAAAAAATCCCGGTTTTAAGCCGTAGCATATGGTATTGTTCTATAAAAGTACTAACAATTCGTTATATATATTCAATGCCAGAAAATTTATATCGGTCTTTTTATATACAAGGATGGGGTACCCACCAGGTAATACTTTTAGGTTAGCCCATAATTCCACCTTTAGTTAATTAAATTAAGCACTGACATATGTAAAATCTAATTATACAATAAATTAACATCAACAACAATAATTTGCCGCAACATAATCCAACGTTTAATAAGTGTTTAGCCAGTGCCTCAAATACTAGAAAAAGGTGGAAATATCAGTGAATTTACAGGATTATGTCACTGCCAGCCCGGTCCATGGCCACACTGAAGAAATACTGGATTGCGTCCACAATGGCATACTGGCCATTGATACCGGTGGTGTAATTACAGTATGCAATAAAGCAGCCGGACACCTGCTAAGTATAAATCCGGAGGATGTTATCGGCAAAAAATTGCTGAAAGTAATCGACGTGGGCCAGTGTACCCTATCCCGGGTAATTGCTACCGGCCAACCGGAATACAGTCTTAAAATTAAAGTTAACGGGCGAACTATGGTCTCCAATCATACGCCTCTCCTCACGGAAAACAAGCTGGTGGGAGCAGTTGCGGTGTTTCAGGACATTACTGAACTGGAGCGTGTGTCCTCGGAACTGGAAAGCGTGCGCCAGCTTTGCAATCGACTGGATACCGTCTTTGGTTCTTCCTTTGACGGCATTATGGTAACGGATGCCACGAGCAAAGTGGTTAGAATAAATAAGGCACTGGCCCGCCTGACTGGTTTGGACGACTCTTATTTTGTGGGTAAGCCTATAGAGGACTTGGTTAGAAATGGGATTTTCAAGTTTGAGTCGGTAACCGCCAAGGCCCTCCGGGAGGGCCGTACGGTAACCGCTTTTCAATATATCAACCCCAGTAAAAAAGAAGTATTGGTGACCGCCAGCCCGGTTTACAACGATGACGGCAGCGTTGCCTGGATGATAACCAATTTGCGGGATATCACCGAATTGAATCAGTTCAAGGAAAAGTTAAGAGAGTCCCAGATGAAGACCGCTCTTTACCATGCGGAGTTATCCCAGCTGCTCAAAGAAAAAATACGGCATGAAACAGTTATTGCCGAAAGTAAAGAAATGCTGAAAGTTTTAGACACCTCCATCAGGGTTGCCCAAACAGACAGCACAATACTTATTACGGGCGAGTCCGGAGCGGGGAAAGAAGTTGTGGCCCAGATAATTCACAACGTTAGTGCAAGATCAAAGGGTAACTTTATTCAAGTCAATTGCGGCGCCATACCTGAAAATCTACTGGAGGCCGAGCTTTTTGGCTATGAGGCGGGCGCTTTTACAGATGCAAGAAAACAGGGGAAAACAGGCTTGCTTGAACTGGCCAATAAAGGATCCATCATGCTGGATGAAATTGCCGAGATGCCCGTCAATCTACAGGTGAAACTGCTCCGGGTACTGCAGGAGCAAGAATTTTACCGCTTGGGCGGCACCAAAACCATCAAGCTTAATGTCAGGGTAATAGCGGCAACCAATAAAGATTTATGGGAATGTGTATGCCGGGGAACTTTCCGTGAGGATCTTTTTTATCGGATCAACGTGGTTCCCATCAATGTGCCTTCCCTGAGGCAGCGCCGGGAGGATATTATTCCGCTGGTGATGCATTTTTTAAACTCCATTAAAGAGAAATACCAGGTTGAGAAGCGTCTTGAGCCGGGGGCGCTGGACATGCTGGAAGAATACCGGTGGCCGGGCAATGTCAGGGAATTGAAAAATGTTATTGAGCGGCTGGTTATATTGTGCGAAGGTAATACAATTTCCGTTCAACAAGTGGCCGAGCAGCTTAACCGCAGCCCTAAACGACCGCTGAAGCCTGTGGTTGTAAACGGTTTACTTCCTCTTAAAGATGCCCAGGAGATGCTGGAAAAGGATCTTCTGGAGATGGCTATGAACAGGCACAAGACCACCAGGAAGGCAGCCCGGGCCCTGGGTATCGCCCAGTCAAGTGTAGTGCGCAAACTAGCCCGCTATAATATAAAATCGGTGCAGCAATGGACCACAAGTTTAGATATTTAATCGAAATTTCTTAATCTTTGTTGATATGGCACAACTTTATAGCACGAGCCAATTTTAATGAAACCGATGCCTCCAGGCATCGGTTTTTTTGTCCCTTAAACGGTTAAATGCGCCGGCTAATAAAAATGTTTACCGTTCAACATGTATATCTGACCATTCGGGCCATAAAAACGGCCATTCGCAGAGCAAGGACTGTACATAGGACCACCTTTTGCACTTTTTTGAATATTTATTAAAGCGTTAAAAGGATGAATGTTGCGGTATGTAAGGCTGCTCGATGCGGTATTGCCGGTGCTTGCAAAGGCGTGGCCGGAGAAGTTTGTTGTTGATGAGAGGGGTAAGCTGTGGGTAATTGTAAGGACCATGGCAATATAAAGGTTAAATTCTGGGAGGTAGAGTATGTTGAATGTAAATGAAATGTATGATCAGAAACTGGTTTCCCCGGCAGAAGCAGTTAAGGTAATTAAATCTGGTGACCTGATTTATACACCATCGGAGGGTAATGAGCCTTGTATCCTCTGGGAGGCTTTAGCCGATCGTAAAGAAGAGCTGGAAAATGTGGTTGTCAGGCAATTCTTGACCAGGCGCAAGCACCGTTATGTAGAACCATCCTTTGCACCTCATATTTTTATAGAGTCACTTTTTGTTACAGATGCTATAAGAAATTTAGTTCACGATGGATATGCAAGCTATGTTCCGTCAAATTTCAGTGACATACCCCGTATGATCAGGCAAACTAACCATGTGGATGTACTGATGCTCAGCGCGACTCCAATAGACGAATATGGATATATGTGCTATGGTCTGGGTTGCGACTATACTCTCGCTGCTATTGAAGTGGCCAAGAAAATTATTGTAGAAGTTAACCCCAATATGCCCTGGACCGGTGGTTATAACAAAATCCATGTCTCCCAGGTGGATCTTATTGTAGAGAGCAATGCGGAGTTGTATGAGCTGCAACCTCCACAGGTAACTGAATTGGATGAAAAGATCGGTTCCTATATAGTTGATCTCATTGACGAAGGTTCTACTCTTCAAATCGGTATAGGCGGCATTCCCGCTGCGGTATGCAAGTTCCTGGAACATAAGAAGGATCTTGGTATACATACTGAACTTATTTCTGACTACCTTGTGGGTTTACTGGAGAGCGGGGCGGTAAACGGGAGCAAAAAAACAATTCATAAGGGCAAGGTTGTTTGCACTATAGTCGAAGGCACCAAGAGATTTTTTAAATATATTAATAATCATCCATCTATTGAACTCCTTCCGGTGGACTATACTAATGACCAGCACATTATTGCCCAGAATCGTAAAATGGTCAGTATTAACGCTACTATTGAAGTTGATATATTTGGACAATGCTGCTCTGAAAGCATCGGAACCAAAATCTGGGGGGGAAGTGGAGGTCAGTCGGATTTTGCCAGGGGTGTTACCAAATGCCCGGACGGTAAAGGGTTTATCGTCATGAAATCTACGGCAAAAGGCGGTACTATATCCAAGATTGTTCCCAGATTGACTCCTGGAGCCATTGTGACTACCGGTATGAACTATGTTGATCATGTGGTGACTGAGTACGGAGTTGCCGAACTTCGTTATAAGTCCATGCGGGGAAGGGCCTTGGCGCTGATTAACATTGCTCATCCTGATTTCCGAGATGAGTTGCGCTTCGAGGCAAAGAAAATGAATGTCATTTGATAGCTAACCTAACCTAACGATTAACCAACTGAAAGCGCCATGTTTTAAGGCGCTTTTCTTTGTCAGATAATTAACTGTTGACAAAACAATCATAAATGATAGTATATATATAAATACACATGTATATACGTGTAGAGATCAGTTTCCAGTCAAACTTTAGGAGGGGAGTTCTCAAATTGATTATCATCGGGGAAAAAATCAACGGAACCATCCCGGGCGTAAAAAAGGCCATCGAAAATAAGGATGAGCAATTTATTCGCGACTTGGCTGTCAAGCAAGTTGAGGCAGGTGCGGACTATATTGACGTGTGTGCCAGCACAGCGCCGGAGTTTGAAGTTCAAACTTTAAAATGGCTGATGGATATTGTACAGGATGCCGTTGATACACCGCTGTGTATTGACAGCCCCAACCCCAGGGCAATAGAGCAGGTTTTTAAGTACGCCAAAGCACCCGGTATTATTAATTCTGTGTCTGAAGAAGGAGATAAGTGCGAGGTCATCTACCCCATGATCCAGGGTACCCGGTGGCAAGTGATTGCCTTGACCTGTGATCAAAAAGGTATCCCTTCCGACGTGCAAACCAGAGTTGAAATAACTAAAATAATGGTGCAAAAGGCCCAACAGTATGACATAACTCCCGACAGAATCCATATCGACCCGCTGGTAATGGCTATATCGGCTGATAACCAGTCCCTTTTAAACTTCATCGAGACATTAAAAGCAGTTAAAGAACTGTATCCTGCCATTAAAGTAACTTCAGGTTTAAGCAATATTTCTTTTGGTATGCCCCTTAGAAAAATCGTCAACCAGCATTTTTTAACCATTGCCACTTATGCGGGCATGGATTCAGCTATCTTGGACCCCTGCAACAGGGATATTTTAACCACCCTTTTAGCCACTGAGGCATTACTGGGTCGTGATCGGTACTGCCGGAACTTCTCCAATGCCTACCGAAAGAATAAAATCGGCCCGGACAGAGGCGGCCAAAACTAAACCAATTGATTTAGGACAAGCTTTTACCGGAAGGTTGGCGGAGTCATGAGCTGTTATCGCGAGGAGCGATAGCTTCTCGAACAAACATTAAAAGGAGGACACATTTTATGCTGGACGTGCAAGTATTAACCAAAGCGGTAGGAGATTTGGACGAGCCCAAGGTATTAGACATGTTAAAGGAATTTGTCGCTACTAATCCCGGCAGCGAAGAAACTGAAGCTGTGGTTAGCGCCTGCCAAAAAGGCATGGCTGTTGTAGGCGACTTGTTTGACGCCAAAGAATATTTCGTGGGTGATTTAATATTTGCCGGGGAATTATTAAACTCTGCTCTCGAAATCTTAAAAACGGTCATGGGTGGAGAAAGCAACGGTAAAGCAGGTAAAATTGTCCTGGCTACAGTGGAGGGCGATTTGCATGACATTGGTAAAAATATTTTCAAGAGCATGTCGGAAGCAGCCGGCTTTGAAGTATATGACCTGGGCATTGATGTGCCGGCCAGCACATTTGTAGAAAAAGTTAAAGAAATTAAGCCGGAAATACTGGGTATGAGCGGTGTGCTTACACTGGCCTTGGATTCCATGAAAAACACGGTGGACGCGCTTAAAGAAGCGGGACTTCGCGATCAAGTAAAAGTAATTATAGGCGGTAACCCTGTTACGGAACAAGCATGTCAAATGATTGGCGCAGACGCATTTACAACCAACGCTGCCGAAGGAGTTAAAATGTGTCAAGGGTGGGTGAGTTAGCATGATCGATACCAAGGCGCTGGCCCGGGAAAGGACACAATTGTTTTCGGATGTACTGGAAGGTAAAGTGCCTAAAAGAGTACCCATCTACGCCTTTATTCAACAAGAATTTGCCATACAATATGCGGGTAGGGATTTAGCGGAAGCGCAGTGGGATTCTGGCGCCTTTGAGGAAGTAGTCGATAAGGTGTGTCAGGACTTTGTGACAGATAATGTACCGGTGCATGCGGTCAGGTATCCATCAATTTATAGAATGCTGGGGTCTAAAAACTGGATAATGGGTTCAGGTGGTTTTATTCAGCATCCTGAAATTGAAGGTTTATCAGCGGAAGAGTATGATGATCTTATTGCCTCACCTTACAATTGTATTGTAGAAAAAGTTCTTCCCAGGTTATACAGTGAACTTGCTTTAGATTCACCTACCAAGGCTTTTGCACTGGCCAAAGCGTTTAAAGTTTATAATGATGAATTCGGTACACAAGCCATGCAAACGGCCAGATTAAAAGAAAAATACGGCTATGCCGATGTTAATTTATTCGGCACGATTTGTGAGGCACCGCTTGATTTCCTAGCGGATCAATTAAGGGGATTTAAAGGCATTTCTCTTGATATCAGAAGGGTTCCCGATAAAGTGGAAGCGGCCGTTAATGCGCTAACCCCTTTAGTAACTAAAATGGGCATGCAGTCTTTCCACGCAAAAAACACATGTACTTTTATTCCCTTGCATATGGCACCGTTCATGCGCGAGAAGGACTTTGCCAGGTTTTATTGGCCGGGATTTAAGAAACAGGTTGAAGAATTGGCGGAAGCTGGTTTTCAAGCATTCATTTATTGTGAACAAAACTGGATGCGTTATATTGACTATTTGGCTGAACTTCCGGAAAGAACTGTGATGTTCTTTGAAGATGGAGACCCCCGGCTTGCTAAAGAAAAACTTGGGGGAAAACATATTGTCACTGGTTTTTATCCGCAAACTTTACTAAAAACAGGGAATAAACAACAGTGTATTGATAAAGCCAAAGAGCTAGTGGATATTCTAGCACCAGGGGGCGGGTATATTTTTGGCTTCGATAAAGTGCTGATTACCCTGGATAGTATCAAGCCCGAAAACTTGCAGGCGGTGTATGAATATGTAGCCGCAAACACCGATTATTAAGGAGTGAATAACTGTGAAGACCAAATATTATAAAACCTGGGGGGAGTACAAGGCGGAGCATCCCGAGATAGATGAAAAACAGGAGCAAGCTATGGCCGCTAAAATGCAGGACTATGAGGAAAACTTGTTCAAATTTATTATGTTTTTATGTGTTTAAAAAAACCTTTGGGGCTTAAGATGGCCACTTAAGGTATATAGAGTATGGGTGCATGGTTAATCTTTAATGGACTTTAGTAAAGAATAATACAGGGAGGGCTTATTCTCTCTCTGTATTATTCTAATATGCCCCAGCATGGGTGGCAGTAGATGATTTTTAGTAACACTGGTGTTGAATAATTCCATCAGCCCGGCGCATACAAAGACAAAAAATATTCTAAATAAAGGGATAATTAAACATGTCGGGTGATTGGCCAAAAACGTAAAAAATTATTAAAGGTGGGTGAACTAATATGACCGATACCAATGCGCTGGCCCGGGAGAGAACTGAATTATTTCATGATTTGATAGATGGGAAAATCCCCAAAAGAGTACCTGTAGCCATGGGTTTTCCTATTGAGTTTGCCATTAAATATGCAGAAAAAGATTTGACCGAAGCTCAGTGGGATACCTCTCACCTGGAGGAAACATTTGATAAAGTATGCCAGGACTTTTTCTCGGATTTGCTGCCGGTCAACGCCTTTAGATTCCCTTCCTTCTATAAGCTGTTGGGTGCAAGGAACTTTGTCATGGGTTCCAGCGGCTTTTTGCAGCACCCGGAGATTGAAGGTATGACCCGGGAAGATTACGATGATTTTATTGCCAACCCTTATGATTGCATAGTGGAAAAGATACTACCCCGTATATATACAGAGCTGAATACCGATGCCAATACCAGGGCAATGACCATGGCCAAGGCTTTTAAGGCTTTCTTTGATGAAATGGGCAATGCTCAGGCAACTTACGGAAGGTTGATTGAAAAGTACGGTTACGGCAGAGTGAACTTTTTTGCCGGGTTTACCGAGGCTCCCCTGGATTTTGTGGCTGACCAGCTGAGGGGTTTTAAAGGAATTTCCACTGATATCAGAAGGATGCCGGATAAAGTGGAAGCAGCCGCTGAGGCCGCCACCCCCATTATGATTAAAAAAGGCCTACCGCCGGTTCCGCCATCCAAATATAACGCTGTCTTTATACCACTGCACATGGCACCGTTCATGCGCACTTCGGATTTTGAAAGGTTCTACTGGCCAACCTTTAAGAAATTGGTTGAGGCACTGGCCGAAGCGGGCTACCCGTCAAACCTTTTTGTTGAGCAGGACTGGATGCGTTATCTTGATCATCTGTATGAACTGCCGGAGAATACCATCATGAGGTTTGAGTACGGTGATCCCAAACTGGTTAAGGAAAAGCTCGGTAAAAAACATATTATATCGGGCTTCTACCCCACATCACTTTTAAAAACCGGGACCAAACAGCAGTGTATTGATAAAGCTAAGGATCTTATCGATATACTGGCACCGGGCGGCAAGTATTTCTTTGACTTTGATAAAGTTCCGGTTACGCTGGACAGCATTAACGTGGAAAACGCCCGGGCAGTGCTGGATTACGTGGCTGCTAATGCTAATTATTAGGGGGGGGATATTCGATGAGTGTTAAATTAAATACCAAGTATTGCAAATCATGGGAAGAATATAAAGCCCAGCACCCGGAAATAGATGCCAAGCAAGCAGAGGCAATGGCTCCTAAAATGCAAAGCTACGAAGATATGATGTTTGAATTTGTAATATATCTGCTGCTGTAATCTTGCTTAGGTGCCGGGTGTTGAAAGGTTGAAAGTTGAAAACGATTGCAGGAGATATGAAAATTGTCTTCGGGTAGTGGCACATCAACTTTTAACACCTGGCACCCATCAAGGCGGCGAAAGCTTCATGCGCTGGAAGTGACATGGGTGACATGGGGACGTTTCCTTTGTCTTACTTTTCGTTTGGTACCTTTCGTTCGGGACGCTTCTATCGCCTTTCCTACTGCCCTTCGCAGCGCTCAGGGCATACCACAGTGGCCACGGATACTGTCCCACCGCATTACTTTCAGCCTTTAGCTGCGTCGCGGATTCGTCCGGAGTAGTACAGGTAAAAACAGTTCGTTAACTGTCCAAATAAATAATGAATAGGGTTGAACAAAAACTATGAGTGAATGCGCAAAACTTTCGTCATTGCCATACCGCTGGGTAATTTTGCTTATCATGTGGTCTACCATGTGTGTCGCGCTTATTGCCCAGTTTCAAGTGGCAGCACTGGCCTACCAAATCATTCCTGACTTTAAGCTAACCTCCGGGCAGTATGGAATGGTTCTTACAGCTCCCATGCTGGCCGGCTTATTCTTCAGCTTTCCGGCAGGCGCCCTGGCGGACCGGTGGGGCGTTAAAAGAGTAGTTGCCGTAGGATTTGTTTTCTCCATAGTCGGGACGTTTTTTCGCTTTTCAGCGGAAAACTTTCTTCAATTATTCATCCTGATGTTTTTGGCCGGTATTTGTCCCGGCTTTTTAAATGCCAATGCACCCAAGCTGCTGGGGGCATGGTTTTCCAAAGCACAGATGGGCATGGCCATGGGCATCTATTTCTCAGCCACCGGTGTGGGTATGGGAATTGCTTTAGCCACCACAGCGTTGTTTCCCAGCACCAAAAGCGCATTTATTGCTGCAGGGATAGCCATGCTGGTAATCTGGCTGCTGTGGATGCTGTTTATTAAAGCCAAACCCGAGGGGGCCCCCGATCTGCCCGTTATGCCGGTGACTAAATATATTGGTGTAGCTGCCGGGAGTAAAAACGTCTGGCTGGTGGGCGTGGCGTTGATGTTCTTTATGGGCTCCTCCATGGCCTTTTCCGGGTTCCTGCCCAATGCGCTGCACAGTGAACAAGGCCTTAGGCCGGCCGCAGCCGGCTTTATGGCTTCCATAGTCACCTTCGGCACAGTTGTGGGCAGTATTTTGGGGCCGGTTATCTCCCGGCGCACGGGCAAATTAAGGCCTTTTTTAGCACTGGTGGCGGTTCTGGGGGCGGCGGCCGGAATTCTGGCGTGGCTGGCACCCCAGGGGATAGTCATGCCGGCGCTGTTTGCTTTGCTCGGTATCATGTTGGGCATGTGCGCGCCCATCTTAATGTCCTTCCCCATGCTGCTGCCGGAAATAGGACCTGTTTATGCCGGGAGTGCCGGGGGGATTATCGGTACCCTGCAGGTGGTTGGCGGAGTCTGCATACCATCATTTATAATTACACCGCTAGCGGGTCAAAATTACACCCTGTTCTTCGCCCTGGGCAGTTTATGCTTTTTCCTGGTGAGTGTGGTGGTATTGCTGTTACCCGAGTTGGGCGCCAAATCACAGGCCAAGGTTGGTGCTGATTTAGCCGAAGCCATGTGACATGGGTGTGACATGGGGACGTTTCAGTTGTCTTACCCTGAAGACAACTGAACCTTTCGATGACCATAAAACCTTAGATATGGCTGGATAACTTTAATTAAACCTTGATTTACATTGTAGTGTTAGCTCTTTAGCCCCAGGGCTGCTTGGCAGCAGGCTCTTTTCAACTCAGGGTAGCGGTCATTCATATGAGTGGAACTACCCCCGTAGCATTAGGCTACCGTGGCGTAGCGAACGTGGCATAAGCCAAATTATACTGTAGTACTAACGAACATCCCTGTTGACAAAAAACCATCCTAATTCTAAGATACACTTAGTATATGGTTGTATATACCTATCTATAAAAGGCGTCGGGTACGCCGTTCTATACTGGGAGAACCGCCTTCCTTATTAAAACTACAGTGATACAGTGTAAGGGGAGCGGTGTTAGAGGAGCCATGGGAATAGTTCAATCCCGCGAAACGCATGAAAGGTCGCACAATAAGACGATGAAAACCTCCTCGTATCACCCCGTGTCACCCGTTTTAGATCGTTTTACCCGTTTCATAGTGAACGGCCGTAGAGTAAGACAACCGAAACGTCCCTGTGTCGCAAACGTACGCGGAGTGAGTCAAACGAAACGTCCCCATGTCACCCATGTCACGTCCTAAAAGGCGCAGGGTACGCTGTCCTAGTCCCCATGTCATACGCGAGGATGATTTTATGAGCGATGTAATTATTGCCTGCCAAACATTAAGTGATGAATTGAATCTGGCCATGCAGCAAACCGGGGTTCGGTATCCGGTGATCTGGGTGGAATCTGATTATCATAACGACCCCAACCAGTTAAGGGCTAAATTGCAGCGGGAGATAGATGGGCTGGACGGGGTACACAACGTATTATTTGCCTATGGCTGCTGTGGTTCCGGGTTGGTGGGTTTAAAGGCTACTAGTGCCAATTTGATTATTCCCAAAACAGAAGACTGTATTTCTATGGTGCTCAGCAGGCCCGGTGAAGCATTTATACGTCCCAAAGAGACCTATTTTCTGACCAAGGGTTGGATGGAAGGTTCTAAAAGCATCTTTGTGGAGTATGAGCACGCCTTAAAGCGTTATGGTGAAACAAGGGCCCGCAGGCTATTTGATGTAATGCTTAAACACTATCGTTATTTTATGCTTATCGATACCGGAGCTTATCATGTGCGGGGCTGCCTGGACAAAGTGCAGGAACTGGCCCAAAACACCGGACTGCAAACCGTGGTGGCCGAAGGCGGCCTCTGGTTTTTGAAGCAACTACTCACAGGACCGTATGAGCAGGACTTTTGCGTGATCCCCAAAGGGGGGACAGTGGATATCAGCCATTTTGGCTTGGCGCAGGCTGTGCCGGTTCGCCAGGCTATACAGGGCGGGGTATAAACCACCGGGCTAATATCTCCTGGGCTAATACCCACTGGCACATAGCGGGCTAACAATATTTGCCCTTTTAATGCCGGACAACTTGCCGGGTAGATACCGGACATCTCATAGCCGAGCGTCAGGCATCTGAAGCGGGTCTATACAGTTTTTACGATAATACCGGGTATAGAGATAACCTGAGGGGTTTGAGGTCGCAATTATTTTTCCGAAGTCAGACCGAAGTTAAAGGTACAGAGATATCGTGGTTTCGGGGGGCGAAGTAAATGGAAGGCTCGGGTAAAAAAGAGCAGTTATTGATTAAACTGGTGGAGCAGCTGGACGAAGAAAAAGTGCTGGCCCTAGCCGGCGAAATGCTCAATGGCGGCATGGACCCGCTGTACCTGCTGGACCTGGTCAACGAAGGTATGAACCGGGTGGGTAAACTTTACGAAAGCAAAGAATATTATATCGCCGATTTAATTATGGCCGGCCTTATTTTCAGGCAGGTGCTGGAACTGGATCAAATGACTGCTCATTTCCATGCCAGGCATTTAAACAAAAAAGGCAAAGTTGTTTTGGGCACCGTCAAGGGAGACATCCATGATATCGGCAAAGATATTTTCAGGGGTATGTTGGAAGCCAATGGCTTCGAGGTTATCGACCTGGGGGTGGATGTCCCCAAGGAAGTGTTTGTCAAAAAAGTCGATGAATACAAGCCGGATATCCTGGGGCTGAGCGGTGTATTAACTTATACCGTAGAAACAATGAAAGAAGTAGTGGCTGCCTTTGAAGAAGCCGGGCTCAGGGATCGGG
>JGI2924J29684_1077089_pt1 | contig 13523 bp, 13 predicted proteins | sample BenlonsequencITS_FD_29684 | JGI IMG/M metagenome (IMG submission 29684)
GTTTTTAGCATAACTTAAATTATACGCTAACTGCGAGTTCTTTGGGACCCGCAGTTTTCTATTTTTAGTAAGAAAAAGGGCTGTTGCTTGCGAACTATTTTAGTTCGTTTTGCAACGGCCCCTTTATTTACAAAACCAATTAGAATGTTTTCCTAACTTACAATATTCACATAAGGGTTTTTTAAATTTTCATAAACAAGACAATTCAGATAATTAGCTCTAAACTAAAAATAACTCAATCAGCTTATCAGCCCTCTACTCTCCCCCTGAGCCGCTGAAATGTTGGATTGAAATTTCATAATGAAGGAGTGGCTAATTTGGAGACAAAGGGATTTTTAACACCGGCAGAAATAACCCAATCCACTATCCAGACAGGTATGAAAAAGGTAGCCCTGCCTATTCCAAAACAGATCCTTTTAGGGATTTTGGCAGGTGCGTTCATAGCCTTTGCCGCAGAAGGTTCAAACATGGCAGCATTCAATTTATTTGCAAAACCGGAAACCTATGGCCTCGGGAAAGTTTTGGCTGGAGCAATCTTTGGTACCGGACTTATGCTTGTTATCATAGCCGGAGGGGAATTGTTCACTGGTAATACCTTGATCTCAGCTGGAGTATTAGAAGGAAAAATTAAAATAACCGATATGCTTAAAAACTGGTTTTTTGTTTATATAGGTAATTTTATCGGCTCAGTATTTATTGCCTACCTCATGGTTCAATCCGGATTATTCAGCAGCAGTGTTGGTCTCTTAGGTGGAATCACGATAAAGATTGCTTCCTATAAAGTTGGGTTATCTTTCTCCTCTGCCTTTTATTTAGGGATTATGTGTAACTGGTTGGTTTGTTTAGCAGTTTGGATGGCATATGGAGCCAAAGACATGACAGGCAAAATTCTTGCCATCTTCTTCCCAATCTGGCTCTTTATCACATCAGGTTTTGAACACAGTGTCGCCAATATGTACTATATTCCAGCCGGAATCTTAGCTAAGGCAAACCCAAGTTGGGCGGCTGCCTCTCATTTAAGCCCTCAGGCACTTGCCGGACTAAACTGGAGTACTTTTATCACTAACAACTTAGTTCCGGTAACTCTTGGAAACATTGTTGGGGGCTGTGTCTTTGTAGCCGGTATCTATTGGTTAGTCTATAAAAAATCTGCCGTTGAAAAAGATTCCATACCATCATTGTCGCCCCAAGAATTAGAAATGAACGCAGGAAAATAGCAGTTACAAATGTTTTATAACCCTAATCAACTCTTGGCTTTACATTAATAATGTGAAAATTCAACGAGCGCGCGGAGACACTGTCTTCGCGCGTATAACTTTCTTGCAGTATTCAACGGAAAGTTATTTTTAAAAACACCACAGCTTTTCCCTCTGAATATTCTATCCATGGATTCAGGAGAAGGGGGAAAGTTCAATGCACATAATGACTGCCTTATTCGTTGGCCTCGCGGCAAACCTTGATAATTTTGGAGTTGGTGTAAGCTACGGAGTTCAAAAAATCCGTATTCCTTTCCTCTCCAACTTTTTTATTGCCTTATTATCCGGTCTCGTTACCTTCGCGGCTGTTTTTACCGGTCATTTTTTGAGTCACTATATCACCGTCGCTAATATGATTGGCGCAATATTAATAATTCTGATCGGAATTTGGGTTACCTTTCATAAACCAGCCGTCGATCAACCCTTACCGGCAGCGATTCCAGCCATGAAAACCTATTCTATTTCCATTAAACCTCTCAGCACCATTGTTAAAATAACCAAGAATCCCTCAATGGCTGACATTGATGCCAATGGCTACATTTCTGCCAAGGAAGCAGCAGCCCTCGGATTAACCCTATCCTTTAATTGTATAGCTACAGGAATAGGAGCCGGCCTAACCGGACTTGCACCTTTACCGCTGGCGATTTCGGTGGGTCTGTTCAGTATGGTTACCATCAGTTCAGGTTATTGGACTGGATGGAAAACTGCCTCAGACCATTTCGAGCGCTGCTCCCAAATTCTTTCGGGGGCTCTGCTGATACTTATAGGAATCTATGAATTAATCAATTGAAAAAGAAACCCACACTATACTTCCAATCAGTTCGGTTGGAAGTAATTACATAATAGTTCACTTAAAGGCTTCACTCCTCATAAAGTAGTTTAAGGGCCAATTATGGAGTCAGTCGTGTAATTTGTACAAGGCTATTTTTGCGAAGGAGGAGTCTTAAAAATAATGTTCTGGAGATTAGTTTTCTTAATAATTTATATTGCCTTTTTTCTTGTCCGCTCACGTTACGGAAACAAGAAGCCGAATAGGAAAGAGGCTATCGAGTATTTTGATGAGCAAAACCTAGCACTCCAACGTGAAGGAAGACTAAGCATGACCTTGCGTTCAATTCTTTCCTTCATTATGTTGCTTAGTATTATAATTTATGGTATAAGCCCATCATGGCTGCAGTTTTTTAACTTGCCCTTGCCAAATTTCTTAAGGCTTGCCGGTTTAGGCCTGGCTATAGCCATACTTCCTTTCCTCTATTGGGCGCATCGTGCGTTAGGACGTCACTATTCGCCGGATCTTGATCTGAAAGAAGGCCACAAGCTTATTACTAGCGGACCCTACAACATTGTCAGGCATCCTATGTATACGATTCTCATTGTCTTTATGCTTAGCATCTCAATAGTCTCAGCCAGCGCCTTGATTCTCATCCCGCATACTGCAGCTATTCTTTTGCTGATAATGCGTTTAGACAAAGAAGAAGCCATGCTGATTGAAGAATTTGGGGATGACTACCGGGAGTATATGATAAAAACCGGACGCCTCTTGCCGAAATTCAATTAAGCTTGCATCCGTAGTTTGCAAGCTTAATTGGAGTATTTATGTCGCCTGCATTTCCAACAAATGGAGATCAGGCGACATAATTTCTCCGTTGTTTTGTTCATTTCACATGCTATCGCGCTGAAGGATGGAATCCCCCACCGAAGCAGAGACCGGGGACCACTCCCAATAAAGAAGTGGGTGTCTCACGATTGGATCAATTATTTTTATAAACATTAGATTTGGAAATGACCTTATTTCTGCTGTCAGAGAGTTTAACTTGGATCGTTGCCTTTACCAGACTCTCAGGCAGATCAATACTTAAGGAGTTAGGATTTAAATAAGTCGTTTTGACTTCCTTACCGTTCAAATATACTTTGTCATTTTCTACGAAGTTATTCCCTTCGATTATTAGCGAGCCCTCGGAGGGTATAACATCAGCAACTGTTGGCAAGGCATCACCTTGAATATAGTTAGTTTTCGATGGAGGTCTATGATCCGGCAGAATATCATAGCTGTACTCTTTGCCGAACAGCAGATCATATTGAAGCGATTCATAATCCGCGAAGGTATTGGCAGGGATATTGGCTGCATTCCAGTAATCCTTATTAATAATTATATCTGTCCCGTTTTGCATCAGATTGGATAGGAGATCAGTCATGGGGCTTCCTGACTTTTGAGCAAGTTGAAGGGCAAAAGTTCCCATAAAATTAGCAGACAAATTGAGATTGTGATGCACAGTTGTCGAAAAGTTATTCCAAGTTACGAAAGGAACACTATGAAGATTTAAATAATCTTGATACGTGTTGCCGTTTTCAATAAATCCGGCTTCTTTGTATACACTGTAATTATCACCGAGCATAGGCAGATGATCGCCATAGAATATGACCATCGTCGGTTGATTGATTTGCTTCAAGCCATCAATAAGCTGCTTTAGTGATTGATCAACATCAGAAATTCGATTGGCATAGTTATCAAGTATCGCTTGAGAGTCAGGACTTAAATTTGCTGAACTTGCCTTGATCGTATTTCCGGGGTCCTCGGTGGTGTCGTATGGACCGTGGTCTTGCATGGAAACCGAATAGATGAAATCAGGTTTATTCGTTTCTTTTACCTGATTCAATATTTGTTGAGTCAGAACTGTATCGCGAATGTAAGGACCTTTGTACTCAGGATTGTTTAAGAATTCCTTACTGATGAATTTATCAAAGCCTTCTTGCTGATAGACCTTATCCCTGCTATAGAACCAATCATCATAAGTATGGATGGCAGAGGTCGCGTAACCTTGCCTGCTTAGAATTGTGGGTAAAGCTTCAAGCGGACGATTTACGTATTGATCATAGGCAATAGAACCATTAGGTAAAAACTGAGTTGAGAAGCCTGTCAGGGCCTCAAATTCAGTATTGGCCGTACCCCCGCCGTAAACAGCGGAAAGCATTGTCCCGCTCGTCTGTGATTTTTGGAGGGAGTGAAAAAAGGGAATCGGGTCTTGACTAAAAGAAACGTTTTTCATCAGAGTTGGGTCCCAAAACGCTTCACTCATCACGAAAATAATGTTGGGCTTAAAATCAGCATTCACCGGGTATGAAGGGGTGTTCTTTTGGATAATATCATTTATCGTAGACTCTTGATAATTACTTGGTTTGGCAATCTTGAGATACTCTGTATCCATAAGAAAACCCAGCATTGTTCCGTTCTGCTGATAATTCAGAGATTGGCTATAGCTAATGAGCTGGAGAGCAAAAACATTTTGGATAGAGTTAAAGAAGGAGTAGAAAACAAACACGACTAAGAATGAAGAAACGAATACTATTGAGCTATAACGCTGCTTTCTTTCTCTAGCAATATGTTTAAGGATCAGCCTTACCAAGGCAACTGTCACCGCAAGCAAAATTCCGAGGACAACAAAAACATTTCGAAAATGATCAGAAATTCCAATCGCCTCCTTAGCCAAAAGAAAGTCAGAAGGCAGCAAAGGGTCTCCTTTAACTTTTAATTTTTGCTGGCTAATAAACCCGAGGCAAGAAAATAGGGAAAGAAAAATCGTTGCAATCACTAAGTAGGCTCTTTTCGGCAAAATGTAAAATATGTTAATAATCCCGAACATCAGAATATAACTAAGGAAAAATTCCGAAGGATAACTTCTAATCCAAGTTATAGCTTTTATTAAGCTCCCATTCGAAAAACCTTCCAGGGCTAATAACGCGATCAAAGGCACGACAGCAATGACAAGCGGCTTGTTTTTAGTAAAGAACTTAAAAGTAGGCTTGAACATAAAAAACTCTTCCTCCACCAGTTAAAACTTAATACAAAACATTATAACAAATATACTTCCCGATGATCATAAAATGTTTGTAAAAGTTGTGAGAAACTACGAAGTCAATATTAAATTATCTGCTGAATATTAAAACAATATGCCGTTTCCAAGCACTCACTGAAAATTAATTGTAGAATATAAGTTCAACAAGTTAAAGGATCACCCTCCAGTGTGCTGTATTTTGCTGCCTTATGTTACTTTCAAAGCTCTGAAGCATCTAAAGTATTCGGGAAAAAGAAATTGAGTTTTCAGTACTTTCTTCTTCCTTCCATCCATCTTTTATGTAAAATCTTATAGCTCTTTTATTCCAGGGTAAAGCAGATAATCCTGCTTCCTCATAACCAAGTTCCTTCATTTCTTTGCAAAACTCAGCCGTTAAGTCACTTGCTATACCTAATCCTCTATAACTTCGATCCACTGCAATGGCCAATAGCCTTGGCTGCCCACCCTTCATTTCCACGTGATCGATAGACCCTTCAGAAAAGGAAACCAGCGCTTTCAGCGCTAAGAATATATGTCCAAACTTCTCCTTAAGATGTTTTCGGATAAAGGCATCCTTAAGAAATCCCGATATTGTGAGGCAAACTAAACTTATAAAGTTATCCCGATAAAAATTACGAAATGGGTTTTCTGAGGTACTTGCTAAAATGAAACCGATTGCTTCATTTTTAAAGGTTGCCACATATCCAAAATTTCCTCTTGAATTAACAAACTCAGAAATAAAAAGCATGAGAAACTTCTGTCCCATATGACCTAAAAAGTGATTTTGAAAAGATCTCATATATAGCTGGGCAACTATAGGGATGTCTCGGGCCTTAAGATGCTCAACGTTCACTTCACATTTGCAATTAATATAATTAAGTCTATCAGTTGGCACGCAAACATACCTCTCTTTGGATCATTTCCCGAGCACTATTTTCTACGGCAACCTCCAAGCCTAAAAAACCATAACTAATGCCCAAAGACTTTGTTTAAACTACATGTTAACCTCTAAAAACTCAAGCAATCCTATGTTCCCATTCCAGGCTTTGGCTTTGGCTTTAGGGTATAGGATAATCCATGGAATCGGCTGTCTAATTGCACCATCATTATTTAAGGCCGACAGTACTTGCTTATACTATGATAAGATATATTCATAACTGTATCTTTAGCATAGTTTATAACTTTTAAGATATTGTCAAGTCACTTTGATATTTATATGGAGATCTCATTAAGATTAGAAAATCATTGTATATTCGATTTAATTTACAAGCAGTAATGTAAAATATCCTACTAAAGAGGTGATGCCGCATGGGTATTGATTTTCGAGGCCTGGGGCTTGGTTCCGGCACAGGAGGTAACGACTCCGGAAGAAAGCGCTGGCAGTTGAGAGAACTGGCGAGTCATGAACATTTCGACTGGCCGATCATTAAACGGGTCCTTCTGGCGTTTAGACCGTATTGGCTGAAAGCTATCCTGGTCACACTCATTATTTTTATAACCTCCATAGGAAGTGTCATCCCTGCCTGGCTGACACAGAAAATTATTGATGACGGTATCCAAAAAGGACAAATGATGACGGTTATTTATTTGACATGCGTGATTATTGCCGCTGCGATTAGCACAGGCTTACTCGGTGTTTGGCAAAACTGGCTTAGCAACCAAATCGCCCAAAGCGTGATGGCGGATTACCGATTGTCATTATTTCGCAATCTCCAGCGACAGACCGTGAATTTTTTTGCATCTCGTCAGTCCGGAGACTTAGTATCTCGGATTATCAGCGATGTTACGGCAATACAAAATGTGATTACCTCAACGTTGGTAGGGTTTATCAGCAACATCCTTACCATTTCTGTAACCATACTTCTCATGTTTCAAATGAATTGGCGAATGTCAATACTCGCCCTTATTGTTGTGCCTGGTTTCGTAATCCCCACTCAAAAGGTCGGCAAATTCAGGCAGATACTCCAAGCAGAAATACAACAATGGCTGTCGGCAATGACTGTCCAGCTCAGCGAGGTTCTCGGAGTCAGCGGAGCCCTTCTCATTAGAATATTTAACCGTGAGGCAAGTGAAGAAAAAAAATTTATCGTTGCTAACGATAATTTACGGGATTTACAAGTACGTCAAGGCCTTATTGGACGTTGGCTGTTTATGTGGCTGGGGATGTTCTCTTCAATAGGTCCGGCACTTTTGTGGGGATATGGCGGATGGTTAGTTATCCATCAGGAAATGCGTCTAGGAGTCATTGTCGCCTTTACGACCTTGTTAACCAAATTGTATGGCCCACTAAGCCAGTTAGCACAAATTCATGTCAATGTCCTCTCGTCTATTGCTCTATTCCGAAGAATTTATTCTGTCATGGACATTGAACCTGAAGTTCAAGGCGGTTTTAAGACGATTTCCCCCAACAGCGTCAGAGGACATCTTGAATTTAAAAACGTCTCCTTCTCTTATCAGCGCGACTCTCAAGTCCAGGAAGGAAAAATGGCCTTACATCAGATCAACTTAACCATAGAACCCGGGCAAACAGTCGCACTGGTTGGTCCAAGCGGTGCCGGAAAAACCACGCTCTTAAACATGATACCCAGGTTTAGTGATCCAATATCAGGCCAAATATTTTTAGATGGCATTGAAAGCAGAAACTTGTCCTTAGAGTCATTAAGGTCACAAATGGGATTAGTCCCCCAAGACCCCTTCTTTTTCCATGATACCGTCTATAATAACCTTCTTCTTGCCAAGGAAAAGGCAAGTCAAGAAGATATGGAAGCAGCTTGTAAGGCAGCCCAAATTCATGATACTATCGTCAGTTTATCTCAAGGTTATCAGACCATCGTCGGAGAACGGGGATACCGGCTCTCGGGCGGGGAACGGCAGCGGTTGGCGATTGCCCGAGTACTGCTCCAAAGTCCCCGAATCGTCTTGTTGGATGAAGCAACGAGCGCTTTGGACACAGTTGTAGAACGAAAAATTCAGGAAGCTTTGGCCTTTTTATTAAAAGGAAGAACTGCCATCGTTATTGCTCATAGGCTGTCAACAGTTCTTGCGGCAGACAAGATCATTGTTCTGGACAAAGGAAAGATAATTGCCTCAGGCAAGCATCAAGATCTTGTGCAAACGAATCCCCTATATAAGATACTTTACGAGACCCAATTTTCCGTTCCGCAAGACCCTAGCCAACGGTGATTATTCTCAAATTAATCATAATCACTGCCAAACCGAAGCTGAACTTTTAGCTGCTGCCTCTGGGAAGCTAATGTATGCTTCATATATTCAACAATTTCTACATCCAGCTCTTGACTGAGAGCTAATATTTCATCAGAAGAACTTTTTCCCCAAGCTGAATGAAGCTTAGATCTTAGCTTTTCAATTCTTTCAAACATAATATAATCCTCCCTCAAACTTACTTATTCTTCTTGCATTCATCTTTGGTTTCAGAAAACGACTTTAGAATAAATCCGACAGCACCTGACTCCATGGCCTCTTGTACCTTCTGTTCATGATCAGAAGAGGCAATAATGAAAATCCTGGCATCTTTATCTATTTTTTTAATTATTTTAAGCGTCTCTATACCGTCTAACTCCGGCATTGAAATATCCATTGTCACAAAATCGGGGTTCAGCTCATGATAAAACTTTATACCCCTTAACCCATTTTCGGCTTCGCCCACAACAACAAAGCCGCTATTTTCCAAAAGCTTCTTGATAGATCGTCTTTCCGATGCTGAATTATTAACAATCAATGCTCTTTTCAAAATTTCACCTCATGTTCCCCTGATGGAAGCATTCAATTTTTCTTGTTAATATTGTAGCAATTCTTCGAATGCATGATTAGTACATTAGGTCATTGATTTTGATGCTAAAAGCACTTCTCCAATTTCAAATTATGCCTTTTGCATTTTATAGTCCTATCAGCTTAGGGATTTCCAGAAATTATTTAATAATAAGACGCCTTATTCCAAATTTTCTTAATATATTGTAAAGTTCATTTCTACACAATGTCGTTGTATAATAGCTAAGGATAAATTTATAGAGGTGTATCAAATGTCATCAGAAATTAAAGATAATGATAAGATGATTCAAACGTGTCGGGATATCTTGGAATCTTGTGATAAACCTTTTGTCTGGGAAGAAGAAGGTTCCTATCGATATGGCAACTTCAAAAAGTTTTTTAATCTTTTTTTCCCTCACCCACAGATAGAGCATGAACTGCAAGCGTTGCTTGAGAAATTCTCCAATTCCCCCTATTTATACGATCAGGTAAAAGCCACCTGCTCCCTCGATGCAGAATGGGCTGAATCCGGAACATACGGCTTAGATAGGGATTTTACCTGTTACTTCAGCAAATTCAGTTTAAAACCCGAATATGCATCGCACATCAAAACCTATTTTACACATCGCCTTAGTGAGTTGCTAAGCCCCGATAGATAATTGTTTTATGCTGCTTAATTGACAAATCATTGTCTAAGTAAGGCTTTATTTAAAATGAGAGATTTCATCCAGCATTTGAAACATAGTTTTGTAGAATGAAACATGGCTAATGCAAAGTTTCCGAAATATGCTGTTAACACAAAATTTTGTTGCGCTACTTCTTGATAAAGGCTTTACTTTTGGGTATGTTAGAAGTTGATGGTTATTTGCCCGAGCAGAAGTTTTTTGGGGATATGTGAAATATTTGACAATTAACTAATAGGAGGATTAATCGATGAAAATCAACAAAACTGCACAAGCCGGAGCTATCGAATCAAGTGATGTTCTTGTTACAGTTGCACCTAATCCTGAAGGCGGTATTAAAGTCGAGCTCGAAACAAAACGTGTCATTCAAAAACAGTTTGGTAAACAAATCGAAAAAGTAATTCTGGAAACCGTAAAGCAAAAAGGAATTGATAACGCACTGATTAAAGCTCAAGACAAAGGTGCTTTAGATTATACCTATAGAGCAAGAGTTCTGACCGCCCTTGAAAGAGCTTCTATTTGAGCTTGGAAAATCACTAAGATGAATGCAAAAGGAGTATCGAGATGAGTTTAAACAGGAGTATGCTTATTATTCCAGGAAACAATCCCCAACGTCTTCAAAATGCACCGGTGTTTAATCCGGATTTGCTTGCCCTAGATTTGGCAGATGGTGTAAGTATTGACGAAAAAGACAGTGCCCGTATCTTAGTAAAAGAGGCCATTAACTTTATGGATTATGAAAACGTTCAAGTTGTAGTGAGAATAAACTCCCTGCAATCAGGTTTGGGAGCTAAAGATATTGAAGTCATCACCCCTGTAAAGCCGGTTGCCTTCATAGTTTCTCAGGCAAGCGCAGAACAGCTGCAAAACGTTGAAAAAGTTTTATCAGAGTCTGAAAAGAACGCCGGACTTAACCAAGGCAGTATTGGATTGATCCCGGTGATTGAAACGGTTGAGGCTCTTGAGAACATCTCTTCAGTTCTTAGTGCTTCACCCAGAGTCAACGGAGTCTTTTTCAATGCAGAAGGTTTAGCACGAGAACTTGGGATCAACCGCAGCAAAGAAGGCGACGAAATCCTCTATGCTCGGAGCAAAGTCGCCATGGCTTGCCGAGCAGCAGGCATTAAGAGTTTTGATACCGTCTTTACTGACGTCAACGATATCGAGGGCTTAGAGAAGGATTCTCTAAATGCTCGTAATCTTGGTTTCACGGGCAAGGCTGCCATTGATGGCCGGCAAATTGATACAATTCATAAAATCTTTGTTTAAGCAAATGGAAACGAGGGGTATGCATGAAGAACAGAGTAGGACGTGAAATTCCAGAGTATATTAAGGGTTACGGTCAAGTAAAACCTTTTGACGGAGCTCTTGCAAATTATGGAGAGCGCACTAAAACATCGGTAAAATTGCGTTCGGTAAAGCCAGGTGAAAACAAACTCGTAGAAACTATTGAAGAAGTCCTGGATAAAGTCGGCATTCGAGACGGCATGACAGTTTCCTTCCACCACCATCTCCGGAATGGAGATTACGTAATGAATCTAGTCATGGAAGCCATTGCGAAACGCGGGGTTAAGGACATTACTGTTGCTGCCTCCGGTATTTTCAAAGTTCACGAACCACTTGCCGATTATATTAAACGTGGGATTATCACCGGAATGTCGGCAAACTACATCGCACCCGGGTCTGTAGCCACAGCAATCTCTAAAGGATTTTTACAAAAACCGGCAGTTCTTATGAGTCATGGAGGCCGTCCCCGTGCCATAGAGAGCGGAGACCTGCATATCGATGTTGCCTTTATTGCTGCACCTACGGCAGATTTTTACGGCAACCTGAATGGAGTTCAGGGAAAGGCTGCCTGCGGCACATTAGCTTATTCAGTTTCGGATGCTCAATATGCGGATTATGTGGTTGCTGTTACCGATAATCTCGTACCTTACCCGGCTTGCCCTATTGAGATAAGTCAGGATAATGTTGATTATGTCGTTAAAATAGAATCAATCGGTGATCCCAACGGAATTGTCTCGGGAACTTTAACCGTCACGAAAGATCCCGTTGGTTTGCGCATTGCTAAGCTTGCAGCTCAAGTGATTGAAGCAACGGGATATATTAAAGAGGGTATGTCCTTCCAAACGGGTGCCGGAGGAACATCTTTAGCAGTAGCGGCCGAAGTCCGTAAGTTCATGCAAGAAAAGAATGTCGTGGGAAGCTTTGCTGCCGGCGGCATCACCGGTTATATGGTAGATATGCTCAATGAAGGTCTATTTCGCTCACTTTTTGATGTTCAGTGTTTTGACCTAAAAGCAATTGCTTCAATTCGTGATAATCCCAAACACCAAAAAATGAGCGGTTCACTTTATGGAAATCCTCACAACCGGGGAGCCGTTGTCAATAACCTCGATGTCATGATCTTAGGTGCTACAGAGATTGATACCGACTTTAATGTCAATGTTGTCACCGGTTCTGACGGAATTATTATTGGCGCTTCCGGCGGACATAATGATACCGCTGCAGGCTCAAAACTGGCTATCGTGGTTACAAACCTAACTAAAGGCCGCCTTCCTGTTGTCAAGGATCATGTAACCACGGTAACGACTCCCGGAGAGACCATCGATGTACTTGTTACTGAACGCGGGATAGCGGTTAACCCTGGTCGTCAAGATCTGATCGATAAACTTAAAGAGACTGACCTTCCAATCGTCCCGATTGAAGAATTAAAAAACATTGCCGAACGTTTAACCGGCAAACCGGAACCAATCGAACTATCTGATCAGATTGTTGCCATTGTTGAGTACCGGGATGGAACCGTTATTGACGTGGTTAGAAAACCACTCTAAACATTTTGTTGCGGTACCGTCTAATTTTATAATCCATAGTCGTCAAGTTCGTAGCTACTATAGGAACCCCGCAGATTTAACTGGGGGTTCCTTTTTGTAGTCAAAGCTAAAAAAGCCGTTTTTCGGAATCTTGGATAACCGGCTTTTTTAACTTTGTTAATTTTTGATTTCTCATTATCTTATGTTTGGCTGTTTGTTTAATGTAAGCGACTTAAACTTTCACTTCCAATATTCGTCTGATTATACATAATTTCAGGTGAGAGTTTTGATTTACTTGATTGACTTATTCCCGTATAAGTTGAAGGAATTTGTTTTGAGGAACTATTAATTTTGGAGGGAAAAAGGCTATCATCACCCAGCTTTGTAATTAGCGTTGAACACAAAGCTCCATATAATAGGTGTTCTAATAAACGCATAGTCGGCGCAAACGGTTTACTGCTCTTTATTTTTAATAGTTGACTTCCGATGAATCCATCGACCATAATCCAGGAAAACGCACCTGCCCCCAGACCTTTTAAAAGTTTATAGTCTTTACCCGTTGCAGACAGAAGATAGGTCAGTGCTATTCCGTTGGCAGCTACACCAATATTGTTAACAACCAAACCAAGCAGTACACCTTGCCGGCTCTGGATAACTTTCTTGGGCAAAAATAAATTAGCTGCCATGGGATTATATCTAATATCGGTCAAGCCAAGCGCATAATTAACTTTATTTGCAGTTCTTCCAACAGATGCTGAGAGGATGCCGCTAATAGCCCCCACTACAATACGATCTTTAATTTTGAACATTAATAAAGTCACCTCCAGTATCAGGGTCTCCATTAATTTCATAAGAATACACTCCTAACGCTAGAAGTTTGTTTTGGTTTCATAAAACTCCGTGCCAAAACCAGCATTACTCAAGATACCTTGAAGGATCAAATGCTTGTTTAAGAGTAAGAGGCCGAGAGTGAACTCGTTCAGCTAAAGCTGAACATCGGGTTTTCAGATGAGGACTCTACCCCACCTTCGTAAACCGTATAAAAAATAGGCTATCACTTTTTAACAGTGATAGCCCTCTAAATCCTGCTTAGCCATGGCTAATTTTTAATTGCCGCTGTTTTATTGCCATATCTCTTTCCCCCGGGAACTGTCGTATCAGTTTAAAAAT
>JGI2924J29684_1077088_pt1 | contig 13516 bp, 16 predicted proteins | sample BenlonsequencITS_FD_29684 | JGI IMG/M metagenome (IMG submission 29684)
GATGGGATTTGAACCCATGAGGCTTGACAGCCACCTGCTCTCAAGGCAGGCGCGTTAGGCCGCTCTGCCACCCCACCTCACTCCCACGTACCCCGTCCGCTCAAAAATGGTTATCGGTCTCCGCTCGCTCGAGGTCGCCGTCCTCTCCAACCGAAATCTCGAGGTCGTCGACGACTACCGCGGTCGCAGTCGCGGTCAGTCGACTCGCCACTGCGCGGGCTTCGAGCGTCGCGATCGTCGACCGGAGGCCGCCAGGAGTTGCGAGCGTCGGCACCATCGGTGCGAACCCGAGGTCGAGTCCTGCCTCGTCGACGCGGTTCGCGAGCGTGGCGAACTCGAACGGCGCGTACGCGTCTTCGAAGTCGATCGGGTCGGTGAACGCGGCCAGGTACGTCCGGCCGTCGGAGGACGGGCCGAGCACGACGTCGTGGCGACGGAGCCCCATCGCCGCACCGTCGATGTCCGAGCGTTTGACCGCCGGTGCCGTCGGCTCGAGGACGCCCACGCCGTCGACGCCCTCCCGTTCGAGGAGGTGGGTCACCGTGTTACCGATTCGTGCGGACTTGCTCGAGCCGACCTGGCGCTCGAACCGGACCGCTTCGGAATCTGTGTCGGTCTCCTCGAGCGCATCGGTGACGAGCGCCCGAACTGCCTCCTCCGAATCCCCGTCCGCAACCTCGTCGGGTAACGTCTCTTCGTCCCTGTAGTTGACGAGGAGGTCGCCGCCGCTGTCGACTGCGGTACGGACGACGTCGGTGACGGCAGCCTCGTACAACTGGATTGCCTCGTTTTCCGACAGCGGCGTCGACTCGACGAGTCCCGTCAGAACGAGTCCTTCTCGCGGTGGATCGACCGGAACGACGACGATCATACGGGCACTCCGCTATCACGACCCTTGAACGCGGCGTTTCAGTCACTCGAGACGTGGACGAAGTACCACATAAACTATACCTGCGGACTTCGTTGCGAGACGTATGAACGATCGGACCGTCACCATCACTGGACTGTTCGGCGCGCTCGTCGTCGCGCTCTTGGCTGTACTGGGTGTCTACGGCTTCGTCACTGGCTACCTGCTCGAGAGTCCCGGCGACCTATTTGTCCCCTCGATCGGCGTGCTTGCAGTAACGATCGTCGTCGTCGGCGCGCTGATCCTCCTCGGTGCTCGCTCGAGTCAGTGGCGACAGAACCCGTACTGGTAACTACCGTTCTCGCCGTCCTTTCGTCTGGCGATAGTCCGACGCCATCAGCGACGCGAAGTGTTCGAGCCACTCCTGGGTCTGCTCGTCGGTCTGGTCTCGAGGCTCGAGCATTGCAACGAGCGCGAACCCGCGGCCCCGGATGGTCGTCGCGTGGGCCTCCGGGAGAGCGAGTTCCTCGGCTGGCGTCGTCGTGTACTCGGTGCCGAGTTCCGCGAGCGCCCGCTCGCCGACGGGAATCAGCACCTCGGGGTTTATCGACCTGATCTCGGCGTCGAGATAGGGTTCGCAGTTACCGATCTCCTCGTCGGTCGGTCGACGGTCGGGATCGCGACACCGGGTGAGGTTCGTGAGGTAGGCGTTCTCGAGGGCAGGGCGATCGTCTGGGGAAGTAGCGTCACAGAGTGCGAGTCGCTCGAGAACCCGCCGGAGTGAGGTTCCCGAGCCGTCGGTCTCCTCGTCGGTGACGAGGAAGGGGACGCCGACGTCGTCGGCCCGTGCGGTCGGGTGTTCGCCGACGAACAGGAAGTCGGCACCGACGTCGCCGTAGCCGTGGACGACCTGGGTTCGCGTCTCACAGAGCGCCGGACAGTTCCGGCACTCCTCGTCCATACCGTACGGGTTCGATCGAGTGTGCTGGTTTGCGTCCACGTCGTGTTCTTCTCTGCGTTCGGCGCTCAAAAGAGACGCGGCTGCTCTATCCGTCGAGGCCGCCGCGTTCGGTGACCTCGAGGATGAATTTGACGTTGCGGACGATCTCTTCGGGCGTCGTCTCCTCTTTTTCGTCGTAGAGGTCGCTGGTCCGGTAGAGAATATTCGCGAGCTGTTTGCTCTCGCTGGTCTCGTCGCGGATCTCGTCGGCGACATCCCGGAGCAGTTCGACGCGTTCGGTGTCCGGTTCGAAACGTTCGTCTCCGTGGTTGGCAGTGTCACCTGACATCGGTCTCAATCCATGGACGGGGCTTGGCTCTGGTGGGCCTGCGAGACGGCACGTCGGTGTACGATCCCGACGTTGTCAGCGACGTTTTCCGTGAGGACTCGGAAGGCGTCGCTTACCTCACCCTCGCCGAGGACGGTCGGCTCGCCGCCGTCGCCGCCCTCCCGAACCGTCGGATCGAGCGGAATCGATCCCAGGAACGGCATCTCGTGGGTCTCGGCGAACTCCTTGCCGCCGCCGGAATCGAAGATATCGTGCTCGCTGCCACAGTCCGGACAGGCAAACGTCGACATGTTCTCGGCGATACCGAGCACGATGGTCTCGTGTTTGGCGAACATCTCGAGCCCCTTGCGCGCGTCGTCCAGGGCAACGTCTTGTGGCGTCGTGACGATCACTGCGCCCGTGACGGGCATCGTCTGGAGCATCGTCAGTTGCGTGTCGCCGGTTCCCGGCGGGAGGTCGACGACGAGGTAGTCGAGGTGGCCCCACTCGACGTCCTCCGTAAGCTGTGTGATTACTTTGTGAACCATCGGGCCGCGCCAGATGACGGGGTCGTCCTCGCCGGTAAGAAAGGCCATGCTCATCAGCTTGATCCCGTACTTCTCGGGCGGGACGAGCGTCTCGTCCTCGGTCGCCATCGGCGGCTCGTCGGCGTCGACCATCCGGGGAACGTTCGGCCCGTAAACGTCCGCGTCGAAGAGACCGACGCGGGCACCCAGTTGCGAGAGGCCGGCTGCGAGGTTGACCGCCACGGTCGACTTGCCGACGCCACCTTTCCCGGAGGCGACGGCGATGACGTTCTTGACGTTTGGGAGCACCTGATCGTCGCCGCTCGCGTCGTCACGGTCCGGAACGCTCGCAGAGAGGTCGGGCTCGAGTCCCTCCTCCAATAACAGTTCACGAACCTCGGCGGCGACGTTCGACTCCGTCGGTGAGTACGGCGCGCCAAGCGCGAGATCGAGTTCGACTTCGTCGCCGTCGACGGTGACGTCGTTGACGAGGCCGAGTGAAACGATATCGTCCCCGAGCTTTGGGTCGTCGACCGACTGCAGGCGGTCGAGAACCGCGTCTTCGTCCATACTGGATGGTACGCCCGGCGGTCGAAAAGGGTTGTGTTCGAAACAAGAGAGTCCCCACAGCTAGACGGGCCCCATCTCCGCATAGAGCGTGGGACTTTCGCCGTGGCGCTCTGAAACCGAGCCCGAAGCGGCGAGAGAACGTCCGAGCGCACGGTCACCTCATCGCACCATCACACCCCGAGCTGATACGGTTTACTGTAAGTCATTTCCGGCACAACCGCGACCCGGGCGGCGGTTGCGCCGGTAAATTGTTACAGTAATCCGTATGAAACGCTATCGAGAGAACGCGAGGTTCTCGAGACCTTCCTGTGCCCGGGCAAACGCCACTTCGTCGCCACGGAGTCCGTCGGCCAGTTCGCGGGTCGTTTCGACCAGCCGTTCGGCCGTCTGGGGATCGACATCGCCGTCGAGCATCCGAAGTCGCTTGACGTGTTCGCCGAGCGTCTCGAGTGCACCGCGTTCGTTCGTCGTGAGTTTCGCGTCGCGCTCACCAGCCCAAGTGCGAACGTCGCGTCGGTACTCCCGGACTGCGTTCGCGTAGGCGAGTCCGCGGGCGGACTCGAGCGTCGCCGGGACCGCATCGGTGGATGGGCGGTCACCGACGTCGGCGTCCCGGAGCAGGGAAAGAAAGTACAGCTCTTCGCGGTCCGCTAACTCGAGTTCGATCCCGCGAGCGACGACGTCGGCGACGTGGAGCAGTTCCGTGGCGGCGAGATACGTGTTCTCGAGGTCGCGCAGTTCGCCGGCGTTGATGAATCCGCGCCGGCGAACGTACTCGCGACAGCGGTCCCGCGCTCGCTCGGCGAGTTCGTCGGTCGAAACTTCGTCGATGTCGTTCCGGACGGGCGTGAGGTCGAACGAGGCCTGTCGGTCGGTGTGTTCGGTCCGTTCGTCGACGCCGACACTGTGGAGGCTGCCACAGGCTGGACAGTCGATGCTCGCGGTTTCGTAGTACGACCAGCGGGTCCCACACTCCTTGCACTCGCGCTCGCCCCGGATTTTCATGTGCGACGGTACGGCTACCAGCCCAAAAGAGTCCACGGAGTCGTGCGGGAGCGTCACGTCGTTGATCGGTCGACTGGTGAACAGGCTCACAGCAACACCCGATAGATGAGTGCGATCGTCAGGCGGCGGCCGCGGCGAGGACGACGCTGTACACGCCTTTGGCCGGAACGGCGACGGGGCACAATTGGGGGGTGTCGCTGTGTGACTTGTTCGGCGAACTGCACCCGCAGGGACCCGTGGGGACCGCAAATCCTGCCATCCTCCCACGGCTGAGGCCGTGAGAGTCCCCCACGGGAGAGTCTCTCAAAATCTGCCTGGAATCCGTAATTTCGGCCGGAAGAGAGTGTCTGTCCACTACCCGCTAGTGGCGAGAGTGCTGGTTTTCCGCTGCCATCGCTCTTGGAGGCAGTATCGCCTCGGTTGGACGATTCGTCGCCACTGACGGTCACAGTTTCCTAAACGCCGTTCAACAGGTAATTAACGTACGGCAGTTGCAGGCCACACCGAAACCCACGGAAACGTTCTATCGAATAATATGTCCCATCAAAGACTCAACCGTCGAAAATTCGTCGCTGCTGCAGGGACCGCGAGTGCACTCGTTCTGGCCGGCTGTGCGGACGAAGACCCCGAGGACGAGCCAGTCGACGATGAAGAGGAGCCTATGGACGACGAGGAAGAGCCGGTAGACGACGAGGAAGAGCCGGTAGATGACGAGGAGGACGACGACGAAGAAGAGGAAGAGGAGGCGTTCACACTGACCGTTATCGTCGAAGACGAGGAGGGTGACCCTGTCGACGGTGCTGCGGTCGGTGTCCAACCGGCCGACGAGGACGACGAGATGGATGACGAGATGGACGACGAGGACGACGAGATGGATGACGAGGACGACGAGGACGACGGGATGGACGACGAGGACAACGAGATGGATGACGAGATGGACGACGAGGACGATGAGCCGGAGTTCCCGATGGAAGAAGAGACGGACGGTGACGGAGAGGCCGAGTTCGAGGACCTCCCGAACGACGATTACACTGTTCGCGCCGAGCACGAGGACGAAGAGACCGAAGATGAAGTCACGATCGACGGGGACGACGAGGAGGTTACACTCACGCTCGGCGACGGGATGGACGACGAGGACGACGGGATGGACGACGAGGACGACGGGATGGACGACGGCACCTAATCCGGCTACTCCCGTTCCGTAGTCAGGAGCGATCGGCCCCGCTTTTTCGAAACGATCACCGACGACGTAGCTGTCGGCTTGCGACCACATTTTTGCCGTTCGATCCCTAGGTTCGACTATGCGCGACGAAGAAGAGATCCGCGAGCAGTACGAGTTCCTCGAAGAACAACTCGAGAGCGAGGAGATGAGTCACGACGGCGTCGAACGAATGTTCACCTATTACAAACGTGCGATTGGCTGGGTGCTCGAGGAGGAACATATCTGAGGTCGGGACTCACTCGAACGGCAACCAATCCCGTTACATTTAAGTTTTCCCAGCAGAATCGTTCAGGTGACGCTTCGCTTGGAGGGCCGAAGCGTCAGCGGGGACCAATTCAGGGCGGCAAGCAATCGCGTGGCGTTTTTGGCCACGCGATTTGCTTTCCTGTTTCGTACGATACCGACGAGCGACAGCGCTCGTTTTCGCCAGTCGACAGATCCGACGGCGACTGATACGGTTTGCTGTCAGTCAGTTCCGGCGCGAGCACGAGTCCGCCTGCGGTCGCGCCGATACATTGGTACAGCATTCCGTCTGAAACCACACGACTGCGCCGGAGGCACGTCGAGTGTAAGTATACGGAAACGTACCTCGCGTACCCTAAACATGAACAGCTCGTTATGTGTCTTTCGCTCACAATCAGTCATGGGTGTTATCATTCGGATGGAGTCGGTATGGGCCTCTGTCGAAGTCGACAGTCCGTCTCCGATCGAACTGACCCGATAGCCTTATTAAAATTCGACAGTAAGTACGAGTGGTACTTTCCCAATGTACGACCTGACAGGATTCCAGCGTGACCTCCTCTACGTCATCGCTGGCGAAGAGGAACCCCACGGATTGGCGATCAAAGAAGAGCTAGAGGAGTACTACGAGAAAGAGATCCATCACGGCCGCCTTTACCCCAATCTCGACACCCTGGTCGACAAGGGACTCGTCGAGAAAGGACGCCGCGACCGTCGAACGAACTTCTACACGCTTACTCGACGCGGCCAGCGCGAACTCGAGGCACGCCGTGAGTGGGAAGCCCAGTACGTCGACCTGTAGGTGCTCGAGACCGACGACGTCTTCTCGGCGTAGACGTACCGTACTTTCCGTCTGTTCGTCTCTTTCGATCCTCGACGCTGTGCCGTTCTCCGTCCGCTGAACCTGGCACGGCGCTTATGTGCGACCACGGTGAATAGCCGTCAGTGATCGAGGTCACGCTGCAGATCGTCGACGCCCCGCTCGAGGAGACGGTCGTCCGGATTGCTCTTGCGGGCGCGCTCGGAATGTTCCTCGGGCTGGAACGCGAGTGGTCGCAGAAGTCGGCCGGCATCCGGACGTTCTCGCTGATCAGTCTTCTCGCAGCGGTCTTTACGATTCTCGTCCTCGAGACGGCCGTCGGCGAGAGCCTGCTGGTGTTGGGGGGGTTGCTCGTAATCGTCCAGGGGGTGTTGCTCGCGGTCCAGGGTTTGTTGAGCGCCGACGAGGAGACCGGACTCTCACTGACGACGTCGGTTTCGATGCTCGTGGCTTACGGGGTCGGCGCGCTCGTCGCAGCGGAGTTTATCATCGAGGGTGTGACCGTCGCCGTTCTCTCGTCGCTGTTGCTCGTCCTCAAGCGCGAGCTCCACGAGTTCGCCTGGGGGTTCTCCAGACAGGAGATGCGTGCGACGACCGAGTTCGGCATCCTCGCGTTCGTCGTCTACCCGCTGTTGCCGGCGGAGTACGTCCTCCAGTTTGGAACGATCACTCTCGAACTCGAGCCCCAGGTCATCTGGTTCATGGTCGTCGCCGTCGCAGGGATCGGGATCGTCAACTACGCGATTGTCTCGACGTACGGCGGGCGCGGAATCGCAGTGACGGGTTTTTTCGGTGGCCTGGCGTCTTCGACTGCCGTCGTCGGCACGATGCTCGATCACGTCAACCAGCGTCCGGAGTCGGCGTCCTACGCCGTCGCCGCGATTCTGCTTGCAAACGCTGCGATGGCTGCACGAAACCTCGCCATCGCGGTCGGGTTCACTATCGGGGGTGATCAGTCGCTGCTCGTCGAGGCAATCGTTCCGCTCGGAGCGGTCATTCTGGTCGCGTTCGTCATTGCTGGCGCAACCGCCGACTGGAGCGAGTCCGGACCGATAGACCTCGAGAGCCCGTTCTCGATGAAAAACGCGCTCGCGTTCGGTGCGGTCTTCCTGGTCGTGCTCGTGTTCGGGTCACTGTCCGAGGAGTGGTTCGGCGCGCTCGGCTTCTACGCGACCGCCGTTGCAAGCGGCTTTGTCTCGAGTGCGGGTGCGACCACGTCGGCGGTCGTTCTCTATCGCGGCGGTCAGTTGGGACCGGCCGAAGCGACGATCGGAATCTTGCTGGCGACGGTCTCGAGTATCGTCGTCAAGGCGTTGTTGACGACGACGTCGGCGAATCAGGTTTTCCGGAATCAAGTCGCGGCATACAGTGCGGCTTTGTTACTCGGTGGTGCCGTCGCGTCCGTCGTTCTGGTCATCTAGACGAACTAATCTCGTATTCTTTTAATCCCCCGGAGCGAAGTGTGGGTATGGACCGAGAGACGATCGAGCCGACCGTCGAGACGGTACCGGGCGAGCGAGCAAAACAGTGGGTCGACTACCACCACGAATTCGCCGCACCGAGTACCTACGTGTACGAGTTCGTTTGGGATACGACCGCCGACGCGGTCGGTCCGTTCTGTACTGACGTCGACGGAAACGTCTTGATGGACTTCACGAGCCACGTCGCCGCCGCCCCACTCGGCTACAACAATCCCGTCCTCCGCAAGCGACTCGAGGAGTTCGACTTGATCGATCCGCTCAAGATCGCGGGCCAGGACTTCTACGTCAGTGCCGGTGGCTCGCCTTCCGATCCCGATCTTCCGGGGCCGAGCCAGTTGATGGAGCGACTCGTCGACGCGACCGACCACTACGACATGGATCGGGTCTTTCTCTCGAATTCCGGCGCTGAAGCGGTCGAGAACGCGATCAAGATCTGTTACGCGTCGGGTGGTCACCGCGGGTTCACCACCGAGGGTGCGTTCCACGGTCGCACGCTCGGTGCGCTCTCGCTCAACCGATCGAAGTCCGTCCATCGGCGGGGATTCCCCGAAGTTCCCGGAATCGTCAGCGTCCCCTACCCGACGACCGAAGCGGAGTACGAACGTCGCTGGCTGACCGACGGCCCCGGCGGCAACGTCGTCGCCGACAAACTCCACGACGAACAAGGCGTAATCGATTCCGACGAAGTCGCGTATCTGATCTTAGAGCCCATCCAGGGCGAGGGCGGTTACCGACCTGCCCACCCCAGATTCGCGCGCGACCTCGAGGACCTCCGCGAGGAGTACGATCTGACGGTGATCGTCGACGAAATCCAGTCCGGACTCGGCCGGACCGGCGAGATGTGGGGCGTCGACCACCTCGATCTCACGCCGGATGTCATCTCGGCCGGGAAGGGGCTCCGTGTCGGCGCGACCATCTCGCGGTCCGACGTTTTCCCCGAGGAGAAGAGCCGACTCTCCTCGACCTGGGGTGCCGGTGACGTCGTCGCCTCGATGCAGGGCGCGCTCACGTTCGACGTGATCCACGAACAGGATCTGCTCGCAAACGCCCGCAATCGGGGCGAGCAACTGCACAGCCGACTCGAGGACGCCGTCGAGGACCGGACGGAACTGGTCGACGTCCGTGGTCGCGGACTCATGATTGCCATTGAGTTCGACACCAAAGATCGGCGCGAGGCGGTCGTCGAAGCCGCGTTCGAGCGTGGGCTACTTATGCTTGGGTGTGGGCACAAGACGCTGCGACTGCTGCCGCCGCTTGACGTCACCGAACGCGAGATAGACCTCGCGTTGGCATTGCTGTTCGAGGCGATCGACGCCGTCGACGCAGACCTCGCGTAACAGCCCGGGTCGTCGGACGAAAGCTGACTGTTCTTTTCGATCCTCTCGCTCCCTCGAGCCACGATGCTCGGTGTCTACACGGTCGGCAAGAAGGCAGTCACGTTCGGCTACAAGCGATACGGTTCCATGTGCGGTCGCCTCGGGTGGCGTGGCACTGGCGGGCTACGTCGTCGTGCAACGAACGCTGCGGTCGCTGTCCGACGCCGACTCGATCACGTCTGCGGTCCGCAACGAGGGACTCGAGGCGGTGACGGATATCGAACTGCGCGGCGATGCTGTCGCCGGGGGCGAACTGGGGCCGGCGATTGACGTGGCGGACCTCGAGTCGTCGATCGAGGAGGCGGACGAGTTCTTCGATCCAGAGGAGTAGCTACTCGTCGCGGAGGGTGTTCACGTGATCGATCCGTTGCTGGACGAGGTCGGGTGTCCCGATGTCGTGGCGAACGTGCAGTCCCTCGTCGCCGGCGACCGCGAGCGCGTCTTCGGCGATCTCTTCTGCCTCGGTGATCGAATCCGCGACACCGACGACTGCGAACGCACGCGAAGTCGTCGTGTAGATGCCGTCGTCGCGTTCGTCAACACTGGCGTAGTAAAGCAAGGCGTCGCCGGCGCTCTCTTCGTCGACCTCGACTTTCGCTCCCGCAGCAGGGTCCGTCGGGTATCCTTCGGGGACAGCGTACTTGCAGACCGTCGCCCGGTCGGTGAACTCGAGTTTCGGAATCGGTTCACCGTCGCGGGCGGCGGTGAGCACGTCGAGGAAGTCCGTCTCGAGGACGGGCAGCGTGTTCATCGCTTCGGGATCGCCAAAGCGGGCGTTGAACTCGACGACCTTCGGGCCGTCGGCGGTGAGCATGAACTGACCGTAGAGGATGCCACGATACTCGTCGAGGGCGTCGACGGTCGCCTCGATGATCGAGACGGCCGCCTCGTAGTCGGCTTCGGTCATGAACGGGAGGTGGGTCGTCGCGTCGGAGTAACTGCCCATTCCGCCGGTGTTCGGTCCGGCGTCGCCTTCGTAGGCGCGCTTGTGGTCCTGGACGGCGGGTGCGGTTTCGAGCGTCTCGTTGGCGACGAACGCCTGGATCGTAAACTCCTCGCCGATCAGCCGTTCCTCGAGGACGATCCGGTCGTAGTCGGACTCGCGGATGTACGCTTTCCCCTCCTCGGGGGTGACCTGGTCGCCGATGACTCTGACGCCCTTGCCGCCAGTGAGACCGGCGGGCTTAATCGCAAGGTCGCCGTCGTACTCGTCGATGAACTCGCAGGCGGCCTCCACGTCGTCGAAGGTCTCGAAGTCCGGACAGCCCGGAACGTCGTTTTCCTGCATGAAGCGCCGCTGGAAGGCCTTGTCCGTCTCGATGCGGGCGTCTTCTTCCTTGGGGCCGAAGGCGTAGATGCCAGCCTCCTCGAGGGCGTCTGCGACGCCGGCTTCGAGCGGTGACTCAGGGCCGACGACGCCGATCGTTGCGCCGACTGACTCGGCGTAGTCGACGACTGCGTCGGGGTCGGTCGTCTCGAGCGTTTCGAACCCGTCGGCAATCCGGTCGATACCGGGGTTTCGGTTGCCGGCACAGGCATAAAGGTCGTCGTCGCTGTCTTTCAGGGCACGCGCAATGGCGTGCTCTCGACCGCCGCCACCGATCAGGAGCACCGTCTCGGACATGGTGGCTAGCGACACTCACGAACCTGTAAAGGTTGTTCTTTTCGGCGCGATCAGTGACCACGTTCGTGGATACGATCGGTGTCGTTGCGGGTATCCGAAAACAGACCGGACAGTTAAAGAAGAGCGCGCTCAAATATAGAGTACAAAAATAGTAAACTATTGAATTATGAACGAACACGTCATCATCAGCGAGACGCCGTTTGTCGACGTCGAGTTCCAGCGATCGGAGCTCGAAGCGAAAGGAGTCGACGTCGAAGTGCGTGATACACACACCGAAGCGGCCGTCGCCGAGGCCGCAGCCGACGCCGACGCACTCGTCGTCGACGTCCACACGCCGGTGACCGCCAACGCCCTCGAGGGGGCCGGCAGCCTGCAGTTGATCGCTCGGGCTGGAACCGGGTTCGACAACGTCGACGTTGGCGCGGCAGCAGACCACGACGTCCACGTTACGAATGCCCCCGATTACTGCACTGACGAGGTCGCGACCCACGCGTTGAGTCTCCTCCTCGCGTGTCGACGGCGGATTCCGGCCGCCGACCGCGACGTTCGACGCGGTGAGTGGAGCTGGGAGACCGAGCGTCCAGTCCGGCGAGTCACCGGTTCGACCCTCGGGCTCGTCTCCTTCGGCCGGATCGCTCGTCGACTCGTCGACCACGTCGACGGCTTCGATCTCGACCTGCTCGTCTACGACCCGTACGTCGACGAGGAAGTAGTCGAGGAGTACGGCGGCCAACTCGTCGACTTTCCGGAACTACTCGCGGCGTCCGACGCGGTCTCGATCCACGCGCCATTGACCGAGGAAACACGTGGACTCGTCGACGCCGACGCGTTCGAACAAATGGCCGAACACGCCGTTCTCGTGAACGTCGGTCGCGGCGGCATCGTCGACGAAGACGCCCTCGCAGTGGCCCTGGAGAACCGGGAAATCGCAGCCGCCGGTCTCGACGTCCTCGAGGAAGAGCCCCCAGGGGAGACGCCACTCCGAGGTCTCGAAAACGTCGTCATCACCCCCCACAGTGGGTGGCAGTCGCTCGAGGCTCACGACGATCTGAACCGGACGATCGCTCGCCAACTCGAGCAGGCACTCGCGGGAGAGAAACCGGACCACGCGATCGATCCGGAGCCCTGGACGTGACGTCTTCCGCGCCGTGAACGGCGGGGATTCCCTCGCTGAATCGAGCTAGCCGCTCAGGTCTCGGACGCCGAAGCCGTTTCCGGCAGCCCCGCCCATCGTAGACGAAACACTCCGAGACGAGTGTGCTGTGATCGCGTTCGAAGACCTGACCCACATCCCCGACCGCACGGGTGCGTCGTGGGGCCACAAGTGGGCGTTCCGAACGCTGTACGAACAAGTCGAGTACAAAGCCGAAGCGAACGGTATCATGGTGCAGCAGGTGGGTTCAGCGTACACGTCGAAACGGTGTGCCGAGTGTGGCTTCACAGCCGACGAGAATCGCCTGGCTCGAAACGATTTTTGCTGTCAGAAGTGCGAGTCAGAAGCGAACGCAGACTACAACGCGGCGAAGAAAATCGGTATGCGGTACGTCTGCCGAGGCCAACAGTCGTCTCGGCGGACGGGCAACAGTCAACTTGCCCTGAACTCTGGAACGGTGACACCGAGTGGCGGATTTACCGTCCACCCGGACGGGTTCGAGGTCGAGGACACGGACAACCCCCACCCTCAACGAGCGAAGTCGTCAGACTGAGCGAAGTCGGGTGGGGAAGTTGACAACGGCCGAAGACGACACGCGGGTCCATCCCGTTCACGCCTGGAAGATGGCCCACGCATGCAGTCGATCGCCGAGGGCAGTCTCTTCCTCTGCAAGACGAACCGTGACACCGGCCACGGCACCGGCAAACCGACCTGGATGATCGTCGAGGAGCGACTCGACACCTGGTCGTTCCTCTTCGACCAACTCGAGGTCGAGTACGAAAAGCCGTAGTGACAGCGGTCAGTTGTCGCATACTACCGCGACGCGAGGGCTTTTAGCTGTCCCGAGACAGACGTTCTGTCTGACCGACGAGCCGGACGGAGTGACGGTCGAGCCGTCCAGCGACGCGTTTCAGGCGCTCGGCAACGAGATCCGGACGGAGATTCTTCGTACGCTCGCCGACGAGGAGCCGAAACGTTTTCGACACGTTCCGAGGCCAGCGGGGTCGATACGTCGGCAGGATTCGCATACCGTCCGCCAGGTCGAGGGCCGATTCGTTCGCGCTCGAGTCCGGCGTGGGCTGTCCTCGCCCGGCCGTGTCTGGGGCGCTGTCGATCTGCTGTGGCCCGTTCGTCACCGTGGCAACGACCTCGTATGGGAACCTCTCGGACTGGGGTGGGGATATATCAGCTAAATATGTGTTGGCTAGGCGACGGAATCGAGTCGATCAGCACAGTGACCTCCTCCCCACCCTACTCGCTCGCGGCTTGCGCCGCTCGCTCCTTGAGGGTAGCGTGAGGCCGAAGGTCTCACGGACCATGCGAACGGGCGCTTCGCGCCCGTGAGCAGATGGGGCTTCCTGTTTCCACGACGCGCTTTGCAGG
>JGI2924J29684_1077087_pt1 | contig 13493 bp, 14 predicted proteins | sample BenlonsequencITS_FD_29684 | JGI IMG/M metagenome (IMG submission 29684)
GACCCCATAGCACAATAAGTCAAAACTCGTGTTTGGTTTCGCTGATGAGACCTATATAGACGTTGCCTCCGGATCCGGAGGTAACGGCGCCATTTCCTTTCGTCGTGAAAAATATGTCCCCAAAGGGGGACCCGATGGTGGTGACGGGGGAAACGGCGGAAATGTCGTCTTTCTTGTCCGGAAAAATTTGCGAACTCTTGCCCATTTGAAAAAGGAACGCCACTTTCGTGCTGAGGCTGGGCAGGCCGGCAGCGGTCAGCGTCGGCATGGTCGTAACGGAGCAGATGCTGTTATTCCGGTACCGCCGGGGACCATTTTGCGTGACCCCCAGAGCGAAGAGATCATAAAGGATCTTGCGGAATTGGAGGAGGGGGAAAGCTGGATTTTTCTCTCCGGAGGCCGCGGCGGCAAGGGGAATACGCACTTCAAATCCGCACGACGTCAGATTCCCCGTTTTGCTCAGGATGGGGAAGAGGGAAGTCAGGCCAGGGTGCATGTTGAACTTCGCCTGATTGCCGATATAGGTTTTGTCGGTTTTCCGAATGCCGGAAAATCAAGCCTGCTGAAGGCCGCTACCAACGCAAAGCCTGAGGTCGCATCCTATGAGTTCACCACAAAGATTCCTAATCTTGGAATGATGAATATCGGCTATAGGGAGCTTATCCTTGCCGATATCCCGGGCCTTATCAGGGGTGCCTCGCAGGGAGCCGGTCTCGGGCATACCTTTCTTCGGCACATCTCTCGTACAACAGGGCTGGCCTTTCTTATCGACCTTTCAGATGATCGCTATGCCGAGGCCTTTCCCGTTCTGCTTAAGGAGCTTGCCTCTTACGATCCTGTTTTGGCCGAGAAACCGAGGCTGATCGTTGCTACGAAATTGGATCTTCCCGAAACGAAGGGGCGCTTTGAAGAGTTGAAAGCCTTATTACCAAATGAATCGATCGTGGGGATTTCCACTTTTACCGGTCTTGGGCTTCGGGAGCTGGGCCAGGCTTTTGGTCGACTCTGCGAAGAAGCGGAGCGTTCGAAATGAGGATCGCCCTCTTCGGAGGTAGTTTTAATCCGATCCATGTGGGGCATCTCCATCTTGCTGATGAGCTGAGGACCGATGGAGGGTACGATCAGGTTGTTTTTATTCCTTCTTTCGTTTCTCCCCACAAAAGCCCCGACGATCTGATTGACCCCCAGCTTCGCCTTGAGATGGTTCGGAAAGCTGCAGAACCCGCTGGTTTTATCGTCGATGATTGTGAAATCAAACGGAAGGGTGTTTCCTACACTGCCGATACTGTCGATTATATCTATCGAACGTATGCATTTGAGGGGAAACCGGCTCTTGTCGTAGGCGATGATCTTCTTGATGGCTTGAACGGATGGAAGCGTTGGAATCACCTATCTTCAATGGTTGATGTAGTCGTTGCTAGACGGGAACAGGATACACTTCCTTTATGCTCCGAACTCTCCGTTGCCATTGAAAACCTTCTTCTTCCCATTAGTTCGAGCGATATCCGGAAACGGGTGCGAGATGGAAAGGCCTATCGCTTTCTTGTTCCCGAGATTGTTTACCACATGATTGAGGATCTTGGCCTGTATCGATGAAGATGAATCTCGAGAAGATGTATCAAAGAGTCGATGTCGAGGCAAAACGCCTGCTATCTCCCTCGCGATATCAACACACTGTTCGAACTGCCAAGACTGCGGTCTGCTTATGCAGGAGGTTTAACGCGGATGAGAAGCTGGGAAGGCTTGCTGGAATTGCCCATGACCTTGGGCGAGGTGAGAAGCCTTCTGTGGTTCTTGAAACGGCCAAAGCGGCGGGGCGCAAGGTCAGCCCGGAAGAAGAGGAGCACCCTTTGTTGCTGCATGGCTGGTATGGAGTCCGCCTTCTGAAAGCGATGTTTCCGGATTGTCCCGTTGCCGTCTGTGAAGCCGTCGAGTTTCATACCGCAGGAAAACCAGGGATGGGTAAGATCGCCAAGATCATCTTTTGTGCCGATTATCTTGAACCAGGCAGGGACCATCTCGATCGGACATTGCTGGAGATGAGTGGACGTTGCGAAACCCTGGATTCCCTCTGTATTGTTGTGCTCGAGCATCAGCTTGCCTATCTACGATCACAGGGCAGACGGATTGTCAAGGAGTCGCTCCTTTTATATGATGAGCTAAAACGAGGTAGTTGTGAGGAGAAAAACAGGAAACTCAAATAAGGCACTGCTGCTTTTGGCGGTGTTGCTTCTTATTCTCGGAATAACGGTTGTTTTTTTATACGTTAATACAAGAACCGACGAGATTGCCGCTCTTCGTTCGGAACAGCATTATATCCCTGTGTTGTTTTCCGTTCACAAAGGTGATGAGCATCTCTTTTCGGAACTTTTTATCTACCATCCGCTTACCGGGAAAGGCGCTTTTTTCGATATTCCGGGAGAACTCGGTATGATGATACCCTCATTAAAGAGAATCGATCGTATTGAAACGATTTTCGATCCGGACCATCCTGATGAATTTCGAAATGCCGTGGCAAAAATGACGGCGATAGATATTCCGTATCATATCATCGTTTCCTATGAGGATCTCGAAGGTGTGGTGGATCTCATGGGAGGCGTTGATCTCTTTATCGCCAATCCTGTTGAATATATGGAAAACGATCAGATCGTTCTCCTCCCGTCCGGAAGCGTCAGACTTGATGGTGCAAAGGCTGCACTGTACGGAACCTATCATGATCCCGATGAGTCGGATATTGAACGCATAAACCGGCGTCAGCGTCTTGCCCAGGCTTTTTTCGGACGGATGGGGGAAGAAGCTTCCTTACTCATGGAAGGAAGTGCTGAGAAGCTTTTGCACAAACGTATTTCCACCAACCTCAATAGACGGGCCTTCTCTTCTTATCTTGAATCGCTTACTCTTTTTGATGCTGATCGGGTTGTATTTCAACGTATTCTGGGGACGATACGGAATGTCGATGGGAAGGAACTCTTGTTTCCTCACTATGAGGGGAAGGTCGTCCGGGAAGCGGTTGAACAAACCCTCGTTTCCATCGCCAGTGAGGAAATCCTGAGTAATGAAGAGCTGACATTATCACTTGAGATTTTGAATGGCACTTCAAGAAATGGCCTGGCGGGAAGAACCTCTACGGTTTTTAAGGGCTTTGGGTATGAGGTCGTCGGCATTGGAAATGCACCCGAAACCGAGGTTGAAAAGAGTTATGTTGTCGATCATACAGGTGATATCACAAAGGCTCAGCGGGTAGCGAACCTTATCAGGTGCAAGGATGTTCGAAGCGCTTCGGAAACATCCCTTGCTTCAACTACCGATAGTGATGTTCTTATTGATGTAACTATTGTTTTAGGAAAGGATTTTGATGGAAGATACTGTAAGGAGGAATGAGATGAAGCGGGCGGCCCTGGCGTTGGCGGAGGAAATCAGTAGCCATAAGGGCGAAAACACGGTCCTCATCGATTTGACGGGAAAAAGTAGCTGGACGGATTATTTTCTTATTTCGACGGTAAACAGTCTCGGACACCTGAAAGGAATGGTCCGCAATGTAAAAGAGAGGCTTGCCGAACTTGGAGTAGAGCTACTTCAGCGACATAAACGTATCGGAGAAGACGGATGGGAGCTAATCGATTGCGGCTTTTTGGTGATACACCTCATGACCAAGGAAATGAGGGATTTTTACGACCTTGAACGACTTTGGTTTGAAGGTGACGTAATTTTCAGGGAATAAACCATAAAGCAAGATAAGAGAGGAGGAAGAGCCGCTTTTTTTCACGTGGCTGGTCCTCCCTCCGTTTTTTTTTCCGCCCTTACATCGTTTCAGGCATCAAAATCGTCGTAATCCAGACCATCGTCGTAGTCGAGGTCTTCTTCGTCGAGGAATTCGCCTTCCTCTTCGTCGAAATCCTCTTCGTCATCCAGCCCTTCGTCGAGATCTTCTCCGTACTCTTCATCAAGCAGTTCGTCTTCGAAGTCGTCGAAATCATCATCAAAGTCAGACTCGTAATCGTCAAAGTCGTTGTCGAGATGATCGTCGTCAGCGCTGGATAAAAAATCCAAATCTTCCAATTCGTCCATCATTACGTACGTGAACCCTCCCTCAAAAAGATTCTCATACAGAAAGCATCTACTGTACTGAAGAACATGTTACTTCGGTCGAGGCAACCTTAACCTACACCTAATCTACGAGATGGCTATAAAACATGTCAACTCTTTTTCGACCATTCTTTTGCCTTTTTTATGCCAACGAAGATATTGATCTTTCCGAAGCCTCCGGAAATGTCCTGATTGAGGAAATCATCCAGTGCTCTGATGTCGTAAGAGATGTTGGCCCCGATGAGCAGGGTCGGGGGAGTGATGTCGCATTCGAAACCGTGATCTGCGAGAAGCATTACCGACCTTCCGGAAAGTTGATTGAGAATCTCGCCGAAGGCTTCCCGCTGAAAATTTCCAAAACTTTCTTCACTCTCTTCCATGCCCATATTGGCAAGGACCTTGGAGATAAACGCAACCAGACTTTTTGTATCGGAGCGTAGAAGCAAGAATCCTTGGATATCCCCGGTAATACCGATGGTCGCGACAGCCTCACTCGGAGGGTTCATTTCGGGAGCCGCTTTATACGTGAGATCCGCAAATCCAATTTCATGGAGGACCTCTTCGAATGCTTGTTTAAAAAGCGATAAATGGCCGTTTATCATGCCCCTCAGTATAGGTTGATACGAAGAGCGTGTCAAATTGAACTAACGCATGGTAGCGGTTATACTATCGATCATGACACTGACAATAGAGGCTCCGGCCAAGATAAATCTTCACCTTCAAGTTGGAAAGCTTCGTTCGGACGGCTATCATGACCTTCTCAGCTTAATGCACCTCGTCGATCTTTCAGATAGGGTGAGCCTGCGGATGGAAGGAAAAGGGGGAACGGTGGAGCTTGAAGGGAATTTCGACTGCCGGAAGGAGGACAATTTGCTGTATAAGGCTGCCTCGGCCTATCTTCAAGAAAGACAAAAGAGGGTGCCGAATGCTTCCCCGGCTCCTGGTTTGACCATTTCCTGTTTGAAAAGAATCCCGGCGGGGGGAGGGCTCGGTGGAGGATCATCCGATGCCGCTGCGCTATTAAAGCTGCTTGACCGTTTTTTCGGGGCTTTTCCCCAAAAGGGGGTTCTCGATGAGATTGCCCTTTCTTTGGGGAGCGATGTTCCTTTTTTCCTCCACACAGGGGCTGAGATAGCCCAGGGAAGGGGCGAGGTGCTCGAACCCGTGGAACCTCTTCCCGCTTATCCACTTGTGTTGGTATTTCCGAAATGGAGGATTTCGACTCCCGACGCCTATGCCTCGGTCGATAGGCTTAGGCGCGAAAAAGCGGATCGTCCCCGCTCCCTTTCCCTCGAGCAGTTACGCGAATCATACAGCAGGCCTGTTGCCCAATGGCCTTTTTTCAACGATTTCACCTCCCCGGTTCTCTTGCAGTTTCCAGAATCTCGTAACCTCCTTTTAGGGCTGCAGAACCAGGGGGCCCTCTTTTCGCAGATGTCTGGAAGCGGTTCTACCTTTTTCGGACTCTTTGATGGGGAAAAAACGGCCCTTCGGGCCTTTGAAAGACTAAAATCCATGGGCTATCGTTGTCATCTTGGAAAAATGCTTGCGCGCCCGTATGACCCGGTTTACAATGGGCGATAACAGCTAAAGGTGCAACGCGCATGGAGGATTTATGGAAATTACTGACATTCGCATCAGGAAACTTGGTTCCGACAGCAAGTTGAAAGCGTATGTGACGATTACCTTCGACGATTGCTTTGTGGTACACAACGTAAAGATCATCGATGGGAAGAATGGTGCTTTTATTGCAATGCCGAGTAGAAAAACCAGGAGCGGTGAATACAAGGATGTCGCACATCCCATTAATTCCGACTTCCGTGGGCGGCTGCAACAGCAGATTCTTGATGAATATGAACGTGTTTTGGAGAGCGGTGAGGATGTCCCTCATTACGAAGATGACGAAAGTCTTCAGGATGAATAGATTGATATAGAAAAAAGGGAGTAAAATCACCCGTTCTAGTGGAAAAAAAATCTAAACTATGATAGAAACATAACTCTGTTGCCAGAACAGTGGGGCGTTGGCAAGCGGTTAAGCCACCGGTTTTTGGAGCCGGTATTCGCAGGTTCGAATCCTGCCGCCCCAGGTATATTTTTAGTAAAAGATCCGGAGGAGATTTTTCATGGAACAGAAGACGTTAACCGGTTTTGCCCGTACCGAGCTAAAAAAAGGTGCTGCCAGAAGGCTTCGCCGAGAGGGCAAGATTCCCGCTATTATTTACGGCCACTCAGAACCCGTGCCTATTTCCGTCCCTGCCAACGAGTTTGAGAAGAAGTATTCCGATCTTTCCGAGAGCACGATCATTACCATTTCTGTCGGCGGAAAAGAGTACGATGTTCTTATCAAGGATTATCAGGAAAATACCATGCGGGGTGAAGTGACCCACCTTGATTTTTTTGAGATCGAGCGGGGTAAGAAGCTGAAGACCCATGTACCTCTGCATGCCGTAGGAACGGCCCAGGGGGTAAAAGAGGGAGGTATCCTCGAGCTTGGTTTCCACGAGATTGAAATCGAATGCTTGCCAAAGGATATTCCTTCTCATCTTGAAATCAATATAGAGGGTATGGCCATCGGTGATTCTCGGCACATATCCGATATGTCGGTTCCCGAAGGGGTTACTGTTCTTGTCAGCACGGATATGGTTGCCGCCTCAATCACAACTCCGAAGGTTGAAGAAGAGGCTCCTGAGGAAGGCGAAGAGGAAGCTGCTGCAGAGGATATGACGGCTGCCGAAGCGTCTGCAGAAGAATAGTTCTCTGCCTTGATACATCAGCTTTGTATCGGTCTGGGAAATCCCGGTCCGCAGTATAGGGAAACCCGACACAATGTCGGGTTTCTTGTCTTAGAGGCTCTTGCCAAAGAATTCGGAGTCGAGTGGCGAAAGCCCTTCTTCTCACCGTATCGTTTTGCAAGGCACAGACATTCGAATGCGATGCTTTTTCTTGTCCAGCCCCTTACTTTCATGAATCGTTCCGGCGATGTACTTTCTGCAATTTTGAAGAAAAGCGGTGCATCATCTGAGAGTATGTTCCTTGTTTGCGATAATCTCGATCTTGCTCCGGGACAGGTTCGTATTCGGATGGGCGGTTCTGATGCCGGTCATAACGGCTTAAAATCGGTCATCGCTGCCGCCGGAACTGGGGAATTCCTTCGTATCTATGTAGGAATTGGTCGTCCCAAAGGGGGAACCATTGTCGATCATGTACTTGGGATTCCTAGCGAAGGAGAGGAGCAAGAGGCTGTCGATGCTGGTATTGCACGTGCCGCCGAAGCGGTTACCCAGCTTGTCGAAGGTGAGGAGCTGCAAAGTGTTATGAACCGTTTCAATAGAAGGAATCGTGAAAACGGACATTGAATCGCTGTTACACCAGAAATTAGAAGCCTTGGGGGCCTTACCCGGGGGGCGGCTTCTTGTTGCCTATTCAGGGGGGCCGGATTCTACCGCTTTACTTGCCGCCTCCGTTGCGCTTCTTTCCGTTTCTGCCGACTTTACCCTTGAAGCTGTGTATATCGATCACTGCCTGCGAAGCCAGGATGAACGCCGGGAAGAACGTACTATTATTCAGGCCGCGACCCGGCGTTGGAATGTTCCCCTGCATCTGCTATCCGTCGGAGAAGGGGAAATAGTCTCACAGGCAAGCGCGTCCGGCAGCGGGGTTGAGGCTGCGGCTCGCCAATACCGCTATTCCTGCTTTGAAAATCTCATTTCGCGTGAGAAGTTCGATTATTGCCTCTTGGCACATACCCTCGATGATCAGGTGGAGACGATCCTTCAGCGTCTATTCGAAGGGGCGGCTCTTGATTCCTCCTTGGGAATACCCGAACGCAGGGGGCCGTTTTTTCGGCCCTTTCTTTCGGTGAAAAAGTCCGATTTGCTTGATTACCTGAGGGAACGGAATTTCTCCTTTTCGACGGATTCAACCAACGGGGAAAACTTTTATCTGCGTAATCGTATTCGGAACGAGATCATTCCCGTTGTCGCCTCTGTTTTTCCCGCTTATCGCACGGCCATAGAATCCTTTCTTGCAAAGCAACGAATGGCCGATTCTGCGCTGAGAGCGTTGTTGCCTGAAATTCCCTTCAGGAAAGAATCTCCTTCCTCTGTTTCCTGGGATGCCGAACCCTTTTTTTCCGCACCGGAAGAGGCCCGCCGCCGTTTTCTTTATCGCATCCATGCGGAAATCGATTCTTCTCAGCGGCGTTTACCATATCCCTTTGTTGAACGGATTATTCGCATGGACGATAGGCCGGAAGCCTTGATCGAAGCATTCGACTCCAGGATAAGCAGGAGGGGAGATCGGATTTTTTGGGACGGGGTTGTTGTCCTTCGGGGAAAAAACCGTTACATTAGACGGATACAGGATGGTAGCCTGGTAAACCTTCCCAATATTGGTAAGGTTCGCCTTTCTTTTTCCGGGCTAACCCCTCCGGTGATTATTCGATCCCGAATGAAAGGGGATGTTATTTCTACGACGGGTGGGCAGAAAAGGCTGAAAAAACTCTTTCAGGAATGGGCTCTGCCCGAGGGTCTTCGTAATATGATTCCTGTTTTGGAAGATAGCCGCGGTATCGCTGCCGTTTTGGGCAGCCCTTTTGGTTTTCCCGATAGATATGCCGTTGGCGGAAAGAAATATTGTTCAATCAAAATGGAGTATGTAGGTGAATCCCGAGAACAGACAGCCAGATAAGAATGGCAACGATCCGAACAAGCTAAAGTTCGATTTTAACAAGAACAGGTTTGCTCTCTTCTTTCTGATTTCGCTGATCATCATGTTTGTCCTTCTTTTCATGATGAATTCCGGCGGTGGGGAGATGGAAATTTCTTATTCCAATTTCCTCAATTATTTGAAGGAGGGACAGGTTGATGCTGTTAAAATTCTTGACAACAGCGAAATTAGAGGAACGATGAAGAGCTCCGACGGGCAGTCGGTAGTTTTCGTCACAACTATTCCGTATTACCATGATAATCTAATACCCATGCTCGAAGAGCACGACGTTAATATTTCAGGAGGAACCAAGGGGCTCTCTGCCGGTCGGGTTTTTCTTGAACTTATTCCCTGGCTGCTCTTTTTACTCTTTTTCTGGTTCATGTTCAGACAGGTCCAGGGAGGGGGTAACAAGGCCTTTTCCTTCGGAAAGAGTAAGGCGAAGCAATATCTTGAGCAGGATAGTCGAATTACCTTCAATGATGTTGCGGGGCAGTCCGAGGCAAAATTTGAGCTTGAAGAGGTGGTCGATTTCCTGAAGAATCCCACGAAATTTACAAAGATAGGTGCGAAGATCCCCAAAGGGGTCTTGCTTGTCGGAATGCCCGGTACGGGAAAAACATTGCTTGCCAAGGCAGTGGCTGGAGAGGCCGGTGTCGCCTTTTTTCATATGTCGGGTTCCGATTTTGTTGAAATGTTCGTAGGTGTCGGCGCAAGTCGTGTGCGTGATCTTTTTGAGCAGGGTAGGCGGCATGCTCCCTGTATCATCTTTATTGATGAACTTGATGCCGTAGGCCGAACCCGTGGTGCGGGATACGGCGGCGGACATGACGAACGAGAGCAAACCTTGAATCAGATGCTTGTAGAGATGGATGGCTTCGATACGAAGGATGGGGTAATTATTCTTGCGGCGACGAACCGTCCTGATGTTCTTGATCCTGCGCTCCTTCGTCCCGGCCGTTTTGATCGGCAGGTTGTTGTCGATATGCCTGATGTAAAGGAGCGGGAGGATATTCTTGCAATCCATTGTCAGAAAATTCAGCTTGCCGATGATGTGGATCTGAACAGAATTGCCAGGGCCACCCCCGGAACTTCAGGCGCCGATCTCGCCAATATGGTCAATGAAGCGGCTCTTTTCGCCGCTCGTAACAACCGTGAGACAGTTCATATGCTTGATTTTGAAGAAGCCAGAGATAAAACACTCCTCGGTGTCGCACGAAAATCTCGGGTTATTACCTTGGAGGATAAACGGGCCACCGCTTATCACGAGGCCGGCCATGCATTGCTTCATTATTATCTCAAACATGCGGATCCTCTCCATAAGGTAACCGTTGTTCCTCACGGCAGAGCCCTTGGGCTTGCTCTTTCGTTGCCGGAGCGGGATACCTATTCCAGAACAAAAGGCTGGCTGATGGATCGGATAAAGATCGCCATGGGGGGATATGTTGCTGAGGAGCTCATCTATGGTGAGACCACAACGGGAACACAAAACGATATCAAGCAGGCAACCAGTATTGCCAGACGAATGGTGACCGAATGGGGCATGAGTGAAGAACTTGGTTTTGTGGCCCTTGGCCAGGAGGATGAACCGATCTTCATCGGAAAAGAGATTGCCCAGCATAAAGATTATTCCGAAGATACCGCAACCAGAATTGATGTCTCGGTTCGAACACTCCTGAAGAATGCCCTGGACGAAACTCGGACAATTCTGACCGAGCATAAAGATCAGCTTGATACGCTTGCCAAAAATTTGGTGAAGGAAGAGACCCTTGACGATGCCGAGATTAGAATGCTTCTCGGTTTTCCTCCTCGGGAGTCGATAACAAGTCTGAAAATAGAAACTTCGGAGCCTGAAGATTCCGAAAGCGACCCCGAAAGTGAGGATGAGGAGAAATAGGCTCCGAGGCGATCGGTATGCAAGAATTGAAGCGGTAGCGAGGTATGTATGGTTTCTCGGTTCTTCCCTGTCCTCTCTCTGGCTGTTTGCTTGATTCCTGCTTTTCTTCTTGCTCAGCCGGTACGTTCTCTTTCCGGTGCAGAATCGAAACTGGGGGCATTGTATGCCGGCTATGCCTATGATGCCTATAATGCGGGAGAAAAAAGTGATGCATCTCGCCTTGCCAGTGCGGCTCTGGTTTTTGATCCGGGAAATCGTGATGCTCTTGCGGTTTCCGCTCTGCTTACCGCCGATGAGGGAGAACTTGAATCGGCTCTTCGTTTGTTTGAAAGGGCCGCTGCCGCATATGTCTCGGATCAGGCGGCTTTGGTCGATATTGAGCAACTCCGGCGGCGTATGGCCGATACCGCTTTGCGGCTTGGATTTCCGGAACGATCGTATCTTTATTTGTTGCCCTTGACGGAAGGAGAACGGATCACTCCTGAGACCGGAGCGCTTTTTGTCAAGATCCTTTCACTTCTTGGAAAGGAAAATGAATCCGTCGATGTTGCGAGAGAGCTTGCTTCCCGTAATCCCTCTTCATCCCTTGCTGTAAAGGTGTATTTGCAGGTGGATGCCGGATATCTCCCCCCTTTTCTTATTAGGCCGCCTGATAAGCAGAAAGCGGTGCAGCAGCTTTCTGCTTATGACAAAGATGTTTATCAGCTGCTCTATGTACGTCTACGAAATCAAGACCTGAAGCACGAGATTGCACAGTCGTATAAAGAACGGTTTGGGGAAGATCTTTTCTGGTACCTAACCGAGGGAATAGGTAATGTGCTGGATCAGCAGGAGCGTGCTTCGCTGATAGGACGGGCACTTGCCGCGCATGCTCCCGGTTCCCGTGAAACTATTCATTTTTTCCGATCCCTTTTTATCGACGAAACCGATATAAAAGCCTACGATGCCTGGTTTGCGTCATTTTCAGGGCTCCTTATTAGTGACCTGAATGGTGACGGATATTCTGAGAGCTCTGAAAGGTACAAGGATGGGATTCTTACCGAGTATCGTCTCGATCAAGATCAGAATGGCCGCTATGAATATCGTGTGGACTTCGAGGATGGAAGACCGTCCTCGATTCAATCCGATACCTGGAAACTTACCTATGCGGACTATCCCTATATTGACCAGGCGGAACTGAGTGACGATACAGGAACCGTCACCTATATGCTGTATCCCTATAGTATGATTCATCGTTTCGAATATCTTCCCAGGTTGACGGATTCTCTGATCGACAGGGAGCCTGTTGTACATATCATTTTTCCCGTCGAAGAACGCATTTCGGCCAGATCCCTTTCTGAAAAACGGTATGTAAAGGAAAACCGTGAGACGATTACCATGAATCGGCCTTTTGCCGGGGGGGTGGAATACCATATTACCTCTCCGAGAGAGGGGGATGTTAGAGAACAGCGGCGAAGTGATGGGGCCTTTATCATACGAGAGCGGGATCCTGACGATGATGGGATCTTTGAGGTGAAAGAGCGCTATCTTGATAATACACTTATTGAGCTTACCTTCGATGAAAACGGCGACGGGCATCCTGAATACATGGAATCCCATGGAGAACAAACGGTCTATCTCTGGGACTTAAACGACGACGGTCTTTATGACTGCCGAGAATATATCGACGAGTCTGGAAGGAGTGTCCGGGAGGTTTCGACGAAGCTTGATGGGGTCTTTGATTTTCGTTTAAACGAGGAAGTGGAGGGTACTTGACGTGAATTACGATGCAGCGAAGCGGGCCTCTGTTCTGATTTTTCTTTTTGTTTCCACGATTACTTATATCGGTTGTAGTTCCGGCCCGAAGCTTCGGGGAGAGAGTAAACCTCTTTCTGAGGTAAGCTACCAGGGCATTGAAGATGCCTTTGAGGCGGGGCGTTATGAAGAGGTGATTCAGGAAGTCCAGCTTCTCGATCCCGCCTCGCAGCCGCAGGAGGGCGAACATAAAAGCCTTGACTGGTTTTTCATGCAGTCTGTCGAAGGGCTTGTCGATAGTTACCATGAAGCTGTTGATTCCAATGACTACTACCGTGCCCTTTCTCTGGGAAGAACCCTTGTGGCCCTCCACATACTCCATCCCGAGATAGATATTGATCTTCTGGACGAAAGAGAGCTGGCTCTTCGAAAGCTTGAGGAGCCGGGTGAGGATTCCCTTGTTCCCTTTCTTAATCGATTCCTTTTTGAAGAGATCGACGACCTTTCGGATGCGCAGCTTGAGGAAATAGCCGCGCTCTCGGTGGCCGAATCAAACGGTTCGATTGCGGCACGTATAGCGGGGGAACTTCAGAAGCGGGGGAAGATGCTTGATTCCTCACTTAGTTCCTTTATCAATGAAAGGAAACGCAGCCCCGAAGAACAGCTTCCTGCCGTGGCTACCGTATGGGTCAACCGCGGGATGACCATCACCGGCGGTGTCGGTTTACCGGACCGGGTCATCGGTTCAGGTTTCTTTATCGACAGACGGGGGTATCTGATAACAAACTACCATGTCATTGCCAGTGAGGTAGATCCCAGCTACGAAGGGTACAGCCGTTTGTATGTGAAATTTTCCGATGATAGTGACACAAGAATTCCCGCTCGTGTTGTTGGGTACAGCAAAACATTTGACCTTGCGCTTCTTAAAACCGAAAGAGAACCGAAACAACTTCTTTCTTTTAGCCCCGACAAAACGATCCACGTCGGAGAGAAGATCTTTGCCATCGGCTCGCCTGGGGGCCTTGAGAATACCCTGACCGCCGGCATCGTTTCTTCAACGGGAAGAAAA
>JGI2924J29684_1077086_pt1 | contig 13484 bp, 13 predicted proteins | sample BenlonsequencITS_FD_29684 | JGI IMG/M metagenome (IMG submission 29684)
TCCCGCACGCTCGCGAAACGCCTCGGGCCGGAAAAAGACGTAGAAGTATTTGAACGCCTCGAGATCACCGCCCTCGAGCAGCTCGGGAAGATCGACCTCGAAGTAGGTCTGGGTCTCGTAATCTTTGGTGCCGTACAGTCGCCACTTGCGACCGTTGGTAAGAACCCCCCACTGGATGTTCTCGGGCGTCCGCTCGAGGTAGTGTTTGATCTGGTGGGAGGCGTTGCGGTATGGTCGCTGCTCGCTGAAGCGGGTCGTGAAATCCGCATCCCACTGTTTGGCCTCCACGAGGCCTACGCCGCGTTCGAACAGATCCGTCGTCTCCTCCGTACTCAGATAAACTTCGGCGGCGTCCCGCCGCGCCTCGGTGTCTTCGAACAACAACGCGTCGACGTAGCCGCCACCGTCGGGGAGCGTCGTCTCGACGTTCGTTCCGAATCCCAAGACATCGAGTACCTCGTCGATCCAGTTGTCGATCAGCGGATCTTCCTTGTACCCCTCGACCAGTTCTGACTCGAGGTCGTACAGCGATTGCAGCTCCTCCATCGTCTCCTGCGCCGCCTCGTCGCACTTCCACTCCTCGCGGTCCTGAATCCGCTCGTCAAGATAGTGGCCGGAAAATAGATTCGAGTTCGCGTACGGCCGCTCCGAGAGCGTCGCCTGACTCATGATACTCGTGACCTTGAATTGTCACACCAAGAAACCTCTGGTGATCCGACACCACGAAAATTATTCAATATTCTCTGAATAGTTATAGTATGGATAATAACTTTGGTGTAATATCACGGGCCTCGGAAGCGATCCTGTACCTGATTCTGGCTACAATCGTTTCAGGAGTGGTTCTTGGAGTGATGAACGTTTCAGGCCCGTTTGAAGGGGTAGTTGCCTTAATTACAGATGTTCGCCTCTTGTTGATCCTGCTGGTTGGGACAGGAGTCGTCTTATGGGTCATAAGTCACGACCAATTTGGCAGCCGGTGAGACGCGGACACTCCCAGGGGTCGCACGTCGACAGAATCCGTTTCCCAAATATGCACACGAGAGCGAAGCCATCGTGTGCATATTGCCCGACGATCGACTCGAGTGAACCCGTAACCACTCTGGAAGTCTGATAGAAATTCGGTGGGTTTGCCCGATTTGACCCCGTTGAGTGAGGCGAAAAAACTAGGATTTGCCGGGTCGTGTGTACGAGTATGCGAATTCGAACTGACGGTGACTACGCTTACCGCGAAGACGCTATCAAACGAGCATCGGACTTCTACGACTGCAACAAGACGAAAGCCGTCGTCTCGGCCTGCGAAGACGTACCTAAACTCGTTGCAGCTGCTCGGCGGGTTCTCGAACGGGACGATCTCACGCACGAGCAACGTCAGGAGATCGCCGAGACACTGTCGACGCGAGTTACCAGCTTCGAGGTCGAGCAAACCGTCACTGTCGATCGGGACTAACGACCCACCCCTACCCCACCACCCCAGCCCTATGCGCGCGTACGCGAAGGGTAGCCCGACTGACTCTGTCTTATCAACGACCTCACGCCGAGTGCATCGTTAGTTCACAGCGCCCAAACGACGGGATGCATCCGCTGTGATAACGATATTCCGCTCCCGGAGGGCTACACCGCCGTCAGCCACGTCATTGAGAAGGTCGGCCAGATCGGTAAGATACTCTCGATTCCGCTGTTCCTGGATGCAGAGTGTATCTTTCCCTCGATAATTGACCGCTCGATGCTCGAGGTACGCGTCCACGAACTGCTCGCGAACAGCTGTTGGTGCGTCCTCGAGGTAGTCCGGCAGTGAGAGGTGCTGTTTTGCCTTTGGTCCAGTCGGAGCGCCCAACACAGCCAGTACACGCCCCAGGACTGTGCCATCGGTGGTGGGTCTGATTTCATCGGCGCGACCATCGCGATCGTCGACAACTGTGTACTCGACGTCGGCCAGCTCGAGCGCATCGACGACGTGGTTACCCTCGTCGTCGAGCGGGAACGACGGCTGGTAGTTATCAACTGTGATCGATCCACCGGAGAAGACGCTGGCGACGAGGGTGTTTAGCGGGTCGAATTCGGGATCGTCGTAGGTGCAGTTGAGCCAGCCGTAGTTACGAGCGGTCTCGATCGCATGGACTGGATTTGGTTTCGAGCCATTGAGCCATGGCCGGATACGACCACGCGGGAGTTCAAGCGCCGACGACACAGCACTTGAGCCTTCCTGGGGTTGCTCGCTCGCGTACCGAGTGACGCGCCGATAGTCTTCGACGGCATCGTAAGCGTCGGCGTAGGAGTGGCTGTGATAGGTGCGTGCGAGAGCGCGTTCCGATACTAACCCCGGACCAGGCGGCATAAATGAAAGCCAATCTATCCAATGGAAAAATCTGTTGATTGATTGAATATTCACTGCTAGCAAGGTCTATTCGAGAGGTTCTACGTCTGCTTGAACGGAAGTAAAAAATCCAATACAAGATAATCTTTGATTCAAGGAGTTACTGTAAGGGGTAATTATATACGGTAACCGTTCAAACGACTGACCGCATCACCACGGCAGTAAGAAGGGTGATTGGAACAGATGTGGTGGTTCCGTTCCACCAGCGGATGCGCTACGTCGCTGGTAGACGCCTTCAAACTGTCCATCGGTGCGTGAATCCATATGTTCGAACTCAATCACAAATTTGGAAGTGGCGAATCGTCCGATGAACGTGCTGTATCACCCGTTATTGGCGTGATACTGATGGTTGCCATCACCGTGATCCTTGCTGCGGTGATTGCAACCTTCGTCCTCGGTATCGGTGACGACATGCAGCAAGATCCCCAGGCAGGTGTCGACATTGACGACGCCGACGAAGAAGAAGTCACGGTATCGGTAACGTCGCTCGGAAATGCTGACGGTGTTGCACTCATTGACCCGGATGACGGGCACGTTCTACATGACGGTAAAGTTGTCATTGAAGACGATAACGGAGGGGACGACGACATTGAAATAGACCTCACTTCAGGGGATGACGCTGTTTTGGATGCGACTGGAACTGAAGTCACTGTTGAACTAAACGATGAGGCTTCTGAAGAAGATGAGCACACTGTAAACGTCGTTGCATACATCGGTGATGACGAAAGCATCACTACTGACAATGGCGAAGTGTTGGACGATCAAGTAGAAGCTACTGCAACCATCGGTGGCTTCGAAGTCGTCGGCTCCGCGGATGACGGCTAATCGAAGATAGCTACCCAACAAGACGATCCACCACGTCTTTTCGATTTTCCACCGGACTTCCGATAACCGTATTACTCAATGGAAAGGATTTCACTGGCTCCAAATGATCAGTTTGCCGCTGTCGCTTTCTCGTCGACAACGACTCGCGCGAAGTCCTGAGCATCGGCATACTGTTCGAGTTCACGAATCTCATCGTCGGACCAGCCCATATTCCGGAGTTCGTCGCAGGCTTCTTCGTGGCCTTCTTCACATGCTTCACGAGCCCGCTGCTCCGCTTGGCTTTCGGCTTGCTCGAGTACCGCGATACGTTCGTCTTCGGCGGCGTCTGTGTCGTCTTCGTCCAGCCGTTCGCCCTGAATCGACTCGCGATTCCGTTGGGCCAGATTCACGTGTTCTTCGGGCTCGAGTCGGTGGTCGTAGATCGCCATCCAGTCGTCGATACCTTCGTCCTGAATAGCGGCCTTGGCCGCTCGAGCGTGCATGACGTTCGTTTTCGTGAAGTCGATTCGGTTGCGTTCGGAGTCGGTCAGTGGCTCTTGCCCGTATCCTCCCGCGTCGGCCCGCGAGTCAGCTGCTTTCCCGGAGACGAGCGTTTGAGTTGACAAACTGGCGTCTTCTGCCAAGACGATCGTCGCCTCTCGTCGATCGTCGGTCGGTGCGAGTTCGTCGTCGTCGAGCTGGTCGCGGATCGCGTTCGCGACGTCGCGGTCGGCGAACTCGTGGCGTTGGGTGTTCCGGAATCGGGCGAGTCCGAAGCCTTCGTCCCGTAGTTGTGCTACCTCGTGGTCCTCGAGGTCGTCCGGGTCAACCTTGCCGACTGGCCCAAGGTATTCCCAGTGATGGCTGCCGTCGGAGTATTCTACTCGGTATGCGTACGGTCCTGAGCCGTTCACTCGGCGCGTAATGATGGTCCCCATCGTTGGTAAGCTGGTGGTGTCAGTCGTCCTCGAGTCGCGGGTCGGTGTCGCCGTCCCACTGGTCTCGGTGGTACTTGCAGAAGCCGCTCTCGTGGCTCGTGAGAGCGTTGCAGTCGTCACCGTCGCTCTTGACCCCACGGCAGACTACCTCGCTGCTCTCGCCGTTCTCGTTGTCCGTATCGTCCTGTAGCTCTTCCCAGTGGTCGACGAGTCTCCCGCGTCGGATCTGCTCGTGTGGGTTGTCCAGGTCGATCTCGAAGTGAGCGAAGTAGTTCGTATCCGCACCCCACACCGACGATTCCGGAACGTCCTGAAGACCCCGGAGTTTGAACCAGTGGTCGTCCTCGAGGTAGTCTTGCCAGCCGTCGTAGACGGTCGCGAGGTCGGCCATCCCCTCGTCGGCTTTCCCGTCTTTCTGAATCACGACGTCGCTCTGGGTCCGCAGAATCGCCGCAATGTCGGTGTCGTGCTCGTGGCCGATGACGAGCAAGCGCGTCGATCCACCCTTGCCCTTCCGAAGTGCGTTGATAAACCGACTGACTGTCTGGCGAACCTGCCCGCCGGGATTGGCGTGAGCGTTCATCGTCGTACTCCACTCGTCACCGATTACCAACTTCTCTCCCGGCGTATCCCGGACCCACTCGAGCATTTCGCTCATCGTCTCGACGAACGTGACGTCGTCCTGTTCGTCGGGGCCTTTGATGTTGGTCGCAATGGAGAGTTCCTCGTCGAACTCGGCGTGTAGCCGTCGACCGATATCGAGGGCTGCGACCGTCTTCCCAGTCCCTTTCTGTCCTTTGAGGAGGATCTGTTGGGCTGCCGGTTTGCAGGCGTTGATAAGTCGCGTGTAGCCGGTCGCGTCGATCCGTTGCTCACTCAACCCTGTCGCCGCATTCATCGACGGCACGTGACCTTTCTGGCGTGCCTTCCGGAGCATGTCGGTCTGACTCGAGCGGGAGACGAGCTGGACCAGCGGTGACGTGTCCTGCTCGAGGTCAGCGCGTTCCGCTGCGAGGATCAGGTTGCCGATCGACTCCTGGTCGGAGAGTACGGCGTCGATCGAGGCATTGACGTCACCCTCTCGAATCTGGTCGGCTAAGTCGGCTGCGTCGTATCCTCCCGAACTCATTGGTCTGGACTCTCCTTCTCGGTGGCTTCGTCGTCCGACTCGTCGAACTCTTCGTATTCGACGGTCTCCTCGTCGCTGTCACTCCAGTAGCCTTCGAAGCGAGTGCCACTGGCTGCTCGCTCGAGGATGTTGTCGGTCGGTGACTCGTCGACGGTGAGTGCCTGGCGCAGTTCGCGGTCGACCGATCGGGCGGCTCCGGTGTCGCTGGCGATCGAGATCGCGGGCATGGCCGAGAGCAGCGAGCGGAGCATCTTGCTCTCGTCGCGCAGAATCTCGCGGTTGCCGTCGATCTTCGACCGCTCGGAGATGAGTTCGATGTCGTCAGCAACGCCGGGCCAGGTGCCGGTCGCCTCGTTTTTCGCTGGGTTGAAGTCCTGGACGAAGTGGCACGGACCACCGGGTGCTTTCGAGTCGGTCATGCCGCCGTCGACGGTCATATCGGCGATCCGATCCGGAGCACCGCTGTAGATCGCAATCCCGTAGCTCTCGCCGTCCTGGTCGTCTCCCTCTTTCATGTCCTCGACGGCTTCGACCATCTCGGCGAGGCCGCCGTCAGCGCCCAGTGCCTCTTCGATTACGTCCCGTGCATCACAGGAGACGACGAACTCGCGTTCGGGGTTCCAGAGCCGGCGGGCGAGCATGTAGACGGGGACGATCGACAGCAGACACGTCAGGAGCGCACCGACTGTGATCACCCGCATGGCGTCACTCATCCCGTTCCAGATACCGACCGGTCCAGGGACGCGGCCGACGAACCAGAACGAGAAGTACATCGTCAGTATGCCCAGGAACACGAAGAGCGTCCGATTCTCGGCGATGGTTCGCTTGATCTTATCAACGAAGCCGTCGACGGGATCTTTCTCGACTTTGATGCGCTCTTCGCTGGTTAGCTCTTTGTACGTGTTCGAGTGCTTACGCCGGAGATTTGTGACGATCATCGACAATGCGATGACCGGCCCGATCATGCCGGAGACGGCCGCCCACTGGAGCAAAACAGTCGTCGGTTCGTGCTGGATGATCGTCAGTAGCCCCACGTCACCCGTGTACTGGTAGCCGTCCTGAGGCGTTCCGATCGTCACGATTTCGTCGTCTTGAATCCGAATCTCGATGGTTTCCTCGTCGGAGACTGTGGTCGTCGCGACGTCGAACTGTCCCTGTCCGGCTTTGCCAGCGTCCGAGACGGTGACGGTCTCGGAGCTATCGGCGTCGACCGTGACGTAGGCTCGGTCGCCGTCGAAGGTCACGTCCCGCAGCACAACGTCTGATCCAGCAAAGTCGTGAATGATTGCGTTCTCTGCAGCAGTTTCGTTCCCATCGTCGGCTACGACCGCGCCACTCGAGGCCGCGACGATCGCCACGGCCGCGACGGCCAGGACGACCAAGAACAGGACGAGTCGCTTCGTTGGTAAGTCACCGTTCGTCGTCGTGGATCTAGACCTGGAAAACATTGATGGTTAGAACGGGGAGAGTTCGGCGAGCATTTCCGAGACGATCGCTGCGCCGGCTCCGTCCTCGACGAGAACGAGATACAGGCCGACAACTATCAGCGCCGTGACGACGATCGCCTTCACGTCGATCACCCGCAATAGCGGCAACACGGTCAGTCGCCCCCCAGGCCGATCGCCGCCAGGAACGCCGCGCCCAGAGCAATCAGCCCATACAGGATAGCGTCTGAATCGTCATCGCCGGCTCCGATACCGCCCATACCGTCATCGTCGTCGGCCAACGCCTCCTCGTGCTCTTCAGCGACACGATCCAGATACTCCTGGAACTCACTCGGATCGTAGGTGTCGTACTGCGGGCGGTCCCAGTCGGCTTCGTAGTCGTCGTCAAGTACGTCTCCGTCACGATCGGTCATTTCGGTGATCTCGACGACTCCATGCCGGAGGTCGATCGTGTCACCAGATGGTGCATCGAAGGCAGTAGGACGGTAGAGAACACCGTCTACCCAGTCTTCGCTTTCAACAGCGAACCCTTCTTCAAAGTAGTAGTTTTCAACTACAGTATCAGCAACTTTCGTCGTGGAGCCATCGAGGATGTCCACGAGAAAGAGGCCTTCTTCTTCAGCGTTAGCAAGCACTGCTTCATTTCGTACCGTATCCACTATGTTAACCAACTCGGCTTCAACGTCGATCGACACTTCTTCGAGTTCTTCGCCAGTCTCGCCATCAATATGGATCAGCGTATTATCCTTTAGGCAGATCAGTTCCGTCTCATCTTCCGACAGAACAAACCCGTCAGGCTCGAGGTCACTTTCGAAGTCGTCGAGTCGATCGCCGTCGTAGTCCCACGCAGCAAGCTCTACCTCTCCGGTTTCACCGTAGTAGAGGCGTTCATGCTTTCCAGTTGCCGCAATACCACGCGGGCTGTTTTCACCAGTATTGTAGTCTCCGTACGCTTCACGAGTCCACTGAATACCATCTTCTGCATGGACGAAGAAGATAGATGTCTCGTCCGAGCTAGACAGACTCGCCGTGTCCGTAGCAGTTTGGAAGACGTGCTTGTTATCCCCCCAAGCCAGTGCCTCGCCTTCGCTGTTGTCGCCTTCGTAGCTTGCGGTGGTGTTCAAATCGTCTTCGAAGTCGTAGACTTTGATCCCTTCGTGTTCGTCATGTCCGCTTTCAGTGAAGGAAACAGCAACGTACTGGCCGTTCGGGGAGAACGCAATATCCGCACACCCTTCACTGGTAAGCTGTTCTTTCTCTCCACTTTCGAAGTCGTAGACGAACGCTCCCGAGCTATCAGTTACAGCAACAGCTTCGAGATCGGGGTGAACTGACGCCGCTCTTGGAGTAAGGTCGGGGTCACGAAGCGGTGTCCAGGTATTCGTCAGCGTAGTCAGTTGAAACTCGCCATCAACACGACCGGCAATCAACGGGTTCGTCAGGTACTTCGAACCCGTAGAAAGCGTCGTATCGGGGCCTGTCTCGGTGAATAGTTGGCCCTCAATCTCAGTTTCGTCCCGATCGACAATCGACGACATTACGCCGAAGTTTTCACGAGAAACGGTAATATCGGTATATCCGTCGTAGTCCAGCGTCATGGACGCAACGTCTTCGAGGTCGGCACGCTCGAGGCCGAGGGTCGACAGAAGCGCCATCTGATACCGGCTTTCGGTCGCATCCGTCGACCCGCTCAGATGCTCGGCCAGACCCTCGATGCCCCGGAGATCGGATGGATCGATCAATCCGTCGTCCAGGGCGTCGAACAGAATATCGATCAAATCCACGTCATACGACGCCTTCACGTCGTCCGCGCCGGACTCGATCTCATCGAGCATGTCCGCCCAGTCATAGAGGATACCAACCGTCTCGCTGCCGAGATCAGTATCCGGCACGTTCTCGACTATGATCGCGCCGCCGAAGGTCGCCGTCTCTCCGTCGTCGGTCTCAACGTCGACGAACTCGCGCTCATCACTATCGTAGTGATTCAGCAACTCATCGGACATCGTAACCCGGAGTTCGTCGCCGTTATCCCACTTGTGGACGAACTCGGGCGAGTTGAACTCGTATTCGGCACCGCTGGGAAGCGTGATCGACGTCTCGACCAGCTCGCCAGTCAGATAACTCTCCTCGTGACTTGCGTCCCCCGAGTAGTCCGACTCAGTGACGACCCACGAGATGAACGTCTCTGACACGTCGTTATCACCATCCCGAGCAACGTCGGAGATCGAACCCAGTTGAGAGAGCGACGCGACTTTCGTTGCCGTCGCGTTGCGAGCGGACGTATTGTAGAACTCGTCAATCGCAACGAGCACGTCGTTGTACGTCTCAGTGGTGGATCGACCGTCCTCCCACGAATCGGCTAACTGGGACCGAGCCTCAATATTCGCCGTCATCCCCATGTCCTCGAGCCGGTTCGACAGCAGGATATTGGAGGCATTGCCCCACCACTCGCGGGCAAGCATCGCAGTGCCGTGCATGCTCACCATATCAGCGGTCGGATCACGATCAACATCGATAACGACTGGTCCGGCCGCATTCGCAAACGACCACAATACCGGGTCCGTCGCATCATACTCCGACCCGACACCACGCAGACTCTCGATAAGTCCGACAGGCCGATCGTCGTCATCGTCGTCATCGTCGGCCGTCGCTGTTCCAGACAGTCCGACAGTCACGCCAGCCACGGCCGCAGCCCTCATTGCATCCCGCCGCGTTAGTTCGGAATCGATACCGGTTCGGTCGTTCAGATCTTCAAGAGCGTTGTTACTCATTGTTTTGCGAAAATTGTGGGAAGTCAGATCATTGGGCTACTGTCCTCGAGCAGCCAGGCCGACGGCAGCGGCCAGCGCCGCGATCGCCACGACGACGCCGAAGCCAGGCGAGCCATCCGCGCCACCGATCCCGCCGACGAAGCCACCGTCGAGACGCGCCACGTCGTCGATATAGTCGTCGCCGTCGACAACAACCGCGTACTCGTCGCCGAACTCGAGCGAGCCGTAATCGTTTCGATCGAAGGTCTCGGCGAGAGTCTGCCCCTCTTCGCCGTCGATCACAGCCGACTCGACTACCTCGGCGTCGTCGCTTGCGTTCGCGTACTCGTCGGCGTCGTACCAGATCACGTCGGCTTCCGCGACCTCGAGTTCGCTGTCGTCGAAGTCCGCTGCGAACGCAACCTCAATCTCGAGGGGGTCGTCGCTGCTTTCCTTGGTGACGTTCTCCTCGAGATACTGTTCGGGGCCGTCGTCGGTTTCTTCGGCAGCGCCGACGGCGACCAGGCCGATTGAGAGGAACGCGAGCAGGCCGAGTACGGCGATCGTCGCGAGGAGGTAGCCCGCGATTCGGGTGGTTGTGCGGTTGTCCTCCGAGCCGGTCGCCCGTAGGTTATCAACGACCTGCATCGTTACGAGGGGTACTCCACGAGTCCGCCGGTCTCTGCGATGTCGTAGACGCCGAGCAGAAACGCCAGCGTCGCCAGCATGATCCCGTAGTCGGACCCGACGGCTTCGAACAGCGTCCAGTCCATCAGGGCGTACGGGAGCCAGAGGATGGTGAATAGCGCCAGTACGCCCGAAACGATCAGTTGGGGTGTCGAGTTTGCCATACGCGTCCGGGGCTCCGACGCTACCCCACGAAAACCTGGGCCAATCGCTGGCAATACCTTGGTAAAACAGATAGTCACCAACCTTTATGCCAAGGCGGGTTGCCGCCCCGAACATGGCGCTGAACAAAATCCGTCAGTTGGACCGGAATTCATACGGGATCACGCTCCCGAAAGACGATCTTCGTGTCGAGGGGCTCCTGGACGAGAACGGCGAGCTGAAGAATGAACACCACGTCCACATCCGGCACGATGGAGATGGGGAATGGACTCTCGAGCGGGTCGAAGGAATTGACGTAGGTGTGAATTAGAACCTAACCGAACAAACAATAGTATTTTAGTTCGCGAAATCGAGTGTCGCCTGCTTAGCATAGCCCCCGATCTCTGACCGTTTCTCGTTGAATTTTTCTGGAGTCATCGCTCCACACCGTAATTCGTAGATTCGTTCTCTGTCTCCTTCAGTAAGTTCGTCGTTGTAGACGCTCTCCCTCAAATAGTAGCCAAGGGCCTCGCCGAGGTATGGGGGAACTGCGTTCCCGATCTGCTGCCGGACTGAGACAAGTCCGCCATCGAAACGGTACGTATCAGGAAAAGTTTGTAATCTCGCGCCCTCACGTGGCGTAAGTCCACGATCTTGGAATGGGTGAATACACCTTGCGCTCGAGGGCTTCGACATATTTGAGGTTATCGCAACTGCTGGTTCGTCTGACTTGAGACGAGAATAAGAATTATGATAGCCTGACGAAGGTTGCAACTCGTCGGGGATAGCCGTCCGGTTCCCACCATCAGGGATGTGAGAGATCATTTCGACCATATCCTGTGAATGGCTCGCAGCAATGTGATGACTCAGTTCGTCACTGCCGTTTCGGAGATCTTTTTGGAGGAGAGTTCGGGGTTCTGTATCGTACTCGGTAATCTCTTCACCGGGTCCAACTTCGGGAAGATCGCCGATACCATCCATTACACCTGGAGTTTCTACAGGGTTCAGTTCGAACCCGTCAAACGGATGCTCACGGACATCTTTTCTCGTTGCGATCGCGACGAGTCGACGACGGTGTTGAGGAACACCGAAATCGGATGAGTTGATAACTCTATGAGTCACGTCGTACCCGATAAGATCGAAGGACTTCTCGACGGCTTCTAGGAACTTCCCACCAGCAGTGTTCTGGATTCCACGGACGTTCTCGAAGAGAGCGGCTTTCGGCTCAAGCTCATTAACCCAGCTGATGAAATTTGTAAAGAGGTGGTTTCGATCGTCAGACCCGTCGGGACTCACGACCTCTGAAAATCCCTGGCAGGGAGGACCACCCGCCACTAGGTCAATAGATCTCTGGTCGACGAGGTCAATGATCTCGTGATTGTCAACGTCACGGATATCTCCGGTGATATCGTCCGGAGACATGCCGTCTCGATTTCTCGCGAATGTGGACCGTGCGTCTTCATCAACCTCAACTGCGTGCACTAATTCGAACCCAGCCTTCTCTAATCCGATAGAGAGTCCTCCTGCGCCGGCAAATAGATCAACGTAGGTAAGATTCCGTTCAGCCATCTATTGGAGACTGCTGCCTAACCATATTTAATCATTTGCCTCGCATTAGTGTCGCGGAAAGTTCTATTTCGATAGAAAGTTCTTTGTCAGATGTATTACTGAGATATACATTATGGACAACGGTTTCGTCTCAATCGCAAAACGGGCAGCGAATTTGGACCAATACTGTTAGAATTGATACTATCGATATGAGTGCTGATATCACTGACGACGAGCAAGAGCGAATTGAGGAGTTTCTCTCAAAATACTTTGATCGGGATCACAATCAACGTCTTTCTTCTTTTGATGAAGAAGAAACGGAAGAATCCTCGATTGATGAGGCTGAAGAGATCAAGTCAGTCGTTGATCGAACGAGAAACATCTACGACGAGCGCGGAAAGGGCTATTTGGGACTGGCACTGTGTTTCGTTCTCTCTGTTGAAGATCTCTCACAGGAAGATCCCTGGCTTGACGAATTTAACCCCGGACTTGACTGGGAAGACGACATTCAGCCCAGATACGAACAAAAAGGAATTGACTATCGGACCGACCAGAATATAGACACCCTCACGCTCAGAGACAACGATCAGGAAGTCGGAATCCGGGGCCGGATTAACGATATCGGCGACTTTTTCCATCAAACGATGAACCGGACTAATTTCCCGAATGCTCCTGGTCACTATACCGGGAATTGGCGCGACCACATCGAAATCCTTGAATCGGCATTTTCTCTCTCTCAATCGGGACGTCGTGAATCCGCGGAGCGGATTATCGAACTTGGGCTTGATTGCCTACAGTCGAAAGACTATCCAAAACGAGAACCCGCCTTCTCACAGCCATTCCTTGAGATATTGAACAACTACGAGCGCAAGCACGACAATGAGATGGGGGGATTGGCCTATCAGGCAATGGTGTATGGATACGCAACGGCGGAGTGGCCGCACCTCTCACTGCGTGCGAGTAGCGTTCGAACAGGCTCTTCACGTCAACACCGGTTCGGTGACATAGACGGGTATCACGGGCCAGATCTAATGATATCGATCGAAGCCAAAGATCGAATTATCGACGAGGACGATATCGATACCGAGCTCGGAACGATGATGAAGTTGGCCGAGCGATCGACGACAATCTCGATCGCAGTCTGTAAAGAGGTCGAAAAAGAGGCTCGAGAAATTCTGCAAGAGGAGGACGTGAAGGTGATCACCGACAAGGATCTCACGATTCAACTTCGAACTTGGGACTACCACAAGCAGAACCTCGCTCTGCAGGGAATGGTCCACTTTCTCGAGCATATTGAAGAGAATCCGACAGCCACTCGACGGTTGTTACGATTTGTGAAGAATGTCGATCCAAATAATTCAGCATTAGCCCACCTTGATGGAGAAGATGGCAGTAGTTAGTACTCTTGTTGAAAGAAATTACAGTATTTAGTTAAAACAATCAGTATACCGTGTATTTTCGACGTGAGAATCTGTTTTCCTAAGTGCAAGAGTGCAAGATTATGTTGTGTTGAATGCTTTTTATTCAGTCCTCGGGACAGAGTAAACTGTGGTGTGAAGGAACTCTTTGAGCTACGATTGGTTATGTGAGCGTGTCATAGAAAGCGTCACGTACGAAGCAGCAGGGTGCGCGAAGTGTGTCCAACACAAGCGCACCCCTGCAAGACGT
>JGI2924J29684_1077085_pt1 | contig 13479 bp, 10 predicted proteins | sample BenlonsequencITS_FD_29684 | JGI IMG/M metagenome (IMG submission 29684)
AACCATTATGATGATTTGCGTACCCGCCACGTTAATCGGCGTAGCGATGGGGGCAATAGCGACCTTTAATAAAGGAAAAGAGTTAAAAGACGATCCGGAATATCAACGTCGGCTTGCTGAAGGGTTAATTAAACCTACGCAGAAAGAAAGCAAAAATACGGTGGTCACTTCGCGCGCCAAATTGTCGGTGGCATTATTTCTGACCAGTGCGATCGTTATCGTTCTGCTGGGACTGATTCCGGCGCTGCGACCAATGGTGGAAACAGCGAAAGGGCTACAACCGCTTTCGATGTCCGCCGCTATCCAGATTACGATGCTCTCTTTTGCCTGCCTGATTGTGTTGTTATGCCGACCGCAGGTCGATCAGATTATCAGCGGTACGGTATTTCGGGCGGGCGCGCTGGCGATTGTCTGCGCCTTCGGCCTGGCCTGGATGAGTGAGACGTTCGTGAATGGTCATATCGCTTTGATTAAGGCAGAAGTGCAAACTCTATTGCAACAGCATACCTGGCTTATCGCCATTATGATGTTTTTCGTGTCCGCTATGGTCAGCAGCCAGGCGGCAACGACGTTAATTCTGTTGCCGCTGGGGCTGGCGTTAGGGTTGCCCGCTTATGCATTAATCGGCTCCTGGCCTGCCGTTAACGGCTATTTCTTTATTCCGGTGGCGGGGCAGTGTCTGGCGGCGCTGGCGTTTGACGATACCGGTACGACGCGTATCGGCAAATATGTGCTTAACCATAGTTTTATGCGTCCGGGATTAGTTAACGTGATTGTCTCGGTCATTGTCGGGCTGTTAATAGGAAAAATGGTTCTGGCCTGATTGTTATTAATGTTTTTATAGCACACGTCACTTATTATTTTTAATTCAGAGGAAGAAAATGAAAATCAGGGTTTTCATGGCCACAGTGTTGCTGCTCATCAGCCACTGTGTATTTAGCACAACGTCACTACCACATATTGTTATTCTCGCGACAGGCGGTACTATCGCCGGGACGGCAGCAAATAATACACAAACTGCGGGATATAAATCCGGTGAACTTGGCGTGCAAACATTAATAAATGCCGTACCGGAAATGAATAATATCGCTCGCGTTGACGGCGAGCAGGTGGCGAATATTGGTAGCGAAAATATGACCAGCGATATTATCCTGAAACTTTCACAGAAGGTGAATGCGTTATTGGCGCGGGACGATGTTGACGGTGTGGTCATTACTCACGGCACTGACACGCTCGATGAAACCGCCTACTTTCTTAATTTGACTGTGAAAAGTGACAAACCGGTGGTGTTTACCGCTGCAATGCGGCCCGCGTCGGCAATCAGCGCCGATGGTGCAATGAACCTGCTGGAAGCGGTCACGGTGGCTGCTGACCCGAATGCGAAGGGACGCGGCGTAATGGTTGTTTTAAACGATCGAATTGGTTCGGCGCGCTTTGTGACGAAAACTAATGCCACGACTCTGGATACCTTTAAAGCGCCGGAAGAGGGCTATCTGGGCGTCATCGTTAATGGTCAGCCACAGTTCGAAACGCGAGTGGAAAAAATTCATACCCTGCGCTCTGTTTTTGACGTACGTAATATCAAAAAATTACCCAATGTGGTGATTATTTATGGCTATCAGGACGACCCGGAATATATGTATGATGCGGCGATCGCCCATCACGCGGACGGTATTATTTATGCCGGAACCGGCGCAGGTTCGGTCTCGGTACGCAGCGACGCGGGGATTAAAAAAGCGGAGAAAGCCGGGATTATCGTGGTGCGCGCTTCCCGCGCCGGAAATGGCGTAGTACCGCTGGATAAAGGACAGCCAGGGCTGGTGTCTGATTCGCTCAACCCGGCGAAGGCGCGGGTATTGCTGATGACGGCATTAACTCAGACGCACAAGCCGGAATTGATTCAGAATTATTTCAGTACGTATTAATCATGAAGGCCTGTGCGCCCATCCTTTAAGGTGGGCGCACAAGATATTAACGCATGGTCACAAACTCTTCCGACGCGGTCGGGTGGATGGCGACGGTATTATCGAAGTCTTTCTTGGTAGCGCCCATCTTCAGCGCCACCGCGAAGCCCTGCAACATTTCATCCATGCCGAAGCCGATACCGTGGATACCCACAATTTTTTCTTCCGGCCCGACGCAGACCAGCTTCATACGGCACGGCTGGCGGTGTGTCGTTACCGCGGTATACATGGCGGTAAACGATGACTGATAGACCTTCACCTGCTCGTTGCCGTACTGCTCGCGCGCCTGCGGCTCGCTTAAACCGACAGTGCCGATAGGCGGATGACTAAAGACCACGGTCGGGATATTGCTGTAATCCAGATACTCGTCCGGCTTGTTGTTAAACAGGCGTTCGGAGAGACGGCGACCAGCGGCGACCGCGACTGGCGTTAACTCCACCGCGCCAGTGTTATCGCCAACGGCGTAAATGCCCTCTACGTTCGTGTTCTGCAACTTATCGACGATGATGTAACCTTTTTCATTGGTTTTAACGCCCGCTGCCGCCAGATTAATATTGTCGGTCGACGGTTCGCGACCAATGGCCCAGATCAGGCAATCAACGTTTTCAGTGCGGCCATCTTCCAGTTCCAGAGTCAGACTGCCGTCGGCGTTTTTCACCACCGCTTTCGGCACTGCGTGAGTATGTAGCTGCGGGCCTTCGGCGTTCATCACCTCAACCAGCGTTTCGCTAATCATCGGGTCAAAACTGCGCAGCGGCGCATGTTTACGGACAAACAGATGCGTTTTCGCCCCCAGCGCGTTGATAACGCCAGCCAGTTCAACGGCGATATAACCTGCGCCTACCACCGCGACGCGCTCCGGCAAGGCAGAAAGCGCAAAGAAACCGTCGGAATCAATGCCGTATTCCACGCCTGGAATCCCAGGATGGCTCGGACGGCCACCGGTAGCGATCAAAATATGGTCGGCGGTGATAGTTTCGCCGTTCACTTCAATGGTTTTGGCATCGACAAAGCGGGCAAAGCCTTTAATCACATCCACGTTATTTTTGCCCAGCACGTTGTCGTATGAAGTATGGATGCGGTCAATATACGCGGTACGGCTGGCAATTAGCTTGCTCCAGTCGAACTGATTAATCGTGGCGTCAAAACCGTAGTCCGGGCCATACAGATGAATGGCTTCACGAATCTGCGCGGCATGCCACATGATTTTCTTTGGCACGCAACCCACGTTGACGCAGGTGCCGCCCAGTTCTTTGGCTTCGATGAGCGCGCATTTCTGGCCGTACATGGCGGCGCGGTTAATCGAGGCGATACCGCCGCTGCCGCCGCCGATAGCGATGTAATCATAGTGTTTGGTCATGACCGCTCCTTTATATGCGTTGTCGGGCGGATAGATTCTGCGCTACCCGCCAAAATATTCGCGATTGTATACCTGAAAGTGAAAGCTTCCACCGATGGCTGTGATTACTCTGGCACGATCCAGCTTATCGAGGTATGCCCGTGACCGTTCGGCGCCAGCCTGCTGTGTAGCCACGGTAGCACGTTGTTCATCTGCTGCTCCAGTTTCCACGGCGGGTTAATCACAATCATACCGGACGCCGTCATCCCGCGCTGATCGCTGTCCGGGCGGATCGCCAGCTCAATTTGCAGGATTTTACGGATGCCGGTGGCCTCCAGATCGTGAATCATGCGCTTAATCTGCTGACGTAGCACCACTGGATACCATAGCGCGTATGTACCGGTGGCGAAACGTTTATAACCCTCGCTGATGCCGCTGACCACTGCCTGGTAGTCAGTTTTAATTTCATAAGGCGGGTCAATGAGAATCAGGCCGCGGCGGGAAACCGGCGGCAATTTGGCTTTCAGTTGCTGATAACCGTCGGCGCGTTCCACGCGGGCGCGGTTGTCTTTTTGAAATTCCGCGCGCAAAAGCGGGAAGTCGCTGGGATGCAATTCCGTGAGTTGCAGGTTGTCCTGCTCACGCAGCAACTGGCGGGCGATTAACGGAGAACCCGGATAGTAGCGTAACTGCCCACTGCGGTTGAAATGTTTTACGACGCCAATATACGCTTCCAGCTCGGCGGGCAGGTCGTCCTGCTGCCAGATACGGGCAATACCTTCCAGATACTCTCCAGTACGTTCAGCATGTTCGCTGCCCAACTGATAGCGCCCCGCGCCCGCGTGCGTGTCCAGATAGAGAAACGGTTTTTCTTTCTCTTTTAGCGACTCGATGATCAGGCTCTGAACGGTATGTTTAAGGACGTCGGCGTGGTTGCCTGCGTGAAAGCTGTGACGATAACTGAGCATGGATGCAGATATTCCGGGAAGTAAACAAGTTAACCGATAGTTTACCGCAGATCCGCGCAGATTACCCCCGTACCGCCATGTTGTTTCGCCTGTTGTGAAAGTATTGCAAGACATGTTCGTATCATCAAATCGTCAAATGAGCAGGCCAGCATCGCCTGCGGGCAACGTAGTGGTTTTGACCTGGCGTTATTTTTAATGAAAGGAACAATAATGAAACTACACATTACTGTACTGGCGTCATCTCTGATGCTGGCGATGCCGGCACTGGCGAAAGATATTTCCCTGTCCCAGGCGGAGTTAATAGCAAAAAGCGTGACGCCGAACTCGACGAGCGACGCCTTTAAGAGTCTTGAGTCTCAATGGTTGGCACAGTTGCGCAAGGCATTACAAGGCGATGGCGCAGCGTTGACCCGCGACGATCTGATCCAGATGCAACAGAATCCTGGTCAGGCGGATACTGCCTGGCTACAGGCTAGCGGTTATGATTTTCAGACCAGCGATAATCAACAGGTGGGAATTACCCTGCTTTCCGCCTTCAATACATTGCCGGAAGCGGTATTGAAAGACAATCTGGCGATGGTAACGGCGATTAACCATGATGCCGATGTTAATACCCGTCACCAGGCGCTGGCGGATGCGGAAAGCGTGGGCTATCTCTATTTCCTGAGCGGTGCGATGGGGCCGCGGCTGGGACGGGCATTTCTTACCGCTTATGATAAAGGCGAGCTGGGCAAAGCGGCGGCGCTGATTAAAGCATCGGAAGTCAGCACCAGCGCGGCGAAAAAATATTTTCACTATCCGCGTCCTTTCCAGGTACCGGGTAATACTATCCATCTGACGCCGGACGATGTGGTGGTAAAAGATGGTCATCCTTATACTGCGGATGGCGCTTCTTTCCCCAGCGGTCACACGAACGTCGGTTATACGGATGCGCTATTGATGGCGGAAATGCTTCCGGAGCGCTTTGATGCGCTGGTGATTCGCGGCGCGCGCTATGGCTATTCCCGCCTGGTACTCGGCGTACACTATCCGCTGGATGTGATCGGCGCGCGTATGGTCGCGCAGCGTAATGTCGCGCACTATCTTAACGATCCGCATTATCGAACATTGTTCAACGAAGCTCGCATTCAACTGCGTGAGGCGTTGATGAAAGAGTGTGGTACGACAATTGTTGAATGCGCGGCATCAACCGAAAAAGAAGATCCGTACCGCGATCCGGCTATGCATACTTTTTACCGTTTCACCATGACCTATAACCTGCCGCAACAGAAAAGCGAGCATCAGCCGCTGAAAGTACCAAAAGGCGCCGATGTTTTGCTGCAGGCCGCGCTACCGAATTTTTCGACGGCACAGCGCCAGGCGCTCATGGAAGAGACGGTGTTACCGGCAGGATATCCGTTATCGGGCGAGACTGATGATCAACAGTTCTGGCAGCGTCTGGATTTATCCGCTGCTTACGAGATGGCAAGAAAAACGCGCTAACGCTATCACCCGGCTTATCAGGCATAAGCCGGGATGAGGTATAAGGGGCGGCTTATTGCAGCGATACCCACGTCTGCTCACTGTCCATCATTGAAATTCCCCCAACTATCCCCCATTCTAGATCTCATCGCGAGAGCGCCAAAAGCGCGCTCCACTCACCTTCTTCTACGGGACTGCGCATATGACCAATCCATTACTGACGTCTTTTTCACTACCGCCTTTTTCTGCAATTAAACCGGAGCATGTGGTGCCTGCGGTCATCAAAGCGTTGGCCGATTGCCGGACGACGGTAGAAGGCGTTGTGGCGCATGGCGCGCCGTATACCTGGGAAAATCTTTGCCAGCCGCTGGCGGAAGCAGACGACGCGCTGGGACGAATCTTCTCCCCGGTGAGTCACCTTAACTCGGTGAAAAATAGCCCGGAACTGCGCGAAGCCTACGAACAGACGTTGCCGCTGCTGTCTGAATACAGCACTTGGGTTGGGCAACATGAGGGGTTGTACAACGCGTATCGCGACCTGCGCGACGGCGATTATTACGCCACGCTGAATACCGCACAGAAGAAAGCGGTCGATAACGCGCTGCGTGATTTTGAACTGTCCGGCATAGGTCTGCCGAAAGAGAAACAGCAGCGTTACGGCGAAATCGCCACTCGCCTGTCTGAGTTGGGCAACCTGTACAGCAATAACGTGCTTGACGCAACGATGGGGTGGACGAAGCTGATCACCGACGAAGCCGAACTGACGGGGATGCCGGAAAGCGCGCTCGCCGCCGCTAAAGCGCAGGCCGAAGCGAAAGAGCAGCAAGGCTATCTGCTGACGCTGGATATTCCAAGCTACCTGCCGGTGATGACTTACTGCGACAACCAGGCGTTACGCGAAGAAATGTATCGCGCCTATTCCACTCGCGCCTCCGACCAGGGGCCAAACGCGGGGAAATGGGACAACAGTCCGGTGATGGAAGAAATTCTTGCGCTACGCCATGAGCTGGCGCAACTGCTGGGCTTCGAAAATTATGCCCATAAATCGCTGGCCACCAAAATGGCGGAAAATCCACAGCAGGTGCTTGATTTCTTAACCGATCTGGCGAAACGCGCCCGTCCGCAGGGGGAAAAAGAGCTGGCGCAACTGCGTGCCTTCGCTAAAGCGGAGTTCGGCGTCGACGAGCTGCAGCCGTGGGATATCGCGTACTATAGTGAAAAGCAAAAACAGCATCTTTACAGCATCAGCGATGAGCAGTTACGTCCGTACTTCCCGGAAAACAAAGCCGTGAATGGCTTGTTTGAAGTGGTGAAGCGCATTTACGGCATCACTGCGAAAGAGCGCACTGATGTGGAGGTGTGGCATCCGGATGTTCGTTTCTTTGATCTGTATGACGAGAACCACGAGCTGCGTGGCAGCTTCTACCTTGATCTGTATGCGCGCGAAAACAAACGCGGCGGGGCGTGGATGGATGACTGCGTCGGGCAGATGCGTAAAGCGGACGGCACCTTGCAAAAGCCGGTCGCTTATCTGACCTGTAATTTCAACCGTCCGGTAAACGGTAAACCCGCGCTGTTTACCCATGATGAAGTGATCACCCTGTTCCACGAGTTTGGTCATGGCCTGCACCATATGCTGACCCGCATTGAAACTGCCGGGGTATCCGGTATCAGCGGCGTGCCGTGGGATGCGGTCGAACTGCCAAGCCAGTTTATGGAAAACTGGTGTTGGGAGCCGGACGCGCTGGCGTTTATCTCCGGCCATTATGAAACCGGCGAGCCGTTGCCGAAGGAACTACTGGATAAAATGCTGGCGGCGAAAAACTATCAGGCGGCGTTGTTTATTCTGCGTCAGCTAGAGTTCGGTCTGTTCGATTTCCGTCTGCATGCGGAATTTAACCCGCAGCAAGGGGCGAAAATTCTTGAGACGCTTTTTGAAATCAAAAAACAGGTCGCCGTGGTGCCATCACCGACATGGGGGCGTTTCCCGCACGCGTTCAGCCACATCTTTGCTGGCGGTTATGCGGCAGGTTATTACAGCTATCTGTGGGCCGACGTGCTGGCGGCGGACGCTTATTCCCGTTTTGAGGAAGAAGGCATTTTCAACCGTGATACCGGTCAGTCGTTCCTTGATAACATCCTGACTCGCGGTGGTTCTGAAGAGCCGATGGAGCTCTTTAAACGCTTCCGCGGTCGTGAACCTCAACTCGATGCCATGCTGGCGCATTACGGCATCAAGGGCTGATTGTTCGCGTGAAAATTTGTTTACTTGATGAAACGGGCGCCGGAGACGGCGCCTTATCTGTTCTGGCTGCCCGCTGGGGGTTGGAGCATGATGAAAACAACCTGATGGCGCTGGTACTGACGCCGCAACATCTGGAGCTACGTAAGCGCGATGAACCAAAACTCGGCGGCATTTTCGTCGATTTTCTCGGCGGCGCGATGGCCCATCGACGTAAGTTTGGCGGCGGGCGCGGCGAAGCGGTAGCGAAGGCGGTCGGTATTAAGGGCGATTATCTGCCGGATGTAGTCGATGCCACGGCGGGGCTGGGGCGCGATGCATTTGTACTGGCTTCCGTTGGTTGCCGCGTGCGAATGCTGGAGCGTAATCCTGTGGTGGCTGCCTTGCTGGATGACGGTCTGGCGCGCGGTTACGCCGATGCGGATATTGGCCCGTGGTTGCGGCAACGTTTACAGTTGATTCATGCTTCCAGCCTGACGGCGCTAACTGATATCACTCCGCGCCCGCAGGTGGTCTACCTTGATCCAATGTTTCCTCACCGACAGAAAAGCGCGCTGGTGAAAAAAGAGATGCGGGTGTTTCAGTCGCTGGTGGGGCCGGATTTAGACGCCGACGGGCTGCTGGAACCGGCGCGTCAGTTGGCTACCAAACGCGTGGTGGTTAAACGTCCCGATTATGCGCCGCCGTTGGCGGATATCGCGACGCCTAACGCTATCGTCACCAAAGGCCACCGGTTCGATATTTACGCGGGAACGGCGTAGACCGGATACGCCATCCGGCAATATCCATTAAACAAACGGCGCCAGTGGATCGGCAATTTTAAACGCCACTGCGCGGTCTGCTTTTGGCGGGTAGATCAGCTCGCTGGTGATCGACATCTTGAGTTTCTTCGCCTCGGCGCGCGTCAGTTTCACCTGTTGATCCCATCCTTCTGTATAGACTGCGCCCCAAGCGCCAAGATCCAGACAGGTAACGTAATTTTCCTGACGATATGGCAGGGGCGTGACTTTGAGCAGGCTGGCAGCAGCGTTATTACCGGCAAACTTGCCTAACAGAATCGCATGCTGGCAGGTCATTAGCGCGTGATGGCCTTCATCGTCGGTCGTGGCATAGGCTACGTCGCCGGTGGCGTAGATATCTTCGTGACCTGACACCTGAAGTTCGGTATTCACATGCAGACGCCCCAAGCGATCGCGCGGAGCGTCAATCTGCGCCGTCAGGCCGTTGGCCTGTACGCCAACCGTCCAGATCACTGTCTGCGATGCAATCGTCTGCCCATCTTTCAGCGTCACGCCGACGGCATCCACGCTTTCTACTTCTGCGTTAACGATCCACTCCACGCCCAGTTCCGCAGAGGCTTCAATGATGATGTTACGCAATGCTTCACTATAGCATGCGCCCGGTTCCGTGCTGCGTTCAACTACGACTACTCTTGTCTTAGCATCGACACCGAGGATATCGCGCAGGCGACCAGGCAGTTCAAGCGCCATCTCGATACCCGTAAAACCGCCGCCGCACACAACCACGGTATTACGCGCTTCGCTTTCAGCCTGGTAAGCCAGGCCTTGCAGATGCCGCTCAAGAACTGCCGCGCTTTCCAGTTGATCCAGATCGAAGGCATGTGTCTGAGCGCCAGCCACCTGTGAGCGGTCTACGTGGCTACCGCTGGCAAGCACCATGCGATCGTAGCGGCTTACGCGCGTTTCGCCGCTGGCATCTGTCCACCTCACCTCTTTTGAATCCGGAAGGATTTGCCGCACCGTTCCGCGCAGGAAGTTAACGCCGGTGATATCAAACAGCGGCTGAAGTGGCGCAACCAACGTTGACACCGCATTTTCATAAAAACGGGGGCGGATGCGTAGTTCAGGCTGAGGTGCGATGACGGTGATCTTAATGTTCTCGCTTTGATATTTATCTACCAGACGAGCCGCGCTGAGCGCTGCCCACATCCCGGAAAATCCCGCCCCTACAATCAGAATATGTTGATGCATTTTGGTTTCACCTGTTAACGAATATTATTTATTTACTCGGATTTTATTGGTCCTAGTTAAAGGAAGCAATGTCATTTTGTTTGTGTTTTGCATTTATATTTGCAAAATATGATTATCCATTTGAAAAATAAATAATAAATTTTAATTTTATTATGTGATATTTCTTATGAACTGGCATGGTATTGATGAAAAAGCTAAAATAACTCAGAATCAATTTGGCTGAGATAAGAGTATGGCTTTCTACAGTTCCGGGGTTGAGTACGGCATCCATAGTCTGATGTGCATGGTGGACAGTAAGGGAGATGCCCGAGAAATGAGCGTTCGCGAGATTGCGGACCTGCAAAGCGTGCCTTATGACTATTTGGCCAAGATTTTTACCCGTTTATCGAAGGCTGGTCTGGTGCGTAGCATTGAAGGGAAGGGGGGCGGTTTTCAGCTTGCCAAACCTGCCGAGCATATTACAGTGCTCGACGTAGTCAACGCGATAGACGGTGATAAACGGATTTTTGAATGCCGCGAGATTCGCCAGCGGCTGACGGTATTTGATGAACAGCCCCCCGCATGGGCTTGCGAAGGGATTTGCGGCGTACGCTCAGTGATGGATATGGCGCAGCAGCGCATGGAAGAGGCGCTGGAGCAACATACTATTCTCGATCTGGCGCGTAAAATGTATCGTAAAGCGCCGGATACTTTTGTGATTGAAGTGCAAGCGTGGATCGACGCGCGAAAAAGCTAATTATGATGGCATGCCGGATGGCGCTGCGCTTATCGGGCCTACGATCGGTGCCTGTAGGCCGGATAAGGCGCTTTGCGTCGCCATCCGGCATTAACGTTCAACGGGCGCTATCCGGAGTATTAATCATCCGGTTTAGCCATGGCACCATAATGGCCATCACCACTGCAACTGCCAGCGTTACCAGACCAATTTTGCTAAAGACGTCGGTATAAATTGGCAACGTCTGCAGCGGGTCGGTAATGTTTTCCGGTACGGCGGTGAAGGTCGCCACATAACCGCCGAGCAGAAAAGCGGCGGCCTGGGTCAGGAACCACATCCCCAGAATAAAGCCCATCAAATGCTGCGGCACCAGGGCGGCGACCATTGCCAGTCCCAGCGCGCTGATCAGCAACTCGCCCAGACTCTGGAACAGATACACCAGCACGATAAACCACGGCGACGTCAGTCCTTGCGCATCGGCGAACCACATTCCGGCTGCGGCGGCGGTCAGAAAACCCAGTGCGCAGAGGAACATGCCGAGCGTAAACTTCATCGGCATGGTCAGGTCTTTGCCTTTGCTACCCAGTCGGGTATAAATCGCTGCCAGTACCGGACTGGCGACAACCACCCAGAATGGGTTCAGCGCCTGAAAACTCACCGGGTTAATGGCGAATCCAAGAATTTCATGATGAACGTTATTAATAGCAAAGAAGTTCAGCGAAGTAGGCATCTGCGCATACAGAATGTAAAACAGCACGGCTTCAATCATCAGAATGAACGCCACGAACATTTTATTGCGACCAGTTTTATCCAGACGAAACGCTTCGCGAAAGAAGAAAATGGTCACGACGATGGAAAGGACGATGAGAACCAGATTGGCAATCTTAACGTTGTGCATCAGCCAGGCGCAGAGGAAAACCATGACGACGGTGCCAAGTAATACCAGCAACAAATTGCGAAAACGTAGCGGCTTATGATCCGGTTCAGAACCGATATTTTTCACCATGCCACGGCAGGCGAAGTACACCAGAAGCGCAACAATTAAACCGGCACCGCACAGATTATAGGTAACGGTATAGCCAAATTTATCAGCAATTACCGGCGCCAGCGATAGCGATAGCAAAGAACCGATGTTAATCGACATATAAAATAGGGTGAAAGCGCCATCCAGCCGGGGATCTTTAGGAAGATAGCATTTAGAGAGCAGGCTGGCGGGATTGGCTTTAAATAACCCGTTACCCACGGCAATCGTGCCCAGCGCAATAAAGATCAGATCGGGGTTTAATAGCGACATGCCGGTCATAAAATAGCCTGTTGCCAGCACAATCGCCCCTAGTACCAGGGTGCGTTTAGTCCCTAACAGATGGTCGCCAACATAGCCGCCGATGGAAATCAGGCCATAAACCAGCGCCGCAAAAGCGCCAAAGGTAATAAAGGCCTGTTCCTGAGAAAAGCCCAGTTGTTCAACGAAAAAAACCGCCAGGATGCCCTGGACGCCGTAATAGCCAAATCGTTCCCATAATTCTACAAAAAAGATCATGAAGAATGGACGAGGTTGCTGCAGCAATCCCGTAGGTGCAGTTGTATTCATATTCCTTCGCCTTTCAATGCCATCCCGAAACGTATGAGCGCGTATAAAAAACGCGCCGAAAAACCTTGCTGATATAGACTGCGGTTATTAACCGGATTAATAGGTTATTATACAAATGATATGCAAACTAATTAGTTGATCACACTAATTATGTTTGATGTGATGAAATGATGTACTGAGAGCTGTGGAAAAGAGGGAATAAAAAAACGCCCACATAAGCGGGCGTTATTGTTGCTTGCCGGAATTTGCCTGATGGTTCAAGCTTACCTGCTTGACTATAGGCCTGATAAGGTATTATCCGCCACCCGGCCGGTACGTATTACTCTTCTTCGTCGCGCAACGGAACAATCAGCATGTCAACGTGAACGGTATTGATAAGCTGACGCGCAGAAGACATCAGTTTGCTCCAGAAGTCCTGGTGATGACCACAAACGACCAAATCCATATCGTATTTCTTGATGGCGTCAACCAGTACCTGGCCCAGATCGCCGCTACCGCTCAGGGTTTCAGTGATAGGGTAGCCAGCATTGGTAGACAGTTCTGTCAACGCCTGGTGGGTTTCTTCGGAGATACGTTTCTGCATGTCGCCCAGATTGACGTCAATCAGGCCGGTATACAGATCAGAGTAATTCACGTCAACATGGATCAGGGAGATTTTCGCGTTGTAGGGGCGCGCCATAGAGACTGCTTTTTCAACCAGAACTTTACTTTCCGGGGAGAGATCAACTGCGATAAGAATGTGTTGATAAGCCATAGTGTTACTCCTTCCATAAGTTATCGATGACCATTGAGCTACTGGCGTTTCTTATGCCGCCGCGTCACCCGCGTCCTGCGAACTATATGCGCGGGGCTAGCTCAGCCGTTTACCATATAGATACTATCCTTACATTATAGCGACCAGGATAATCCGTCAATCTGGCTTGCTTGCCAGGTAGTTAAACAAAATTTTCAATGAATTGTATTGATAGTGATTAACCTTCTGGTAAAAAAATTAACTGATCTCCTACAATATGTATAAGAGCCGTCCGAAGGCGGAGCGCTAACACGGGCGGCTTTCGCAGTACTCTTTCACTGATTGTCTGGCAGGGTATCGGGGAGCGGTAGTCCCGGGGAGGAATCCGTGGGCAGGTCGCCGGGGAGGAGATATGATAAGCACCGTCTCACTATTCTGGGCTTTATGTGTCGTTTGCATTGTTAATATGGCGCGC
>JGI2924J29684_1077084_pt1 | contig 13464 bp, 10 predicted proteins | sample BenlonsequencITS_FD_29684 | JGI IMG/M metagenome (IMG submission 29684)
CCCGCCTCTTCATGGTAATCAGAGACCTCCTCAATGTTCAACTGTTCTTGTTTAGCCGCTGTGACAACAGCTTGGGCCAAAGGATGAATTGAGGGATGTTCACCTGCAGCAGCAATGCTTAATAGCTCTTGTTTCGTATAATTAGCAAAAGGAATAATATCCGTCACTTCGGGAGTTCCTTTAGTTAAGGTACCGGTTTTATCAAATCCAATGGCTTGCAAATGAGCAATTCCTTCGAGGACAGCCGCAGATTTGAATAATATCCCGCGGTTTAAGCCGACTCCGCTGCCCACCATAATGGCAGTCGGGGTTGCTAAGCCTAAGGCACAAGGGCAAGCAACGACCAAAACCGCAATAGCAGCCGTGAAAGCGAAAACAAACGTCCTGTGCAAACCAAAATACCAGATTATAAATGTTATGAGGGATATGGAAACCACCGCGGGAACAAAGTAGTTTGAGATGGTATCAGCCAAACGCTGAATCGGAGGCTTAACTCCTTGAGCATCCTCAACCATTTTAATGATTCCGGAAAGAACAGTATCTTGTCCCGTCTTTGTAGTCTTTACTTTAATGCTCCCGGAACGGTTTATGGTTGCTCCAATGACAGCATCGCCGACCCCCTTATCAACCGGAATAGATTCCCCGGTTAACATTGCTTCGTCAATACTTCCTTGACCTTCCACAATTTCACCATCCACTGGGATTCTTTCACCTGATTTGACGAAGACAATATCGCCAATTTTCAAGTCAGAAGCGGCTACTTCTTTTTCTTCTCCATTGATCAGCAAACGCGCTCTATCCGCCTGCAGCTCCAGCAAACGTTTTAGGGCTTGTCCCGCACGGCCTTTGGCCTTTGCTTCCAGGTACTTGCCAAAACGCACAAACGTGATCAGCAAGGCAGAAGTATCAAAGAAATTAGGTCCCTTAAAGAACAAGACAGGGAAAAACATATGCAGCGTTGTCATTAAACTATAGCCATAAGAAGCGGTGATCCCAAGGGCTACTAACACATCCATATTAGCCGAGCGATTTTTCAAAGCGTGATAGGCTCCCCGGTAGAAGGTCCAACCCGCAGTAAATTGAACAATTGTAGCCAAAGCAAGAATTAAATACATTAAAGGTCTAGTCATGTGAAGATACATCAGCGGCATAATCGGCAGAGAGAGGACAGCACTGAATATAAGCCAATTGCGCTGTTGAATTGCTATACGATCATCCTGGTTCTCATCCTTAGTCTCCAGAGGAGTATATCCAGCATCACGCACCTGCTGAAAAATTTCCCCCATTGTGACAACACCGGGATCAAATTCAACACTAACCGTCTCATTTGCAAAATTGACTGAAGCTTTTTGAACCCCTTCGGTACCCTTAAGTTTCTTCTCAATGGCCAGGGCACAGTTCGCACAGGTCATGCCGGTTACCTTAAATTGTTGTTTGCCTGCATCTTCACTTTGAGCACCATAGCCGAGGTCTTTGATCTTGGCTAAGATTGTTTCTTCTTGAACAAGATTAGGGTCAATAGATACCGTCAGCTTCTCCGATGCAAAATTGACAGCCGCAGAACTGACACCCGGCATGTTTTTAAGGCCTTTTTCAATGGTTAAAGCACAATTTGCACAGGTCATACCGCTAATCTTAAATTGTTGCTTTGTCTCCTCGGGGGTTAAAGAAATTGATTCAAGAGGAATAATCTTTGAGCCGCTTGCTTCATCAGGACTAATGCCAGCTATCTGAGGTTCAATTGAACCCGATGATTCTGCTGCCTCCGCCGTCTCGTCAACAGGTTTTTCCAAGGAATACCCGGCATCTTCAATTTCATGACGCAGAGCATCCATATCTATCTGAGATGGATCACCAACAAAACTCGCTTTTGAATCTTCCAATGAAACCTTGACCTGATCTACCGTCGGCAATGACGACAATAATTTGGTGACATGATTGACACAATGCTGACAGGACATACCATAAACTCCGATGGTTATCTCTTTACGAATACCCTCTTCATTCAAATTAATCCCTCCTTTCGCCACCTAAAGTTCTTAGCGAATCATACGAAAAATCGTCTTTAAGACCTCATCGACGACCTCGGTTTCTCCGTTTTGCAATTGTTCTTTGACACAAGATTTCATATGTTTTTCCAAAAGCAAACGTGCTGCTCCATCTAACGCCGATTGAGCCGAAGAAATTTGGTTAAGGACATCGTCACAATATACGTGCCGTTCGATCATCCCTTTAATTCCCCGGATTTGACCTTCGATGCGATTCATCCGAGTCACAAGTTCTTTTATCGTTTTATCATCATGATGGCTCAACCGTTCTCCGGAAGTTCCCTTAGCGTTGTAACAATCGGGACACGAATGCCCCTGCTTTTCATCACTATTCATCGAATCACCTCTTGCCAATATAGTATACCCCCCTATTCTATATGTCAAGGAGAAAAAGATTCATGCCCATATTCCTGAACATGAATCGTAATCCTCTATAAAAAATAATTCCCTATTATTGCAAAAGTATTCTTACTTATCCCCTTCTTCCGGAACAATACAAATCATAGAAAACAGTTCTTCTCCTCGATTGGAGAATTGATGAACTGCATTATCAGGCACATAAGCGTAAGAACCTGCCTCTACTTCATGATCTACCCCATCGAGATGGAGAATTCCTTTCCCTCTGACAACATAATTTATATGAGGCCAAGGGTGGCTGTGTTTAGGCGTATAACCCTCAGCTTCCAGATCAAAAAGCCGCATGACGTATCCTTCCCAACCTTCTTTGGGAGATACCAGGACTTTTTTATAAACATTCTTTACTGTGTCGCCCTCGAGTTTATTTCTCAGAGCGTCTTTTTCTCGTGCAACAATCATGTGGTTTTCCTCCTCAACAATAATTTAATCATCTTATTAAATTCTCCTTTTCGGCTCGAACTCCTTTTTTATTCACACTAAAAGGCATGGTTATTCATTGAGACAAGCTTCGACTGCAGCCACAAGTTTACCTGAAGAAACTAAGTCTTTGGCCTGTTGAACATCCGGATACATAATTCGGTCCTCGTGAAGAGTGCTTACGCTGGAGCGAAGAAGCTTATATGCCCCTTGGCTGCCCTTACCTAAGCGAAGTTCCCCGGCTCTCCTTCTTAAATCAATGCCCTGACAAGCTGCTAATAATTCCATTGCCAAAACATTCGCCGCATTTTCGATAATACTGCGGGCCTTACGGGCAGCAATTGTCCCCATACTGACATGATCTTCCTGATTGGCTGAAGACGGTATAGAATCGACACTGGCCGGATGGGCCAAAATTTTATTTTCAGACACTAGAGAAGCAGCAGCATACTGTACAATCATAAATCCTGAATTCAACCCGCCATCCGGTGTTAGAAATGCCGGTAATCCACTTAAATTGGGATTCACTAAACGTTCTAAGCGTCTCTCCGCAATATTGGCCAGTTCTGCCACAGCAATCCCCAGAAAATCCATAGCTAAAGCAATAGGTTGGCCGTGAAAATTCCCTCCCGAAAATACGTCTCCCTGCTCGGGAAATATTAAAGGATTATCCGTTGCTGAATTAATTTCAGTTTCTACGACCCTCTTGACATATTCCAAAGCGTCTTGCGAAGGGCCGTGAACTTGCGCAATACAGCGCAAGGCATAAGCATCTTGAACACGAGGCCGCGGCTCCCCGGCAACATAGGTACTTCCGGCCGTGAGTGTACGAATTTTTTCTGCTGTTTCTATTTGCCCCCGGTGAGGACGAACCGCATGTATTTTAGGATCAAAAGCATCTAGTATTCCTTCAAGAGCTTCTAACGACAAGGCACCCGTAATGTTAGCGGAATGACAAAGTATCTCCGCATCCTGAACAGCCAAAGCAGCAATAGCTGTCATAATTTGAGTTCCATTAATCAGGGCAAGTCCTTCTTTTCCTTCTAAAGCCACTTTCTTAATTCCGGCCAGATCCAGGGCTTCCTTTCCTTTCATGCGCCGTCCCTGATAAAATGCTTCGCCCTCACCAAGAAGAACTAAAACCATGTGCGAGAGCGGAGCGAGATCTCCGCTTGCCCCTAAAGAGCCTTTTTCGGGAATAACCGGAATTATCCCAGCATTTAATACCTCTAGCAGTGTTTCTAACGTTTTTAAGCGAATTCCCGAATACCCTTTGGCAAGAGCATTAGCACGCAAAAGCAAAATTGCTCTCACTACTTCTGCCGGCAGGGGGTCTCCCACTCCTGTGGAATGGCTCATAATCAGGTTTCTTTGCAGCTTTTTGGCATCATCCGTTGAAATAACCACATTGCTGAACATTCCAAAGCCTGTTGTAATTCCGTAAACAGATTTATTATCATTAATCAGCTGTTCCACAAACTCTCGTGATTTAAGAACCTTGTTTTTAGCATTTGGCGTTAAAACCGCCCTGGCACCATGTCTTGCTACTGCAGCCACTTGCTCTAAGGTCAGAGATTCTCCGTCTAAGGCAACTTCAATTTGTGTTTCTGCGATTTTACTCATCTAAATTCCTCCTAATTAAGAGCAACGAAAAAGAGGATTAAACTGAAAACTTTCGTCTTCAGCTTAGCCCTCTGTCATCTAACATCTCTGAGCATACCCTATTCTATTGCAATTTCCATGATTTCATACAGTATTGATAGATTAACTATAAATGATTGATACCCAGCCCACAAACCTCATGTTCATGTCCTTTGATCGGCGCTCCGATCATCCCATACATCCCAACTGCAAGCCATAAATCATCAGTATCTTTAAGCGTTCGAGGTCCAATAACGATAGAAAAGCGCAACCCAACCGTTCGCAAGACATTACCCAGTTGTATCTGACCGCGTCCCAGACCTTGCAAGGCATCCAAGATAGCATGATAGAGTGCATGCTGAGAGCGATAGCGTTCATCCACCAGTCCTTCACGCCTGGCCGCGGTTTCGATGGCGGCAATGATCTTCTGAATATCCATTGAACCTACTTTGCCGTAAGTTACTGCAAATCCTTTATCTCTTGCAGAGGCAGCATACGTATCAATAAGCTCCCCTTCAGCCATGGCTATTAATAGAGCCGTTTTTCCCAAAGATGAACATTGTTCCATCATTAATCCCGACACACTCTCTACTAATTATTTTTGTTCTATCAACTCTATTAGTTTCAGCCTTTCGGCAAGAAGCTAACCCTTCTCTTATCATAGACGAGATTTACAGCGGCGACAATATCAAATTTTAAAATATTCATAATTTCGGAGGAAACCACGTACTTTAAAATGCATGATATAGTCGCTCGATGATATTTCAAGTTACAATTCAATAAAGGGGCAGCAGCAATTTGCTACGCCCCTTATTTGGAGAAGTCTACTTTATTATGATAATTCTATCTTTCAACTAAATGTTTATATTTTGGTTAACCGCTAATTCGTTAAATCATGGTATCTGAGTTGATATTCTTCGGAATCTATTTCTCCCAAGGCATAACGCTCTCGGAGAATCTTTAAGGCAGGGTCATTTTGTTTCTTAAGTAATACCATTTTACCCCCATGACGACGCAGAAAGAAAACTGCTAAAAGAACTAAAATGATAAAAAAGAGAAGATGTAAACCTAGAGAAATTAAAGCCATCCACCCATTTGGAGAATTGTACATCATCCCGTAACCATACCCACGCATAAAATTACTGCCATGCATCATTTTCGTATAACTCCTTCCTCTAATATTTTCTTACGTTCGTTAAATTCCTCTGAATTTATTTCACCACGGGCATAGCGTTCACGAAGAATGTCGAGCGCATTTTGGGTCCTGTTATTCCCTTGATAAGGCAGGCAGCCATGCTTATCGTGATGATATGAAAAATAAGCGATTAGGCAAATTAAAATAAATATGAAAAACATCGAAAATCCCCCCACTTTCTCCTAGTTGCTTCTTATATCCCTATCATTAACCATGTGGAACTATCATAATGAAAGTATATAAGAATTTCCAGCAAAAAAGGTGTGGTTATTGTGAATTTGATTTTAAGATTTATATAAAATTCTTAACATTTTATCGGCGATAAATAAATCACCCATTTATTTCAATTCCCATGATTTAATACAAAGCCCGTAAGGCAGAAACCGTTAGTTCATACCGAATAATAAAGACTTGCTGCCATTTGAAGGGCAACAAGTCTCTTATCAACTTGATCCAACCATTGCATCTAAGCTATTTCATCCTATCATGAGACTCCCACTTCTTGTAAATGGGAGTGGACCCCGTTAAATATTAAAGCGTTCCACCTCTTGAAGAAGTTGATTAGCATTCTGGGCCAATGATTGAGCGGCAACTGCTACTATTTGCATTGTAGAAGCAACTTCCGTTGCCGATACTTCCATCGTTTGGGCTGTTGCAGCTGCCTCTTCGGATATTTTTGTAACATTTTCAACATAGCTAATCATTTCTTCCATACTTCCAAGAGTTTGACCGCTTGATGAAGCGATATCAGAAATGTTTGCTGAAACAACATTTGTTGCTTGAGTAACAATTGATAAAGTGTCCTCCGCCTGTTTAATGGATGTAACGCTTTCTTTGACGATTAAATCTGCTTGCATCATTCCTTTAACCGAATCGTCAATATTCTGCTGAATAGTTACAATTAACTGAGTCACTTGGCTTGTGGATGCGGCCACATTTTCTGCCAGTTTACGGATTTCATCGGCAACCACAGCAAAACCCTTTCCGTGCTCACCGGCTCTGGCAGCTTCAATGGCTGCGTTTAATGCCAATAAATTAGTTTGCTGGGCTACCTGAGCTATTGTCTCGGCAATAGATCCGATTTGATTTGATTGTTCAGCCAAGTCTTCAATCCTCTTCATAGACTTGTTAACAGAATGACTGGTTTTCTCCATTAGAGCTGCAATTTCTGAAAGTTTGACCAAACCTTCTTTTGAATTTTCATCTGATTTTATAGCTTCTACAGAAAGAGCCTTTGAATCTTCCACAATCATTTGTGCAGAACCTGCCAGCTCTCTTATCATTTGTTTCATCTGAAGCATAGTTTGCGATTGATTTTTAGCCTTGGCAGCCATCAGGCTCATATGATCAGCAACCTCACTGTTTGTTGCCGTAACCTCTTCTGAACTCGATGAAAGTTCTTCTGAGGAAATGACCCATGTGTTGGCCATTTCTCTAATTTTAATAATAATTCCTGCGAAGTTTTCCATCATATGATTGAATGCTTTTCCCAATTCGGCTACATCGCTTTTCTCGGAAATATCGATTCTTTGAGTCAGATTACCCCTTGCGACTTGTATTATGCACTCTTCCATCTTATAGATTGGCTTAAGAAAAAAATAATAGTTTTTTAAGGAAGCAAGAATTCCAATTAAAATTCCCGCACTTAAAAAACATAAAAACGTTAAAACAGCTTTTATACCACTAAGCCCTATTAAGTAGATGATTCCTAGCCCCAAGAGTGAGTCTGAAGGAACAACAAATATTTGCGTCTTTAGTATATACCTGCCTAATCCAACATTGTTAGTCCCATTGGAAGATCCCTTATTTGTCTTCATGAAGTTAATCTCCCCTCTTGTTTTTTTCGGAGATACCAAAGCAACATTGACTACGCTTAAGATACATGCGCGAATAGGCCATGTCATTTTTGACGATGGCCTATTCCTTATTTTTTTCTAAGGCTTAATTCTCCATCCCGGTGCGAAAGCAAGGTGATCCTCAGGACGTCGGATAACTCTCTTTTTCAATAACATAACGAGCAATCTCCTGCCTCAGCCCGATTATATCCAGTGTTGGCCGGCGAACAAGTTTTCGCACACCGGCCAAAACGGTACTAAGGGAATCTCCTTTTTCCACTGCGCAAACCACTTCTTTAGCTTGTTGCTCAAGAATATTAAAGGCTTCAAAGGTACCCAGGGTGGCAGCCTTTTCCGTAAATGTTTTATGAGCGGCAGAAACGTCAAGATCCCGAACTTTAAGGGCCCTTAATACGGCACTCTCCATTGCATAAACTTGAAGTACCATTTCAGCCATACCCATTAAGACAAATTGATTATCTTTGATAGCAACCCCTAAATTTTGGGCTGCTAATCCGGCAACCATCAGGCACAATTTTTTGGCTTTCTGCACTAATTGATACAAGCCGTCCAGGCCTTCCGCTTCACCGCTTAATCCGCTGGTCATTAAATCTTTACTCACGGACTGAGCCGCTTGCAGTAAGGGCAGCTCTCCTGTCATGGCTCGTTTAAGCAGCGTTGCGGGAACCAACAGGCGGTTAATCTCATTGGTTCCTTCAAAAAGCCGGTTGATTCTCGAATCACGATACATGCGCTCAATCGGATATTCTTGAATATAGCCATATCCTCCATGAATTTGAACCCCTTCGTCTACCGCAAAATCCAAGACCTCTGAGGCGTAAACTTTATTAAGAGAACATTCAATGGCGTATTCTTCCAAAGCCTTTCCGGCTTCCTTACGGCAATCACCTGTTAAATCAAGTCCGTGGAACCCGTACTCCATCAGCCCGGATGTACGATAAACGACACTTTCAGCCATATATGTTTTAGCTGCGATTTCGGCAATCTTATGTTGAATCGCTCCAAAAGAATTTAGAGGAACGCCAAATTGTTTGCGCTCAGAAGCATATTTTAACGCAGTCTCCAACACTACAGAAGCACTTCCGAGATTGCCCGCGGCCAATTTGAATCGCCCTACATTCAGGATATTAAAGGCGACGACATGACCACGTCCAAGTTCTCCGACGACATTCTCCACCGGCACCATGACATCTTCCAGGATGACTTGACGGGTGGAAGATCCTTTGATCCCCATTTTCTTCTCTTCAGGTCCTAACGATACACCCGGATAGCCTCGTTCGACAATAAAGTTCGTTAACTTTCCGTCTACTTTAGCATAAACCAGGTAGATATCGGCAAAACCTGCATTGGTAATAAATTGCTTCGTTCCATTAAGAATATAATGGGTACCCTCCGCATTAAGTACCGCAGTAGTCTTTGCCCCTAAAGCATCTGAACCTGAACCCGGCTCGGTTAAACAATAGGCGGCAAAGGTTTGACCCGTTGCCAGTCCCGGAAGGTATTTGGCCTTCTGTTCAGGGGTCCCGAAATAAACGATTGGCAAGGTTCCGATGCCTGTATGAGCTGCATAAGAAACAGCAAAGGAGCCGCCACGGGGGACTTCTTCCCCAACAACAACCGTTGCAGCCTTATCCATACTTAAACCACTAAATTCTTCAGGAATCTCTAACCCCAGCAAGCCCAATTCTCCTGCCTGGCGCATAAATCCCTTAATGACACCTTCAGCTTGGGCTTCGATTTCTTCCATCTTAGGAACAACTTCTTTGACCATAAAATTATGCGTCATACGTTTCAGTTGCATATGATCTTCATTTAACTGTTCACGGATAAAAATTTGGTCCGGCTTTACTTCAGTTAACAAAAATCCCCCACCGCGTAATTCTAAATCCATATCTTATCCCCCTCTTTCATGGCTTAATTTCTTTGTTTCTATGACAATCTAAGTAAAACATCCACTCGAACCTAGTTGTCAAAATTCTAAATGTCTATGATCTTAGACTATAACGTTAAGACCTGTTGCCAAGCTTCAAAATATTCAAGCAAGAATCGCCTTTCCATACCCTTTGGGATCAAGACCACGCCTCATCGCAGTTGACGAAGATGTTCAAAGTTCCAGCTCCCAAACTCGAACATCAAACTCCGATCTAAGGGTTTTGAAACTTAAGACATAGAAAGTACGATTCTTTCTTGTACTTTCGGAAAATATAACCTTTGGTTATATACGGATAATTTAGATTAGAGAAGTTCATACACTCCTGCAGCACCCATTCCTCCGCCGATACACATTGTTACCATGCCATATTTAAGCTTGCGTTTTTCCATTTCATGCAAGAGTGTAGCGGTGAGTTTCGCCCCAGTACAACCGAGAGGATGACCAAAGGCAATTGCTCCTCCGTTGACATTGACTTTATTAATATCTATCTCTAAAGTCTTAATAATTGCTAAGGACTGTGAGGCAAATGCTTCATTCAATTCAAAGAGATCGATTTGATCCAAAGTAAGTCCCACCTGCTTTAACACTTTAGGAATAGCTTTGATTGGCCCGATACCCATCAAGTCCGGTTCCACCCCGGCAACGGCAAATCCGCGCCAAACGGCTTTTGGTTTGGCACCTAAAGAAAGGACTTTGCTTTCGGAAGCCAGCAGTGTGATGGCAGCTCCGTCACTTGTCTGGGATGAGTTCCCTGCCGTGACGGTTCCTCCCAGCTTAAAAGCAGGTTTAAGCTTTGCTAAAGATTCCGGCGTGGTCTCCGGACGAATCCCTTCGTCTTTACTGAACCATTTTTCCCCCGGTTTGCCCCAGGTCGGCAGGGGAACCGGTACAATTTCATCATCAAAACGGCCGCTGCTTTGGGCAGCATAAGCTTTTTGATGACTTTGAACCGCAAAAGCATCTTGCTCTTCCCTTGAAATTTCATACTTTCGAGCAACATTCTCGGCGGTAATTCCCATGGATACGTAGACTTCCGGAAGATTGGCAATCATGTAGGGATTAGGGGCAGGTTTTCCCCCACCCATGGGAACCAAAGACATGCTCTCTGCACCGCCGGCAAGCATGACATCGGCTTCCCCTAAACGTATGCGGTCTGCTGCCATGGAAATTGCTTGAAGTCCTGAGGAACAGAACCGGTTGATGGTAACTCCAGGTACATCGATAGGAAGTCCTGCCCGCAAAGCTATGATTCTGGCCATGTTCATCCCTTGTTCTGCTTCCGGAAAAGAACATCCGATGACACAATCGTCGATGTCGGCAGCGTTTAAAGCTGGAACTCCTTTAAGAACGTCTTGAATGACATAGGCTCCCAGGTCATCTGGACGTACTTGAGCCAAAGAGCCCCGGGATGATTTGCCGATAGCTGTCCGCTTCGCTTCAATAATAAAGGCTTGTTGCATGCTTCTCCCCCCTAATTCCGTAATGGCTTGCCTTTCGAGAGCATGTGGCGAATCCGGTCTTGGGTTTTAGGTTCACCCACTAAGCTCAAGAAGGCCTCGCGTTCCAAATCCAAGAGATATTGCTCATCCACAAGTATTCCTGCCGGACGATCTCCCCCGGTCAAGGCATACGCCAGTTTTTTACCAAGGTATTGATCATAGTCTGAAATGTAATTTCCTTGTCTCATACCATACAAGCCCAATTCTAAAGTGGCCCGGACTCCGGGACCGCCTGCTTTAACCTTTGCCGGCAATTTCGGTCTGAAGTTGTTGGCTAAGTCGATAACTCGGGCTTTGGCATCCATGATAATGTGGTCCGGGTTCATGCTGTAACGATCGTGATCACGCAGGAATCCTAATTGCCGAGCTTTTTCAGCACTTGTGGAGACTTGAGCTGTGGCAATGGTTTCGAATCGTTTGGCAAAGAAGTAATCTGGAGCTACCTGAACTCCAGGCAGAACTCCTTCCATCGCTCGCACGGCCATCTCCTTCGTTCCTCCGCCGCCAGGTATCAAGCCGACTCCAAGTTCAACCAAGCCCATGTAGGTTTCTGCTGAGGCTTGTATAGCATGGGAATGCAGACAGATTTCTGCTCCGCCGCCGAGAGTCATGCCAAAAGGTGAGGCCACAATGGGTTTTTTAGCGTATTTCATAGCCAGTGTTGTATTCTGCAAAGCTCGAATCATAAGATCAATTTCATCCCAATTTTCTTCTTCGGCCTCGAGAAGAATTAACATTAAATTAGCACCAACACAGAAGTTCTTACCTTGATTGCCAATCACCATCCCAAGATAGTTTTTTTCCACTTCAACGAGTGACTTTTGGATCATGGTGACAATATCGGCACCAATGGAGTTATTGGGAGAATGGAACTCCAAGCAGGCTACGCCGTCTCCAAGATCAACCAGACTCGCTCCGGGATTGCTGAGGATAACCTTTCCGGCTTTATGAGCTTGTTTGAGTGAAAAGGCATGAGGGCTGACAGATTTCGGGCAGTATTCTCCGTTATTGTAAAACGCGGTCTCTCCCGATTCATTCTTCTGATAGAAGCTGTTGAGGCCTTTAGCCAGTAACTCTTGAACAACGGGCGGAAGATTTCCTCCTTCTGCGACAATCCGATCCGCTGCAGCCTTTACGCCAAGAGCATCCCAGATTTCGAAAGGTCCCATCTTCCAATTGAAGCCCCAGCACAAGCCTTCATCAATGGCTGTAATATCGTCGGCGATCTCTCCGAGCCTATTCGCCGCATAAATTAAAACGGCCTTAAGAATGTTCCAGGAGAACTGAGCTCCAGCGTCATCGCCACTGACAAGAGTACGAATTTTATCCTTGAGACTTCCCGCTGCTTTAGCTTTTTCTAAAGAAGCAAACTTCACTTTTTTCTGGGCAACATAAGTCATTGTCTGAGGATCGAGGACTTCCACCACTTTGCCTTGAGGCCCTTTCGTTTTCTTATAGAAACCTTGTTTGGTTTTGTCACCGAGCCATCCATTTTGCAGCATCGTGTGCATAAACTCGGGAAGCTGGAAATCATCTTTTTCCGCAGGCACCCCTTGGGCAACAGTATTGGCTGTATGCATAAACGTATCTAAGCCAACGAGGTCAACCGTCCGGAAAGAGGCGCTTTTGGGCCGGCCCATGACAGGACCCGTTAGGGCATCAACCTCATCAATTGATAACCCTGAGCGCAACATCTCTTTGAGGGTAACGACGAGACCGAAAACACCAATCCGGTTAGCAATAAAATTAGGAGTATCTTTCGCCAGAATGACTCCTTTACCCAAAACCCGCTCTCCAAATTCAGATAAATAGGAAACAATCTCCGGATCTGTATTGGGCCCAGGTATTATCTCTAAGAGTTTCATATAGCGCGGAGGGTTAAAAAAGTGGGTTCCTAGGAAATACTTTGTGAAGCTCTCAGGAAGTCCCTCCACCATAGCTTTTAATGAGATCCCTGATGTGTTAGAACTTACGATAGTTCCAGGTCGAACATGAGCCGCCACTTTCTTAAAAAGCTCCACCTTAATATCAAGGCGTTCAACGACAACTTCAATGACCCAATCTACTTCACTCAAACGATCTAAGTCGTCACTTATGTTCCCAACTTCAATCCGTTCTGCAAACTCAGGAACGAATAAGGGGGCGGGATTCATCTTCATTAAATTATTCTTATTGGTTTCTGCGATACTGTTCCGAACCCTTCGATCCTCTAGGGTTAAACCTGCCGCTTCATCTTTAGCAGACAGTTTGGCTGGGACAATATCCAACAAAAGACTTGGAATTCCGGCATTTGCCAGATGAGCGGCGATAGTGCTCCCCATGACACCTGATCCCAATACCGCTACTTTACGAATTTGCATTTTCATCCTCCTCTCGTTTCTCATCCGGGATAAGCTGTCTTTTTTCTTCCGTTTTTCTTAACCTCAAAGCACCCTCAAACAACGCCAACATCGGTTCA
>JGI2924J29684_1077083_pt1 | contig 13448 bp, 21 predicted proteins | sample BenlonsequencITS_FD_29684 | JGI IMG/M metagenome (IMG submission 29684)
CCTCTCCTTTCTATAGTGTATCCGATCCAGCTCTGCCTCTCAACGGGAGCCATTCCCAACTAACGGATTTCTAACAGTATCGCCTGCCTCAAGCAAGTATCTTGAAAAAAAGGTAAACTTCCACCCCACACTACCGATATCTAAAATGAAGGACAAGGATGTCCGTCTCACCATTTCAAGGAGGATTGCATGATTATCAATCACAACATGAGCGCCATCTTCGCTCAGCGCCAGAACAAGTTCAACAACCTCAGCGTCGACAAAAACATGGAAAAGCTCTCTTCAGGGCTTCGTATAAACCGTGCCGGCGATGATGCATCGGGACTTGCCGTAAGCGAGAAAATGCGTAGCCAGATCAGAGGCCTGGTCCAGGCGGAACGGAATGCCCAGAACGGTATCTCTTTTATACAGAGCACAGAAGGGTATTTGCAGGAAACTCAGGACATTCTTCAGAGGATGAGAGAATTGGCTGTCCAGAGTTCCAACGGTGTATACACCGATGAAGACCGCATGCAGATTCAGGTCGAAATCAGCCAGCTGGTCGACGAAGTCAACAGAATCGCAAGTCATGCACAGTTCAATGGCATGAACATGCTTACCGGCCGTTTCGCCCGGGAAACCGGAGAAAATTCGGTAACCGCAAGCATGTGGCTCCACATCGGTGCCAACATGGATCAGCGGGAACGCATTTTCATCGGCACCATGACCGCCCAGGGACTTGGGATTCAGGGACTCGGAGCCATGGCTCACGCCGCGACCTTCATCTCCATGTCGACCCCCGACAGCGCCAACATTTCGATCTCCGTAATTGATTCGGCCCTTCGGAAGGTCAACAAGCAGCGTGCGGATCTCGGAGCCTATCAGAACCGTCTCGAGCATGCGACCAGAGGTCTGGCCGTAGGCTCAGAAAACCTGCAGGCGGCAGAAAGCAGAATCAGGGACACCGATATGGCCGATGAGATGGTTAGGTACACAAAGAACCAGATTCTCGTTCAGTCCTCAACTGCCATGCTTGCCCAGGCAAATACGAAAACCCAGTCGGTTCTCCAGCTGCTCCAGTAGCACAAAGTGGAACACTAATCAAAGGACCGGCATACTGCCGGTCCTTTTTTTCGCTTGACACAAAACAAGGCTGGCTGGTAAGAGAATAGAGATGATTCGGAAAAACTTTGCTTTACCCACGAATATACGCTTATTTGGTGAGATCTTTTTTCAACGGGGTCGTGAATGCTATCTTGTCGGCGGTGCCGTTCGCAATATGGTTGCCGGCTGGAAACCCAGCGATTGGGATTTCGCCACCGATGCCCCTCCCTCAGAGGTAATTTCGATGTTTCGCCGTGTCATTCCCACCGGAATAAAACATGGGACGGTAACGGTTCTTTTCAAACAGGAAAAATACGAGGTAACCACCTTCAGAATCGATGCGGATTACAGCGACGGTAGGCGTCCTGATGCGGTGACCTATACCGGTGACATTTATGAAGATTTATCCCGACGGGATTTTACCATCAATGCGATGGCCATCAACCTGAATACCGGAAAACTTATCGATCCCCATGACGGCCGAGCCGATATCAAACGCAAGCTGATACGGGCCATAGGGGATCCCCAAATTCGTTTTGCCGAAGACGGTCTACGTCTTTTACGAGCCTGTCGATTTACCGCCCAACTTGGTTTTCGGCTTGAGGAGCAGACAGAAAAAGCGCTCAGCACCTGCCGCTTCCAGCTTTCCAACGTTTCACTGGAACGGATACGCGATGAGATTGTCAAAATGCTCGATGCTGAAAAACCTTCCATAGGGTTCCTGGTAATGGAAAAGAGCGGTATCTTGTCCGATATTCTACCGGAACTCTCACGCTGCCGCGGAATCAACCAAAAGGGATTTCATAGCTTCGATGTTCTCGATCACAGCCTCTACGCCTGTGACGGAGCTCCGGCCGATAGACTCCTCATTCGCCTTGCGGCACTTTTCCACGATACAGGCAAGGCTGTCACGCTATCGACCGATGAAGATGGCTTTCCAACCTTTCATCGTCATGAAATCGAATCGGAAAAGATTGCACGAGAGGTGATGCAGAGGCTTCGATTTTCCAACGCCCAAACCGATGCGGTGTGTCACCTCGTAAAGCATCACATGTTCCACTATACCGACGACTGGAGCGATGCCGCAGTACGCCGTTTCATCTCCCGGGTTGGAAGGGAGCATATCAGCGATCTCTTTGCTTTGCGACTGGCCGATCAGTACGGCATGACGGCACGAACAATGGAAGCGACCAATCTTACGTCCTTCGCTAAACGGATTGAAGCGGTTTTGGACAAGGATATGGCACTTACGCTCCGAGACCTTGCTGTCAATGGAAAAGATTTGATGAAAGTGGGAATTCCTGCGGGTCCACTGTTGGGAACCATTTTGGATCAGCTTCTGGAAGCCGTTCTCGATGACCCGGAAATGAACAAAAAAGAGAGGCTCCTCGCCATAGCAAAGAGCCTCCATCAACAAATTGATTAAAGGAACGATCCGACAGACGTCCTAACCTTCTTCGCCGGTTAGCTTGCGATATGCCAAGCCGGCGGCATGTTGCTCTGCCTCTTTCTTGTTTTTTCCCTTTCCCGGACCATAGACCTTTCCATCGATCTTTACTTCGATCCAGAAGGTCCTATCATGATCCGGTCCCGTCTTTTTCACCAGTGAGTAACGAGGATAACTTTTAAACTGCTTTTGCACATATTCCTGCAGAAGCGTCTTATAGTCCTTTTTGTGACGGTTCTCAAGAACCTTATTGATTTCAGGAATCAGGTATTTCAAAACAAAAGAACGTGCGGCCTTGAAACCGGAATCAAGATAAAAAGAACCGATGATAGCTTCCATACAATCGGCGAGAATCGCTTTTTTGTTACGACCTCCCGAATATTCTTCCCCTTTACCAATCAGAATATAATTATCAACCTTAATTTTACGGGCGATTTCGGCCAGGCTGTCTTCACTTACAACAAAAGACTTTACCCGTGCAAGATCACCTTCAGCCTTATCGGGAAGAAGTGCAAAAAGATATTCACTGACGACCAGCCCTAAAACACTGTCGCCAAGAAATTCGAGTTTTTCGTTGTTATCGACATTAGTCCCCTGCTCGTTTGCAAAAGAACGATGGGAAAAAGCAAGGTTCAGGAATTCGAGCTTCCTGAACCTGATACCAACATGTTTTTCAAATAGCTGCAACTCCCTCTTACGCTCCGCAGTGATCGGAGGCGCATCGAGCGGCTGCATCTTCGGAAGAAGACTCACGGCCCTTTACTTCGACTGGCTTCGCAGGAACTCCACTGCATCGCCGACAGTTTCGAACTCATTTGCCTTCTCATCGGGAATAGTAATTTTCATCTCTTCCTCTATGGCATAAACCAACTCATAGGTATCGAGGCTGTCGGCACCAAGATCCTGTCGAAAAGAAGCCTCCATGGTAACCTTTTCGGGCTCCACTTCAAGCTTTTCGGAAATAAGCTTTTTTACTTTCTCAAACAATTCGTCCATATGCTTCTCCTTACTTACGCCATATCCTGCAGTTCAAGAACTTGCTTACCCCGATAATGTCCGCACTTGGGACAAACGTGGTGGGGAAGTACCATATTTCCGCAGGTTGTGCACTCAATAAGCCCCGGGGCCTTCAGCTTCATGTTAGCCGATCGCCGGGATCTGGATCGAGCTTTGGAAGTCTTATATTTGGGTACTGCCATTATATCCTCTCCTTCCGGTAAGAATTATCGTGTTACAACAGTCAAAAGAGCCTACCGCATATAAGCCCCCCATGTCAACTACTCCGCACATCACCGCTGATGACGCTCCTTTAAAGCCTTTACGACCAAAGGAGGAACCATCGATGAAACATCACCACCGAAATCGGCAATCTCCTTGATAGCGGATGATCGCAGGACAAAGTATTTCGGGTCGGTGGGCATAAACATGATCTCAAGATCCGGGGCAAGCCCTTTGTTGGTCATGGCCAGTTCAAATTCATAACCGAAGTCGGCGAGGGCTCTTACGCCTCTGAGCATGACCTTTACATCGTGTGCGGCCGCAAATTCAACAACAAGCCGATCCCAGAGGACCACCTCGACGTTGCCATAGGGAGCCAGGAGTTCCTGCATCATCAAAAAACGCTCCTGTTCACTGAAAAAACAGCTTTTTCCTCTATTCACCGCTATAACAACATAGACCTTTTCAAAAATCGCTGCCGCTCTGGTGATGAGGTTCAAATGTCCGTTTGTAGGGGGATCGAAGGTCCCTGGAAACATTGCTTTCAACATGATAACAAAGTCTATGATATCAGCCAGCGCCCGTCAATAAGATAGCGAAAAAGGGTTTTGACAAACAGGGCCCAGCTCGGTACACTTGAGGTAATGATGAAAACGATGATACGTATGGAAAGGCCTTTTCATACATTGTGGCTGTTGGCCATACTGACGCTGGTGCTATTGATAGTCGCTTCCTGTGCTGGTAACAAAGCAGTAACCGAGGTACAGGAACTTCCCAAGGCTTCGGTCGTTCAGGAACAGCCTCCCGTACAGGAGCCGCCAAAGGCACCGGCTGAAGCGACACCGACACATGGCCAAGCAGAATCAGAATTTGTTCTCTCCGAGACGGCCTACAAGGAAACAAAGCGAGATTTATCCGATCTTGTTCAGGAATTGAATAAAATTATTGCAGCAAAAGACTATGAAAAGTGGCTGACGTATCTGACGAAGGAGTATAGAGCCTATTACAGTGATCCCGCCGTTCTACGCGCACAATCCGAAGCTCCCCTTCTTAAGAAGTATAGTGTTGTTTTACGCTCTTTAAAGGACTATTTTCATTATGTAGTCGTAGGGAGCAGGCAGAATGTACGACTTGATGAGATAAAGGCGCTGGATGAAAATCGTGTACGGGCTTATATGTACGTAGACAACACGCCGGTAATTATTTATGAACTGCAAAAGGTCGACAACCAATGGAAGATCGGCATCATCGAATAAACCACGGAAAAACGGAGTATGGTATGAAGAAGAGTATGGCATTTTGGGGCTTAATCGTTTCGGCAATGGTTCTGTTTGCCCCGATAAGCCTCTTTTCCCAGCAGCAGGAGCAGGATAAGAGTAAAGCTGAGACTGGGGAGGAGAAAGAGAAAACGGTCGAGGATATCTTTCTGCAGAGTGTCGAACTGAAAATCATCGGCGAGCTTGCCTTCAGCTCCGACCGGGATATGAAGGTTGAGGCCTTGGACAGTCTCGAAGAGATGATCAACGACGGAAGGGTACAAGAGGGAGACGAAGAGGTTCACTACATACTTGATTCTCTCTCTCTTGAAGGGACAGGGGCTCAGTATCGGGAAAACGGCCGGATGGTTAACAATTTTCCGGAGATTCGACGCCGCGCTTGTGAACTGTTGGGGAAAATGGGTGGTATAAAATCAAAGGATTCTTTGATCAACATACTTCTCAATGATGAAGAGCCAATGGTCAAGGCGGAGGCTGCCTATGCTCTCGGTTCAATCGGTTATAACGAGAACAACCAGGTAACCGAAGCCCTTGCATTTTCCATCCTGAATGACGATATCATGACCCCGGATAATAACTTTGCCTTTGCTTCGCTGCTTGCGTTTGAAAAGCTCTTGGGCAGCAATGATACTTTGAACGACGCCTCTGTCTATCGAGCCTTGGTCCGCATCTCTTCTGGGAATTACATCAGACCAGTCAAACAAAAGGCACAGGAAGTCATTAAAAAGCTTCAGCAATTATAAAGCCATCTACTCCTTTCTTTCACGATACATAAAAAACTCCGTCGAAATCGGCGGAGTTTTTTATGATCGATCCAATGGGGATCCAAGGGGTCCAATGTTACGTCAAATCCTCGAGTAACTCACGAAGCCACATCTCCTCGGCCTCCATCATCAACTCCATTTTCCTGACGAGAAACTTCTTATAATGGAGCGAATCAAGTCCCTGACTCTTCGCAGAACCACGGAGCAAAGAAAGACGCTTTATCGTTTTTTTATGCAACTTACGAATGGCAGAGACAAGCTCATCCCGTTTCATTCGTTCGGCAAAAAAGAGGCTAAGAGAAAATTCATCTTTGATGGAGGTTTGTATCTTTTTATCCTCACCGAAAAGCCAGCGATTAAAGAGAGCCTTCCCTTTTTCGGTTATCGAATAGACGCGTTTGTCGACCGCTTTCTTACCCTGAACAACTTGCACCGTCACAAGGTTATCACCAGTCAAACGGCGGAGCGTGGGATAAAGCTGTCCATAAGAAATGGGCCAGAGATCACCCATTGTTTCTTCAAACCGATGCTTGATTTCATAACCATAACAGGGCTCTTCATCAAGAAGGCCCAAAATCGCGTACTTCAATGACATATAGCAACCGGCATCCTACCTGCGAACCGCCTTACCCAGCTCCTTTCGCCATTCGGCGATCCCATTTTGCTCTTCCACCGCAATTTTCTTCCGAATAGAAAATCGCTTACCACCAGAACCATTATGATATCGTATTATACCAAAGGTTCCCTGACCGAGATAGCAAATTTTCTCGTTAGGGCCCAACTCCTCTTCTTCTCCCAACTTCTTGAGAATGCAATCAAAGTGTATGGGCTCCCGCTTTTCGCCATACTCTATGGCGGTGTATACATACTTTATCGGCTTACCGCAAATCGAGCATACCAGGTCGAGCTTCGGCCGCTGCGGTTTACGACTTCGATTTCCCCGTCTGCCGCGCCTTCTTTTGCCTGTACTCTTATTCTGGCGTTTCTGTTGTTCTTCCAAGGCTATTCTCCGTTTAAATGAAGCAATTCTTTCGTAATGACAAGTGCAAGAGACTCGATGGCACCATTGATATACCGCTGATCATTGATCTTCCGTTTCAGCTCTTCGATCTTACGCGGATCGATTTTTCTCTGTTTACGGCTCATACCATCCCCGTTTCACTAAAAACATCCGTCAGGTGTGTTATTATTCCTGAAGCATCAAGAAATAAAAAATCGAAAGAAATCCGGTCTTTATCAAAGCTTGCATGTTTGGCAAGATATCCCCTGGAAGCTGCAATAATCCGTGCTCGTTTTTTCGCATTAAGCGCATACTCCAGATTTTCCATACCATATACCTTCCAGCTTTTCACCTCAACGAAATGGATACGATCATCCTTTCCGGCTATAATATCAACCTCTCCACCACCGAAACGGTAGTTCCTCGCAAGAATTTCATACCCATTATCCAGAAGGAACCGCACCGCATGGTCCTCCCCCTTCCGGCCCAGGGCGACACTATTCACGAAGCGTTCTCAAGCTCACGGGGATGCACGGCGCGGGCAATAAAAGCATCGGGAGTTACCAGGAGATCGACCTCACGCTGTTTTCCAGAAGCAAGCCTCTCGCCATCGCTGTTAACCAAAACACGCACCACGGGGCGCAAAGGAACATCCCTGTGATTTCGTATAACCTTACCGACGCTTCCGTCCTGCAGAATAACCACACTTCCGGGAGGATATACCCCCATACTTTTGATGAAGACCTTCAGAATATCTGAATCATACCTTCGCCCATTATCATTTAAGACCTGGCGGACCGCTTTATAGCCTATCATCGAGCCCCGATAGGGGCGATCGCGAATCATTGCCTCATAAGCATCTGCAACAGAGATAATTCTGGATGCTACAGGGATTTCTTTTCCGGTTAAGCCCTTTGGATACCCCTTACCATCCCAGCGCTCATGATGAAGAAGGACAATTCTTCCCACTTCTTCGGAAAGTCCAAGCTCTTTTGTAATGATTCTGTAGGAGTGAATAGGATGGGCCATAACCGCTTTCATCTCATCTTCTGTCAAACGCTCTTTCTTTTCGACAATGGCACGAGGTATTCTTGTCATGCCAATATCGTGAAGAAAAGCTGCCAAAGCAAGATTCATCAAGCGGTGCCCGGGAAGATTAATGCGTTGCCCTATGGCCATGGAAAGAATCATACAATTGATGGCCCCACCGGCATAACGGCTTTCGGTTTTACTTTGACGAAAGGTCAATCCCATGGCATCGTCAACAGCATCGCGGAGAGCAGGATAATAACTGCCCATCAATTCATCGACGGCTCCTGTATCAAGGCCGCTTCCCTGTTCCGCATCAACATAGAATTGATCTGCAATGGTCAAGGCATCGGAATAGAGTTGAAGTAACTTCTTCCCGATATTACCGTCGATCGAAGATATCTGCTGCTGGAAATCCTGCTCAATGATGGGAGAACCCTCGCTGGTGACAACCTCGACCTCCCAACGTTTTAATCGTTCAATATCTTTCTCGCGGATTGCCACCCCTTCAGGAACCAGGAGACTCTCTTCATCAATATAAACGGGGGCAGAAAACTGCATACCGTCCTGAAGCTCACTGACTTTATATTTTTTCATGCGCCTTCCCGTAAATTCCAAACAAAACTGTAGATTTCCGCAACAACTTCATAGAGGTCTTCCGGAATGACCGCTTCAAGATCAAAGAGATAAAGCCGCTGTACAAGTTCCTCGTCACCCATTACAGGCACACCATGTTTTTTGGCAAGGGCAATAAGCCGTTTTGCCGCTTCACCACTTCCCTTGGCGGTAATCCGCGGTGCAGAATATGTGTCTCTATCATATGCAAGAGCTATGGCTTTTTCAAGCATCCTTTTCTTCACACCAAAGCATCAAAACCTCTCGGACCCTTTTCATCAGGGAAATCACAACCGTCGAACCCTTCCATACTTTTAATATCGTCAAAACGAATCCCAAGGTTATCCAATTTTTTCTGAAAATCTGCAAGCAGACGATGATCCAAGCGATTCAAACGATCCTCCGGCAATAAAGCCGAAAGTCTCAAGCTACCGTCGGCAGGTTCCACAATAAAGAAAAACCGTTCCGCCTCACAAAGACGAAGGTCGAGAACAGCACGGCTAAAATTCACTGCAGGAGGCATGCCCTTAAAACGAATTCGTAAAACACCTGAAAGATTATCTTTCCCCTCACGGAGTTCGGGAAGGGGAAAAAGCATCCAGTGATCATCCCCGCGTCCTTTCAGCTGATTAAAGAGGGTAAGGAGAGAGCCCTCCTTACAGGAATCAGTGATCACCTCTTTCAAAAGCTCCGGAGAGAAAGCCCTCTCGCGACGCCGACGGTGTTGCCTTCGTTTCTCTTGTCCCCCATCGCCACCGAAATCGAACAGAGGCAGAAGCGTATGATAGGCATTCCCTGCCCCGGGATCAATGTCCTTTCCAAGTAACAAAGAGATGAGTCGGATACCAAAACGATCGCTTTGGAAGCGGCGAAGCAGGCTCACAACCTCATCCACCAACGCCCCTCGAAGCGGAAGAGCCGCGGCCGTGAGGATTCGCACCACGTCCATCGAAAGCTTACTCCCCGCAGCATTGTTAAACATATCAGTCACACTACCGGAGCGGGAAAGGGCATCAAGTTTCAATCGTACCTGACCATTGGAAACATGCAGAGAAGCCCCATATCGACGTCCCTTTTCAAGGATTACATCAGAAGAGACTTGCAACCGTTTTCCTTCCAAAAGAATGGTCCACTTACCCTTCCCATCTGTATCAAGAACCTCAAAGGAGACAAAAAGACCGGACCGCACCATCGGGTACAATCCGGCTTGTGTTAATACAGACTGAGGGATAACAAGTGAGGACATGAGCCAGGCTTATCTGGCAGCCTCGCTTGCCTTTTGTCCCTTCTTTTTGATCAGCTCGCGTACCTTTGAAGCCTTTCCCACACGATCCCGTATATAGTAAAGCTTTGCACGGCGAACCCGCCCATGGCGTACCAACTCAATCTTTTCGATCTTCGGGCTATGAAGAGGAAATACCCTTTCCACTCCCACTCCGTACGACATCTTGCGCACGGTAACGGTTTTTCTGACACCGCCGTTGTTCATAGCGATCACCAAGCCTTCATAGACCTGAATCCGCTCGGTCTGTCCCTCAACAATCTTGTAGTGGACCTTCACCGTATCACCGATGCGGAAATTCTCGCGTCCTTCGGTAAGCTGCTCTGCTTCGATCGTTTTTATCACATCCATTGCCGTCCCCTTTCGTATTTCCTTTTCAATACGTATTCGTTCTGTCCTCGTCCCCACTGCGTTTCAGCAGTTCGGGTCTATTTGCCGCCGTCTTTTCGATACGTCGCTGGTGACGCCATCGAGCAATCTCGGCATGGTGGCCGGATAGCAGTATATCCGGAACCACAAGACCGCGGAATACCTGCGGTCGCGTATAATGCGGATATTCCAGCAAATCATCGGTAAAACTCTCTTCCTCGAGTGATTCGCCGCTGATAACCCCGTCGACAAGCCGATAGATCGCATCGATCATAACCAAACTTGCAACTTCACCGGAAGAAATCACATAATCGCCGATAGAGAGCTCGTCATCGACATAGAGATCGATTATCCGCTGATCGATCCCCTCGTATCTTCCGCAGATAAAGACAAGCTCTCCCTCTCTGGAGAGTTCGCAAGCCTTTTCCTGCGTAAAGGGCCTTCCCGAAGGCGTCGGAAACACGACCCGCTTGTCCGCTGCATCCACCGAATCCAGAGCACCGGCAAGAGGTTCGGCCTTTAGGACCATTCCGGCCCCGCCGCCGTAGGGCGCATCATCGCAGGTTCTGTGACGATCAAAGGCAAAATCTCTCACATCAACCAGACGAAGATCAATCAACCCTCGTTCAACAGCCTTTGCCATGATCGACGAAGAGAAAAACCCTTCAATAATCTCGGGAAAAAGCGTCAGAATGGTAAATTTCATTCCAACAATCCCGGTTCCAGAAGCTCGACAGTCCGGGAAACAAGATCCACGGAACCGACGAAGTGCTTCTGAAAGGGAACAATCCATTTTCCCCCATCGGTCTTGACCTCTAAAAGGTCAGAAACACCGTTTTCAACGATCGAAACAATCGTTCCCACCTCCGATCCACGGCACACCACAGCGCAGCCTATAAGATCGGAATAGTAATATTCATCTTCGCGCAAGGCCGCTCCAAGCTCTTTTGACACAATCATATCGGCACCTGCCCAGAGCTTTCCTTCTTCAGGGGAATCGATTCCCCGAAGCTTCATCAACAGATCACTGCCGGCGACCCGAACAGATTCAACGACAAAAGAGCGCTCACCACGCTCACGTTTCAATACCACTTCCTTAAGAGCAAGAAAGTGGCCGGTCTCTCCGGAAAGACTTCGTACCTTCAATAAGCCGCGGACCCCATGTGAGGTCCGCACCTTACCAATAACAACCGTATCCATCAATCGAGGATCTCGAGCACAACCCTTTTACCGGTTTTGGTAGCCGAAGCACTAAGTATCGTTCGTACCGCTTTTGCAATCCGGCCGTGTTTTCCGATCACCTTTCCGATATCATCCTGAGAAACCCGTAGTTCGAGAATAGTGGATTTCTCACCCTCAATCAAATTCACTTCCACCCCGTCGGGATCGTCAACAAGGGACTTTGCAATATACTCAACAAGATCTTTTTCCACGTTTCTAACTCCCAGGGCGACGGCGCCGTTTAACGTTCGATACGGATTTCTCGGCTGTTGAGCAGCTTTCTGACCGTATCGGTCGGCTGCGCGCCTTTGGAAATCCATCCCTTGATCTTTTCCTCATCGAGTCGAAGCTGACGGTCAGCATTTTCGATGGGATGATAAAGACCAACCTCATCCAGGGTCCGGCCGTCGCGGGGAGCCCTGGAATCCATAACGACAATTCGATAGTAGGGCCGTTTCTTGGTCCCGAACCGCTTCAGTCTTATTTTAACACTCAACTAGAACCTCCTAACGCGTTCTTGAAAATTATACACCAAGATTTTGCATCAACTTAGCTTGGTATTTTTTATTCTTCGAAACCTTTTTCATCATAAGTCGCATCTTTTCGAAACGTTTGATCAGACGGTTTACCTCGGCGACAGAGGAACCGCTTCCTTTTGCTATCCTCTTCCTGCGAGAGGGACCGATGATCCGGTGATTGCGACGCTCTACAATGGTCATGGAGAGGATGATTGCCTCTTCCTTTTTCATCTCCTTTTCGTCGATGTCGTCCTCGCTGATGGCCCCCTTGGCACCGGGGATCATCTCAAGAAGCGACTGAACACTTCCCATCTTTCGCATCCGTGCAAAGGATTCGAGATAGTCCTCCAGGGTAAAGGTGGCGGAAATCATTTTCTCCTGCAGGGCCGCAGCCTCTTCAAGATCGATGGTTTCCTGAGCCTTTTCCACCAGACTGACGACATCTCCCATGCCGAGGATACGGGAAGCGATCCGCTCGGGATAAAAGGGGTCAAGGTCCTCGGGTTTTTCTCCCACACCGACATACTTGATCGGCTTACCGGTGACGCTCTTAAGGGAAAGGGCGGCGCCTCCGCGTGTATCGGAATCGAACTTGGTCAGCACAACACCGCTGATACCGACCTGTTCGTCAAACGACTTTGCTATGGTAACCGCTTCCTGCCCGGTCATTGAATCGGCAACGAAAAGCTGTTCCTGAGGATCAAGGACCCTCTTGATATCGACAATCTGCTTCATCATCTCTTCATCAAGATGAAGACGTCCCGACGTATCTACAATCATAGTGTTGAAACTCGACTTGATCGCATATTTTTTGGCTTCGCCGACAAGCTTTACCGGATCTTTCTCTTTTTCAAGGGAGAAGACCTCAAGATCGACCTGCTTACCAAGGACCTTGAGCTGATCGACAGCGGCAGGACGAACCAAGTCGGCGGCAACCAAAAGAACCCTTCGTCCCTCTTTTTTAAGGCGAAGCCCCAGCTTCGCAGAAGTGGTCGTCTTTCCGGAACCTTGAAGTCCCATCATCAAAATGGAAGAGAGGGCATCCGGCCCTTTAAGCTCAAGATCCTGATGCTCGTCGCCAAGCAGTTGCACGATTTTATCGTTTACAATCTTCACAAACTGCTGGCCGGGGTTTACCGCTTTGAGAACGGCCTCACCTTTAGCCTCTTCGATGGTTCGATTCACAAATCGTCGAACAACCCGAAGGTTTACATCAGCCTCGAGCAACGCAACCTTGATCTCTTCGACGGCATCCTGAATATTTTTCTCAGAAATGGTTGCCTTACCCGAGAGTTGCCTAAAAATATCTGAAAACTTATCGGAAATTCTTTCTAACATACCAATCCCATCGTCCGCAGTTCTAGGTTTTATACCGCATTTTGCAAAGCCGTGTCAACGCCTAACGTAGTTCTAAAAAGTGACGGCGCAGGTAGCGTTCCCGTTTTACTGCATCATTCCAGTAGCGACTCCACGGATAAGCTTCCCTGATTTTTCGGTAGTATTCAACCGCCTGTTCGGGGTTTTGCGGACGCAGTGTCTCCTCATAAAGACGGCCGATACGATAGTAGAATTCATCCCGCTGAGAGGACGGAAGCGAAGGTACAAACCAAAGCAAAAAGTCAAGC